>Ga0310344_10000041_pt1 | contig 120199 bp, 102 predicted proteins | sample HC15DNA20200_MG_FD_203801 | JGI IMG/M metagenome (GOLD analysis project Ga0310344, IMG submission 203801) | Marine microbial communities from station ALOHA, North Pacific Subtropical Gyre - HC15-DNA-20-200_MG | ecosystem: Environmental > Aquatic > Marine > Oceanic | place: Pacific Ocean...
GGTCTTAGTGATCCGGTGGTTCTGTATGGAAGGGCCATCGCTCAACGGATAAAAGGTACTCCGGGGATAACAGGCTGATACCGCCCAAGAGTTCATATCGACGGCGGTGTTTGGCACCTCGATGTCGGCTCATCACATCCTGGGGCTGAAGTCGGTCCCAAGGGTATGGCTGTTCGCCATTTAAAGTGGTACGCGAGCTGGGTTTAGAACGTCGTGAGACAGTTCGGTCCCTATCTGCCGTGGGCGTTGGATGTTTGAGAAGAGCTGCTCCTAGTACGAGAGGACCGGAGTGGACGACCCTCTGGTGTTCCGGTTGTCACGCCAGTGGCATTGCCGGGTAGCTATGGTCGGACGGGATAACCGCTGAAAGCATCTAAGCGGGAAGCGCGCCTCAAGATGAGATCTCCCGGGGCACAAGCCCCCTAAAGGAACCATGTAGACTACGTGGTTGATAGGTCAGGTGTGTAAGTGCAGCAATGCATTGAGCTAACTGATACTAATGATCCGTGCGGCTTGACCATATAACCTCAAGTTGCCTTGGTCCCAACGAACACGTTGGTAGATACCAAATGCAAGCTACGTCACAAGTAACTATGCGAGACGCGCGCCTCATCCGTTCCTTGGATGGCGACGCTCCAACCGTCTCCCTGGTGAAATTAGCGCTGTGGAACCACCCGATCCCATCCCGAACTCGGAAGTGAAACGCAGCCGCGCCGATGGTAGTGTGGCTCAAGCCATGCGAGAGTAGGTCATCGCCAGGGGCTTTACCCCGCAAACCCCCAGCCAAGCGGCTGGGGGTTTGTCTTTGCGCCTACATAAACTTCAAAGGACGTTGCGGCTTACCGCTTTGCCCTCATATCCGGAAGTACGCTGTGCCCAGGTTCGCGCACCGTTCCCTCCCAAGTCCTGGATCGCAAGATGCCGGAATTGCCAGAAGTCGAAACCACCCTTCGGGGACTTGAGCCGCATGTGCTGGGCCGTCGCATTCATGGCGTGATCCTGCGCCGGCCAGATCTGCGCTGGCCGATTCCCCCGGAAATCGAGCGAGAGTTGCCCGGCGCGAAGATCGCGGCGCTGCGCCGGCGCGCCAAATACCTGCTTCTGGACACCGAAAGCAACGGCAGTGCGTTGCTCCATCTCGGGATGTCGGGCAGCCTGAGGGTACTGCCCGGTGATACGCCGGTGCGAACGCACGACCATGCGGACATCAGCCTCGACAACGGTCATTTGGTGCGATTCAACGACCCGAGACGCTTCGGCGCGCTCCTTTGGCAAGCGCCTGGTGAGATACACCCGCTGCTCGCGGATCTGGGCCCGGAGCCCCTCTCCGATGAATTCGATGGTGACCACCTGTTCCAACTGAGCAGGGGCCGCCGCGCGCCAGTCAAAACCTTCCTGATGGACCAGGCCATCGTTGTCGGCGTAGGCAACATCTACGCGGCCGAGAGCCTGTTCAAGGCCGGCATCAGCCCGCTCCGTGAAGCCGGCAAGGTGTCCCGCGAGCGTTACCAGCGGCTGGCCGAGGCAGTAAAGGAAACCTTGGCCTACGCTATTCAGCGAGGCGGTACCACGTTGCGCGACTTCATCAGCCCGGACGGCGCCCCGGGCTACTTCGAGCAGGAACTGCTGGTCTACGGGCGCGAGAACGCACCGTGCCGCAGCTGTGGAAAGCCACTTCGCCACGCCACCATCGGACAGCGGGCCAGCGTCTGGTGCCCGCGATGCCAGCGCTGAGGTCTTCACCCCGGTTGTCCCGTTCACCGCTATAGTCCGCGCCATCGACGGTGTAGGGACTGCACCATGGCCGAATCGACGGACATTACGCTCTGGCTGGATTCAGCGCGCGCGGGCGATCGCGCGGCGCTCGATCGCGTTCTCGCCACGCTGTATCGCGAACTGCATGCCATGGCGCGTCGCCAGCTTGCCGGCCAGCAGAACCACACGCTCGATCCGACCTCCCTCGTCCACGAGTCCTACCTGAAACTGCTGGGCGCCAGTGGCGGCGCCCGTTTCGACGACCGCGCGCACTTCTTCGCCTATGCCGCCTCGGCCATGCGCAGCGTCGTCGTGGACTATGCGCGTAATCGCCTCGCCCGAAAGCGCGGTGGTGACCTCAAGCGCGTGGCCGAGATTCCGGAGGACAGCGACAGCGGCGTGCGCCTCGACGAAAACCTCCTGGCACTCGATGTCGCGCTCAACCGCCTCCACTCGGTGGACGAACGCCTGGCAAAAGTCGTCGAACTTCGCTACTTCGCCGGTCTCTCGGAACAGGAGATCGCCGAGCTGATGCAGCGATCCGAGCGCAGCATCCGGCGAGACTGGCAGAAAGCCCGGATGCTCCTGCTGGCCTCGATGCAGGAAGGATGAGCTACTCCCATGGACGCGCGACGCTGGGCCCAGCTGTCACCGTTGCTCGACGAGCTGCTTGAGTTGGATGGCCAGCTGCGCGAGCAGCGCCTGCGCCAACTCGGGGAGGTCGAACCAGCGCTGGCCACGGAGCTGGCGCAGCTGTTGGCGATGGAGAAGCAGTGCACAGGCTTCATTGCAGAGCCCTTGCTCGGACATCATGAACAACTGGCCGCACGCGGTGATCGCGTCGGCCCCTATCAGCTCTTCGAACTGCTGGGCGAAGGCGGCATGGGTCAAGTCTGGCTGGCAGTGGACACACGCCGCGCCGCGCCGCTGCAGGTGGCGCTGAAACTGTTGCGGCCTGATCTGGCTGATCCGCACCTGCGGGCGAGATTCCTGCGTGAGCGCGATACCCTGCTGCAGCTCTCGCATGCACGAATTCCCCGCCTGCACGACGTCGGCGAAGAAGGCCAACTGTATTTGGCACTCGAGTATGCACCGGGCGAACCGATCATCGACTACTGCCGACGCCATGCGGCCACGCCGCGCCACTGCGTCGAACTCTTCCTGCAGGTGTGCGAAGCCCTTGAACACGTGCACGCCCGGGACATCGTGCATCGCGACATCAAGCCGGCGAACATCCTGGTGGATGCCTATGGCGAAGTGCGCCTGCTGGATTTCGGCATCGCCCGCCATCTCGGCGAGCCACTTGATCCAGCCCCGGAAGATGGGACGCGTGCATTCACGCTTCACTACGCGGCACCCGAACAGATTCGCGGCGAAGCAGTCGACGCCACAGCCGACGTCTATTCCCTCGGCGTGGTGCTCTATGAACTGCTGACCGGCCAGAAGCCCTATCGACTGCGTCGGCAGAGCGATGCCGAATGGGAGCGCGCGGTGCTTCGCGCGGAAGTCACGCCGCCTTCGGTGCTGGTCCAGCGACAGAACGCCAACGCCGCGGCGAGGCGGGCGACGCGCCTCAACGACGACTTGGATGCAATCGTGTTGAAGGCGCTCCAGAAAACCCCCAGCCAGCGCTACCCCACTGTCACGGCCCTCGCGGCGGACCTGCGCCGCTGGCAGCGTGGCGAGCCGCTGATCCCGATAGCGAGCGCGGCGCCCACCTATTGGTTGCGCTGGTGGCGCCGCGGCCCGTTGCCGCCCCCCGCGGGCGCTTAGCCCCGCCTTTGCCCGCGGGGCCGCTGCGGCCACAATAGGGGGATCGCAGCGGAAAGATTACATGCGCGCACTCCACAGCTCATTGTTCTTCCTGGGCCTGGCGGCCTGCATCGCACCGGCCTCGGCGGGCGCGGAAGTCCCCCGGGTCGTGCTGGACAACGGCACGGTCAGACTGGAAGCCACACCGGCTTTCGGCGGCCGCATCCTCTCCTGGCACCTTGCGGGAGAACCCAATGTGTTGAAGATCGGCGAGGATGCGATCCGCAGGCAGCCGCGTCCCGACTGGTCCGCCACCGCCGGTGATATTCCATATCTCGGTCACGATGTATGGGTTGGACCGCAGAGCGAGTGGTGGCTGCACCAGGACGTCAATCCCGCGCGTCGCCAGGCGGCCGCCAACTGGCCGCCGGATCCCTATCTCTCTTTGGCCAATGTCCGAGTGCGATCCCGTGACGCCTACCGCTTCGTGATGGAAGGCGTCGACAGCCCGGTCACGGGCGTTCGCCTGCGCAAGCAGGTACGTCTGGACGACGACGCACCCGACACGGTGTGGATCGAGGCCGAAGCCCGCAATGTGCGTGATACCCCGGTAGCCTGGGACCTGTGGTTCAACACGCGCGTGGCCGCCGACACGCGCGTCTTCGTGCCGGTGGCCGACGCCGACCGGGACGTGCACCTGCAACCTTCCACCGATGAGGGCACGACCGCGCCCCGGCATCTTTGGAACACGGGGCTGTTCGTCCTGACTGCACAGTCGGCCGACTCTCCGCTGATCCAGCGCGGCAAGTACCGCCTGCAACCCTCCGCCGGCTGGATGGCAGGGTTTGCCGGCCACCAGATGCTGCTGATCCGCTTCGAACACCAGCCGCGCGAGCGTATCCACCCGGAGCAGGGGCAGGTCGAGCTGTATCTCGATGCGCCGTCCTACGCCCGCGGCCAGGGCCTGCTGGAAATGGAGGTGCACGCCCCCTACAAGTCGCTGGCCCCCGGCGAACGCATGCGGGCGGCGGAGCGCTGGACACTGCTGTACTACGACGGCCCGGACGAACAGAAAGCGCAACGAGACTTCCTCTGCCGCCATGCGGCCCGCCTGCAGCTGGACGGCGCCTGCGTGCGTTGATTGCGCGTATTCATCGGCCAGCCATCGGTTCGCCGACCGGCTGGCTATGATGTGCGCTCTTCCCCACCTCCTGCCAAACGGCCCATGGAACGACGCCAATTTCTCAAGAACGCCGCTGTTGCGCTCGCCGGTCTCGGCCTGCCGTCAATCCCGGGCTGGGCCTTGGCCGCCAATGCCGTGGGCTTGCGGCGACTGGGCAACCCGCAGCCGTTCGATTTCGCCTGGCTGAAGGGTCAGGCCCGCGCGTTGGCCGAGGCGCCGTACCAGTCGCATAAGCGCGTACTGCCCGGACCGGTCGAAACCCTGACCTGGGATCAATACCAGTCGATCAGCTATCGGCAGGACCATGCGCTGTGGGCGGATAAGCCCGGCAAATTCCAGGCGAAGTTCTTCCACCTCGGCCTGTACTTCCACTCCCCAGTTCGCATGTTCGAGGTACTCGACGGCCAGGCGCAGGAATTGGCCTACGACCCGGCGGCCTTTGATTACGGGAAGAGCGGACTGCAGGGCAAGGGATTGCCGCGCGACCTCGGTTTCGCCGGCTTCCGGCTCAACACCCGCCAGGACACCAACCGGGACTTCGCCGCCTTTCTGGGCGCCAGCTACTTCCGCGCGGTCGGCGCCGAAGGCCAGTACGGGCAATCCGCGCGCGGCCTGGCGATCGACACCGGCACCGGCAAGCCCGAGGAATTCCCGGATTTCATCGCCTACTACCTGGAAAAGCCGGCGGCCGATTCCAACACCGTCGTCGTCTACGGCTTGCTGGATTCGCCCAGCGTGGCCGGCGCCTACCGCTTCGCCATCACCAATGGCGAGGTTCTGATCATGGACATCGACAGCGCGCTTTACCCGCGCAAGACCATCGAGCGCATGGGCATTGCGCCATGCACCAGCATGTATCAGACCGGCGAGAACGACCGTCGCATGGCCTGGGATTGGCGCCCGGAAATTCATGATACCGACGGCCTGTCGATGTGGACCGGAAGTGGCGAATGGATCTGGCGTCCGCTCGCCAACCCGCCGCACCTGCGGTTCAACATGTTCGTCGACGAGAATCCGCGTGGGTTCGGCCTGCTGCAGCGCGACCGCAATTTCGATCACTACCAGGACGACGGCGTCTTCTACGAGAAGCGCCCCTGCCTGTGGGTCGAACCCAAGGCCGGTTGGGGCAAGGGCTCGGTACAGCTGGTCGAAATCCCGACCGTGGACGAGACCTTCGACAACATCGTCGCATTCTGGAACCCCGAGGCCAAGCCGCAGCCAGGCCAGGAACTGCTGGTGGGCTATCGCCTGTACTGGGGCGCGCATCCGCCGGCCGCTTCGCCCTTGGCCCTGTGCGTAGCGACACGCACTGGCCTGGGGGGCGTGATCGGCCAGAAGCGTGAGCATTTCTCGTGGCGCTTCGCCGTGGATTTCGCGGGCGGCGAACTGGCTTCCCTGGCCAAGGCCAACAACCTGCAGGTCGAAGCCGTACTGCAGGTATCGCGCGGCAAGACCGAAATCGTCTCGGCACGACCGCTGCATGAAATTTCCGGCTATCGGGCGATGTTCGACGTGGTGCCGCCGGACGACTCCACCCAACAGATCGATATCCGGCTCTTCCTGCGCCTGCAAGGCAAGCCGCTTACCGAGACCTGGCTGTACCAGTGGACGCCGCCGCCGGCGTCGGAACGCAAGCTCTACTGAGCCAGGGCGCCGCGCCCGCATGTGGGCGCGGCGTATCGGCTCAGGGATGCTCGTCTATGGGTTTGGCATTGGACGGCGGCTGCGCACCGAGGTCTTGGACTTCGCCGATATCCACACGGCCAGGCGTGCGACCGTCCCACACATAGTCCTGCATCTGCCAGTACGCTTCGGGTTCCCAGAACTCCTTGGCGTAGAACACTTCCGGATCGATGTTGCCGCCGCGTGCCGTGGTAATGGATAGCGCCGACCCGCCCGAATAACCCAAGAGCCCGCCCGTACCCCGCAGCGCCTCGCGGCGCATCACTTTGGCCTGCCGGGGCTTGGCCACGGCGTCTCCGTACTCGCCCAGCATCTTCTGGTCTAACGCCACCGCGCGCTTGCGTTCCGCGGGAGTGAGTGCGTTCCAGTACTCCATCTTGCGTGCCTGGAAAGCCTCGTAGCCGCGTTCGGCGGCCAATGCCATCCACAGGAAGCCCATCACGTGATCTGCCTCCAGGCCTTGGCCTTCCCAGTAAATCTCGCCCAGGCGGGCCTGTGAAGGCTTATCGGCATAGCGCGCGGCAAGTTGGTATTGCTTGCGCGCGTCGGCGAAGTCTCCGCGTTTGTCCGCGGCAGTGCCCGCCTTTCGATAGAAAAGATCCAAGTGCGCTTCGAGGAAGCCATCCGTCAACACCTGTGCGGGAAAATCCTGGAATGCACGGGTGGGGTCAGCGGCCGAGGCGGGCTGGCCGAACAGGCCAAGCACCAGTCCAGCCACACAGATAGCAGTTGCGTGTCGCATGATCTCTCTCCTTGAGACGTCGACCTGATTCTGCACAATCGCGAACGCCGGACAACCCAACGAAAGGCCTAGTAGTCGCGCGCATTCACCAAGGAAGGGACTCCTGCAACGGCTCGATCTTTCCTTCGCCACGCATGATCCGCTTGTATTCGGCGCGGCTCACCGACACGTAACGCTCGTTGCCGCCGATCTCCACCTGCGGCCCATCCTGAACGGCGTGGCCGTGTTCATCCACGCGCACCGTCATCGTCGCCTTGCTGCCGGTATGGCAGATCGTCTTGATCTCCTGCATCTCGTCGGCCCACGCCAGCAAGTACTGGCTGCCTTCGAACAGCTCACCGCGGAAATCCGTGCGAAGGCCGTAGCACAACACCGGGATGCGAAGCTGGTCGACCACCTCGCTGAGCTGCCAGACCTGCGCGCGGGTGAGGAACTGGGCCTCGTCCACCAGCACGCAGTCGAGCTTGCCGTGCTTCGCCACATCTTCCTCGACCAACCGCAGCAGGTCACGGTCGCGATCGAACGGCACGCCCTCGGCGCGAAGGCCAATCCGCGAAGCGACCACGCCGCTGCCGGCGCGATGATCCAGCTTGGGTGTGAGGATCAACGTGCGCATGCCGCGCTCGCGATAATTGTGGGCGGACTGCAGCAAGGTCGTCGTCTTGCCCGCATTCATCGCCGAATAATAGAAATAGAGCTTGGCCATTGGGGGAATTCTACCGATCGGCCCAACGCCCGGCGATCACTCGACCCGGCGCCGGCCGGGATGTCAACCTCCACCGCCGCGCGTCCCTCCCGCTACAATGCTGCGGCCCACGGAAGTCCCCATGCACGGTCTCAATCCCCCCCAGCGCGCCGCGGTCCTGCACTGCGAAGGTCCCCTGTTGGTGCTGGCTGGCGCCGGCAGCGGCAAGACGCGTGTGATCGTGGAGAAAATCGCCCACCTGATCGCGACCAACCGCTATCCGGCCCGGCGCATTGCCGCCATCACCTTCACCAATAAATCGGCGAAGGAAATGCGCGAGCGCGTGGGCAAGCGCATCCGTGGCGAGGCGGCCGATGGCCTGACCATCTGTACCTTCCACGCGCTCGGCCTGAAGTTCCTCCAGGTCGAGCACGAGGCGGCCGGCCTGAAGCGTGGCTTCTCCATCTTCGATTCGGACGACGCCGCAGCGCAGATCAAGGACCTGCTGCACGGCGCCAAGCCCGACGTCATCGACGACACCCGGAACCTGATCTCGCGCGCCAAGAACGCCGGCCTCTCGCCGCAACAGGCGATGGAGGCGGCGCGCAGCACGCGCGAGAAGGAAGCGGCCAGTGTCTACGAACGCTACCAGGCGCGCCTGACCACCTTCAACGCGGTGGACTTCGACGACCTCATCCGCCTGCCGGTACAGATCCTCGAATCCAATCCCGAGATCGTGCTGGCCTGGCGCGAACGTATCGGCTACCTGCTGGTCGACGAGTGCCAGGACACCAACGACGCCCAGTACCGCCTGCTGAGGATGCTGGCCGGCGAGCGCGGCAACTTCACCTGCGTGGGCGATGACGACCAGAGCATCTACGCCTGGCGCGGCGCCAACCCGGACAACCTGCTCCAGATGGGGCGCGACTATCCCAAGTTGGAGATCATCAAGCTCGAGCAGAACTACCGCTGCTCCAATCGCGTGCTGCGCGCGGCCAACGCGCTGATCGCGCACAACCCGCACGAGCACCTCAAGACGCTGTGGAGCGACCAGGCCGACGGCGAGCGCATCCGCGTGTGGGAATGCCGCGACAGCGAGCACGAGGCGGAGAAGGTTGCCGCCGAGATCTCCTACCTCGCCACCGCCAAGCAGGTGCCGTGGAGCGACTTCTGCATCCTGTTCCGTGGCAACTTCCAGTCGCGCCCGCTGGAGAAGGCCATGCAGCTGCTGCGCGTGCCTTACCACCTCACCGGCGGCACCGCCTTCCTGGAGCGCCAGGAGGTCAAGGACCTGCTGGCGTGGCTGCGCCTGATCGTCAACCCGGATGACGACGCGGCGTTCCTGCGCGCGGTGCAGTCGCCCAAGCGGGAGGTAGGTGCCGGCTCGCTGGCCAAGCTGGCTGAGCTGGCCGCCAGCAAGCACGTGCCGATGTCTCGCGCGGCCGAATCGATGGGCGCGTTGCAGCACCTGCCGCCCCGCGCGGCCAACGGCTTGAGTGCCTTCACGGACATCCTGCGCGAACTGCGCCAGCAGTCCGCGGTGCTCCCGGCTGCAGAGCTGGTGCGCAAGTTGGCCGAGAAATCCGGCTTGCTCACCGACCTGCGCAACCAGAGCAAGGACGAAGCCGGCTTCCAGCGTCGCAAGGCCAACCTGGAGGAACTGGCGGAATGGTTCGAGGGCGGCCCGCGTGGTGCCAGTGCCGGTGACCTTGCCGCGCAGCTTGCCCTGCTGTCGCGCAACGACAAGGACGATGGCGGCAACCAGGTGCGCATGATGACCCTGCACGCTTCAAAGGGCCTGGAGTTTCGCTACGTCTTCATCGTCGGTTGCGAGGACGGCGTGCTGCCGCACGAGGTCAGCCTGGACGAAGGCAACTTGCAGGAGGAACGCCGCCTGCTCTACGTGGGCATCACCCGCGCCAAGGAGCAGCTGTGGATGAGCTACAGCAAGCTCACCCGCAAGTTCGGGGAGCAGATCCGGCTCAAGCCCAGCCGCTTCTTCGACGAAATCCCGGCCGAGGAAATCCAGCGCGACGGTGCGGACCCCATCGCGGATGCCGAGCGCAAGAAGGAGCGTGCCAGCGCAGGCCTGGCGGCGATCCAGGCATTGTTCGACTGACGCTTGCCAGTCCTGACGGTCGCGGGCAGGCTGTGCCTCCGCTTCACCGGAGCACCCCATGCCTGCCTTGATCCAGACACGCCGCCTGCACTTGCGCGAGCTCTCGCCGGAACGCGATGCGGCGAACATGCTCGCGCTGCTCAACGACCCGGGCTTCATTGCCGGCATCGGCGACCGCCAGATACGCACCGAGGCCCAGGCCCGCGACTACCTGGCCGGCTGGCAAGGGGCACAGTATGCCGAGCATGGCTTCGGCCACTACGCCATCGAGGTACGCGAGGGCGGCGTGTTCATTGGTACCGCGGGTTTGATCCAGCGAGCCGACCTGGCATTGCCGGATATCGGCTATGCGCTGCTCGGCGCGTATCGGGGCCAGGGCTATGCCGAGGAGGCCTCGCGCGGCGTGATCGCCTACGCCCGCGATGTGCTCGGGTTGACGGCGCTGTGCGCCATCGTCTCCCCAGCCAACCCGGCGTCGGTCGGCCTGCTGGAAAAGCTCGGCCTCGCGCGCGAAGGCGATTACGCCATCGCGCCAGAGCGCGAACTGCTGGCCTACTACGCGATGCGGCTCTGAGTTCAGGCGCCGGGCAATGCCCGGCGCAGCTGTTCCAACTGGGCCCGCAATTCGGCCACTTCGGCCTCCAATGCTTCCACGCGGCCGGCAAGCCCCGGCGTGGCGTCGGCATCGGCCGCCGCATCGGCCACCGGTGCCATCGCCTCCACGGGGCCGCACAGTGCGTGCGCGTAGCGCTCCTCGCGCTGGCCACTGGCGCGGGGCAGCACGCCGGCCAGGCCCCGCGCGCCCAGACGCTCCAGCACGTGGCGGACTTCCTCCGCATCGGCGAAGCGGAACAGGCGCTCGCTGCGCGCGAACAGTTCGTGCACCGTCTGCGGGCCCCGCAGGCACAACAAGGCCAGCACCACGGTCTGCTGGCGAGTCAGCCCCAACGCGGCTTCCAGGCGGTGTTCGTAGCGCTCGGCGCGGGAGGAGAACTGCTGGCGCACCAGGCCCATCGACTCCAGCTGGCGCAAGGCGTGGTGGACCTGCCCCGCTTCCAGCGCCATGACCGGCTCGCGCGCGGTCTTCTGGTTGGCCGCGACCTGCGCGGCGTTGACCGTCAGCGGGTAGGTATCCGGCGTGGTGGCTTCCTTCTCGACCAGGCAGCCGAGCACGCGGGCCTGTGCGGCGTCGAGACGCGGGATCTCGGGAGTATCGACGGGCATGGGCATCACCAACGGCACACGGGGCCGGCAGGATAGCCGCCCCCCGCGGGGACTGAAACCCGCAGGTCATCCCGGAGCCGTTAAAATTGCGCCACTTTCAACGGTGGTAGCCCATGCGTCGCAGCACTTCCCTTTCCCTGACCCTCCTCGCCGGCGCCATGCTGGCCCTTGGCGCCTGCAAGGTGCAGGGCCCGGAGGGTACGCCCGCCGCCAAGCCGGCCTTGGCGCCCTCGGCTGCCCCCAAGGCGCCGGAGCAGAAGCCGGCCGCTACCGTGGCGGCCGATGACAACCTCAACGCCGTGCTGTGGATGCAGCGCTCCGAGGAATACCGCGCGCTGTCGGAACAGACCTACCGCGCCGCCGCCGACCGCCTCGACGAAGCCCTGAAGCAGGCGAACTGGGATGCGCTGGTGCCGGAAGAACGCGGGAATGCGATCAAGGGCCTGAAGCCGGCCGTGGTGATGGACGTCGATGAAACCGTGCTGGACAACTCGCCGTACCAGGCCCGCCTGATCCGCGACAACCAGGAGTACGACGAAGTCACCTGGTCGAACTGGGTCGCCGAGAAGAAGGCCAAGGCCGTGCCGGGCGTGGTCGACTTCGCCAAGGCCGCCACCGCCAAGGGCGTGACCATCCTCTATATCTCCAACCGCGCCCAGCACCTTCAGGAGGCCACCTTGGCCAACCTGCGTGCGGTGGGCATGCCGGTGGCCGATGACAGCGTGTTCCTCGGCTTGGGCACCTTCGTGAAGGACTGCGAGCAGAACGGCAGCGAAAAGAATTGCCGCCGACGCCTGGCCGGGCAGAAGTACCGCGTGCTGATGCAGTTCGGCGACCAGCTCGGCGACTTCGTCCAGGTGATCGCCAACACCCCGCAGGGCCGCGCCGACCTCTTGGAGGAATACGACGACTGGTTCGGCGAACGCTGGTGGATGCTGCCCAACCCGAGCTACGGCGGATGGGAGCCGGCGCAGTTCAACAACGATTTCAGCCAGCCGCGCGAAGCCCGTCGCCAGGCCAAGCGCGACGCCCTGGACGTGGCCCCGTGAGCCGCCCGCCGCTGCCGCTGACCGATCGCCAGCGCCTGATCTTCGCGCTCGACGTGCCGGGCCGCCGCGAGGCGGTGGAGTGGATCGACCGCCTCGGCGAGGCGGTGTCGTTCTACAAGATCGGCATGGAGCTGCTGGCCTCGGGCGAGTATTTCGACGTGCTCGACGAACTGGCCAAGCGCGACAAGCGCATCTTCGTGGACCTGAAGTTCTTCGACATCCCGGCCACCATCGGCGGGGTGATCGGCCGCCTGTCGCAGTGGCCGGTGACCTACTGCACCGTCCACGGCTGGCACGCACCGATGCTGCAGGCCGCCGCGGAGGCCAATCGCAGCGAGATGCGCCTGCTCGCGGTGACCGTGTTGACCTCGATGGGCCGCGAAGACCTGCGTGCCATGGGCATCGACCGCGAGCCGGTCGACGTGGTGGTCGAGCGCGCCCTGGCGGCCCAGGCGGCCGGCATCGACGGCGTGATTGCCTCGGGCCAGGAGGCCGGTCCGATCCGCCGCGCCACTGGCGCCGGATTCTCCATCGTCTGCCCCGGCATCCGCCCGGGCGGCCCGGTGGGTGACGACCAGCAGCGCACGGTAGGCGTGGCCGAGGCCTTCCGCGATGGGGCCGACGCCATCGTGGTAGGCCGGCCGATCCGCAAGGCGGCCGACCCGGTGGCCGCCGCCGAGGCCATCCAGGCCGAGATCGCCGCCCTCCAGCTTTGACGTTGTCCAATAAAAACAATCAATTGAAAGACTAACGTCAAGGTTTGCCTAAAGTTCGGGGCTGGCGTACGATCGCCTCCGTCCGGCTCACGCCGGAGATGTGCCACAACACTGTCCACCGGCCCTGTGCCGGTATTTGAAGAGGCTCGGATCGTTGATCCGGCCTCTTTTTTTTGATCCGCACAAAAGCGAAGGCCCGCGGACGAATCCGCGGGCCTTTGTGTTTCCTGAGTCAGGGCCGCAGGCGATGGGCAACCTGCGACCGGCAAGAAGACCTCAGAACTTCACGCCGACTTCCACCTTCACCGTCCGCGGCACGCCGACGATGTCGCCCTGCTCGTTGTAGTACGCCATCTTCCTGCCGCTGGCGTCCTCGTAGACGATGTTGGTGAAGTTGTCGAAGTTGAACACGTTGATGACGTCCAGGCGTGCATAGGCGGTCCAGTCGCCGGCGATCTTGAAGTTCTTCGTCGCCTGCAGGTCCACCGAGCGATAGCCGAAGATCTTGCCGCCGACCAGGAACTTGCCGTTGCCCTGCGGATTGAAGCCGGTGGGAATGCACGCCGGTTCGTTCGAGCCGAAGGCCGGTGCAGCGCCGCACAGGAAGTCATTGCTGGGAATCGGTGTGGCCAGCGTCAGCTTGCCGCCGAAGGTGATGCCCCAGAACCCATCGTAGTTGGCGGTGGCGACCAGGCGGTGGCGGGCCACCGCATTGGACTTGACCCACGGGTACTGGCCCAGCGTGGCGGCATCGAACGCGTAGTGCTCGTTGATGTCGCGGGTCTGGCGGGCATTGCTCCACGTATAGGCGATCGAGGTGCCCCAGCCGCTCTCCTTCGTGTACGGCTTCTGCGCCGACAGCAGCAGCTGGGTGGTCTGGGTCTTGATGCCGTTGTTGCCGACGATCAGGCCACCGAAGCCCGGCACGCCGCAGCCCCACGGCTGCGACAGGCCCGGATCAGCCGTTGCGTTGCACAGCTGCTGGTTGTCCCAGAAGTTGCCGTTCGGATAGCGGTTGCCGAGCGTGAAGCCGAAGCCGTCGTAGCTCAGGATGCGGGTCACCGTCACGTCGGTCAGCCAGTCGCCGATCTGGTTGCTCATGCCCAGGCTGAACTGGTCGGAGTAGGGCGCCTTCAGCTTGTTGTTGAGCAGGTCGACTTCGGTGCCGGAATTGCTGGTGGCGCCGATGAGCGATTGCAGCCCGGCCACGCCACCGTTGAGCAGCGCCGGATCCCACGCATAACACGGCGCCGCGCCGCGGTAGCACGCGCCCGTCGCCGGATCCTGGAAGTTGACCGTCACCACCGGCAGCGCCGACTTGGTGACTTCCAGCTGCAGGTAGTCGAACAGGTCGCGGTCATACGAACGGCCGGCACCGCCGTGGATCACGTGCATCTCGTCGGCGTTGAGGTCGTACGAGAAGCCCAGGCGCGGCTGCCAGGCGCCATCGAACGCCTTGCGGTTGTGGCCATTGGAGATGTAGTCGTTGACGTCGATGCCGCCGGCGCGCAGCGAATCGGCGTAGGTCTGCCCGGCCGGGCCGTTCGGGTCCTGGCTGTTGAGCGCGTCCACCACGTTCTGCGGGGTCACGAAGTTGAGGTAGGACGGATTCTTCTCGTAGTCCCAGCGCACGCCGATGTTGAGCATCAGGTGGTCGTTGACCTGCCAGTCGTCCTGGATGTACAGGCCGTACTGCTTCGCGTTGGAGGTCACGCTCGGCGCCAGACCGCTCACGCCCGAGACCGGCTTGGTGAACTGTGCCTTGTAGGGGGTGTCCCCCGTGAAGCCCGGGGTACCGACCGTGTAATAGAACTGCGGATTGATATCCAGGGCATCGGCCGCGTACAGGTCGATATCCTTGTAGCGCGCGCCCATCTTGATGGTGTGCTCGCCGTGCCAGTCGATGGCATTGAGCGTGAAGTTGTCTTCCAGCGACCAGCCCTTCTGGCCCTTGGTCTGGGCCGACAGCGGCGAGCCGCCCTCGATCCCGACGATCGTCGCCTCGCTGTTGCCGTTCGGATAGGTGTAGATGTAGCCGTTGCCGACGGTGATCGGCAGCGGGTTGTTGAAGGAATCTTCGTGGGTGGCCAGCAGTTCGTTGTAGAACCAGTCACCGCTGTGGTTCCAGCGCAACGCCCAGCGCTTGTCGGTGTTCTCGCTCACCACGCCGTGCGAGCGCGCAGTGCTGCCGCTGAAGCCTTCCTGGTTCTCGTCGCGGTTCTGGTAGGAGAGTTCGAAACGGTCGCGGTCGGTGGGCTCGAAGTCGATCTTCGCGAAGTACAGGTCTTCCTGGAACTCCTGCAAACCCGCGCCGAGCTGCGAAGCCGCATTGGCCGGCAGGAAAGGCACGCCGCCGGAGGCGCCCGCGTCAGGCACCGTGGTGGTGGGCAGGTCGAAGCGCTTGGCTTCGTAGGTCGCGAAGAAGTGGAGCATGTCCTTCACGATCGGCCCGCCCAGCGCGAAGCCGTATTCCTTCTCGGTCGAGGCGACCTTGTCCTGGCCCGGCTGCCGCTCGGCCGGGGTCATGGCACGCATGTCCTCGTCGGTATAGCGGTAGAACGCCTCGCCGTGGAATTCGTTGGTGCCCGACTTGGTCGCCGCGGTCACTGCCGAGCTGGCCACCTGGCCGTACTCGGCCTTGTAGTTGGAGGTGATGACCTTGTATTCGCCGATCGCCAGCTGCGGGAACGGATTGCCCGCGCTGCCGAACTGGCCGGCCACGCCGCCTTCCTTGACGTAGCTCTTCTGGCCCACGCCGTCGATGTAGACGTTGGTGGCGCTGGTGTTCTGGGCACCGCCGCGCAGCGAGGTGTTGCCCTTGGCATCCCGGGTGAAGACCATGCCCGGCACGGCGTCGGCAAACTCCAGGAAGTTGCGCGAGACCTGCGGGGTGGTCTGGATCTGGCGCAGCGAGACGGTCTTGCCGACCTCGGAGGTGCGCACTTCCTGCAGCAGGGTCGGGGCGGTCACGTTGACCGCGTCCAGCGTCGTGGCCGCGCCGCCCGAGGCGGCCGCTTCGCCGCCGGTGGCGATGTTGAGGGTGGCGGTGGAGGCCACGGTGACGGTCACCGTCTCCACACGGCCGCCGGCTTCCACTCTGTACGTGCCCGGTTGCAGGCCGACCACGGTGTAGTTGCCGTCGGCGCCGGTCGTGGCGCGGCGCACCGCACCGGTCGCCACGTTGGTGGCGACCACCTCGGTGCCGGCGGCCGGGCCGGACTGCGAGGTCACCTGGCCACGCAGGTTGGCGTTGGCAGACTGGGCGAAAGCGCCGGGAGCGGCGGCGAACAGACTGGCGGCCAGGGCACAGCACAGCAGGCTGCGGGTTGGCAGGTTGGCTTTGGTTCGGATGGTTTTCACGAAGACCCCTCCCGGGCCGAGCATGGGATAGCGGATTTATTCACGGGTAAGACGGATACAACGTCGGGTGTGAACGTCTTGCGGTTATGTGCAGGCGTTGGAAAATTTTTGTTCAGGCCGGAAGGCGAGGTGGCGGGGCGCGCCGCCCATGGCAATGCGGTTCGCCGCATCGCGCGGCGTCCAGGCACGAGGTGCGCGCCAGCGCGATGCGTGGCCGGTGCCCGAAAGCGGTGGTCGGGTTGGGGACGCACTGCGGTTCCTCCCGATGAAGCCATGTTCGGCCCTTCTGTTGTCCTCTCCTGACCTGCTCCTTGGCGTCGCTTTTCCTTCCGCGGGCACCCCCATTGGACGGCACTCCTGCGGCATCGCGGCGGCACCGTAGCAGGAACTGCAAACGTTTACATGATGCGCTGCAATATGTGCCATTAGTCACGCTATTCGATTCCGGTGCGGGTGCTATGCCGCCGGTCACCCGGCGCCAAGACAACACAGGACACGACGGGACAATGCAATGCGTCACAGAAGCGCATTGGCTTGAACGCGTGCCGCGCGCGCCTTGCCCGCGTCGCCCGTGGCCCGGCAAGATGCGCCATCGATTGGGGAGTCGAGAGCCCATGCCCGTGATGACCGCCTGGCCACGATCGTGGCGACCGCTGCCCTGGCTGCTCGTGGCCGCGCTGCTGCTGTTCGCGTGCAAGCGCGAGCCGGCCGAACTGCCCGGCGCCACCGCCGAACCGGCCGCCACCGTGCGGGGGCTGGCCGAACGCCTGCGTGCCAACGATCTGGTCGGTTACGCCAAGGCCGCCGTTACCCCGGCCCAGTACGCCCAGCTGGAAACCGCCTGGCGCGAAGGGCGCAGCCGCTGGCCGCTGAGCAGCGTGCCGCTGGGCGACGACCTGCCCGCGATGCTGCAATACCTCTCCGCACCCGGCGCCGAACAGCGTCTGCAGCGCACCTTCGACACGCAGATCGCCGGGCAGGGCGCCGGCATCAAGCAGGCCGCGCACTCGCTGGGCCTGTTTGGCGTGCAGTACCTGCGCAATCAGGGCGACTACAGCCCGGAGCAGCGGGCCCACTACGTCCAGCTGGTCAACGCCCTGGCCGAATGGGCCTCCGCCGCCCCCTTGGCCGAACGCCCGCATGCACAGGCGGCGATCCCCAGGCTGGTCGCCGCCGCCCGCGCTACCGGCCTGTCCGATCCGGCTGCCCTGCAGTCGGCCGGCATGGAAGAGAGCCTGCGCCGGCTCGGGCCCTTCCTGAAGGAGTTCAAGGCCGTGCTCGACAGCTACGGCCTGACGCTGGACGCCAGCCTGGACGAAACCCGGGTGGGCCTGGTGACCCAGGAAGGTGACCAGGCCCGCGTGCACCTGCAGTACCCGTTGGGCGCCGAGCAGATCGACACCAGCGCCAGCCTCGTGCGTATCGACGGGCACTGGTATCTGGTGGGTGTTCAGGACGAAGTGCGAGCGGTGCTCAACCCCGCTCCTGCGGCAGGGGCGGCGCCCGCGCAGCCGCCTAAGCCATAATGGCGCCGATGCCTGAACAGAATAACCTGCCGTTCCCGGACGGCCAGCCCGATCCGGACCTGCCCCAGACCCCGACGCCGGCCCCGGTGCCGGCGCCCAGCGCCCGCGTGCCCATGGCCGCCGGCGCTACGCCGCGCCCCGTCCGCCGGCCGCTGTGGGCACGCCTGCTGGGCCGGTTGGCCGACCCCTGGCTCGGCCTGACCATCGAACCCGAGCAGCCCGGCCAGTACAACGACGGCCGCCCGGTCGTGTATGTGCTCGAGGACTACGGCCTGTCGAACGCGCTGATCCTGGACAAGGCCTGCCGCGAGGCCGGCCTGCCCTCCCCGCTGGTGCCGCTGCCGGGCGACCCGCTGCAGCGCAAGCGCGCCTACCTGGCGCTGTCCCGGCGCAGCAGCAGCAACTCGATCATTCCCGAGCAGCGCGGCGCCAAGACCCATTCCGATTCCCTGGCCAAGCTCCTGCAGGCGCATCGCTCGCGCCCGGACCTGGACGTGCACCTGGTGCCGGTGTCGATCTTCGTCGGTCGCGCGCCGGACAAGCAGAGCGGCTGGTTCGCCGTGCTGTTCTCGGAAAACTGGGCATTGGTCGGCCGCTTCCGCCGCCTGCTGTCAGTCCTGCTCAACGGCCGCACCACTATCGTGCGATTCGCTCCACCGATCTCGCTGCGGCAGACGGTGGACGAAGGCCTGCCGCCCGAGCGCACCCTGCGCAAGCTGCAGCGCGTGCTGCGCACCCACTTCCGCCGTATCCGCGAGGCGGTGATCGGCCCGGACCTGTCCACCCGCCGCCTGCTGGTGGACCAGGTACTGGCCGCCGAGCCGGTACGCGAAGCCATCGCCGTCCAGGCCAAGCGCGACAACAGCAAGCCGGTCGATGCCTGGCGCAAGGCCCACGCGTATGCGTGGGAGATTGCCGCGGACTATTCGAGCCCGGTCGTGCGTTCGGCCAGCTTCCTGCTGACCCATGTCTGGAACCGTATCTATGCCGGCGTGCTGGTCCATCACCTGGACAAGTTCAAGCAGGCCGCGCCGGGCCACGAAGTGGTCTACGTGCCCAGCCACCGCAGCCACATGGATTATCTGCTGCTGTCCTACCTGCTGTACGAACGCGGCATCGTGCCGCCGCACATCGTGGCGGGCATCAACCTCAACCTGCCGGTGGTGGGCACGCTGCTGCGCAAGGGCGGCGCGTTCTTCATCCGCCGCTCGATCAAGGGCAACGCGTTGTACTCGGCCGTGCTGAGCGAGTACGTCGCCCAGCTGGTGGGCGGCGGCTATTCCATCGAATACTTCGTGGAGGGCGGGCGCTCGCGTACCGGCCGCCTGTTGCAGCCCAAGGGCGGCATGATCGCCATGACGCTGCGCGCCTTCCTGCGCCAACCGCGCAAGCCGGTGCTGTTCCAGCCGGTCTACATCGGTTACGAAAAACTGATGGAGGGCAACAGCTACCTCGATGAGCTGAGCGGCCGGCCGAAGGAAAAGGAATCGATCTGGGCGCTGCTGTGGGGCATCCCGAAGGTGCTCAAGCAGAACTACGGCCAGGTGGTGGTGAACTTCGGTGAGCCCATCGCGCTGAACGACGTGCTCGCGCGCGAGGCGCCGGAGTGGGACGGCCAGCCGGTCTCCGAGGACGAGAAGCCGAGCTGGCTCTCGCGCGCGGTGGACAGCCTGGCCGACCAGATCCAGGTGCACGTCAACGGCGCCGCCGACGTCAACCCGATCAACCTGCTGGCGCTGGCGCTGCTGTCCACGCCCAAGCACGCGATGGGCGAGGCCGACCTCATCGCGCAGATCGAGCTGTGCAAGAAGCTGCTGGTCGAGATGCCGTATTCGGGCCGCGTCACGGTCACGCCGCACTCGCCGGAGCGCATCATCGCCCACGCCGAGGAAATCGCCGTACTCACCCGCACGCCGCATCCGTTGGGCGATGTGCTCAGTGTCAGCGGCGACACCGCGGTGCTGCTGAGCTACTTCCGCAACAACGTCATCCATCTGTTCACGGCCTCGTCGTGGGTGGCGTGCTGCTTCCAGAACAATCGCCGCATGAGCCGCGCCGGCCTGGTGCGGCTGGGCCGCACGGTCTATCCGTTCCTGCAGGCCGAGTTGTTCCTGCCGTGGACCGAGGACGAATTCGCCGGCCGCATCGAGCAGACCATCGAGCTGTTCGTGCGCGAAGGCCTGCTGATGAACGTCAACGAAGACGACGGCGGCATCCTGGCGCGAAATACCGGGCAGACCGACGAGGTGTTCCGCCTGCGCGCGATTGGCCATTCGCTGCAGCAAGCCTTCGAGCGCTATTACATCGCCATCTCGGTTCTGGTGAAGAACGGTCCGGGCACGCTCGGCGCCGGCGAACTGGAAAGCCTGTGCCAGCAGGCCGCGCAGCGCCTGAGCCTGCTATATGCGCCGGCCGCGCCGGAGTTCTTCGACAAGAGCCTGTTCCGTGGCTTCATCCAGAAGATGCGCGAGCTGAAACTGGTGTGGCCGGACGAGAACAGCAAGCTGGTGTTCGATGAGCGGCTGGACACGTGGGCCAAGGACGCCAAGTTCATCCTGGGCCGCGAGCTGCGCCACACCATCGAACGGGTGAGCCCGGCGGCGGCCAAGCCGGAGGAAGCGCCCGCGCAGGACTGACGCTGCGCGCTGCCGCCGCGTCGGCCCGTGCCGGGAAGCGCCCGTCACGCCGGTTCGTCGGGAATCAGCGCGCTCTCCAGGCGGGCGATGCAGTCCTTCAGCTGCAACTTGCGCTTCTTCATGCGCTTGATGGTCAGCTCGTCCTGCGCCAGGTCGATGACGCGGCGGCTGATTTCCTCGTCCAGCGCGCGATGCTCGCGGCGCAGGGCGTCCAGGCGTTCGACGACAGTGGCGGGATCGGGCGTCTCCATCGCCTTTGAGCTTACACCGGCCGGCGTGGCCGCCGCATGGCAGCCCGGCATGGGCCGTGCACGCGCCGACCGCGTGGCCTGACCGGTAGAATGACGCCATGAGCGCCGTCATCTCCCTTCCCGATCCGCTGCCGCCGCGCCGCGACCCGCGCGTGGCCGAACGCGAGCAGGCCAAGCTGGCCAAGCGCCTGCGCCGCCAGGTCGGCCAGGCCATCGCCGACTTCGGCATGATCGAGGCAGGCGACAAGGTCATGGTCTGCCTGTCCGGCGGCAAGGACAGCTACACCCTGCTGGATATCCTGATGCAGCTGCGCCGGAAGGCGCCGGTCCCGTTCGAGCTGGTTGCCGTCAACCTCGACCAGAAGCAGCCCGGCTTCCCCGAGCACGTGTTGCCGGACTATCTGCGCGCGCTGGACGTGCCGTACCACATCATCGAGCAGGACACCTATTCGGTGGTGAGCCGCGTCATCCCGGAAGGCAAGACGATGTGCTCGTTGTGCTCGCGCATGCGCCGCGGCGCGCTGTACGCATATGCCGAGGCCGAAGGCTTCACCAAGATCGCGCTGGGCCACCATCGCGACGACATGGTGGCGACGTTCTTCATGAACCTGTTCCACCACGCCAAGCTGTCGGGCATGCCGCCCAAGCTGCGCAGCGACGACGGCAAGCACGTGGTGATCCGCCCGCTGGCCTACGTGGCCGAGCGCGACATCGTCGACTACGCGCAGGCACGGCAATTCCCGATCATCCCGTGCAACCTGTGCGGCAGCCAGGAAAACCTGCAGCGCCGGCAGGTCGGCCTGATGCTCAAGCAGTGGGAGAAGGAGAGCCCGGGCCGCATCGAGCAGATCGCGCGCGCCATGGGTGACATCCGCCCCTCGCAGCTGGCCGACGGCAACCTGTTCGACTTCATGGCGCTTGGCCGAAGGCATGATGCACCGCTGCCGAATGCGCATGCCTGGCTGGCTGGTGGCGAAGGCCACGCGCACGACTGACGAATTCCCTGTTCCGCGCGCGCTCGCGCCGGATCGGCTCCACCGAATGGATACTCGATGTTCTTCCGCAACCTGACGCTGTTCCGCTTCCCCACCACGCTCGACTTCTCCGACATCGACAAGCTCCTGCCCGAAGCGTTGCTCAAGCCCGTCGGCCCGCTGGAGATGACCTCGCGCGGGTTCATCTCCCCGTTCGGCCGCGACGAGCAGGAGGTGCTCTCGCACCGCCAGGGCGATTTCCTCTGGCTTACCGTGGGCGGCGAGGACAAGATCCTGCCGGGGTCGGTGGTCAACGACCTGCTCGCGCGAAAGGTCGCCGAGATCGAGGAAAAGGAAGGCCGCAAGCCCGGCGGCAAGGCGCGCAAGCGCCTGAAGGACGACCTGATCCACGAACTGCTGCCGCGCGCCTTCGTGAAGAGCTCGCGCACCGACGCCATGCTCGACCTGCAGCACGGCTACGTGGCGGTGGATACCTCCAGCCGCAAGACGGGCGAGAACGTCATGTCCGAGATCCGCGGCCTGCTCGGTTCATTTCCTGCGCTGCCGCTGAATGCGGAGGTGGCGCCGCGCTCGATCCTCACCGGCTGGATCGCCGGCGAACCCCTGCCCGAAGGCCTGAGCCTGGGCGAGGAGTGCGAGATGAAGGATCCGATCGAAGGCGGCGCGGTGGTGAAATGCCAGCACCAGGAGCTGCGTTGCGAGGAAATCGACAAGCACCTGGAGGCCGGCAAGCAGGTCACCAAGCTGGCCCTGGTGCTCGATGACCACGTGTCCTTCGTCCTCGGCGACGACCTGGGCGTGCGCAAGCTGAAGTTCCTGGACGGCGCGCTCGACCAGCTGGAGAACGCCGACCAGGACGGCGTGCGGGCCGAACTGGATGCCCGCTTCGCCCTGATGAGCGCCGAAGTGCGCCGGCTGTTTCTCCTACTCGAAGACGCGCTGAAGCTGAGCAAGGCGGAGGCCTGACCGGAGGTGACGCATGCGCCCGCGACGGGCGTATGCTGTCGGCGCCATGGCGAAGTTCCTCCCCCGACTGATCGCCGCATCGCCGCGCACCCTGCAGCGTGATTGCGTGCGCCTGCGCCTGGACGACGAACAGGAAATCGACGTGCTGCGCGTGCGTGATCCGCGCGCGCGGCGCATCAAGCTCAGTGTCGACGAACGCGGCGCGCGCCTCACGCTGCCTACGCGCGCCAGCCTCGTGGCCGGCGAGCGTTTCCTGCTCGAACACCGGCAATGGCTGGCCACCCAGCTGGCGCGTTACGCGGAAGATGCGTTGCTGCCCGCCCTGCAACGCGACGTAGCCGGCCAGCAGCTACCGCTGCGCGGCGAGTTGCTGCCGCTGCATTGGCATGCCGGGCGTTACACGCGAATCGAGCAAGACGCCGAAGGCATTCATTTTCATCTGCCCCCGCGTGCCGGCGCGCCCTTGATGGTGCGCGCGCTGCGTGATTTCTACGAAACCCAGGCCCGCGCCGACGTCGGGCGCTGGCTGCCGCGTTACCTACCCAGCCTGCCGCGCGCGCCATCGCGCGTTCGGGTGAAGGTGATGTCCTCCCAGTGGGGCTCGCTGGCGCCGGATGGCACGATGGCACTGGATCTGGCGCTGGTGCTTGGGCGCCCGGAAGCGTTCGAGTACGTGCTGGTGCACGAGCTCTGCCACCTCATCCAGGCGAACCATTCACCCGCCTTCTGGCGTGAGGTGGAAATGCGATTCCCCCTGTGGCGCGTGGAGCGCGACTACTTCCAGCGCCAGGGGCGCTCGCTCAAGGCGCAGCTGCGCCGGCTCTTGCAGCCGGCCTGATTCAGCCGCGCGGGGTGTCCAGGAACGCCTGGATCAACGCCGCCACCTGCGCCGGTTGCTCCATGTGCAGGTGATGCGTACCAGCAAGCACGTGCAGCCGGCCATCGCGCAGCAGCTGCGCGCGGCGGGTGCGTAGTGGCTCGGGGAAATAGGATTGCGCGGGGGTTGCGAAGATCACCAGCGTCGGGCATTCCACCGCCTCCACCAGCACGTCGATCTGGGCCTCGGTCATGCGCACGGCGGTGGGAAGCGTCAGGCGCTGGTCGCTGCCCCAACTGTAGCCGCCGGGCACCGCCCGCACGCCGCGCTCCACCAGCAGGCGGGCGCTGGCCTCGCTGAGCTGGTTGGCCATCATGCGCGCGCGCACCGGTGCTTCGAGGTTCGGGAACACGCGCAGCGGCTTGCCTGGCAGGGCGTGCGCGGCCTCCACGCTCTCGCGCAGGCGCGTGGCCGTGTTCTCGACCTGTTCGCCGAGCCCGCCCAGCGCCTCGATCACCACCAGTGCCTCGATGCGCGCCGGCACCGCCGCGGCGACCAGGCTGGCGATGCCCGCGCCCATCGAGTGGCCGAGCAGGGTGAAGCGCTCCCAGTCCAGCGCGTCGGCGACGGCCAGCACGTTGTTGATCGCGCCGATCATCGTGTACTCGCTGCCCGCCGGCAGCGACGCGCTGTGGCCATGGCCGGGCAGGTCGATCATCACCAGGTCCAGGCCATGCAGCTCGGCGGCCAGCGGCAGGAAACTGGCCGCGTTGTCGAGCCAGCCATGCAGGGCCAGCACGCGACGCCCGCCCTCGCGGCCACAGCGCAGGCCGCGCAACTCACCGAAGGGCAGGGTGCAGGCGAACTCGCGCGGGCCGCTCATGCGCGCGCGGCCAGGGCGGCCAGGGCGGCGGCATGCGCCGGGCTGTCGTTGAGGCAGGGGATGTAGTGCAGCTGCGCGCCCCGTTCGGCGAGGGTGTGGGAAAAGCCCATCGCCACTTCTTCCAGCGTTTCAAGGCAGTCGGTGGCAAAGCCCGGGCAGACGACGTCGATGCGCCGTATGCCGGCCTCGGCCATCGCCCACAGCGAAGGCTCGGCGTAGGGCTGCAGCCAACGCTCGCGGCCGAAGCGCGACTGGTAGCCGAGCTGCCACTGATCGTCGTCCAGGCCAAGCGCGGCGGCGATCGCGCGCGCGCTGGCCTCGCAGCGTTGCGGGTAGGGGTCGCCTTCGTCTGCCACGCGCTGCGGCAGGCCATGGAAGGAGAACATCAGCCGTTGCCCGCGGCCGTGGACCTCCCAGTGCGCGCGGATCGAGGCGGCGACGGCCGCTACCCAGGCCGGGTCCTCGGCGTAATCGCGCACCACGTCCACGCGGACATCGGGGTGGCGCTGGCGCCAGGCGTCCACCACGTCCTGCACCGAGGCCGTGGTGGTGGTCGAGTACTGGGGATACAGCGGCAGCACCACGATGCGGCCGATGCCGGCATCGCACAGCCGGTCCAGCGCACGCAGCAGTGCCGGCTCGCCGTAGCGCATCGCCCAATCCACCCGCCATGCCGGTAGCGCGGCCTGCAGGGCATTGGCCAACCCTGCCGTGTACACCGCCAGCGGCGAGCCGCCCGGCAACCACACCTGCGCATACTTCTCTGCCGAGCGCGGCCCGCGCAGCGGCAGGATCAGTCCGTGCAGCAAGGGCTTCCACAGCCAGCGCGGGATCGACACCACGCGCGGATCGCCAAGGAACTCGGCCAGATAGCGCCGCACCGCCTGGGGGGTGGGCGCCTCGGGCGTGCCTAGATTGACCGCCAGCAGGGCGGTATTCGGTGCGTCGGGCATGGGCCTATTGTGGCAGGACCGGCGTGCGACCGCCTTCGCGTGCGCTCCACGGTCGCCACGGCAAAGCCGCAAGGGGCGGCGCGCGCTAATGGGCGATTCACCCCGGCGCGACTAACGTCGGGCATTACCTTATCTTTTCCGCGATCGTTCATTGGAGCCCGTCATGCCCCGCCTGTCGCGTCTTGCCCTGTTGCTGTCCCTGTCGTTCGCCGCCGGCCACGCCATCGCCGGCCCCGAGGAGGACCAGCGCGCGCGCAACGCGGTGCGGGTACTCAACGAGATCCAGAAGATCCCCGAGCAGTCCATTCCCGACAAGCTGCTCGATGAAGCCCGCGCCATCGTCGTCATCCCCGACACCATCAAGGCCGGCCTGGTCATCGGCGGGCGCCGCGGCCATGGCCTGATGTCGATGAAAAACCCGGACGGCAGCTGGTCGCAGCCGGTGTTCGTCAAGCTCACTGGCGGCAGCATCGGCTTCCAGGCCGGCGTGCAGTCCTCCGACGTGGTGCTGGTGTTCCGCAACGACCGCAGCCTGGACAACATCGTCAACGGCAAGTTCACCCTCGGCGCCGACGCCGGCGTGGCGGCGGGCCCGGTGGGCCGCAATGCCGCCGCCGCCACCGATGGCCAGCTGAAGGCCGAAATCTGGTCGTGGTCGCGCGCCCGTGGCCTGTTCGCCGGCGTGGCGCTGGACGGTGCGGTGCTGCAGATCGACGACGAGGCCGACCTGAATGCCTACGGCACCGGCAGCACGCCCCGCATGATCTTCGAAGGCCGTTCGCCGGAGCAGCCGTCCACCGACGTGATCGCCTTCCGCGACCGCCTGGAGGAAGCGACCTACACCGCGCGCAGCAACCGCAACGAAGGCACCCCGCCGCCGCCGGCCCCGCGCACCGCTGCGGTGCCGGTCACCGGCCCGGCGCCGGCCGCGCCCCAGGAGGCCAGCACCGCACCGCTGCAGGCCGCTCCCGCCAATGCCCCGCAGCCCGGGTTCCAGCCGGTGCGCGAGGGCGAAGTACGCACTGAAACGCTGGATGGCAAGCCCTGAAAGTCAGCACCCCCGTCCCGGCGGGGGTGCGCTATCCTGAGGGTCCTTTCACGGTAAGCGGCGAGCAGATCATGGGCGGCTTTAGCATCTGGCACTGGTTGATCGTGCTGGTGATCGTGTTGCTGGTCTTCGGTACCAAGCGCCTGACCAGCGGCGCCAAGGATCTGGGCACCGCGGTCAAGGAATTCAAAAAGGGCATGCGTGACGAGGACCGTCCGGCGCAGCTCAACGACCAGACCCGCGATGCCAACGGCACGCCGGCGCAGAACGAGCGCGAGCACGACCGCGACGGTCGCTGATTTCGCAGGCGAGGGCGTCGGCACGTGTTCGACATCGGTTTCAGCGAACTGCTGCTGATCGCCATCGTGGCCCTGGTGGTGCTCGGTCCCGAGCGCCTGCCCAAGGCCGCGCGGTTTGCCGGCCTGTGGGTCAGGCGCGCGCGCAACCAGTGGGATTCGGTCAAGCAGGAACTCGAGCGCGAGCTCGAGGCCGAGGAACTCAAGCGCAACCTGCACAGCGTGCAGAGTTCGCTGCGCGAGGCCGAGTCGCAGATGCGGCAGGGCCAGGAACAGGTTCGCGCGCAGGGTCAGGAACTGCATGACGAGATGGCGCGCGACGTGGACATCCGCACCGCCAGTGAAGCCGCGCCCGCCCCGGCGGTCCAGGCGCCTCATCCCCCGCAGCCCGCCGAACCGGCACCGCCGGAGAAGCAGCCGTGAACGCACCGGATGACCTGCAGGCCGAAAGCAGCCTGATCGAGCACCTGATCGAGCTGCGCGCGCGCCTGGTGCGCGGCCTGCTCGGCCTGGGCGTGGTACTGCTGTGCCTGCTGCCCTTCACCCGGCAGATCTACAGCTGGCTGGCGCGCCCGCTGGTCTCGCAGCTGCCCGCCGGGCAGACGATGATTGCGATGAACCCGGCCGGTGCGTTCTTCGCGCCGATGAAGCTGACCTTCTTCGTCGCCCTCTTCATCTCGGTGCCGTGGCTGCTGTACCAGGCCTGGGCCTTCGTCGCGCCGGGCCTGTACCAGCGCGAGAAGCGCCTGGCCCTGCCCCTGCTGGCCTCGGCCGTGGCGCTGTTCTACATCGGCTGCGCGTTCGCCTATTTCCTGGTGCTACCGGCGGTCTTCCACTTCCTGACCACCTTTACCCCGGACGTCATCGCGCTCACGCCCGATGCCAACGCCTACCTGGATTTTGTCCTGGTGATCTTCTTCGCCTTCGGTACGAGCTTCGAGCTGCCGGTGGCGCTGGTCATCATGGCCCTGCTGGGCTGGGTCACGCCGGATCAGCTGCGCCAGGGCCGTGGCTACGCCATCGTCGGCATCTTCGTGATCGCCGCCGTGCTGACGCCGCCGGACGTGGTCTCCCAGCTGATGCTGGCCATCCCGATGTGCATCCTCTACGAGCTGGGCATCATCGCCGCCCGCGCGGTAGTACCCAAGGCCCAGCCGCAATCTTGACCGGCGGCGGGCATCGCACCCGCCGCGGCCTTTCCGCTTACGCCACGAAGATGTCCTGGCGCTCGCCGCCCGCCGGCGGCACCACTGCGTCGGCATGGCCGAACATCTGCTTCCACGCCGCATAGACCGCGCCGGCGAACACCGGCATCAGCACGCCCATCATCAGCAGCTGGGCCAGATAAAGCGCGAAGGCGCCCAGCAGCAGCGAGGCGATCATCGCCACCAGCGCGACGACGAAGTAGATCGCCACCAGCGCAATGAAGGTGAGTACGAAGAACACCAGCAGCGCCGGCAGGTTGCGCACGCCCGCGCGCAGGCTTTCGCGCAAGGCATGCACGCCGGTGGCATGGTCGAACATCACCTGGGGCGGCATCACGAACAACGCCAGGCTGAGCGCGGCGAAGGTGGCGAGCACCAGCAGCAGCCACAGCAGGATGCGTCCGGCCGGCAGGCTGGCGACCAGCGCCTGCACCTGCGCCGGGTCCGGCTGTACGCCGGCCTGCGCGGCCGCCTGGTTGATGCGCTCCAGCTCACCCATCACGTGGGTCAGCTGCTGCAAGCCACTGGGGCCGACCAGCGCGACCAGCAGCAGCGCCAGCACGACCACGGCCAGCGCCTGGGGCAGCAGCGACACCAGCAGGTGCGGCGCACGGCCATCCTGCAGGCCGTGCAGCAGGTGGGAGGGACGCGCCGGGCGGCCTTCGTCCACCTCGCGCACCGCCCACAGCATGCCGCCCATGAACACCGGCCCGGCCAGCAGCATCAGGAACTGCACGGCCAGGCCGAGCGCCGGTAGCTGCGTCGCCAGCCCGGCGCCGAGTACGGCGATCAGGCCCCACGTCATGCCGAGCGTCCCCAGCGCCAATGGCGCGCGCCGCAGCAGCGCGAACCCGGTCAACAACCATTCCGCGCCGGCCGAGGCCGGCAGCTTGCGAATTTCGCTCATTCCCATCCCGCATCGATAGGCGCCGGCCAAGTCCGGCGCCGCGTGATTATCGCGCGTTTTCCGGCCTGCCACCGTGGCCATGCGACGGCAGCGTGCGCGCGTGCTGGACGAATCTTCGCAGCAGGCGCCGGGCGAGCGGGGCGGCACTGACCTCGCGGGCCACCGTGCGTGCGCAGCGGCCGTGGCGCTGCAGGCAGTCGGCGCGGGCGTGAACGTAGCCGCGGATGTGATGGGTGGCAAATTCGGGATGGAACTGCACGCCCCAGGCGTTTCGCCCCCAGCGGAAGGCATGGCACGCGTCCTGCGGCGAACGGGCCAGCACGGTCGCGCCGTCGGGCGCGCGCAGCACGGTCTGCAGGTGGGTCGCGTGGGCGGGAAAGCGTTCCGGCAGGCCAGCGAAGAGCGGGTCCTCGAAGGCCGGGGGATGCAGCTCCAGCTCGATCGTCCCCGATTCGCGCCCGGCCGGGTTGTAGTCCACCTGCCCTCCGAGCGCGTGCGCCAGCAGCTGGTGGCCGTAGCAGATGCCGAACACCGGCATGCCGTCGTGGGCGGCGGCGCGCAGCCAGTCGGCGGTGCGCTCGCTCCATTCGGCGCGGTCGGTGACGAAGGCCGCCGAACCGGAGACGATCGTGCCGGAGAAGCCTTCCGGGGAAGGCGGCGCCTGTCCAGCCTCCACGTTGACCACCACCGTCTCGGCCTCGGCCAGCCCCGCGGCCACGCGGATCCAGTGCGGAAAGCGCCCATAGCGCTTCATCGCCGGCACCGGCTGGCCGGTTTCGAGGATCAGGAACGGCAGGTGTGGCTTCATTCCTTGGGCGGCAGGACGGACAGGACTTCCTCGATTGTAGTCAGACCCAGCGCCACTTTTTCCAGCCCGGCGCGACGCAGCGTGCGCAGGCCCTCGCCGCGGGCGGCATGGCTGAACCCGGCCAGGTCCATGTCGGCCCGGATCAGCGTGCGCAGGCGCGGGGTGACCGGCAGCAACTCGTACAGGCCCACGCGGCCGAGGAAGCCGGTGCGCCGGCACTCCAGGCAGCCGACGGGGACGTGCGTGTGTACGTGCTCGGGCAGCGGCTCGCCCGGCTCGCGTATCGCCGACCAGTCCTCGTCGGAAAGCGCCTGCGGTTGCTTGCAGTGCGGGCACAACGTGCGCACCAGGCGCTGGGCCAGCACGCCGTTGAGGGTAGAGGCGACGAGGTAATGCGGCACGCCAAGGTCGAGCAGGCGGGTGATGGCCGAGGGCGCGTCGTTGGTGTGCAGGGTGGAGAGCACCAGGTGGCCGGTCAGCGAGGCCTGCACCGCCATCTGCGCGGTTTCCAGGTCGCGGATTTCGCCGATCATGATGATGTCCGGATCCTGTCGCAGTAGGGTGCGCACGCCGGCGGCGAAGTCCAGGTCGATGTTCTGCTGGACCTGCATCTGGTTGAACTCCGGCGAGATCATCTCGATCGGGTCCTCCACGCTGCACACGTTCACGTCCGGCGTGGCCAGGCGCTTGAGCGTGGAATACAGCGTGGTGGTCTTGCCCGAGCCGGTGGGGCCGGTCACCAGCACGATGCCATGCGGCCGCTCCACCAGCGCGTTCCAGCCGGCGGCTTCCTCCGGGCTGAAGCCGAGCTGGTCGATGCTCTTGAACGCCGCGTCCGGGTCGAAGATGCGCATCACGCACTTCTCGCCGAAGGCGGTGGGCATCGTGGACAGGCGCATTTCGACCTCTCGCCCCCCGGGCGAACGGGTCTTGATGCGGCCGTCCTGCGGGCGGCGGCGCTCGGCCAGGTCCATGCGGCCGAGAACCTTGATGCGGCTGACCACCGCGGTCATCACCGCCGGTGGCACCTCGAATACCTTGTGCAGTACGCCGTCGATGCGGAAGCGCATGCGCCCCATGTCGCGGCGCGGCTCCAGGTGGATGTCCGAGGCGCGCTGTTCGTAGGCGTATTGCAGCAGCCAGTCCACGATGTGGACGATGTGCTGGTCGTCGGCGTTGACGTCGCCGGTGCGGCCCAGCTCCACCAGCTGCTCGAAGCTGGGCAGGCCGACATTGCTGTCGGTGCTGCGCACGTCGCCATGCGCGCCGCGCACCGAGCGCGTCACGCCAAAGAACTCCATCGTGTAGCGATGCAGGTCCAGCGGGTTGGACAGCACCACGTCGATGCGCCGGCGGGTGAGGTGCTGGACGTCGGCCAGCCAGTCCAGCGCCAACGGCTCGCTGGTGGCGATCAGCACGCGCTCGGCGTCGATCGCCAGCGGCAGGATGCGATGGCGCCGCGCATAGGCGTGGGAGACCACGCCGGTCACGGAGGCCACGTCCACGCGGGTGGGATCGATGCGCAGGTAGCGCATGCCCACGCGGGTAGCCAGCCATTCGGTCAATCGTTCCAGGCCCAGCTCGCCGGCCGGTGGCTGGCCGGCGTGCAGCTTGAGGTTGGACAGCAGCACCAACGGATGCACTTCGCTGGCATTGCGGGCGCCGCCGGCGGAGAACTGGATCCGCTCGCGGTCGTTCGGAGCGACCATCTCGTCGGCGAGCAGGGCGGTGGCCACCCGTTCGAACACCAGCCGCCCGCGCGGTAGCGCCGCCCCGGCCAGGGCCATCGTCGTTTCGGCGGGCTGCCGCTGTTCCATGAGCCGTTCCCCGCTGCGGAATGCCCCGCAGGTCGGCCGCTATACTAGCGCACCCCTTCGCACGGCCCCTGCCGCATGTCACAGCGCGTACCGATCACCTTCCAGGGCCTGATCCAGACCCTCAACCAGTACTGGGCCGAGCAGGGCTGCGTGCTGATCCAGCCGCTGGACCTGGAAGTCGGCGCCGGCACGTTCCACCCGGCGACCTTCCTGCGCGCGCTGGGCCCGGAAAGCTGGAACGCGGCCTACGTGCAGCCTTCGCGCCGTCCCACCGATGGCCGCTACGGCGAGAACCCCAACCGCCTGCAGCGCTACTACCAGTACCAGGTGGCGATGAAGCCCAACCCGGACAACCTGCAGGAGCTCTACCTGGGCTCGCTCAAGGCGCTGGGCATCGACCCGCTCGTGCACGACCTGCGTTTCGTCGAGGACAACTGGGAATCGCCCACCCTCGGCGCGTGGGGCCTGGGCTGGGAGGTCTGGCTCAACGGCATGGAGGTCACCCAGTTCACCTACTTCCAACAGGCCGGCGGCCTGGAGTGCAAGCCGGTGCTGGGCGAGATCACCTATGGCCTGGAGCGGCTCTGCATGTACCTGCAGAACTGCGACAACGTCTATGACCTGGTCTGGACCTACGGCCCGGACGGCGCGCCGGTCACCTATGGCGAGGTCTACCACCAGAACGAGGTGGAGCAGAGCGCCTACAACTTCGAGCACGCCGACGTGGCCGAGCTGTTCCACCGCTTCGACGCCTGCGAGCGCGAGGCGCAGAAGCTGGTAGAAGTCGGCCTGCCGCTGCCGGCCTACGAGCAGGTCACCAAGGCCAGCCATGCCTTCAACCTGCTCGACGCGCGCCGCGCCATCAGCGTGACCGAGCGCCAGCGCTACATCCTGCGCGTGCGCGCGCTGGCCCAGGCGGTGGCCCAGACGTACTACGCGCAGCGCGAGAAGCTCGGTTTCCCCGGCGCCAAGCGCGGAGCCGCCGCCGGATGATCCTCATCGGCATGTTCGACTCGCCGTTCGTGCGCCGCGTCGCCGTGGCGCTGGACCGGCTCGGCCTGTCGTTCGAACACCGCGACTGGTCGGTGGGCCGGGATTTCGATCGCATCCGCGAGTACAGCCCGCTCGGCCGCGTGCCGGTGCTGGTGCTGGACGACGGCGAGGTGCTGACCGAATCGGCGGTGATCCTCGACTGGCTCGATGGCCAGGCCGGCGAGCAGGCGCTGCTGCCTGCGCACGGTGCCGAACGCCGCCAGGCGCTGCGGCTGGTCGGCTACGCCAACGGTGCGGTGGAGAAGGCGCTGCAGCAGGTGATGGAGCGCGTGTTCCGCCCGGAAGAAAAACGCCATGCCCCGTGGGTTGGACGTTGCCGCACGCAGATGGAAGGCGCGCTGCAGGTGCTCGACCAGGCCTGCGTGGACGCCGGCGGGCGCGAATGGCTGGTGGGCGAACGCTTCGGCCTGGCCGACCTCACCCTGGCCTGCTTCTGCACCTACCTGCGTGATGCGCTGCCCTACGACCTGGACCGCTTCCCCGCCCTGGCCGCCCGCGTGGCGCGCTACGAGGCATTGCCGGTCCTGCGCAAATATTACGTGCCGTTCGATGCGCCGCAGACCGGCGCCACGGCCTGAACAAGGATTGATCCGATGAGCCAGCTGTCCCCCCTGCTGATCGAACTGGGTACCGAGGAACTGCCGGTCAAGGCATTGCCGGGCCTGGCCCAGGCCTTCTTCGACGGCGTGCTCGCCGGGCTGGAGAAGCGCGGCATCGAAGTCGAGCGCGGCGACGCGCGCCCGCTTTCCACGCCGCGCCGCCTGGCCGTGCTGCTGCCGGGCGTGGCCACCGAGCAGCCCGAACAGCGCTCGGAAGTACTCGGCCCTTACCTCAACATCGGCCTGGATGCCGAAGGCAAGCCGACCAAGGCACTGGAAGGTTTCGCCGCCAAGGCGGGCGTCGCCTGGGATGCGCTGGAGCGCACCACCGACAACAAGGGCGAGCGCTTCGTGCATCGCGCGGTGAAGCCGGGTGCACGCACCGCCGAGCTGCTGCCGGACATCCTGGCCGAGGCCATCGCCGCCATGCCGATCCCCAAGCCGATGCGCTGGGGCGACCACGATTACGCCTTCGCCCGCCCGGTGCACTGGCTGGTACTGCTGTTTGGCAAGGAAGTGGTGCCGGCCAAGCTGTTCGGCCTGGCGTCGGACCGCATGAGCCGCGGCCACCGCTTCATGCATGACAAGCAGGTGTGGCTGAGCACGCCGGGCGACTACATCGATTCGCTGCGCGCGGCCAACGTGATGGTCGACCCGGCCGAGCGCCGCCAGCGCATCGTGGCCGAGGTCAACGCCGCCGCCGCGCAGGCCGGCGGCGTGGCCCGCATCACCGAGGACAACCTGGCCCAGGTCGTGGACCTGGTCGAATGGCCCTCGGCGGTGCTGTGCGGTTTCGAGCGCGAATTCCTCGCCGTGCCGCAGGAAGCGCTGATCGAGACGATGGAGGTCAACCAGAAGTTCTTCCCGGTGCTCGACGACGGCGGCAAGCTCACCGAGAAGTTCATCGGCATCGCCAACATCGAGTCGCGCGACGTGGCCGAGGTGTCCAAGGGCTACGAGCGCGTCATCCGCCCGCGCTTTGCCGATGCCAAGTTCTTCTTCGACGAAGACCTCAAGCAGGGCCTGGTGTCGATGGGCGAGGGCCTGAAGACGGTGACCTACCAGGCGCGCCTGGGCAGCGTGGCCGACAAGGTGCAGCGCGTGGCCGCGCTGGCCCGCGCCATCGCCCCGCAGGCGGGCGCCGAACCTGCGCTGGCCGCGCGCGCCGCCGAACTGTGCAAGAACGACCTGCAGTCGCGCATGGTCAACGAATTCCCCGAGCTGCAGGGCATTGCCGGCCGCCATTACGCAGTGGCCGGGGGCGAGGGCCCCGAGGTCGCGCTGGCGATCGACGAGGCCTACCAGCCGCGCTTTGCCGGCGATGACATCGCGCTGTCCCCGCTGGGCAAGGTGTTGGCGATCGCCGAGCGCGCCGACACCCTGGCCGGGGGTTTTGCCGCCGGCCTCAAGCCGACCGGCAACAAGGACCCCTTCGCCCTGCGCCGCAATGCGCTGGGCCTGGCGCGTACGGTTATCGAAAGCGGCCTGGACCTGGACGTGAAGGCGCTGCTGCGCACCGCCGCGCAGGCGGCCGTGGACGCGCTGGCCGCGCACCCCGCCGCCAAGGCCCCGCCGGCGCCGGAAGCCGGCGCACTCGCCGCAGAGATCTTCGCCTTCGTGCTGGAGCGCCTGCGCGGCTATTACGCCGACAAGGGCGTGCCCGCCACGCAATTCAACGCCGTCGCCGCGCTATTCGACGGCGAAGTGGCGCCGCCGCCGGGCCATGCCGCCGAGCGTGGCTCGCTGTACGACTTCGACCGCCGCATCGATGCCATCGGCACGTTCGCCGTGCTGCCGGAAGCCGAAGCCCTGGCCGCCGCGAACAAGCGCATCCGCAACATCCTGCGCAAGGCCGACGGCGCGATCCCGGCGATCGTCGACCCGGCGCTGCTGCGCGAGCCCGCCGAGGAAGCGCTGGCCGAAGCCGTGGAGGGCGCGATGGGCGACACCGACGCGGCCCTGCATCGGCACGACTACGTGGCCGTGCTCGCGCGCCTGGCGCTGCTGCGCCCACAGGTCGATGCGTTCTTCGACGGCGTGATGGTCAACGCCGAAGACCCGGCCCTGCGCGGCAACCGCCTGGCGCTGCTGCAGCGCCTGAGCGAGCGCCTGGGCAGCGTCGCGGCGATCGAGCACCTGTCGGTGTGATCCGCGCGCCGGTGCCGGTGTTTGCCGGCACCGGTGTCAGGCCGTGCGGCTGGGGTCTTAACGGGTCCTTGTTGTCCTCCCGGTATATCCTCGGCCCATGCGTCTGACCCCCACGGCCCTGCTGCTGCTTATTTTTCTCTGGGCCCTCGCCGGTACCGCGCACGCGCGCGGCACCATCGACAAGGTCAGCATCGAAGGCCTGGACAAGGGCGACGATGCCGAGATGATCGAGAACATCGAAGTCTCGCTCTCCCTCTACCAGACCATCGGCAAGGTCCAGGGCGAATCGCGCCTGGAATACCTGCTCAACCAGGCGCAGGACCAGACCCGCGCCGCGCTCGAACCGTTCGGCTACTACAGCCCCACCATCACCGTCGATGCGCCGCGCAACGGCGACAAGATCACCGTCGTGATCCACGTCGACAAGGGCGAGCCGGTGCGCGTGCGCCAGTCGCACATCGTGCTGACCGGCTGGGCGGAGGAAGACCAGTACCTGCAGCGCGACGTGGCCGAATTCCAGCCGGCGGTGGGGCAGGTCTTCAGCCACCCGCAGTACGAGGCCAGCAAGGTGCGCATCACCCGGCGCCTGGCAGAGCGCGGTTACTTCGATGCCGACTTCACCCAGCGCCGCGTGGAGATCACCCGCGCCGAGCACGCCGCCGACATCGACCTGGGCTGGGACAGCGGGCGCCGCTACGACATGGGCCCGGTGCGCTTCCAGTACGACTACTTCAAGCCGGGCCTGTTCGATCCGCTGGTGTACTGGGAAGAAGGCAGCTACTACCACGAGGGCAAGCTCGACCGGCTGCGCGAATCGCTCAACAAGCTCGGTTACTTCGGCACCATCGATATCCAGCCCAAGCCCGAGGAGGCCGATGCCGATGGCCGCGTGCCGATCGACGTGCGCCTGGAGCGCGCCAAGCGCACGGTCTACACCGCCGGCTTGAGCTACGGCAGCGAGAGCGGTCCGGGTGTGCGCGGCGGCATCGAGCGGCGTTACATCAACTCGCGTGGCCACAAGATGGACACGCAGCTGGACTTCGCGCAGAAGCGCAAGAGCCTCACCACGGCCTACCGCATCCCCGCCTTCGCGTGGCTGGACGGCTGGTATTCGTTCACCGCCGGCTACTACGACGAGCAGACCGACTACATCGACCTGCGCAACGTCAAGCTCAGTGCCAGCCGCAGCGGCGAGCTCAACGACCACTGGACGGCCATCGCCTCCATCAACGCGTTGCGCGAACGCTGGCGCTACAGCACCAACGACCAGCCCGACCCCTTCTACCAGTACGCCACGTTCGTCTATCCGCAGCTGGAGGCGGTGTACTCGGGCGTGGACAACCGCACCTTCCCGACGCACGGCATGGCCGCGCGCATGTTCGTGCGCGGCGGCGTGGAAGGGGTGGGGTCCGACACCAGCTTCGCCCAGGCCTACGCGCAGGTGTTCTGGTTCCATGGCTTCGGCGCCAACGACCGCCTGATCCTGCGCGGCGAAGGCGGCACCACCTGGACGGCCGACCTGGTCTCGATGCCACCGAGCCTGCGGTTCTTCGCAGGCGGCGACAACAGCATCCGCGGCTATGCGTTCCGCGAAGTCGGCCCGCGCACGCCGCCGCCGGACAAGTACGCGCTCGGCGCCAAGCATGTGCTCACCGGCAGCGTCGAATACGAGCGCTATCTCAACAACAGCCCGTGGGGCGCGGCGGTGTTCGTCGACACCGGCAGCGCGTTCGACGACACACCCGACTTCCATACCGGCATCGGCGTCGGCCTGCGCTGGAAATCGCCGATCGGCCCGGTACGCGTGGATGTCGCCCACGGACTGGATGATCCCGACTCGCAGTTCCAGCTCTACATCAACATCGGAGCCAACCTGTGAACGCGCCCGTGCCACCGCCGCGTCCCCGCTTCTACCGCCGCCGGCGTTTCTGGATCGGCTCGGGGATCGGCGTGCTTGGCGTGGTGCTCATCGCGCTGCTGGCGGTGTACTGGCTGCTGCAGACCGTGGCCGGCCGCGACGTACTGCTGGCACAGGTGGTGGCGCGACTGCCGGCCGGGGCCACCTTCACCTGGAAGGAAGCAGATGGACCGCTTGCCGGCCCCCTCACCCTGCGCGGCGTGGACTTCCGCTACCAGGATTACCGCTTCACCGCCGACCGCGTCTACTTCGAAGCCGACATTCGCCCGCTGCTCGGCCGCAAGCTGCTGCTGGACAAGCTGGAAATCAGCGGCGCGACGTTGAACCTGGCCAAGAGCGACGAACCGTTCGAGATGCCGAGCTGGCCGGGCTCGCTGCCGCAGATCGAAATGCCGCTGGCGATCCAGGCCGACGTCATCGAGGTCAACGACCTGCGGGTCACCCAGCTGGGCGAGCCGCTGATCAACCTGCACCGCATCCGCGGCGGCCTGGAAATGGCCAACGGCGAGCTGCGCACGCGCCAATTGCAGGTGGACAGCGACCGCGGCAACTTCGGCCTCAACGGCGATTACATCCCGCGCCAGGACTACAAGACCAACCTCACCGCCACCGCGCTGTTGCCCGCCCCGCGCGGGCGCACGCCGGCCAGCGTTGGCCTGGTGGCCCGCGGCGACCTGTCGAACATGGAAGTCGCCATCGCCGGCCGCGCGCCCAAGCCGCTGCACGTGCGCCTGGTGTTCACCGGCAAGGAGGATCCGCGTTGGAGCCTGCAGGCCGACGCCGACGAACTGGATACCGCGCTGCTCATGGGCGCTGCCGGTGTCACCGACCCCGCACCCGCGCAGCCCATCAGCCTCACGCTCGACGCCTCCGGCAAGGGTGGCAATGCGCAGCTGAAGGGCAGGGTGAAGCAGGGCGAGCAGGAGATCGTGCTGCAGCCGTCGAACATCGCGCTGAAGGACCAGGTACTCACCGTGGCGCCGCTGGAGGTGGATGTCTTCGGTGGCCGCGTTCGCTTGCGCGGCACCGCCGATTTCACCGATACGCAGAACGCCCGCTTCCGCATGGCCGCCTACGCGCACGACCTGCGCTTCACGCCCGCGCCCGATCCCGCCACGCCGGACGCGCAGCAGGTACCGGTGGAACTGCGCGAGGCACGCCTGGGCCTGGCCGGGACAATGAAGCAATGGGCGGTGTACGGACGCGCCGACATCGCGCGCGAAACGCAGCGCGCCGAATTGCATATCGACGCGCGCGGCGACGATCAGCGCGCCACGCTCAACGAAGTCCGCGCCATCACCCCGGGCGGCCAGCTGGATGTCACCGGCGAGGTGGGCTGGCAGCCGCAGCTGTCGTGGGACGTGGCGGCAGACCTGTCGCAATTCGACCCGGGCTATTTCGCGCCGGGCTGGAATGGGCGGCTTTCCGGCCGCATTGCCTCCAAGGGCCGCCAGCTGCCACCGGCCGCGAACGGCACGCCGGGCGACTACCAGGCCACCGCCGACATCGCCGCCCTGCGCGGGCAGCTGCGCCAGCGCAGCATCGACGCGCGTGGTCGTTTCGCACTGGAAGGCAAGCAGGGCGAAGGCCAGCTGGCCCTGTCGATCGGCAACAGCCGCATCAACGCCAAGGGCAAGGTAGGCGACCGGCTGGATATCGACGCCCAGCTGCAACCGCTCCAGCTCGATGACGTGCTGCCTGGTGCCACCGGCAACCTGCGCGGCAGCGTGCAGGTGCGCGGCCGCAGCGACGCGCCGGACATCACCGCCGACCTCGCCGGCAGCGGCCTGCGCTGGAACGACTACAGCGCCGACACGCTCTCGCTGCGAGGCCGCCTGCCGTGGCGCGGCAGCGATGGCTCGCTCACGCTCCAAGCCCGCGCGCTCAATGCCGGCATGGTGTTGGACAGCGTGCAGGTGCAGGCACAGGGCGCGGTGGAGAACCTGCGGGTACAAGCCGAGGCGCGCAACGACATGGCCCAGCTGGCGTTGCAGGGCGAGGTCCGCCGCAACGGCTCCCGCTGGCAGGGCCAGCTCGGCACGCTGCGCATCGTGCCGAGCAAGGGCAACACCTGGGCGCTGCGTCAGCCGGCGCAGTTCAGCGTGAACGGCCCCGCCTTCACCGTGGCCGATGCCTGCCTGGCCGCGGTGGGCGCCAGCGGCGCGCTGTGCGTCAACGCGAACTGGCCGCGCGAAGGGGTCACCGTGCACAGCGAAGCGTTGCCGCTGACACTGATCCAGCCCTGGCTGCCGCCGAACGAGGGCCGCCAGATGCACCTGCGTGGCGAGCTTACCGTCGACGGTACCTTCCGCCCGCGCGGCAACGCCTGGGAAGGCGCTTTCAAGGTGGCATCGCTGGAAGGTGGCATCCGCCTGGGCGACAACAGCCGTGGCGAAGTCGTGCGCTACGACCACTTCAGCCTGACCGGCGACTTCAATCCGCAGAAGATCCAGGGCTACCTCGGCGTCGGCTTCGCCGGCAACGGCTTCGTCGATGCCCGCTTCAACACCGGCTGGGATGCCTACGCGCCGCTCAACGGCGAGCTCTATCTCAACATGTCGCGCCTGACTTGGCTGCAGTTGTTTGTGGCTGACCTGGTCAACCCGAAGGGCAACGTGGAAGGCCATGTCAGCCTGCGCGGCACGCGCTCGCAACCGCAGCTCGGCGGCGAAGCAGTGCTCAAGGACTTCACCGGCGAATATCCCTCGCTGGGCCTGACCCTCAACGACGGCCAGGGCCGCTTCAGTGCCCAGCCCGACGGCTCTGCGCGCATCGTCGCCAACGTGCGCTCGGGCGAGGGCACGCTCAACGTCGATGGCGACCTCTCCTGGTATGGCGAGCGCACGCCGCTGAAGCTCAACATCCGCGGCGACCGCGTGCTGCTCTACAACACCCCGGAGCTGCGCGTGGTCGCCAATCCGGACATGCAGTTCGGCATCGTCGACAAGACCATGCAACTGCGCGGTCAGGTGACCGTGCCCGAGGCCGACATCGACCTGGAGCGCCTGGAGCGCGGTACCTCGGTGTCCGAGGACGTGGTGGTGCTGGACCCGGCCAACCCCGAGGAAACCCCATCCTCGCCGCTGGACATGGACCTGGCGGTGATCCTCGGCGACAACGTCAAGATGGCCGGCTTCGGCCTGAAGGGCGCGCTGACCGGGCGCATGCAGGTGCGTGCGCGCCCGGGCCGCGAGATGACCGCCAACGGCGGGCTGGACGTGAGCGGCCGCTACAAGGCCTACGGCCAGGACCTGACCATCACCCGCGGCCAGCTCACCTGGAACAACAACATCGTCTCCGACCCCCGCATCAACATCCGCGCCGAACGCCGCATCGGCGATGTCACCGCCGGCATCGACGTGAGCGGACGTGCGGAATCCCCGCGTGCGGACGTGTGGTCGAACCCCTCGATGTCGCAATCGGAGGCGCTCTCCTACCTCGTGTTGGGCCGCGGGTTGTCCAGTGCCAGCGGCAGCGAGGCGCAGCAGGTGACGGCGGCCTCGGCGGCGCTGTCGGCCGGCAGCGGCCTGATCGCCTCGCAGCTCGGCGCCAAGCTCGGCCTGGACGAAGCAGGCGTGAGCCAGTCCGGCAGCCTGGGTTCGGTGGTGGGCTTCGGCAAGTACCTCTCGCCGCGCTTCTATGTGGGCTACGGCGTGGCGCTGGTCGGTGGCAGCTCGGTAATCACGTTGAAGTACCTGCTGACGCGCGGTTTCGACGTGGAAGTGGAATCGAGCACGATCGAGACCAAGGGGTCGATCAACTGGCGCAAGGAGAAGTAACCCGGCGTCGCGTCGATACGCACAAGTTACGCGCCGCCGCCGCGCAGGGCATGGCCCCTTTACGCCCACCCTTTCTATCGTGACGCCTCCGCACCCTGGTGCGCTTGAGTCACCTGTATGTCAGTCCTGATCCTGCAAGGCCCCCGCGATCGTCCCGCCGGCGATCGGCCCCTGCCGGCCCCATGTGCCGGCCATGCCACCCAAGTGGTCCGCTGCACGGACCTGGGGGCCTTGATCGCGGGCCTGCACGCCGCCCGACATGTCGATACCGAGCTTGTCCTGCTCGATTCCGGCCATGTCCACGGCGCCGAGCATCGCGCGCAGTGGCCGGCCCTGCGCGCCGCCCTCGATGACCTGACCGCGCCGTACATCGAAGTGCACGCCGATCCCGCCGACGAACTCCAGCCGTGGTTGCAGCCGAGCCACCTGCCCATCGCCACGATCATCGCCGCCGGCGATCGTGGCCGCGCTTACGCGCTCTCTTCGGCCATTGCCGCGCGCCGCCTCCACGGCGGCGTGCATCACTGAGGCCGCCGCCATGTCGATCATGATCGTGCGCGGCCCGGATGACGCCTCGCTGCTGATGCGCGGCCCGACGCCGCTGCCGCGCGAACTGCTGCGCCAGCTGGTGGCGCGCGCCGCCGATGTCGGCAAGACCGTGGCGCTGCGCGCCTGCGGCTCGGAGCAGGAGCTGCTCGATGCGCTGCGCGTCGCCCAGCAGGCCCGGATCGAGCTGGCCGTCATCGACCCGGGCGCCTGTGCCGCCAGCCCGCGCCTGCACCGGGTCCTTTCGGGGCTGGACTATCCCTATGTCGAGGCCCACGACGACGGCAGCGAGCGCCCCGAACCCCCGCTGCCCGACGGCCTGGGACAGCGCATCGCCAGCGTCCACGGCTACCGCGCGCAGAGCTACACGCTCGCGCTGTCCATCGCGTTGGAGCACCTGGGCTGCGATGCCGCCCTGCATGGCATCCACGTCGGAACCTGAGCCATGCGCCTGCACTATTTCGCCGACTACGAAGGCTACGAGGGTGGCCGGCCGATCCTGTGGGGACAGGTGACGCACAGCATCGACGCCGAGAACGAGGAGCGGCTGGATCCGGCCGAGGTCGTCTCGGCCCTGCGCCAGCGCGCCGCCGAGGCGCACGGCATCGAGCCGCGCCAGGTGCGGCTGTGCCAGGTGGCGCGGCTGTAGCGCGCTCTGCTAGCGTGCCTGCCACCAGGGAAAAAGGGGAGGACACGATGCGCAGGCAGCTGTTCGTGGCATTGATGCTGTGGAGTGGAATTGCGCTGGCCGGCACGCCGCTGCCCGATGGGCCGCACGTGGCGGTGGAGGGCAGCGCGAAGCAGGAGGTCGCGCCCGACAGCGTCAAGGTGACGCTGCTGTTCGCCCACCGCACTGGCACCTCACTCGCCGCCAAACAGGCGGTGGACGAGGCGGTAAACCGGTACCTGGACGCGCTGAAGCAATTCGCCATCGCAGGCCGTGACATCGAGGCGGCCGACATGCGCGTCCAGCGGGTGGACGATGACGATGACGAAGTGCGGCTGCGCGCGTCGCGCGCGCCACTCTTCGAAGCGGAACGCAAGGTCACGGTGGTGCTGGACGAGATCGCGCGGCTCGATGCCCTGTTGGATGCTGGGCTGCGGGCCGGCGCCACCCAAGTGGACAATGTCGACTTCCAGCTCCGCGACCCGGCGCCGATTCGCCGCGAGGTGAAGCGCAAGGCCGTCGCCGACGCCCATGATCGCGCCAACGACATCGCGCAGGCGGCGGGCGCCAGCCTGGGGCAGGTCTACAGCATCAATTCGGTGCGTTCTTCCCAGTTCGATCGCTTTGGGTACCAGGAACTGGACAGCGTCCAGGTGACGGGAGCGAAGCTACGGCCCGCCCAATACCTGAGTCCGCACATCACGATCAGCGAATCGGTGTCGCTGGTGTATGAGTTGCGCCGTTGAGCGCCCCCCTGATTGCCCGCGGACGGGCGGGCCGCTAAGGTCACGGCCTGCCTTTCCGGGATGCCTCCGATGCCACTTCGCAACACCCTCACCGCCTCGCTCGCGCTGGGCCTGGCGCTGACCACCTCCGCCCGTGCCGATGAAGGCATGTGGATGCCCACCCAGCTGCCGGCGCTGGCCAAGCCGCTGCGCGATGCCGGCTTCAAGGGTGACCCGAAGGACCTGGCCGACGTCACCCGCGCCCCGTTGAGCGCGGTGGTCAAGGTCGGCGGCGGCACCGGTTCGTTCGTTTCCAACGACGGCCTGCTGCTAACCAACCACCACGTCGCGATGGGCGTGATCCAGTACAACAGCTCGCCGGAGCACAACTTCATCGACGACGGCTTCATCGCCGCCGGCCGCGCCGACGAGCGCGCTGCCAATCCGGACTTCCGCGTGCTGGTCACCGTCGGCTTCGACAAGGTGACCGACGAGGTACTCCAGGATGCGCGCGGCAAGCAGGGCCGTGCCTACTACGACGCGGTGGACGCGGCCAGCAAGCGCATCGTCGCCGAGTGCGAGCGCGACGGCAGCGTGCGCTGCAGCGTGGCCAACATGTACTACGGCAGCGACTTCTACCGCATCCGCCAGCTGGAGCTGCGCGACGTGCGCCTGGTCTACGCGCCGCCGCGCGCCATCGGCAATTACGGCGACGAGATCGACAACTTCATGTGGCCGCGCCACAGCGGCGATTTCACCCTGCTGCGCGCGTATGTCGGCAAGGACGGCAAGCCCGCCGACTACAGCCCGGAGAACGTGCCCTACCATCCGCCGGCCCACCTGCAGATGGCCAAGGACGGACCGAAGGCCGGCGATTTCGCCATGCTCGCCGGCTATCCGGGCATCACCTACCGCCACCGCACGGCGGCCGAGTTCGACGAACAGGTGAACCACGTGCTGCCGGATCGCGTGAGCCTGTTCGATGGCTTGATCGAGGTGATTGAAGCGGCCGGCAAGACCGATGCGCAAGCCAGGACCCGTTACGCCTCGCAGCTGCAGTCGCTGAAGAACAACCGCAAGCGCGCCGCGGGCGAGCTCGAAGGCCTGCGCCGCAGCGACGCGGTGCGCCTGCGCGCCGAGGACGAGCGCGGCATGCTGGCCGCCACGACCGGCGAGGATGCGCGGGATATCGCCGCGTTGCAGGCCTCGCTGGCCGACGGCGCCGCGCTGGGCGAGCGCGACCTCATCCTGGGCGCGTTGGCCACCCAGACCCAGCTGATGCGCTCGGCCCTGGTGCTCGAACGCCTGCGCCTGGAATCGGCCAAGCCGGATGCCGAACGCGAGACCGGCTACCAGCAGCGCGACCAGGCGATGATCGAAGGGGTGCTCAAGCAAGTGCAGCGCCGCTACGACCCGACGGTGGAAAAGGCGCTGCTGACCTCGCTGCTCACGCGCTACCAGCAGCTGCCCGACGCGCAACGCGCGCCGGAACTGGACGCCGCGTTTGGCCGCACGCCCGCGCAGCTGAAGCAGGCGCTCGACGGCCTGTACCAGCGCACGGTGCTGGGGACCGAAGCCGAGCGCCTGTCGCGTTTCGCCGCGGCGCGTGACGGGAAGCCGCTGGCCGACGATGCGCTGATCGCGCTCGCCCGGAAGCTGGTGCCGGGGCAACTGCAGCGCGAGGACGCGCGCAAGACGCGCGAAGGCGAGCAACTGCGCCTGCGCCCGGCCTACATGCGCGCGCTGGTGGCCTGGCGCCAGAAGCAGGGCCGGGCGGTATATCCCGATGCGAACAGCACGCTGCGCATCAGCTATGGGCGGGTCGAACCGCTGGCGCCGCGAGACGCGGTGACCTTCGCGCCGGTGACGACGGTGGCGGGCATCGTGGAGAAGAACACCGGGCAGGTGCCCTTCGATGCACCCAAGCCCTTGCTGGATGCAATCGCCAAGGGTGACTTCGGCAACACTGCCGATCCGGCCTTGAAGACGCAGACGGTGAACTTCCTCACCAATCTCGATACGACGGGCGGCAACTCGGGATCGCCGGTACTCAACGCGCGCGGCGAGTTGATCGGCCTGAACTTCGACAGCAACTGGGAAGCGGTGAGTGCCAGCTGGTGGTACGACCCGCGCTACAAGCGCGCCATCCACGTGGACATGCGCTATCTGCGCTGGTTGTTGGCCAAGGTATACCCGGCCCCGGCGCTGCTGGACGAGATGGGCGTGCCGGCGGAGAAATAGGGCGGCTCGGGCGGCAGGCGTTGTCCTGCCGCCCACGCTCTCGCTGCAGGAGCGGCTTCAGCCGCGACCGCGGGCTCCCGGCGTCGCGGCTGAAGCCGCTCCCGCAGCGGGGATGCGGCCATCGATCACGCGGCCTCCAGCCCCGCCACCGCCCGGGCCACTACCGTCTCCAGCGGCGCATCGATATCCACTGCCACCACGTCCGGTTCATCGGCCGGCGGCTGCAGCGCATCGAACTGGCTGTCCAGCAACGTCGCCGGCATGAAGTGCCCCGCGCGCGCACCCAGCCGCCCCGCTATCACCGCAGGCGTGCCATGCAGGTACACGAAGCGCATCGGCACGCCGCTGGCCCGCAGCCGGGCGCGATGCGCCTTTCGCAGCCCCGAGAACGCCAGCACCACCGACTCTCCGCGCGTGACGCACTGCCGCAAAGCCTGGCCGAGCGCATCCACCCAGGGCTCGCGCTGCGTATCCGTCAGCGGCTCGCCACGCGCCATCTGCGCCTTGGCTTCGACACTGTGGAAATCGTCCGCGTCCAGCAACAGGAAGCGGTAATGCGACGCCAAGGCCTGCGCCACCGTGCTTTTGCCGCTGCCCGAGACGCCCATGACCACGATCGCAAAGGCAGGGGCGTCGGAGGCAGCAGTCATCATCTTGGCTCGTTATAGGTACAGATCAATTTTTCATGCGACGGCCATGGGTGCGGCCGATGGTGTAGCGTCGGCATCCTCGCACGCCCCGTGCTGTTCCGCACCCGGTCCGCCCATGTCTCCAGCGCAGGAAAACGCCCCACGCTCCGCCCCGCCGCTGCGCGAGAAAGCCGCGTACGCGTTCGGTGATTTCGGCCTCAACCTGTACTGGGCGAGCATCTCGGCGTTCCTGCTGATCTTCTATACCGACGTGATGATGCTGCCGGCCGCGGCGGTGGGCACGTTGATCCTGGTCACCAAGCTGGGCGACGCCATCGCCGACCCGTTGATGGGCATGCTGGCCGACCGCACCCGTACACGCTGGGGCCATTTCCGCCCATGGCTGCTGTGGGGTGCGTTGCCGATGGCCGCCACCGGTGTGCTCGCCTTCACCGTGCCCGCGCTGGCCGCGGACATGCGCCTGCTGTGGGCGTACGTGACCTTCTCGCTGATGATGCTGGCCTACACCGTGGTCAGCATCCCGTATTCGGCGCTGTCCGGCGTCATCACCGCCGACGGCCAGCAGCGCACCGTACTGGTGAGCCTGCGCTTCATCGCCGCCTTCGCCGGAACCACGTTCGTCAACTACGCCACGCTCGACCTCGTCGCCGCGCTGGGGCAGGGTGACGCGGCCGCCGGCTGGCAGCGCACCTTGATGCTGTATGGCGCCATCGCCGTGGTGTTGTTCGCGTGCGTGTTCGCCTTCGTGCGCGAGCGCGTGGTGCCGTCGCCGACCCAGCGCACGCCGTGGCGGCAGGACGTCGCCGATCTGCTGCACAACCGGCCCTGGCTGGTGCTGTTCGTGCTGGCGCTGGTCATCATGGTGACCATCGTGATGCGCGGTGGCGCGGGCGTTTACTATTTCAAGTACTACCTGGGCCGGCCCGATCTCACCGGCTGGTTCCTCGGCAGCTACTCGGTGGCGCTGGCGGTAGGCGCGGCGGCCACGCCGCTGCTCACCCGCCACTTCGATCGCCGGCGCCTGATGATGGGCCTGATGATCCTGGTCGGCGTGCTCAGCGGCGCGATGTACTTCGTGCCGCCCGACGGGCTGGTAGCCGCGTTCGCGCTCAACATCCTGGTGGGGCTGGCACTGGGGCCCAAGTCACCGCTGGCCTTCGCGATGTATGCCGATACCGCCGATTACACCGAATGGCGCACCGGCCGCCGCGCCACCGCCCTGACTTTCGCCGCCGCCACCTTCTCCCAGAAACTGGGCGGGGCCATCGCCTCGGCCGCCATCGCCTGGGTGCTGGCGGGCATGGGCTATGTGGCCAACCAGTCGCAGAGCGATGCCTCGCAGCACGGCATCGTGCTGCTGATGACCGTCATTCCCGGTCTCGTCGCCTTGCTGGCGGCATGGACCATGCGCTTCTATCCCCTCGACGACGCGCAGCTGGTGCACATCCAGCAGGCCCTGGCCGCGCGTCACGCCAACCCCGAAAGTCCGCCATGACCCACCCCGATTCAGAAGACACCACCGACCTGCTCGGCCCCACCGCCGACGGCGAACGCTACGCGCTGTACAGCCCCACTGCGATGCCCCATGCCGGCGCTTTCCTTTGGAACCGCCGGATGATGATCCAGCTGACCTGCCGCGGCTACGCCACCGCGCAGTTCATGCAGCCCGAGCCGGCCAAGTACGCGCACGCGCCGAACCTGGAAGCACGCACCTTCATGCAGCCGGAGCAGCCGTACTACGCCCATCATCCGGGGCGCTTCTTCTACCTCAAGGATGAGGACACCGGCGCGTTGTGGTCGGCGCCCTACGAGCCGGTCCGCGCGATGCCGCAGCGTTTCGTGTTCTCGCCCGGCAAGCATGACGTGGCCTGGGAAATCGAATTCGATGGCATCGTGCTGGTGCTGCGCGTGCAGCTGCCGGAGGAGACGCCACTGGAGCTGTGGAGCTGCACGGTACGCAACGCCTCCGGGCGGCCGCGTCGGCTGTCGCTGTATCCGTATTTCCCGGTGGGGTACATGTCATGGATGAACCAGTCCGGCGAATATCGGGCCGAGGTGGGAGGCATCGTCTGCCGCAGCGTCACGCCGTACCAGAAGGTGGCCGACTACTGGCGCCAGCGCGATTTCAAGGACTGCACGTTCCTGCTCGCCGAGCAGCCGGTCGATGGCTGGGAGGCAAGGCAGTCGGCATTCGAGGGCGAGGGTGGCCTGCATGCGCCGACGGCACTCTCCGGTGAGCGCCTGGGCGGCAGCGACGCCCGCTACGAAACCCCCACGGCGGTACTGCAGCACCGGCTCGAACTGGCGGCGGAAGGTGCAACGACGCTGCGCTACCTGTTCGGTCCGGCGCACGACGAGGCGGAAATCGCGCAACTGCGTGCGCGTTATCTCTCCGCCGAAGGATTCGCCGAGGCGGCGGCCGCGCATGCCGCACACCTGGAAGCAGGCCGCGGCTGCCTGGAAGTCGCCACGCCGGATGCCGCGTTCGACAACCTCGTCAACCACTGGTTGCCGCGGCAGGTTTTTTATCACGGTGACGTGAACCGGCTGACCACCGACCCGCAGACCCGCAACTTCCTGCAGGACCACCTCGGCATGGCATACTTGGCGCCCGCCGTGGCGCGTGCCTCGTTGCTGCATGCACTCTCGCAGCAGGAAGCCAGCGGCGCGATGCCCGACGGCATCCTGCTCGACGAGCAGGCCGAGCTGAAATACATCAACCAGGTGCCCCATACCGACCATTGCGTGTGGCTGCCGATCTTCCTCGACGCCTACCTCGGCGAAACCGGCGACGACGCGTTGCTGGACGAGGTCGTCGAGGACCGTGACGGACGGCGCCTCGATGTGGCTGCCCGCCTGGACGCGGCCATGGAGTGGCTGTTGCAGGCACGCGACGCCCGCGGGTTGAGTTACATCGCCCAAGGCGATTGGTGCGACCCGATGAACATGGTCGGCTACCGCGGCACCGGCGTGTCCGGCTGGCTGACGCTGGCGATGGCCTATGCGTTGCGCTTGTGGTCGGGACTGTGTGCGCGGCACGGTCGCGTTGACGCGGCAGAGCGCTTCGCCAAAGCCGCCGAGGCGGTGAACGAGGTCGCCAATCGCGAACTGTGGGACGGCGACTGGTACGCGCGCGGCATCACCGACGACGGCGTGCGCTTCGGCGTATCAGCCGATTCCGAAGGACGGATCTACCTCAATCCGCAGAGCTGGGCGATGCTGGCCGGTGCTGCCGACGCCGAACGCCAGGCGCGCCTGTTGACCGCGGTCGAGGCCCAGCTGCACACGCCTTATGGCCCGGTGATGCTGGCCCCGCCCTACACCGGCATGCGCGAGGACGTGGGCCGGCTGACCCAGAAGCATCCGGGTTCGGCGGAGAACGGTGCGGTCTACAACCATGCCGCGGCGTTCTACCTGCACAGCCTGTATGCCGTGGGCGAGGGCGAACGCGCGTGGCGCGTGCTGCGGGCGATGATCCCCGGCCCATCGCGCGCCGACGTGCTGCAGCGCGGCCAGCTCCCGGTGTACCTGCCGAACTATTACCGCGGCGCGTGGCGCGAGATCCCGCGGACCGCGGGCCGGTCGAGCCAGCTGTTCAATACCGGCACGGTCGCGTGGGTGTATCGCGATGTCGTGGAGCAACTGTTCGGCTTGCGCGGCGAAGGAGAGGTGTTGCAGGTGCACCCGCAGCTGCCGGCGCACTGGAGGCAGGCGCGGGCGGTACGGCGCTTTCGCGGGGCAGAGCTCGAGGTGGAGTACCGCCGGGAAGCGGGCGTGGAGGCGATGCGCGTGATCGTGGATGGCGTGGTGTGCCCGCAGGCAGCCATTGCCGGGATCGAGGCAGGGCGCCGGTATCGCGTGGAAGTGGTGCTGCCGCACGCTGGCTGACGCCTTCCTCCCGCCGAACATCGACACCGCCGCCGGGTACACTGCCCCGCAGCACCTGTCGCCCGGAGGGGGGCGCGTTGATCTCGAGCTGGATCCTGCTGCTGGTCTCGGTCGGCTATGCCGTGCTGCTTTTCGGCGTGGCGTGGTGGGGCGACCGTCGTCCTCTGTATCCAGACCGCCCCTGGCTGCGCCCGGCGGTCTACAGCCTGGCGCTGGCGGTGTACTGCTCGTCGTGGACCTTCTACGGCGCGGTGGGCACGGCGGTGCGCAACGGCATCGGCTACCTGCCGATCTACCTCGGCCCGCTGCTGCTGCTGATCTTCGGCTGGCGCATCATCGAACGCCTGGCGCTGATCGCGCGTTCGGAGAACACCGTCTCCATTGCCGATTTCATCTCCTCGCGCTATGGCCGCTCGCGCCGGCTCGCCGCGCTGGTGGCGGTGATCGCGCTGGTCGGCATCGTCCCGTACCTGGCGCTGCAGTACAAAGCCGTGGCGATGAGCCTGGAGGTGCTGACCGGCCAGTCCAACGACGGGCGCTCGTTCTTCACCGACCCGGCGCTTTACGTCGCCCTGCTGATGGCGTTGTTTGCCACCTTGTTCGGTACCCGCCAGGCCGATGCTACCGAGCACCACCACGGCATGATGCTTGCCATCGCGCTGGAGTCGGTGATCAAGCTGGTGGCGATGCTTGCGGTGGGTCTGTTCGCCTGGTCCTGGCTGGGAGACCACCAGCTGCGCATCACCGATTCGGCGCGCATGCTGTTCGAGCACACGCCCTCGGTGGGTTTCGTCTCGCAGACCATCCTCAGTTTCCTGGCCATTGTCTGCCTGCCGCGCCAGTTCCACGTGGCGGTGGTCGAGTGTGGCGACGTGGGTGACATCCGCCGCGCGCGCTGGCTGTTCGGCGGCTACCTGGTGCTCATCTCCGCCATGGTGGTGCCGATCGCTTCGGCCGGCGTGGCGTTGTTCGGCGGCGGCGGGCAGTTGGCCGACGACAGCATGGTGCTCGCGCTTCCGCTGGCCGAGGGCAACACGGTGCTGGCGCTGGTGGCATACATCGGCGGCTTTTCGGCGGCCACCGGCATGGTGATCGTGGCTTCCATCGCGCTGGCCACCATGGTCAGCAACGACCTGGTGATGCCGGTGCTGCTGCGCCGCTCGCGCGGACACGCGGTCGTGGCGGCGGGCCGGGTGCTGTGGATCCGCCGCGTCGCCATCCTGCTGCTGGCGATGATGGCCTACGGCTATTACCGCAGCAGCAGCAACGACAGCACGCTCGCCTCCTACGGGCTGATGGCCTTCGCCGCGGTGGCGCAGTTCGCGCCCGGCGTGCTCGGCGGCCTGTACTGGCGCGGCGCCAGCCGCAAGGGCGTGGAGGCCGGCATGTTGCTGGGTTTCGCCACGTGGGCCTACACGCTGCTGCTGCCGGCGATGACGATGGCCGGCGATTTCGACGCCAGCTGGTTGCTCAATGGCCCGTTCGGCATCTCCTGGCTACGGCCGCAGCAGCTGTTTGGCATGAGCGGCTGGGATTCGCTGGCGCATGGCACGTTCTGGTCCCTGCTGGCCAACGTGGGCGCGATGATGGTGGTGTCGGCGCGCTGGCGCCCGGGCGTGGATGAACGCCTGCGCGCCGCGCCGTTCCTTGACCCGTACTCGCAGCGACCCGCAGTGGCCGGTGCGTGGCCGGGCCATGTGCATGTGTCCGACCTGCTGACCCTGGCCGAGCGCGTCGTGGGCGAACGCCACGCGCATCGCGCGTTCGTCGAGCAGGCCACCGCGCTCAATCGCGAACTGCAATCCAACGCAGTGGCCGACCGCGCCTGGGTGCAGTTCACCGAGCGCCTGTTGGCTGCCTCCATCGGCGCGGCGTCCGCGCGCCTGGTGTTGACCAGCCTGCTGCGCGGCTCAGGCATGGAGTTGGGCGAAGTGGTGGCGGTGCTGGACGAAGCCGGCCAGGAGCTGCGTTTCAACCGCGAAATCCTCTCCACCACGCTGGAGAACATCAGCGCGGCGGTCAGCGTGGTCGATCCCGAGATGCGCCTGACGGCCTGGAACCGCCGTTACCAGCAGCTGTTCGGCTACCCGGACGGCATGCTGTACGTCGGCCGCCCGGTTGCCGACCTGATCCGCTACAACGCCGAGCGCGGCGAGCTGGGCGAGGGCGATGTCGAGGACCAGATCGAGCGCCGCATCCGCCACATGCGCGCCGGTTCGCCGCACGTGTTCGAGCGCACGCGCAGCGACGGCAAGGTCATCGAGATGCGCGGCCAGGCACTGCCCGGCGGCGGCTATGTCACCAGCTACAACGACATCACCGACTACAAGCGTGCCGAGAACGCGCTGCTGGAGGCCAACGAGACGCTGGAGCAGCGCGTGGCCGAGCGCTCGCAGGAAGCCGAACTGGCACAGCAGTCCAAGACGCGCTTCCTGGCCGCGATCAGCCACGACGTGCTGCAGCCGCTCAATGCCGCGCGCCTGTTCGCCTCCGCGCTGCGCGATACCGCGCACAACAACGAGGAACAGCGCCACCTGGCCGAGCGCGTGGATGCCTCGCTGCGCGCGGCGGAAGAGCTGCTGGACGGCCTGCTCGATGTTTCGCGGCTGGATGCCGGTGGCCTTCGCCCGACCATCGAGGATTTCGATGCCGGCGTGATGATGGCCGAACTGGCCGCGCAGTACGCGCCCATCGCGGCCAGCCGCGGCCTGCGCCTGCAGGCGCACGCGCGGCCCATCTGGGTGCGCAGCGACCGCCGACTGCTGCGCCGGGTGATGCAGAACTTCATCGCCAACGCGTTGCGCTACACCCGCCAGGGCCGCATCGTGCTCGGCGTGCGACCGCGCGGCGAACAGGTGGAGCTGCAGGTGTGGGATACCGGCCCGGGTATTCCCGAGCACCACATGCAGCAGATCTTCAACGAATTCCACCGCTACCAGCAGCCGTTCGACTGGGGCGAGCAGGGCCTGGGCCTGGGGCTGTCGATCTGCCAGCGCATCTCGCGCCTGCTCTCGCATGAGCTCAATGCGCGCAGCCAGGTTGGCCGCGGCAGCATGTTCTCGATACAGTTGCCGCGCGTGGCGCCCGGGAAGGCGGCGCCACCCGCCGGCCGGACGCGCGTGGCGACGCGCGACGAATCGCTGGCGGGGCTGCGCGTGCTGTGCGTGGACAACGACCAGGAAATCCTGGATGGCATGCGCGCCTTGCTGGGGCGCTGGCAGGTGGAAGTGATCACCGCCTCCACCGTGGACGAGGCCATCGAGAAGGTGGCCTTGCAGCCGGACGTGATGCTGGTGGACTACCACCTGCACGACCGCCTCGACGGCCTGGATACGCTCGATGCACTGCGCGAGGCCTCTGACTCGCCAGTGCCGGGCGCACTGCTCACCGCCGATGGCCGCGATGAACTCAAGCAGCTGGCCCGCGAACGCGGCTACCGCCTGCTGACCAAGCCGGTGAAGCCGGCTTCGCTGCGCGCCTTCCTCAGTGCCCTGCACGAGCAGGCGCGCAGCGATGCCCCGCGCTAGGCGCGCTCAGGCCGCGCCGCTGAGGTGTTCGTAGAGGATCGTCGCGCCGACGATCACCAGGATCACGCCGCCAACGATCTCCGCGCGCTTGCCGGCCAGCGCGCCGAGCGCGCGGCCGAGCATGATGCCCAGCGTCACCATCACCAGCGTGCACAGGCCGATGACCGCGGCGACCACGCCGATGTGGACATCCAGGAAGGCCAGGCCCACGCCGATCGCCATGGCGTCGATGCTGGTGGCCAGACCGGTGGTGGCCAGCGACCAGAAGCGGCCATGACGCTCGCTGTGCGCGGCGGCCTCGGCCGGCTCCTCGGGTTCCGGGCGCAGGCCCGCGACGATCATGTGCACGCCGAGGACGCCGAGCAGGCCGAAAGCGATCCAGTGGTCGAACGATTCGACGTAAGAGGACGCGGCGCGGCCGATCAGCCAGCCGATCAGCGGGGTGATGGCTTCGACGGCGCCGAAGATCAGGCCGGCGCGCAGGGCATCGACGAAGCGCGGCTTGCGCATCGCCGCGCCCTTGCCGATGGCGGCGGCGAAGGCATCGGTGGACATGGCCAAACCGATGAGGAGGATCGAGAGGAAAGGCATGGAAGACAGCAGGTCGGGCGCGGCGACAACGGCTTGCGCACACGCCCAACCTTCGTTGCGCGCGCAAACCGCTGGTCTCGCCAACCATCATGGCTGCCGGCGCCACGGCGCAATGGCCGAGCATGTTGACGCGGGCGCTTCCGGGCGGAAGCAGGCTACTCCCCAAGGGGACGCGCAGTTTACAGCGCGAAGTTGCGATTGGAACCGCTTGCGCGAAACGCGAAGGTCGGGGTGATCTTCTTAGCTGTGGCTATATGAGGTTGGATAGCGGGTCGCGTCGCGGCTGAAGCCGCTCCTACAAGTCGGTTCCTGCACTGTAGGAGCGGCTTCAGCCGCGACGCGACCATCCACAGCGCTCAATCTTCTTCTGGCGGCAGCACGATCCCGTCCGCATCGATGGCCAGCTTGCCAGCCATCAACACCGCCTGCGTGCGGTTGGTGACACCGAGCTTGCGCAGGATCGCGGTGACGTGCGCCTTGATCGTCGCCTCCGACACGCCGAGGTCATAGGCAATCTGCTTGTTCAACAATCCCGCGCCCAGCATCTGCAGTACCCGGAACTGTTGCGGCGTCAGCTCGCGCAGGCGTTGGCCGACTTCGCGTTCCTCGCGGTCGGTAGGGGGCAGGTGCTGTGCTTCGGCGGGAATCCAGCGCTCGCCATCGAGCACGGTCGACAGCGCCTGGCCGATGGTGTCCGAATCGGCCGACTTGGGAATGAAGCCGAACGCGCCGTGGTCGATGGCCCGGCGCATGATCGTGGCTTCCTCGCGCGCGGAGACCACCACCACCGGCAGCTGCGGATGCAGTGCGCGCAGGTGCACCAGAGCGCTGAAGCCCTGCGCGCCGGGCATGTTGAGATCCATCAGCAGCAGGTCGGCATCGGCGTGCGCGTCGGCGAGCGCATACAGCGCGTCGACGTTCTCGGCCTCGAACAGCTGCACGCCCGGCATCACGCGCTGGACGGCCGCGCGCAGGGCTTCACGGAACAACGGATGGTCGTCGGCAATCAGCAGGGTGGGCATGGCAGGGGAACACGTACGGGGGGAGGTGCGGCGCGGACGGCGCCGGTCACACCGGCCACCGTCCGCGATGTCACACGAGCATCAGCGCACGCGGCGCTCGTTCACCAGCGAATCGACCACCGACGGATCGGCCAGGGTCGAGGTGTCGCCCAGCTGGTCGGGTGCGTTTTCGGCGATCTTGCGCAGGATGCGGCGCATGATCTTGCCCGAACGCGTCTTCGGCAGGCCGGGCGCCCACTGCAGGTGGTCGGGCGAGGCAATCGGGCCGATCTCCTTGCGCACCCAGGCGATCAGCTCCTTGTGCAGTGCATCGCTCGGCTGCTCGCCGGCGATCAGCGTCACGTAGGCATAAATGCCCTGGCCCTTGACGTCGTGCGGGAAGCCGACCACGGCCGCCTCGGCCACCTTGGGGTGCGAAACCAGCGCGCTCTCCACCTCCGCGGTGCCGATGCGGTGGCCGGAGACGTTGATCACGTCGTCCACGCGGCCGGTGATCCAGTAGTAGCCGTCCTCGTCGCGGCGGCACCCGTCACCGGTGAAGTAGGTGCCCGGGTAGGTGCGGAAGTAGGTGTCGATGAAGCGCTGGTGGTCGCCGTACACCGTGCGCATCTGGCCCGGCCACGAGTCCAGCAGCACCAGGTTGCCCTCGGTGGCGCCTTCGAGCCGCTCGCCATCCGCATTGACCAGCGCCGGGCGCACGCCGAAGAACGGCAGCGTGGCCGAGCCGGGCTTGAGGTCGGTGGCGCCGGGCAGCGGGGAGATCAGGATGCCGCCGGTCTCGGTCTGCCACCAGGTGTCCACGATCGGGCAACGCGCATCGCCCACCACGTCGTAGTACCAGCGCCAGGCTTCCGGGTTGATCGGCTCGCCCACGCTGCCGAGCAGGCGCAGCGACTTGCGCGAGGTGCGCTTGACCGGCTCTTCGCCTTCGCGCATCAGCGCGCGGATCGCGGTGGGCGCGGTGTAGAAGATCGTCACCTGGTGCTTGTCGATCACTTCCCAGAAGCGCGAGACGTTCGGGTAGTTCGGCACGCCTTCGAACATCAGCGCGGTGGCGCCGTTGGCCAGCGGGCCGTAGACGATGTAGCTGTGGCCGGTGACCCAGCCCACGTCGGCCGTGCACCAGTAGATGTCGTCCTCGCGCAGGTCGAACACCGTCTCGTGCGTGTAGCTGGCGTAGAGCAGGTAGCCACCGGTGGTGTGCAGCACGCCCTTCGGCTTGCCGGTCGAACCGGAGGTGTACAGGATGAAAAGCGGGTCCTCGGCGTTCATGCGCTCGGGCTCGCATTCGGCCGGCTGGCTGTCCACCACGTCATGGAACCAGCGGTCGCGCGGGGCCTGCATGTCCACCGCGCCGCCGGTATGGCGCACGACGAGCACGGTCTCCACGCTTTGCGTGCCCGGAATCTTCAGCGCCGCGTCGACATTGGCTTTCAGCGGGATCTTCTTGCCGCCACGCAGGCCTTCGTCGGAGGTAATGATGAGCTTGGTACCGCAGTCGATCACGCGGTCGGCAATGGAGTTTGGCGCGAAACCGCCGAACACCACCGAGTGGATCGCGCCGATGCGCGCGCAGGCCAGCATCGCCACCGCCGCGTCGGGGATCATCGGCAGATAGATGGTGACCCGGTCGCCCTTCTTCACGCCCAGGCTGCGCAATGCGTTGCCGAGCTTGCATACGCGCTCGTAGAGCTCGCGGTAGGTGACGCCATAGGACGGCGTGTCCGGGCTGTCGGGCTCGAACAACAGGGCGATCTTGTCGCCGCGCGTGTCCAGGTGGCGATCCAGGCAGTTGACGCTGGCATTGAGCTCGCCGTCGTCGAACCAGCGGATGTGGAAATCCTCCAGGTCGTAACTGACGTCCTTGATGCGGGTCGGCTTGCGATACCACGCCAGCCGCTCGGCGGCCTTGCCCCAGAACTGCTCGGGCTGTTCCACCGATTCGCGGTAGAGCTTTTCGTACTGGTCCTTGCGCACCCGCGCCCCGGCGGCAAAGGTCGGATCTACGGGATAAATGTCAGCCATGGCACCCTCACTTGCACTGAGCTTGTCTCGGATTGGGCGGTGCGCCGCAGCGGCGGCACCGCAGATGGCCAGTGTGCCGCATCCCCCCGTCGCCGAGCCACGCCCCCGCCGGGCGCGGGCTTAGACCATGGTCGTACTGCACTGCGGCATCGGAGGTGGTTACGACCAAAGGCGAATAGGCGGTGACCTGAGCGTGCCGCACGCTCCGGCCAAGCCGTGCCCCCTGCGGGCATGGCGAACCATTATTCGGGAGGGAGTAATGAACGTCCGTAACGCATCGCTGGTTCGCCGACCGCTGGCGGCCGCGCTGTTCGTGGCACTTGTCGCGCCTGGCGCGGCCTGGGCGCAGACGGCTCGGGAAAAAGCGCTCGAAGCACGTGTCGCGCAGCTGGAACAGCAGGTCCAGTTGTTGTTGCAGTCGCAACAGCAGCAGCAGGGCCAGATCACCCAGCAGCAGACCCAGATCACCGAAGTCAAAACCGCCCAGGCCGCGGTGACCCCGCCGCCGCCCAAGCCCGGCGCACCGGCGCCGATCCAGAAGACCGCCATCTCCGCCGGTGCCGGTCCCAATACCCGCTTCACCTATGGCGGCTTCATCAAGCTCGACGCCTCGGTCACCAGCACCAACGACGGCGACATCGCCGACGGCACGGTCGGCCGCATGTTCTACGTGCCCAAGACCATTCCGGTCGGCGGCGGCGCCACGCGGGAAGGCGGTGCGGATACCGACATGGGCGCGCAGTTCTCGCGCTTCTGGTTCGCGACCGACACCGACCTGGAAGGCGGCGACAAGCTGAAGAGCTACCTGGAGTTCGACCTGTTCGGTGGCGGCAGCACTGCCTTCACCGGCAACGAGTTGGCCACCAACACCTACAGCCTGACCCTGCGCCAGGCCTACGTGCAGTGGAACAACTGGCTGGCCGGCCAGGCCTGGACCAACTTCCAGGACACCGCTGCGCTGCCGGATACGGTGGACTTCCTCGGTCCCACGGAAGGCACGGTGTTCGTGCGCCAGGCCCAGTTGCGCTACACCAAGGGCCCGTGGTCGTTCTCGGTGGAAAACCCCGAGACGGCGATCACCCCGTACCGCGGCAACATGGCGCAGATCCAGAGCGACGACGGTGCGATGCCGGACTTCACCGTCCGCTACAACCCCAAGGGCGACTGGGGCCACTTCTCCGTGGCCGGCCTGGTGCGCCAGCTCAAGTACCAGAACGGCCCGGCCAACGTGGACTCGGAGAAGTTCGGCTGGGGCCTGAGCCTTTCGGGCAAGTGGAACCTCGGCAAGAACGACGACCTGCGCTACATGGTCACCGGCGGCGAGGGCATCGGCCGCTACGTCGGCCTCGCGTTGAACAACGACGCCGCGCTCGATGCCACGGGCGACCTGGACAACATCGGCGTGGTCGCAGGCTTCCTGGGCTGGCGCCATGCGTTCTCCCCGAAGCTGCGCGGCAACGTGTTCTATTCCCGCGCCCAGTACGACAACCCGACCGACCTCACCGGGCTCGGCATCACCAAGTCCTCGCAGTCCGCGCACGTCAACCTGATCTATTCGCCCCTGCCCAAGCTGGACCTGGGCGCGGAATACATCTGGGGCCAGCGTGAACTCGAAAGTGGCGACCGCGGCGACCTGAACCGCCTGCAGACCCACGTCAAATACACCTTCTGAGGAAGCCGGACATGTCCAGTACCAGCGTCAACACCAGCCATAAAGCCGTGCTTACCGGCGGGCACAAGAAAGTCATCTTCGCCTCCAGCCTCGGCACCGTCTTCGAGTGGTACGACTTCTACCTGTACGGCTCTCTGGCGGCGATCATCGCCAAGCAGTTCTTCAGCGGCGTCAATGAGACCACCGGTTTCATCTTCGCGCTGCTGGCCTTCGCCGCGGGCTTCGCGGTGCGTCCGTTCGGCGCGGCGTTCTTCGGCAGCTTGGGCGATCGCATCGGCCGCAAGTACACGTTCCTGGTCACCATCTTGCTGATGGGCATGTCCACGTTCGTCGTCGGCATCCTGCCGAACTACGCAAGTATCGGCATCATCGCGCCGATCATCCTGATCGTGCTGCGCCTGTTGCAGGGCCTGGCCTTGGGCGGCGAGTACGGCGGCGCGGCCACCTACGTCGCCGAGCATGCACCGGACGGAAAGCGCGGCCTGTACACCAGCTTCATCCAGACCACCGCCACGCTGGGCCTGTTCCTGTCGTTGCTGGTGATCCTGGGCACGCGCCTGACGCTGGGCACCGAGGCGTTCGAAGCCTGGGGCTGGCGTATTCCGTTCCTGGTGTCGATCGTGCTGCTGGGCGTGTCGGTGTGGATCCGCATGCAGCTGAGCGAGTCGCCGCTGTTCCAGCAGATGAAGTCGGAAGGCAAGGGCTCCAAGACCCCGTTCCGCGACAGCCTCAAGGGCGGAAACCTCAAGCTGATGTTGCTGGTGCTGCTCGGCGCCACGGCCGGCCAGGCGGTGGTGTGGTACGGCGGCCAGTTCTATTCGCTGTTCTTCCTGACCCAGGCGCTGAAGGTCGACGGCACGACCGCCAACCTGCTCATCGCCGGCGCGCTGGCCCTGGCCACGCCGTTCTTCGTGGTGTTCGGCTGGCTGTCGGACAAGATCGGCCGCAAGAAGATCATCCTGGCCGGCTGCCTGCTGGCCGCGGTGACCTACTTCCCGATCTTCAAGGGCATTACCCACTATGCCAACCCGGGCATCGAGGAAGCCCGCGCCAAGTCGCCGGCCCTGGTGGTCGCCGATCCGAGCACCTGCAGCTTCCAGTTCGATCCGGCCGGCGTGCGCAAGTTCACCAGCTCCTGCGACGTGGCGACCGCTGCGCTCACCAAGGCGGGTGTGCCGTACGACGTGAAGCCGGCCGCACCGGGCACCCTGGCCCAGGTCAGCGTGGGTGGCACCGAGGTGCCGTCCTACGAGGCCACCGGCCTGTCGAAGGATGACGCCAAGGCCAAGGGCGATGCGTTCGTGAAGGACCTCAAGGGTGCGCTGTCCACCGCCGGCTATCCGGAGAAGGCCGATCCGGCGCGCATCAACATCCCGATGACCTTGCTGCTGCTGTGGATCCTGGTGATCTACGTGACCATGGTCTACGGCCCGATCGCCGCCTACCTGGTCGAGCTGTTCCCGACCCGCATCCGCTACACCTCGATGTCGCTGCCGTACCACATCGGCAATGGCTGGTTCGGTGGCTTCCTGCCGGCGATCTCGTTCGGCCTGGTCGCGGGCAGCGGCAACATGTACATGGGCCTGTGGTACCCGATCGCGGTGGCGGTGATGACGCTGATCATCGGCACGCTGTTCCTGCACGATACCAAGGACGTGGACCTGAGCCAGTAAACGACCCCCCCGAGGCCGGCGTTCGCGCCGGCCTTTCCCGGGCGCCGGCTTGCCGGCGCCTTTTTTTCGCCTGCCGCCCGTATAGTCCGGCGCATGGATGCCCCGAACCCCGCCGTCACGCTGGACGCGACACTCGCCGGCCTGCGCGCCGCCTGGCAACGCCGCCGTCCGCCGCTCGAACAACGGCGCGCGGACCTGCAGCGCCTGCGTACGTTGTTCAAGCAGCGACTGGAAGAAATGGCCGAGGCCATTGCCGCCGACTTCGGCCATCGTTCGCACCACGAATCCCTGCTCGCCGATGGCATGACCGTGCTTGGCGAGATCGACCACCTGCTGCGCCACCTGCGGCGCTGGAGCCGACCGCGCCGTGTCGGCGCAGGCTGGCGGTTGTGGCCGGCGCGCGCGGAAGTGCGCGCGGTGCCGCTGGGCGTGGTCGGGGTGATCGCACCGTGGAACTACCCGGTCAACCTCGCGCTGGTGCCGTTGGCAACCGCGATTGCCGCAGGCAACCATGTGCTGCTGAAGCCTTCCGAACATGCGCCGCGCACGTCCGCGTTCCTGCGTCGGCTCATCGGCGAGGCGTTTCCGGCAGACCGCGTGGCGGTGGTGGAGGGCGACGCCGAGGTCGCCGCCGCCTTCGCCGCGTTGCCGTTGGACCACCTGGTGTTCACCGGCTCCACCGCGGTGGGGCGCAAGGTGATGGCCGCCGCAGCGGCGAACCTCACGCCGTTGACGCTGGAACTGGGCGGCAAGTCACCGGCCATCGTCTGCCCGGATTACCCGTTGGCGCAGGCCGCCGCGCGGCTGGCGACTGGCAAGTGGTTCAACGCCGGGCAGACCTGCATTGCGCCGGACTATGTACTGGCCCCACAGGCCGCGTTGCCGGCGCTGACGGAGGCGCTGCGCGCGGAGGTCGTGCAGCGCTATGGCGATTTCGCCGGACCGCTCGACGACTACACCCGCATCGTCAACGCCGGCCAGTACGCGCGGCTGCGGGGCTGGCTGGACGAGGCGCGGGCGCGCGGCGCGCAGGTGATCGAATTGGCGCAGGTGGACGCCGCACGCGCACAGGCCGAACGGCTCATCCCGCCCACGCTGGTGATCGACCCACCCGAAGACCTGGCGTTGATGCGCGAGGAGATCTTCGGGCCGGTGCTGCCGGTACTGGGCTACCGCACGATCGACCAGGCCATTGCCGGCGTGGCGGCGCGCGAAAGGCCACTGGCGCTGTATCCGTTCTCGCAGCATCGGCGGGACGTGGAGCGCATCCTCGCCGGCACCGTTGCCGGTGGCGTCACCGTCAACGACACGCTGCTGCACTTCGCCGCCAACGGGCTGCCGTTCGGCGGCGTCGGGGCCAGCGGCATGGGCGCGTACCACGGCCGCGCAGGCTTCGATGCCATGAGCAAGCAGCTGCCGATCCTGTGGCAGCGACGCCGCAGCGCCACCGACCTGCTCAAACCACCCTACGCGCGCATCGACCGCCTGTTGCGTTGGCTGGTGCGCTGACCCGGCCGATCAGTCCTCCGCCGGCGGTTCCCACAGTTCGATCGGCAGGCCTTCGGGGTCATGGATGCGCGCGAAGCGGCCCGTTTCGGGGCTATCCCATTCGGCGCGCGTTTCCACCGCGATGTTGGCCGCGCGCAACTGCGCCAGCAGGCCATCGAGGTCGTGCACGCGCAGGTTGAGCATCCAGCTGCGATCGGCGGGGAAGTAATCGGTCTGCTGCTTGAAGGGCATGAAGACCGTCGGCCCGGCCTGCTGCGCCCAGCTCCAGCTATCGCCGACCGGGCCCACGCCCAGGTGCCGTGCATACCAGCTGGCCAGTGCCTCGGGATCCCTTGAACGGAAGAACAATCCACCAATACCCGTGACGTGCATGGCCAAGGCTCCGCGGAAGGAGCGCGCAGCATAGCGCGGCAGCCGCGTGTCGCCGGTGCCTTTGCCTGCAAGGGGCCGAGCCGGGAGAATAGGTGGCCCGCCGCAAGAGCCGCCCGCATGCGCATCGCCTCCTGGAACGTCAATTCGCTCAACGTGCGCCTGCCGCACCTCCAGCAGTGGTTGCAGTCCGCCGCGCCGGACATCGTCGGCATCCAGGAAACCAAGCTGGAGGACCACAAGTTCCCCGATGGCGAGCTGGCAGGCATCGGCTACCGCAGCGTGTTCGCCGGGCAGAAGACCTATAACGGCGTGGCGATCCTGTCGCGCGAACCTGCGCAGGACGTGCAGGTTGGCATCCCCGGCTTCGAGGATGAGCAGAAGCGGGTCATCGCCGCCACCGTCGGCGATGTGCGCATCGTCAACCTGTATGTGGTCAACGGGCAGGACGTGGGCACCGACAAGTACGCCTACAAGCTGCGCTGGCTCGATGCGGTGCACGAGTGGCTGGGCGCCGAGCTGCAGCGCCACCCGAAGATGGTCGTGCTGGGCGACTTCAATATCGCGCCGGATGCGCGCGATGTGCACGATCCCGAGGTCTGGAACGAAAACCACATCCTCACCTCGACCTCCGAGCGCGCCGGCCTGCGCAAGCTCGAAGCGCTCGGCCTGCATGACGCCTTCCGCCTGCATCACGACGAAGCCGGGGTGTTCAGCTGGTGGGATTACCGCGCCGCCGGCTTCCGCCGCAATCTTGGCCTGCGCATCGACCTGACCCTGGTCTCCGACGCCCTGCGCCCGCGTGCCGCCGCCGCCGACATCGATCGCGAGCCCCGCACCTGGGACCGCCCCAGCGACCACGCGCCGGCGTGGGTCGAGCTGGCGGAGTGAACGCGATGGCCGGTATCCGTGAAGTCGGCGGCACCGTGATCCAGCCGGTGCATCTGGCCCGCTGCCATTGCGGCGCGGTGGTGTTGGAACTGCAGCTGCCCGACGGGATCGTGGACCCGCGCCGCTGCAACTGTTCGCTGTGCCGGCGCCGCGGCGCCATCGTCGGCGCGGTGCCGCGCGAAGGGCTGCGTGTGCTCCAGGACGGCGGCCGGCTGCGCCTGTACCAGTTCAACACCCACGTCGCCGAGCATTATTTCTGTGCCACCTGCGGCATCTACACCCATCACCGGCGGCGTTCGAACCCGGACTACTACGGCTACAACGTCGGGTGCCTGGACGGCGTGGACCCGTACCTGCTGCCGCAGCCGATCCCGGTCTCCGACGGCGTCCATCATCCTGCTGATCGCGCCCCCTGAAACGGCGAAGCCCGGGCCAGGCCCGGGCTTCGGTCGATCGGATGGCGAATGCGGTCAGCGTGCGCGGCCGCGGGTGAACAGGTTGACGATGGCCAACAGGATCACCGCGCCAATCAGGGAGAACAGGAACGTGCGCAGCGTGATCGCCTCGTTGATACCACCGCCGAACAGCCAGCCGGCGAGCAAGGCGCCGATGATGCCCACCACGATGTTGAGGATGATGCCCTGCTGAGCATCGCGGCGCATGATGATGCTGGCGAGCCAGCCCACGATGCCACCGACGATCAGCCAGATGATGATGCCCATGCCCGAATCTCCTTTTACTTCGAGTCACCGCCCGGGGAGTGGTGCGGCAGCGACATTCAACGCGTCGATTCGTGAAGTGCTTGTTAAAGATTTTGATCGTCGCCCGCTCGTTCAGCTGCGCGCCGGGAGCGCGGTTTGAGCGCCACCCCGCCGGCCTGGCAGATCGGGCCGGTCAGCCTGTGGCTGTTGCCGCATACGCCGGGCACGCGCGGCGAACCGCGCGCCCGCGAGGTGCTGGGCGACCGGTTCGCCTTGCCGCCGCAGGACGTGCCGATGACCCGCGATGTCCGCGGCCGGCCCTGGCTGCTGCCGCCACTGTCGGCGTTCGGCACCGGCTGGAGCCACAGTGGCGACCACCTGCTGCTCGGGTTGGGCCAGGACATGCTGCTGGGCGTTGACCTTGAGCGTCTGCGGCCACGGCCGCGCATGCGCGAGGTGGTGGAGCGCTATTTCCACCCCGAGGAGATCCGCTGGCTGCAATCGCTGTCCGACAGCGACTGCGCCGATTGGTTCTTCCGCCTGTGGTGCGCCAAGGAGGCGATGCTCAAGGCCCACGGGCACGGCATCTCCTTCGGCTTGCACCGGCTGCGCTTTGCCGAGGACGGGCGGGGCGCCCTGCAGCTGGCCTGGTGCGACCCGGCGCTCGGCGAGGCCACTCGCTGGACCCTGCACGAATGGTTGGCCGCGCCTGGCTATCGCGCCGCGCTGGCCTGGTATCCGGCCGAAGACGCGCTGCCTGCGATAATGCCGGCATGAACGATGCCGTCCTGCCCGCCGAAGCGCGGAACGACCTGGCGCGCGGACTGCAGGCCCTGGGCCTGGACGCCGCGTTCGCCGACCCCCTGTGGGCCTACCTCGCGCTGCTGGCGCGCTGGAACCGCACCTACAACCTCACCGCCATCCGCGACCCGCGCGAGATGGTCACCCGCCACCTGCTCGATTCGCTGGCGATGCGCCCGTATATCGAAACCGGCCGCCTGGCCGACCTCGGCACCGGCCCGGGGCTGCCCGGCATCCCGCTGGCGATCACCCGCCCCGGGCTGCAGGTGACCCTGGTGGAGAGCAACGGCAAGAAGGCGCGCTTCATGCGCGAGGCCGTGCGCCAGCTGGGCCTGGGCAATGCCCGCGTGGCCGAGTCGCGCGCCGAGGCGCTGGACGAGCCCGCCGCTTACGACCATCTCACCGCGCGCGCGCTCGATACCTTGGCCGGCATCATCGAGGTCGGTGGCCACCTGCTGCGCCCGGGCGGCAGCCTGCTGGCGATGAAGGGCGTCTATCCGCATGAGGAGATCGCCGCGTTGCCGTCCGGCTGGACCGTCGGGCCGGTGCATCCGCTGACCGTGCCCGGCCTGACCGGCGAACGCCATCTGGTCGAGGTGGTGCGGGGCTGACGGGCACGCCGCGCCGGGTGGCCGCGCCCTCCGGCCGGCGCTCGATTTCACCCCGGGCCCCGCTGCCCGCATAATGTCCGATCCCTGAACCCAGCCCACGAGGCTCTCCCGCATGGCCCGGATCATCGCGATCGCCAACCAGAAAGGCGGCGTCGGCAAGACCACGACCGCGGTCAATCTGGCGGCGGCGCTGGCGCGCGCGCCCAAGCGCGTGCTGCTGGTGGACCTCGATGCGCAGGGCAACGCGACCATGGGCAGCGGCATCGACAAGCGCGAGCTGGAAGCCTCCACGTGCGACGTGCTGCTGGGCGAAGCCACCGCCGAGCAGATCCGTCTCACCGCGCCGGAAGGCTTCGACCTGCTGCCGGGCAACATCGACCTGACCGCCGCCGAGATCCAGCTGATGGAGCAGGGCGAGCGCGAGCAGCGCCTGAAGCGGGCGCTGGAGCCGCTGCGCGACCAGTACGATTTCATCCTGATCGATTGCCCGCCGGCGCTGTCGCTGCTCACGCTCAACGCGCTGACCGCCGCCGATTCGGTGATCGTGCCGATGCAGTGCGAGTACTACGCACTGGAAGGCCTGAGCGCGCTGATCGAGACCATCGACGCCCTGCGCGCGCAGCTCAACCCCGCGCTGGAGATCGAGGGCGTGCTGCGCACCATGTTCGACATCCGCAACAACCTGGCCAACGCCGTCTCCGCCGAGCTCACCGAGCACTTCGGCGACCGCGTGTTCCGCACCATCGTGCCGCGCAACGTGCGCCTGGCCGAGGCGCCGAGCCATGGCCAGAGCATCGTCGGCTACGACCGCACTTCGCGCGGCGGCGTGGCCTATCTGGGACTCGCCGGCGAAGTCATCCGTCGCCAGGAAGAACGCAAGAAGGCCGCCCGGGCCGTGGAGATCGCCTGATGACCAGCAAGCCCAACCCTGCCAAGAAGCGCGGCCTCGGCCGTGGACTGGAGGCATTGCTGGGCCCGAAGGGCGCCGCCGCCGCACCGGTCGCCAGCCCCGCCGCCGCGCCGGCCGTGGATCCGGCCGGTGACGTGCAGCCGGGCGAAACGCTGCGCCACCTGCCGGTAGGCCAGCTGCAGCCGGGCAAGTACCAGCCGCGCCAGGAGATGGACGAGGCCAAGCTGGCCGAGCTGTCCGAATCGATCAAGGCGCAGGGCGTCATCCAGCCCATCGTCGTGCGTGAGCTGACCCCGGGCAGGTTCGAGATCGTCGCCGGCGAACGCCGCTGGCGCGCCTCGCAGCTAGCCGGGCTGGGTGAAGTGCCGGTGGTGGTGCGCGACCTCGACGACCGCACCGTCATCGCGATGGCGCTGATCGAGAACATCCAGCGCGAGGACCTCAACCCGCTGGAAGAAGCGCAGGCGCTGCAACGGCTGATCGAGGAGTTTTCGCTCACCCATGCGGAGGCCGCGGAGGCCGTGGGTCGCTCGCGCGCGTCGGTTTCCAACCTGTTGCGCCTGCTGGAGCTGCCGGTGGCGATCCGCGTGCTGCTGGAATCGCGCCGACTGGAAATGGGCCACGCCCGCGCGCTGCTGACGCTGGCGCCGGAACTGGCGGTGAAGCTGGCAAACGAGGCGGCCGACCAGGGTTGGTCGGTACGCGAAGTCGAGCATCGCGCGCAGCAGTTCGCGGCGGGCAAGGTGCCCGGCTCGCTGCGCAAGCCGGTACCGGCCGCGCGCGTGCCGCAACAGGCCGATATCGCTTCTCTGGAAACCGAACTGTCCGAATCGCTGGGCACCAAGGTCGCCATCAGCCATGGCCGCGGCGGCAAGGGCAAGCTGGTCATCCACTACACCGATCTGGACACGCTCGACGGCGTGCTGGAAAAGCTGCGCACCCGCCCGCAGGGCTGAGTTGCAGGGCAGGACATCGACGTCATGAATCCGAGCAAGGTTGACCGCAACCGCGTGTCCGTCCTCACCGACCTGCCCAATGTCGGCCCGGCTTGCGCGCAGGACCTGCGCCGCATCGGCATCGACGTGCCGGCCAAGCTGCAAGGCCGCGATGCGTACGACATGTACACGCTGCTGTGCGTGCAGACCGGGCAGATCCACGATCCCTGCGTGATCGACGTGTTCCTGTCGATCACCCGTTTCGTCGAAGGCGCTCCGGCCCAGCCCTGGTGGGCCTTCACCGCCGAGCGCAAGCGTGCGCTGGAAGGCGTCGGCGCATGACCGTCCTGGTCACCGGCGCGGCGGGCTTCATCGGCGCCTACACCTGCCGCGCGCTGGCCGCGCGCGGTGAGCAGGTGGTGGGGCTGGACAACTACAACGACTACTACGACCCGCAGATCAAGCGCGACCGCGTCGCCGCGCTGTGCCCGGACATCGACATCCGCGCCATCGACCTGACCGACCGCGCCGCGCTCCAGGCGCTGTTCGACGAAATCCAGCCGGACCGCGTGGTGCACCTGGCCGCACAGGCCGGCGTGCGTTATTCGCTACAGAACCCGTACGCCTACGTCGACAGCAACCTGGTCGGCTTCGTCAACATCCTGGAGCTGTGCCGCCATCGGGGCATCGCGCACCTGGTCTACGCCTCCAGCAGTTCGGTCTATGGCGACTCGGCCACCCCGCCGTTCTCCGAGGACCAGCGCGTGGACCAGCCGCGCTCGCTCTACGCCGCCACCAAGGCGGCCAATGAGCTGATGGCCTATACCTACGCACAGCTCTACCAGCTGCCGGCCACCGGCCTGCGCTTCTTCACCGTGTACGGCCCGTGGGGCCGCCCGGACATGGCACCGCTGCTGTTCTCGCGCGCGGTGCTGGCCGGCCGGCCGATCGACGTGTTCAACGAAGGGCGCATGCAGCGCGATTTCACCCATGTCAGCGACATCGTCGCCGGCGTGCTGGGCGCGCTCGACCATCCGTCGGCCGAGGCCACGCCGCACCGCGTGTTCAACCTGGGCAACCACACCCCGGTGGAGCTGGAGCGTTTCATCGCGGTGATCGAGCAGGCCGCCGGCCGCCCGGCGCAGAAGGTGTATAAGCCAATGCAGCCGGGCGACATGGTGCGCACCATGGCCGATACGCGCCGTGCGCAGGACGCCTTCGGCTTCGATCCGTCCACCCCGATCGAAGCCGGGCTGCCGCCGGTGGTGCAATGGTGCCGCGAATATTTCGGCGACCACGGCTGATTTTCATCCCCGGGTCAGACGTCCCGGTGAAAATGCGCGGTCCCTTTTCCACGTGCAGCGCGAACGAACGGCCCGACCCATGAGCGAACCGCAACTTTCCGTCGTCGTCCCGGTGTTCAACGAACGCGACAACGTCGCCCCGCTGGTGGGCGAGATCGTCACCGCGCTGCGCGGCCAGGTGGACTTCGAGATCGTCTATGTCGATGACAATTCGAAGGACGACACGCTGGCCGTGCTCGAATCGCTCAAGCTCACCCACCCGGAGCTGCGGGTGCTGCACCACGTGCAGCAGAGCGGGCAGAGCACCGCGGTGCGCAATGGCATCAAGGCCGCGCGCGCGCCATGGATCGCCACGCTCGACGGCGACGGGCAGAACGACCCGGCCGACATCCCCAAGATGCTCGCCGCGCGCGCGAATGCGCCGACGCAGGTGAAGCTGTTCGCCGGCTGGCGGGTCAACCGGCAGGATTCCGGCTCCAAGCGCTGGGCCTCGAAGTGGGCCAACGCGATCCGCGCGCGCATGCTGCGCGACGACACGCCCGACACCGGCTGCGGCATCAAGCTGTTCGAGCGCGCCGCGTTCCTGGACCTGCCGTACTTCGACCACATGCACCGCTTCCTGCCCGCGCTGATGCAGCGTGCCGGCTGGAAGACCATCAGCGTGCCGGTGAACCACCGCCATCGCACGGCCGGGGTTTCCAAGTACAACAACCTCAACCGCGCGCTGGTCGGCATCCGCGACCTGCGCGGCGTGGCCTGGCTGATCGCCCGCAGCCGCCGTACCGACGTGCAGGAGCGTTGAGATGGAGCTGCACTGGCTCGACCAGCCGCTGACGTGGCTGTACTGGACCGGCCTGCATGTGACCGGCTGGAAGCTGATCGGCTACGTGGGCGCGCTGATGTTCGGTGGCCGTTGGCTGGTGCAGTTCGTCGCGTCCAAGCGGGCAGGCAAGCCAGTGATCCCGCGCCTGTTCTGGTACATGAGCGTGGTCGGCAGCCTGATGACGCTGAGCTACTTCATGTTTTCCGCCAAGCAGGACTCGGTAGGCGTGTTGCAAAACCTGTTCCCCGCGTTCACTGCGTTGTACAGCCTGTACCTGGACATCAAGCATCGCGGCTGGAAGCGGGACCGGGCGACGCATTGAGCGCAGAGCGGTTCCCGACCCCGCTGATCGTCCTGCACCCGTCGGCCTGCACCTGTAGGAGCGGCTTCAGCCGCGACCTCGGGATAACGACCCGCCTGCGCGTTCGAGCGGCAAGGTCGCGTCGCGGCTGAAGCCGCTCCTACACAAAGCAGCGGAGTGTTGAGCGGCCGGCAGGTCGCAAACTCCGATATGCCCGGCACGCCCGCGTTCCCACACTGCGGGCATGGACACTCGAAACCCTCCGCGCGGTCACCGCGCCTTGCGCCGCGGCCGCGGCTCCGAACCCGGCCGTCTCTATCTGATCACGGTCGTCACCGTGCGCCGTCAGCCGTTGTTCGCGGATTGGCGTTGCGCCCGGGCGGCCTGCGCCAGTCTCCATGCGTCCGCCCTGCAGCAGGACGCGGAAATGCTCTGCTGGGTCCTGATGCCCGATCACTGGCACGGCCTGGTGCGTCTGGGTGACAACATCGACCTGCCCACCCTGATGCAGGCGCTCAAAGGCGCTTCGGCACGGGCGACGAACCTCGCCCGGGGGCGTGGCGGCGCCGTATGGGAGCCGGGCTATTGGGAGCGGGCCCTGCGCCAGGAGGCGGATACCGCGACTGCGGCCCGCTACGTGGTCCACAACCCCGTGCGCGCGGGCCTGGTCCGTCGCGCCGCGGAGTATCCCTACTGGGACGCCCTGTGGCTGGATTGCAGGCGGGCGGCATGACGCAGGACTTTCGACCGATGAACCCCCGTCCCGCGCCTGCCATCATCGGGGACTACTTCCCTCGCAGGCCGCCGTCCCGTGAAAAAGACGCTCGTCTCCGCCCTGACCTTGTCCCTGCTGCTGGGCGCCGCCGCGCCGGTCATGGCCGCCCCCGCCGCCGCTCCGGCGTCCCTGGCGACCGAGAGCAGGGCCGATGCCCAGTTCCGCGCCATCTACGAGAAGGAGTGGAAGTGGCGCCAGGCCGAGACCGGCCAGGCCGACGAGGACAACGACACCACCGGCGACAACCCGCGCCTGCCGGATGTCTCCCCCGCCGCGCAGCAGGCACGGCTGAAGGTCTGGGACGACGTCCTGTCCCAGTTGGACAAGCTCGACGCCACCCAGCTCTCGCCGGCCAACCGGGTGAACCTGGCGATCTATCGCCCGCAGGTCGACAACCTCGCTGCCGAGGTGCGCTTCAAGCTCTACGAGATGCCGTTCAACTCGGACAGCTCGTTCTGGTCCAACCTTGGCTTCATGGCGCAGCGCCAGATGCGCACGCCCGCCGAGCTGCGCGCCTACATCGCGCGCCTGAACGACGTGCCGCGCTACTTCGACCAGCAGATCGACAACATGCGCGCCGGGCTGGCACGTGGTTTTACCGTGCCCAAGGCCGTGCTCGCGGGCCGCGATGTCTCCATCGCCACCGTCGCCGACGTGAAGGACCCGACCGAGTCGGCGTTCTACGCGCCATTCAAGCAGCTGCCGGCGCAGATCCCGGCCGCGGAACAGGACAAGCTGCGCGCCGAGGCCAAGGCTGCCCTCAGCGGCAAGGTGCTGCCGGCCTACGGCAAACTGCTTACCTTCTTCCGCAGCGAATACATGCCCAAGGCGCGCACCACGCTTGCCGCCGAGGCGCTGCCGGACGGCAAGGCGTTCTACCAACAGCAGATCCGCGAGTACACCACGCTGGATCTCACCCCGGAGCAGATCCACCAGATCGGCCTGCAGGAAGTGGCGCGCATCCAGGAGCAGATGAACGCCATCATCAAGCAGGTCGGCTTCAAGGGGGATTTCGCCGCGTTCCTGCAGTTCCTGCGCACCGATCCGCAGTTCTACGCCAAGACCCCGCAGGAGCTGCTGGACCGCGCCGCGTGGATCTCCAAGCGGGTGGATGGGCAGGTCGGCAAGTTCATCGGCACGTTGCCGCGCGGTCGTTTCACCATCAAGCCGGTGCCGCCGGATATCGCCCCGTTCTGGACGGCTGGCCGCGGTGGCGTGGGCACCTACTGGGTGAACACCTACAACCTGCCTTCGCGCCCGCTGTACAACCTGCCGGCGCTGACCCTGCACGAGTCCTCGCCGGGCCATTCGCTGCAAGGGGCACTGGCCGAAGAACAGGGCGACCAACCGGCCTTCCGGCGCGAGAACTACATCTCCGCCTACGGCGAAGGCTGGGCGCTGTACACCGAGAAGCTGGGCGAGGAGATGGGCATCTACGAGACGCCCTACGAGGAGTTCGGCAAGCTGACCTACGAGATGTGGCGCGCCTGCCGCCTGGTCATCGATACCGGCGTGCACCACGATGGCTGGAGCCGCGAGCAGGCCCTGGCCTACCTGCGTGACCACACCGCGCTGAGCGAGCACGAAGTCACCACCGAGGTGGACCGTTACATCTCCTGGCCGGCCCAGGCGTTGAGCTACAAGCTGGGCGAGATCACCATCGTCAAGCTGCGTGGCGAGGCCGAGCAGGCGCTGGGCGACAAGTTCGACATCCGCGCTTTCCACGACGCGGTACTGCGCCAGGGCTCGGTGCCGCTGCCGGTGCTGGAGCAGCAGGTGCGCCAGTTCATCGCCGATAGCCAGCGTGCGCCGGCCAAGGGCAACGCCGCGAGCCACTAGGCCACGCATACGACCATCGGGGCCTCCGCCCCGGTGGGTGCAAGCGGCGGGGATGTGGATAAGTCTTGCGGCGAACGCCCCGCACGGGCATAATGCGCGGCTCGCTGTGCCCGGTTACCCCGGCGTAGTGGCCGGAAGTACGTCCCTCGGCCTGCCTGAAACAGCGTAACTGTTTGATTCCCTTGACGTGTGGTGGCGAAAGCCGCCGGGGCCGCCGTCTCCCGGGCTATGGGTGACCCAATACTTTTCGAGGTGCGCAATGTCCCGCGTATGCCAAGTTTCCGGCAAGCGTGTCCAGACGGGTAACAACGTCTCCCACGCCAACAACAAGACCCGTCGTCGTTTCCTGCCCAACCTGCACGAGCGCCGCTTCTGGGTGGCCAGCGAGAACCGCTGGGTCAAGCTTCGTGTTTCCGCGCACGCGCTGCGCACCATCGACAAGAACGGCATCGACGCCGTTCTGGCTGAGCTGCGTGCGCGCGGCGAAAAGGTCTGAGGAGTAAAGCATCATGGCAGGCAAGCGTGACAAGGTCCGTATGATTTCCTCGGCCGGTACCGGCCACTTCTACACGACCGACAAGAACAAGAAGAACACTCCGAACAAGATGGAGTTCCTCAAGTACGATCCGGTCGTGCGCAAGCATGTGATCTACAAGGAAGGCAAGATCAAGTGAGGCAAGCCGGGCTCGCGCCCGACTTCTCCACGATCCGCGTCCTCGACAAGCCCGCCCTCCGGCGGGCTTCGTCGTTTCCGGCCCCCGTGCACGCCGACGCCACGCAACGGCCCGGGCTTGCGGCAGAATCGGGCCACGCACCGGAGGATCGCGCATGCTGCCCGACTGGCTGGAAGGTACCTGGTTGCTGGCCCTGGACTGGCTGATCCGCCTCGGCGCGCTGTGCTGGATTCCCGCCCGCACCACGCCGGGCGCGGCGCGCAGCTGGCTGCTGCTGGTCGGCTTCGTACCGTTGCTGGGCCTGCCGCTGTACCTGCTGTTCGGCCACCCTTGGCTCTCGCGCCAGCGCATTGCCCGCCAGGCGCAGGCCTCGCAGGTCATTCGCGAACAGCAGGCGCCCCTCACCGCGCTGCGCTGGACGCCGCAGGTGGATACCGCCAGCGATGAAATCGCCCCGCTGGTGGAACGCCAGGGCGACTTCATGCCCACGCGCGGCAATGGCGTTGAACTGCTCGACGACTATCGCGCCTCGCTGGCCGCGCTGATTGCCGACATCGATGGCGCGCGCGAACGCGTCCATCTGCTCTATTACCTGATGTTCGACGATGCGGTCGGCGAAGCCGTGGTCGAAGCGCTGCTGCGCGCCGCCTCACGTGGCGTGCGCTGCCGGCTGCTGCTCGACGCGGTCGGCGCCAAGCGCGCGCTGCGCCGGTACCGGCGTCGCCTGACCCAGGGGGGCGTGGACGTGCAGGCCCTGCTGCCCGGCGGGCTGCGCTGGCGGCGAAGCGGGCGCATGGACCTGCGCAACCATCGCAAGATCGCGGTGATCGACAACCGTCTGGGCTACATCGGCTCGCAGAACTTGGCCGAGCCGGATTTCGTCGCCGGCCATCCGAATCGTGAACTGGTGGCGCGGGTGCGCGGGCCGGTGGTGAACCATCTGGAAGCGGTGTTCGCCAGCGACTGGTTCGTGGAGACCGGCGAGCGGTTGGAGGTGATCGCCGACGCACCGGACGATGCCGGCGACGTCGCCACCCAGGTACTGCCGAGCGGCCCGGCCTATCCCTACGAGAACGCGCGCGACGCGGTGAACGCGCTCATCCACCTGGCGCGGCGCAAGGTGGTGCTCGTCACCCCGTATTTCGTGCCGGACGAAGCGACCCTGAGCGCGCTGCGCATCGCCGCCGTCTCCGGGGTGGAGGTGCAGCTGATCCTGTCGGAAAGCAACAACCAGCGGCTCACCGCCTGGGCACAGGAGGCGTACTACGACGAGCTGCTGCGTGCCGGGGTGAAGATCGCGCTGTATCGACCGCATTTCCTGCATGCCAAGCACCTGAGCGTGGACGGGGACATCGCCGTGCTGGGCTCGATCAACCTGGATATCCGCTCGTTCGCGCTGAACGCGGAAATAGGCCTGCTGTGCTACGACCGCGCCATCGTCGAGAAGCTGCGCGGCATCGAGCAGGACTACCTGTCCGACGCGCGTGTGCTCGCCCTGCCGGGCTGGCGGCAGCGCCCCACCTGGCGCCGCAGCCGCGAGGGCATTGCACGATTGGCGGATGCGCTGATGTAGCGCAGGACAGCGCGGAGCCATCGCCTACAATTGGCGGGTGAACATGCCGCCCGTACCGCAGACCCATGACATCGCCGTGATCGGTGGCGGTGCCAGTGGCACGATGGTCGCGTTGCAGCTGCTGCGGCAGGCACGCGGTCCGCTTCGCGTCGTGCTCATCGAGCCACAAGCCACGTTGGCAGACGGTGTCGCGTATGCGACGCGGCGCATGGAGCACCTGCTCAACGTTCCCGCCGGCAAGATGAGCGCCTTGCCCGACGTCCCCGGTGATTTCGTCGACTACCTGCGCACGTCCGGCGCCTTCGACCTGCCCGAGCACGTGCTCGCCGCACGCTATGTGCCGCGCCTACATTACGGGGCCTACCTGCGCGAGCGGCTGGCGCAGGGGCACGCCACCAGCCAAGCAACGTTGGAGGTACGGCACGCGCCGGTCGCAAGCCTGTCGCCGCAGCCGGAAAGCCATCTGCTGCAGCTTGGCGATGGTTCCCGCGTAGTCGCCGCGCAGGCGGTGCTGGCGGTGGGCAACGCGCTGCGTCCCCTGCCGCTGCGGGGCGCGACTGCATTGGCCGCCTCTCACCGCGTGGAAGCATGGGATACCGAAGCGGTCGCGGCGATCCCGCCGGAAGCCGCCGTGGCCATCGTGGGTTCTGGCCTGAGCATGGTCGATGCCGTCATTACGCTGGCCGCGCGGGGGCATCGCGGAGCGATCCATGTGATCTCCCGCCATGGGCTGATGCCGCTACCGCACGCCGATGCCGCAGCCTTCGAGTTCGACCCGACGCCGCTGCAGGCGATGCCGCTGCAGACGCGCATGCGCGCGCTGCGGGCCGAGGTCGCGCGTGCCGCGGCGCAGGGGCAGCCTTGGCAGGCCGTGATGGAACGCATCCGCCCGCTGGGGCAGTCGCTGTGGCGCAGCTTGTCCTGGCAGGACCAGCAGCGTTTCCTGCGCCATGTCGTGCGCTACTGGGACGTCCATCGCCACCGCATCGATCCCCAGGTCCACGCGCAGCTGCAGTCATTGCGCGACAGCGGCCAGTTGCGCCTGCATCGGGCCCGCCTGGATGCGGCTTGGACGGCGGGCGCGTGCGTGCGCATCGAGGGCCGCGATCATGAAGGCGTCATGTTGCAGCTGGAAGTGCAGCGCGTGATCAACGCCACCGGCGTGGAGATGCGCGTGCAGGCCATGCGCAACCCACTGCTGCAGCAGCTCGTGGGCGAGGGGCTGGCCGCTCCGGGTCCGCATGGCATCGGGCTGGACAGCGATGACGAGGGCCGCATTCTCGACGCGCATGGCCGTTCCGACGGCCGCCTGCATGTCCTGGGCAGCCTGCGCATCGGCACGCTATGGGAGAGCCTGGCCGTGCCTGAACTGCGCGCGCAGGCCGCCGCGCTGGCCACGGCGCTGCTCGCCACGCACTGACTGACACGCCACACGCGCCAAGCCGGTAAAATGGCGCGGTGGATGTCTCTCACCTGCTCGATCACCTGAACCCCGCCCAGCGCGAGGCCGTCTCCGCGCCGCCCGGCCACTACCTGGTGCTGGCCGGCGCCGGCTCCGGCAAGACGCGCGTGCTTACCCATCGCATCGCTTGGCTCAACGAAGTCCACGGCGTGCCGGCGCATGGCATCTTCGCGGTCACCTTCACCAACAAGGCCGCCGGCGAGATGCGCCATCGTGCCGACCTGCAGCTGCGCAACGGCAGCCGCGGCATGTGGATCGGCACCTTCCATGGCCTGGCCCACCGCCTGCTGCGCCTGCACTGGCAGGACGCCAAGCTGCCCGAAGGCTTCCAGGTCATGGATTCGGACGACCAGCTGCGGCTGGTCAAGCGGGTCGTGCAGGGCATGGAGCTGGACGAAACGCGCTATCCACCCAAGCAGATCGTGTGGTGGATCAACCAGCAGAAGGACGAAGGCCGCCGGCCGCAGCACATCCAGCCCGAGCCGCGCGACGACTGGACCGAAACCCTGCGCCAGGCCTATGCCGACTACCAGGGCCGCTGCGACCGCGCAGGCCTGGTGGATTTCGCCGAGCTGCTGCTGCGCGCGCACGAGCTGTTGCGCGACAATCCGGCGCTGCTGGCGCATTACCGTGCCCGCTTCCGCGAGATCCTGGTCGACGAGTTCCAGGACACCAACGCCATCCAGTACGCCTTCGTGCGCGTGCTGGCTGGTGAATCGGGCCACGTCTTCGTGGTGGGCGACGATGACCAGGCCATCTACGGCTGGCGTGGCGCCAAGGTGGAGAACGTGCAGCGCTTCCTGCGCGATTTCCCCGGCGCGCAGACCATCCGGCTGGAACAGAACTACCGCTCCACCGCCAACATCCTCGGCGCGGCCAATGCGGTGATCGCCCACAACCCCGACCGCATCGGCAAGCAGCTGTGGACCGACAGCGGCGAGGGCGACCCGATCGACCTGTACGCCGCCTACAACGAAACCGATGAGGCGCGTTATGTGGTCGAACGTGCCCGCCAGTGGGTGCGCGATGGCGGCAGCTATGGCGATGTCGCCGTGCTTTATCGCAGCAATGCGCAATCGCGCGCCTTCGAAGAAGCATTGATTGCCGAGCAGGTGCCGTACCGGGTCTATGGCGGCATGCGCTTCTTCGAGCGCGCCGAAATCCGCGACGCGCTGGCCTACCTGCGCCTGCTGGCCAACCGCGACGACGACGCGGCGTTCGAGCGCGCGGTCAACACCCCGACCCGGGGCATCGGCGACCGCACGCTGGACGAGGTGCGCCGGCTGGCGCGCGCCCGCGCGCTGTCGTTGTGGGAAGCGTCGATGCTCAGTAGCCAGTCGGGCGAGTTGACGGCGCGTGCTCGCAACGCGTTGGCTGGCTTCCTCAACCTGATCCAGCAACTGTCTTCCGAGACCGGCGGCATGGAGTTGAAGGAGCGCATCGACCATGTGCTGCTGCGTTCGGGCCTGCGCGAATACTGGGCCAAGGAGAGCCGCGGCGGGCTGGATTCGGAATCGCGCACCGAGAACCTGGACGAACTCGTCTCGGTGGCCTCGCGCTTTGTGCGGCCCGACGAGGATGAAGAAGGTTCCCAAGGCATGACCGAACTGGTCGCCTTCCTCGCCTACGCCTCGCTGGAGGCCGGCGAAGGCCAGGCGCAGGCTGGCGAGGACGGCGTGCAGCTGATGACCCTGCATTCGGCCAAGGGCCTGGAATTCCCGCTGGTGTGCCTGGCCGGCATGGAGGATGGCCTGTTCCCGAGCGCGCGTTCGCTGGAGGAAAGCGGGCGGCTGGAAGAGGAGCGCCGGCTCGCCTACGTCGGCATTACCCGCGCGCGGCAGAAGCTGCTGCTGTGCTACGCCGAATCCCGGCGTATCCACGGGCAGGACAACTACAACATGCCCTCGCGCTTCCTGCGCGAAATCCCGCGCGAACTGCTCAACGAAGTGCGTCCGCGCGTACAGGTGTCCCGTCCTGCCTCGATCGGCGCCGGACGCCCTTCGGCCGCGGTGGCGATGGAGACGCCGTTAATCGCCTTGGGCGCTAACGTCACCCACCCGAAGTTTGGCGGTGGCGTGATCACCGACTACGAGGGCAGCGGCGCGCACGCGCGCGTGCAGGTGCAGTTCGACGAAGTTGGCGCCAAATGGCTGGTGCTGGCGTACGCGAACCTCACCGTGGCGTGAGACAGGCGGCGTCCGCGACGCCGCCTTGATCCGGATCAAGGCATTCTGCGGGCGGAAGTGGTGAAATCACCCCGAACCCGTCGCCGGACGGATCGCACAGGAGCGAGCCCATGTACAAGCGCATTCTGATTGCCCTCGATGGTTCAGAACTGGCCCAGCGTGGCCTGCAGCATGGATTGGCATTGGCAAAGGCGACCGGCGCGCAGGTGGATGTCGTTACCGTGTCCGAGCCGTGGGCGATGGGCATGTACGACGCGATGGGCTGGAGCGTGGGCTACGAGGCCAGCCCGGAGTACCGCAAGGAGCGCGAGGAGGGCGCCCAGGCCATCCTGAAGCCGGCGCTCGAGGCGGCCGCCGCCGTGGGCGTGCAGGCCACGCCACGCCATGTGCTGGACCGCTATGCCGCCGAGGGCATCATCGACACGGCCAAGGAGTGTGGCAGCGATCTCATCGTGATGACCTCGCATGGCCGACGCGGCATGAGCCGCGTGCTGCTCGGCAGCCAGACCACCGAAGTGCTGACGCACAGCGGTGTACCGGTGCTGGTGATCCGCTGAGTAGCGGCAGGCAGCGACTTACGAAAACCATCCTGCAGGAGCGGCTTCAGCCGCGACCCGACCTTCCAGGCGGTCGCGGCCGAAGCCGCTCCTACAAGGAAACGCTCAAGACACCCAGCGCCTCACCAGCTGTAAATCTTCCAGTACACCGGCGACACGCCGTCCTTGTCGTTGTCCATGTGCCCGTCGCCGTCACGGTCGTACAGGTAATACGTGGCGCCGCGCGCCGGGGTGATCTTCACCATGCGGACCTGCCCGGCGACGCGGTACTCGTCGATGCGGTCGCCGTTGTCCATCGTCTTGGTGGTGACATCGGCGTTGCGCATGTCCAGCGGCGCGCCATCCGGGCCGACCATGCCGCCGCTGCTGGCGCAGCCGGCGAGGGACAGGGCCAGCACGCTGGCAAGCAGGACGGTGTGCTTCATCGGGGCGCTCCTTGGAACCGGGGAAACCGATTATGCGCGAGGCGCCCGGGGCGGGGGGCGTAGAATCGCGTGATGAGCAGACTAGTCCTTATCGACGGTTCCAGTTACCTGTACCGCGCGTTCCACGCGCTGCCGCCGCTGACCAATGCCGATGGCGAGCCGACCGGTGCGCTGTTCGGCGTGGTCAACATGTTGCGCGCCACGCTGAAGGAGCGGCCCGAGTACGTCGCCTTCGTGGTCGACGCCCCCGGAAAGACCTTTCGCGACGATCTCTACCCCGAATACAAGGCCAACCGCGCCGCCATGCCCGACGACCTGCGCGCGCAGGTGCTGCCGATGTGCGAGATCGTGCAGGCCCTGGGCATCCCGATCCTGCGCGAGGAAGGCGTGGAGGCCGACGATGTCATCGGCACGCTGGCCCTGCAGGGCGCCGCCGACGGCCTGGAAGTGACCATCTCCACCGGCGACAAGGACTTTGCCCAGCTGGTACGCCCGGGCGTGCGGCTGGTCAACACCATGACCGGCAGCCAGATGGATTCGGACGAGGCGGTGATGGCCAAGTTCGGCGTGCGCGCCGGCCAGATCGTGGACCTGCTCGCGCTGATGGGCGATGCCGTGGACAACGTCCCCGGCGTGGAGAAGTGTGGCCCCAAGACCGCCGCCAAGTGGCTGGCCGAGTACGGCACCCTGGACGCGGTAATGGCGCACGCCGACGGCATCAAGGGCAAGATCGGCGAGAACCTGCGCGCCGCCCTGCCGCGGCTGCCGCTCAATCGCACCCTGGTGACCATCAAGACCGACGTGCCCCTGCCCGGTGGCCCTCGCTCGCTCGCGCTGCGTGAGCGCGATGCGCAGGCACTGGCGGGCCTGTATCGGCGCTACGGCTTCACCCAGGCGCTCAAGGAGCTGGAGGGCGGCGCGGGCGTCGGTGCGGTGCTCGCGGAAAAGGAACCCGGCCAGGCGCGCGGGCGCGGCTTTGCCGCGGCGAGCGCCGCCCCGGTGGCGAACCTTGATCCGGCATTGGCTGCCAAGGGCCGCTACGAGACGATCGATACGGTCGCGCAACTGGAAGCCTGGATCGCGCGCCTGCGCGCCGCCGGCCAGTTCGCCTTCGACACCGAGACCGACAGCCTGGACCCGATGCAGGCGCGCCTGGTCGGCCTGAGCTTCAGCGATACCCCGGAGCAGGGCGCCTACCTGCCGCTGGCGCACGACTACCCCGGCGTACCCGCGCAGCTGCCGATGGCGCAGGCCCTGGACATGCTGCGGCCGCTGCTCGCCGACCCGGCCGTGCGCAAGCTCGGCCAGCACGGCAAGTACGACCTGCACGTGATGCGTCGCCACGGCATCGCGCTGGCTGGCTACACGGACGACACGCTGCTGGAGAGCTTCGTGCTCAACTCCGGCATTGCCCGCCACGACATGGACAGCCTGGCCAAGCGCTACCTCGGCTACGACACGATCAAGTACGAGGATGTGGCCGGCAAGGGGGCCAAGCAGATCCCGTTCTCGCACGTCGCCATCGACGATGCGACGAACTACGCGGCGGAAGACGCCGACATCACCTTGCGCCTGCACCGCGTGCTGTCGCCGCAACTGGCCGCCGACCCCGCGCTGGAGAAGGTCTACCGCGAGATCGAGATGCCGCTGGTGCCGGTGCTTGAACGCATCGAGGCCAATGGCGTGCGCGTGGATGCCGACGAGTTGCGCCGGCAGAGCGCCGATCTTTCCAAGCGCATGCTGGCCGCGCAGCAGAAGGCCACCGAGCTGGCCGGGCGGACCTTCAACCTGGATTCGCCCAAGCAGCTGCAAGCCTTGCTGTTCGACGAACTCGGCCTGCCGGCGGTGGTGAAGACGCCCAAGGGCCAACCATCCACCAACGAGGAAGCGCTGGAGGCCATCGCCGACCAGCACGAGCTTCCGCGCGTGATCCTCGAATATCGCGGCCTGGCCAAGCTGCGCAGCACCTATACCGACAAGCTGCCCGAGATGATCGACCCGGACAGCGGCCGCGTGCACACCAGCTACCACCAGGCCGGCGCGGCGACCGGGCGCCTGTCCTCCACCGATCCGAACCTGCAGAACATCCCGATCCGTACCGACGATGGCCGCCGCATCCGCCGCGCGTTCGTCGCGCCGCCGGGGCGGCAGCTGCTGGCCTGCGACTACTCTCAGATCGAGCTGCGCATCATGGCCCACCTCTCCGAGGACAAGGGCCTGGTCAGCGCGTTCGAGTCCGGCGCCGACGTGCATCGCGCCACCGCCGCCGAAGTGTTCGGACGCACGATCGATGAAGTGACTGCCAACGAGCGTCGTGCGGCCAAGGCGATCAACTTCGGCCTGATGTACGGCATGAGCGCCTTCGGACTGGCCCGCCAGCTGGGCATCGGCCGTGGCGAAGCGCAGGATTACATCGCGCTGTACTTCAGCCGTTACCCCGGCGTACGCGACTTCATGGAAAGCACGCGCCAGCAGGCGCGCGAGAAGGGCTACGTCGAAACCGTGTTTGGTCGCCGCCTGTACCTGGAGTACATCAACAGCGGCAGCCAGGGACAGCGCGCCGGCGCCGAGCGCGCGGCGATCAATGCGCCGATGCAGGGCACCGCAGCGGACATCATCAAGCGCGCCATGGTGGCGGTGGACGGCTGGTTGGCCGCCCACCGCGAGCGCGCGCTGATGATCCTGCAGGTGCACGACGAACTGGTGTTCGAAGCCGATGTGGACTTCATCGACGAGCTGCGCGCGCAGGCCACGGCGTTGATGGCGGGTGCCGCGGCATTGCGCGTGCCGCTGGTGGTGGACGCCGGTGTCGGCGAAAACTGGGACGAAGCGCATTGATGAATGCGCCGCACTTTCCACCCCCGTGAGAAAGTGCGGCGCAATACATCAGAAAAGGCAACGTGAAACTGTCAGGAATCAATGAATCCGTCCTTAATCCGACGAATTCTTAACCCAAATCTTCACGATCTATCAATGTCCGAAATGGTGTTATAGCCCTCGACAGGCGCAACGCCTGTCGCGGATCTCTCCCATCCCCTGGAGCAGATCTCTGGAACGGCAACTCCTCCCCAAGTTCCCGTTCCCTGGCCCCGCTGACCTCCCCCTGGTCCGCGGGGCTTTTTATTTTCCGAACGCCGATATTTTGACCGCTTCGCTGAACGCGAACCGTGCCCTATTTCACCAAAATAAACGACCGTCAGTCGCTTGACGCGGTATACGGCTGAATACGTTGGAATAGACGGCGCCGCGTCACTGTTTTCGCGGCGACTTCCCGACGCACTTCATCCCAGCCAATCGCGGGGCACCAAATAATCGGCGAGCCGCGCCTCATCACTGCCGGCTTCCGGCTGGTAGCCGTACTCCCAGCGCACGCGCGGTGGCAGGCTCATCAGGATGCTCTCGGCCCGGCCGCCGCTCTGCAGCCCGAACAGGGTGCCGCGGTCATAGACCAGGTTGAACTCCACGTAGCGGCCCCGGCGGTATTGCAGGAACTCGCGCTCGCGATCGCCGTAAGGCATGTCCTTGCGCCGGTCGACGATCGGCAGGTAGGCGTCCAGGAAGCCATCGCCGACCGCCCGCAGGTAGGCGAAGTCCTGTTCGAAGTCGCCATGCAGGTCGTCGAAGAACAGCCCGCCTACGCCGCGCGTCTCCTGCCGGTGGCGCAGGTAGAAGTATTCATCGCACCAGCGCTTGTGCGCGGCGTAGCGGTCTTCGCCGAAGGGCGCGCACAGCTGCTGCGCGGTGCGGTGCCAGTGCAGCACGTCCTCGTCGAAGGGGTAGAACGGGGTGAGGTCGAAGCCGCCGCCGAACCAGGCCGCCACTGCCTGGCCATCGCGCTCGGCGCGGAAATAGCGCACGTTGGCGTGGGTGGTGGGCAGGTAAGGGTTGCGCGGGTGGAACACCAGCGACACGCCCGTGGCGCGCCAGGTGGCGCCGGCCAGCTCAGGGCGATGCGCGCTGGCCGAGGGGGGCAGCTTGCTGCCGCATACGTCCGAGAAGCCGATGCCGGCCTGTTCGAACACCGCGCCCTCGCGCAGCACGCGGGTGCGACCGCCGCCGCCTTCGGCGCGCTGCCAGGCATCCTCTTGGAAGGTGGCCTGCCCGTCGGCCGTCTCGATGGCCCGGCAGATACGGTCCTGCAGGCCGGTCAGGTAATCGCGTACGCGGTGGAAGTCGTCCATGCCGCCATTCTAGCGAGGCTGCCGGGCGCTGCTCAGCGCGCGAACTCGGCGCGGATCGCCGGCCGGCACAGCTGCCAGATGATCCATCCATGCACCGCCGCGATCGCCAGCGCGCCGATCCAGCACACCAGCCGCAGCGAGGCCAGCATCGGGGCACCGGCATCGCGCAACTGCGCGGCGGCATCGCCTCCGTTCTGGCCCAGGCTGGCCACGGCCATGTCGAACGTCGCATCGACCAGCGGGATACCGGCGAAGTTCGCCAACGCGACCAGGGCCAGCACGACGATGAACGCCTGTCGCGCCCACTCGCGCCGCTGCAGCAGCGCCCAGGAAATCCATGCCACGCCCAGCGAGAGCACGCCACTGAGTACCGACAGCGAAACCATGTGGCGGACGAGCCAGTCCAGCAGCGGCGGCAACGTGGCGCCGGGCGGGAGAAAGCCGCCGAGGTCGCCGGTGTCGGGCATCGCCAGCGCGAGCAGCGCCTGCATCAGGCTGCCCACCGCACTCATCGCCGCCACGCCCAGGCTCAGCCAGGCCATCACGGTGACGAAGCTGCTGCGCGGGGCGGAAGGGCGGGACGGCAAGGCCATGGCAACTCCTGGCGTGGACGGCGCTGCAAAGACAGACGCCGGCAAGCTGCCGGCGTCCGTGCAATCACGGCAGGCGAGCTTACTTCACCTGTTCCTCGAACAGCTTGAGGATGCGCTTGTACTCGTCCAGCCAGGAGTCGGCGCGGGTGAAGCCGTGTCGCTCCAGCGGGTACGGGGCGATCTCCCAATTGTCCTTGTGCAGTTCGATCAGCTTCTGGGTCATGTCCACCGAGTCCTTGAAGAACACGTTGTCATCGACCATGCCATGGGCGATCAACAGGTGGTCGCGCAGGCCTTCGGCGTAGTTGATCGGCGAGGAGACCTTGTACGCCTCCGGGTCCAGCTCCGGCGTATTGAGGATGTTGGAGGTGTATTCGTGGTTGTACTGCATCCAATCGCCGACCGGACGCAGCGCAGCGCCGGCCTTGAAGGTACCCGGTGCGCGGAACAGCGCCATGTAGGTCATGAAACCACCATAGGAACCGCCGTAGATGCCGGCGCGCGCGCGGTCACCCTGCTTGTTGGCCACCAGCCAGTCCAGGCCGTCCAGGTAATCCTCCAGCTCCGGGTGGCCCATGTTGCGGTAGATCGCCGTGCGCCAGTCGCGGCCGTAGCCTTCCGAGGCGCGGTAGTCCAGGTCGAGGACGATATAGCCCTTCTGGACCAGCAGGTTGTGGAACATCTGCTCGCGGAAGTACGGCGTGTAGCGTTCGGACACGTTCTGCAGGTAGCCGGCGCCGTGCACGAACATCACGATCGGATACTGCTTGCCGGCCTCCGGGTTCTTCGGGCCGTAGTACTTGCCCCAGACCACGCCGGCGCCGTGCTTGGACGGCACCTGCACATACTGGGGCTGCACCCAGTCCTGCGCCTTGAACTGCGCCGTCCGCGTATCGGTGAGCACGCGTGCCTGGCCGCCGGCGGCCGGCACCACCGCCAGCTGCGGCGGCAGGTAGCTGCCCGAATAACGCACCAGCAGCTGCTGGCCGTTCGGGGAGACGCTGAAGTCCTCCACGCCATCGAGCGAGGTCACTTCGGTGACCTGGTCGTTGGCCAGGTCGAGCTTGCAGACCTCGTAGTCACCCGGCCACTTCTGGTTGCAGACGAAGAAAAAGCCCTGGCCGTCGGCCGTCGGCACCGGCGCGGAGACTTCCCACTTGCCACGGGTGCGCTGGCGCGGCTTGGCGCCGTCGGCCACGGTGTACAGGTGCGAGTAGCCCGATTCCTCCGACAGCAACCACAGCGTGCGGTTGTCCGGCAGCCAGCCGAAATCGTTGAAACCCCAGTTGATCCAGGCGTTGTCGGTGAGGCGGTGGCGGGGGACCAGCCTGGCCTTGTCCAGGTCCACGCTGGCAATCCAGCGGTCCTTGTTGTCCACCGCGCGGATCTCCACCGCCGCGTTGCGGCCGTCGTCGCTCCAGTGGATCGCCGGGCCGCTGCCGTCGCCGTCGCTCTCGATGCGCACGGCGCGGTTGCCCTTCAGCGCGTCGCGCTTGGCGGCCTTGCGCATCGCGGCGAGCGGGTCGGTCGCGATGCCCGGCAGGTCGTCGAACTTCAGCTCGGTGGCGCTGCCGGCAGCGGCATCGACCAGCCAGAGCGTGTGCGGCACCGGGTTGTTGCGACCCACGCGGGTGCGCACTTCCTGGAATTCCTCGTAACCGGATTCGGTCACGTACTTGGGCATCTTGCCGGCCTGGCCCTCGTCGGCGCCCTTGGCCTGGGTCACGACCAACAGGTGGCGGCCGTCGGGTGAAAGCGCGCTGTCGACGACTTCCACGTCATCGCCCAGGTACACCGGCCCGGCGGCGCGGGTCGGGTCGGCCTTGCGCCAGGCATCTTCCTGGGTGCGCAGGGCGTCACGCTGTTCCTTGTCCTTGCGCAGCGTGGCCAAAGTGGCGAGCTGCTGCTCGCGCAGCACGTCGGCCTTCGGTGCGGCGTTGGGATCGCGCGCGGCCTTCACCACGGCCACCTGGCTGGTGCCGCCACCCGGTGCCCAGTGGTACCAGTCATTGCCGGCACGCCAGATCACGCCGCCGTCGCTGGCGAACTGCGGCCGCGATTCGGTCTCGTTGCTGCGGGTCAGCTGGGTCAGCGCGCCCGAGCGCAGGTCGCGCAGGAAGATGTCGCCGTTGCGGGCGAACACCATGCGCTGGCGCTGCGTGTCGTAAGCGGGGTTGGCGGCATCCAGGCCGGCCCGCTCGGTATCGGCCACGCGCTGGGCAGCGGCGCCGTCGATCGGCTGGCGGAAGGTGTCGCGCACCGGGCTGCCATTGCGCTTGAGCTGGTACTGGACCTGCTTTCCATCCCACTGCCACCAGGCGTTGTCGACGCCGGGACCGATCCAGTCCGGGTCGGCCATCACCTGTTCGATGGTCAGCGGTGCGGGGGGCGTCTGGGCATTCGCGCTGGCGGCGAGCAGCAGCAGGGACAACGGCAGCAGCTTGGGCATGGGGTAGGCAGGGCCGGGGACAAAGATGCGCAAGCCTACCAGCGCCCCTTGGGGCGGCGGCTGGGCCACAGGTCATGGCCGGCCGGTAAAACGCTCAGATCGGCGGATTGCCCAGCACGCCTTCGATCTCCACCGCCAGCTCGCGGCGGCAGACCTCGGCGTGCAGCAGCAGGCGCGGGACCCGCGTGCCGAAGCGGGCATCCAGCGCCGCGGCCACCTGCGGCAGCGCCTCGCGGTCGCGCACATAGACCTTCAGCAGGGTGCCGGCGTCGTCGATGCCGGCTGGCACGTCGCCGCTGCGCTCGGCCGCGGCGCCGCGCAGCGCTTCGATGTTGACCAGGATCTCGTCGAGCTGGGCGCCCAGGTTGCCATGGTGGGCCGTGGCGTGGCCGACGATGCTCGCCGTGCCTGACAACAGCAGCGGAGCCTGGCTGCCCGGTGGCGGCAGCATCGCGCGGGCGAAGCTCGGGGATTGCGGGCCGTACTGGCGCGGGTAGCGATAGGCGCTGACCTGGCGGGGATTCTCCAGTGCCACGCCCGGGCTGCGCGCGGCCAGCCAGTACACCAGCAGTTGGCGCGGGCCGCCGAAGCTGCCGATGCAGGTGGCCGCCGGCAGGCGCGCCTCGTCCACGCGTTCCAATCCGCGTACCCGGCCCACGCAGAAGCGCCGATAGCGTTCGGCGTCGTCCTCGCCTTCGGTCAGGCCGTCGAGGTAGTTCCAGATGCGCAGCACGTGCGGATAGCCCCGCGCGGCGATGAACTGGTTCATCTGGGCATAGGCCAGCGCGCTGGCCGCTTCGAGGTCGAGATCCGCGCTTTCGTGTAGCACCAGCGCGCCGAACTGCAGCTCGCCGTTCTCGGCCCAGGCGATGTCGCCATCACGGCCGTGGATGGCCGGGGTGTCGCCGCGCCAGATTTCCACCTGCCCCGGTCCCATCGGCTCCAGCGGCACGCGCAGCCGGCGCGGGTCGGTGGCGGCGGCCGCATCAAGCGGTTGCAGGGAGAAATCCACCGCCGCCAGTACGCGCGCATCGCGCAGCTGACCAGCCGCCGACGCGGCATCGACGAAGGAACAATGCAGGTGGATCGGGTGGGACAAGCGTTTTCCAGTGGGGGTCGCGCGGGGCGGCATGATAACGCGCCGCCTTCGGCGGCCCGTGCGTGCGGCACATTGACGCGCCGGAACGCACGCTGGCACGATCCCCGCATCGAATGCCGGGTGTTCCGGAATCATTCATTTTCCGGACCCTGGGCGGCTGTCTTCCCGATGATCGAATTCTCCGTAACCGGCTGGTCGGCTTGGGCACCGGGCCTGCCGCAGGCACAGGACTGGATCGACTGGGCGCGCGCAGACGCCCCGTCCGCCCCGGACGGCGAAGGCGCTCCGGCCCTGGCCGACGTACCCCCGGTCATGCGGCGACGGATCGACCGGCTCGGCCGCATGGCGATCAGCGCCACCGATGATTGCGATGATTCGCCCCGCCGCGAGGACATCCCGCTGGTGTTCGTCTCCCGTCACGGCGATGTGGCCGGCTCGGTGGACCTGTTGCGCGCACTCGGCCAGGCCGAGTCCCTTTCGCCGACCGCCTTCAGCCTCTCGGTGCACAACGCCGTCGCGGCGCTGTATTCCATCGTGCGCAAGCGGCGCGGCAACTATCTGGCGCTGGCCGGTGGCGCAGCCTCGGTGGAGAACGCCTGCATCGAGGCTGCCGCGCTGTTGGCCGACGGCGCCCCGGAAGTGCTGCTGGTCTGCTACGACGGCCCGCTGCCCGAGGTGTATGCCGATTTTGCAGACGAACCGGCCCACGCCTATGCGTGGTGCTGGCGCCTGGCCCCCGCAGGCACGCCGGGCGAGCGCATGAGCCTGGCATGGGAAGCCGACGATCTGGCCCCCGCGGCGGCGCCGGCACTCCAGCACGGGCTTGCCCTCCACCACTTTCTGCTCAGCGGCCGCGCGCAACTGGATATCGCCGTCGAGGACCAGCGCTGGCGCTGGCGCCGCCATGGTTGATCGGCTGCTGCCGACCCGGCTGGACCATGCCTGGCGGGTGATCGGCACGGGCCTGAGTTTCCTCGCTTTCGGCGTGGGCGGGTTGGCCCTGCGGTTGTGCGTGTTCCCCGTGCTGCAACTCGGGGTCCGCGAGCCGGCACGCAGGCGCGCGCTGGCACGGCGCTGGATCCAGCGCAGCTTCGCCGGCCACGTCTGGTTGATGCATCGCCTGGGCCTGCTGACCTACGAAGTCCGCGGACGTGAACGGCTTCAGCGTCGCGGCCTGCTGATCCTGGCCAACCATCCGACCCTGATCGACGTGGTGTTCCTGATCTCCCTGCTGCCGGACGCCGACTGCGTGGTAAAGGTCGGGGTGGCGCGCAACCCGTTCATGCGCGGCCCGGTGCGCGCGGCCGGCTACATCGCCAACGACGAGGGGGCCGGGCTGGTGGAGGAGTGCATCGCCGCCGTGCGGGGCGGGGGCAACCTGGTCATCTTCCCGGAAGGCACGCGCAGCGAACCGGGGCGTCCGCTTCGCCTCCAACGCGGGGCGGCCAACATCGCCGTACGCGGGCGCTTGGACATCACGCCCGTACGTATTTCATGCAGCCCGCCGACCTTGGGCAAGGGCCAGAAATGGTATCGTGTGCCTTCACGGCGATTTCACATGTTGATCGAGGTCGGGGATGACCTGCCGATCGCGCCGTACGTGGAAGCGATCGCGGCCGCGCCGGGGGGCGAAGCGCTGGCGGTGCGCCGCCTCAACGACCATCTTGGCCACTATTTTTCGGGAGACATCGCGCGTGCAGGCACTTGAGCACGAGATCAAGGAATTGATCATCTCATCGCTGTCGTTGGAAGACATCACGCCCGAGGACATCGATCCGGCGGCGCCGTTGTTCGTGGAAGGCCTGGGCCTGGACTCGATCGATGCGCTCGAGCTCGGCCTGGCGTTGCAGAAGCGCTACAACGTGAGCCTGTCGGCCGACTCGCAGGAAACCCGCAAGCACTTCGCCAGCGTGCGCGCGCTGGCCGAATTCGTGGCCTCGCACCAGACGGCGTGAGCGCCTGAGCAGAGATTGAAGAGCATGACCAAGAACGAACTTTTCGACCGGATCGTGGCGATCCTGCATGAGAGCTTCGAGATCGATCCTTCGCGGATCCAGCCGGAAACCCGGCTGTACGAAGACCTCGACATCGACAGCATCGACGCGGTGGACCTGATCGTGCAGCTCAAGCCGCTGCTGGGCCGCAGCCTGCAGCCGGATGCCTTCAAGTCGGTGCGCACCGTGCAGGACATCATCGACGTGCTGCACGGGCTGCTGCGCGACCAGGCAGCCTGATCCCCGGACGGCCGCCGTGAACCGACTGCGCGCGGCCGCGCTGCTGTTGCTGTCGCTGGCCTATCCCGTGCTGGTGTACCTGGCGATGGGCCGCTTCGAGCCGCGCTGGCTGGCGCTGCTGCTGTTCGCGCTGGCCCTGTTGCGCGCGGTGGCCACCCGCCAGCCGGTGTGGCTGGCCGCCTCGGCCGGCGCCGGCCTGCTGGCCCTGCTGGCCACGGTGCTCAACCAGGCCTTGCCGCTGAAGCTTTACCCGGCGCTGGTCAATGCGGTGCTGCTGGCGGTATTCGCGGTGAGCCTGCGTTTCCCGCCCAGCGCGGTGGAGCGCATCGCCCGCCTGAGCGAACCGGACCTGCCACCGCAGGCCATCGCCTATACCCGCCGCGTCACCCAGGTGTGGTGCGGCTTCTTCGTGCTTAACGGCACGCTCGCGCTCGCGACCGCCCTGTGGGCATCGGAACGGACCTGGGCGCTTTACAACGGATTGTTGGCTTACGTGATGATGGGTGTGCTGTTCGCGGTGGAATGGTGCGTGCGCCAGCGGGTGAAGGCGGCACACGGTCATGGCTGAGTGGATCGCGCTCGATCGCCTGGCGCTGGTCGCCCGGCCGGACCGCCCGGTACGCCCGGGACTCACCCACGCGGCCTGGCGCCAGCGCGTGGCGGATTGGTCGGCGGCTTTCGCTGCCGGCGGCGGCGAGGACTGGGCGCTGTACCTGGGCGACGAAGCCGAATTCTCCGCCGCGCTGTTCGGTGCCTGGCATGCGGGCAAGCGCGTATTCCTGCCAGGCGACGACTTGCCCGGCACGCTGGACCGCCTTGCCGTGCATGTCCATGGCTTCGCCGGCGACCTGCCGGCCAGCGTGAAGCCGCTGCGCGCCGCGCCGGGTGCCGGCGAGGCGCAGGCGCTGGCCGCGCTCGACGAAGATGCCGCGCGCCTGGTGATGTTCACCTCCGGCAGCACCGGAGAGCCGGCGGCGATCGCCAAGTGCCTGCGCCAGCTCGCGCGCGAAATCGAGGCGCTGCAGGCCGCATTCGGCGAGCTCGCCGAAGGGACGCGCGTGCACGGCACGGTGTCCCACCAGCACATCTACGGGCTGCTGTTCCGCGTGTTGTGGCCGCTGGCCGCCGGGCGCAAGATGATGCCGCGCGCGTTCTTCCACGAGGACATGGTCGCGGCGATGGCCGACCACGACGCGCTGCTGGTCGCCACGCCGGCACACCTCAAGCGCATACCCGAACAGTTGGACTGGGCCGCCTTGCAGGGTGGCCTGCGCGCAGTGTTCTCCTCCGGCGGTCCTCTGCCTGCCGAGTCGGCGCGCCAGGTGCGCGAGCGCCTGGGCGTGGCGCCCACCGAAGTGTTCGGCAGCAGCGAGACCGGCGGCATCGCATGGCGCCGTTGGGAGGGCGAGACGCCGGATTGGCACGCCTTGCCGAACGTGCAGTGGCGCATCGACGACGAGGGCCGGCTGGAAGTGCATTCGCCGCATCTGGCGCACCCGCACTGGTGGCGCAGCGAGGATCGCGCCGAAGCACTGCCGGAGGGTGGTTTCCGCCTGCTCGGGCGCGCCGACCGCATCGTCAAGATCGAAGAGCGCCGGGTATCCCTCGACGCCCTGCAACAGCAGCTGGCGCGCCATCCTGGCGTGGCCGAGGCACGGGTGCTGGTGCTGGCCGGCGCGCGCAGCGTGCTCGGGGCGGTGGTCGTGCCCAGCGAGGCTGGTTGGGCTGCACTGCGCGGGCCGGGCCGGCGCGAGTTCTCCCGGCAGCTTTCCGCGCACCTGGCCGACAGCTTCGACGCGGTGACGCGGCCGCGTCGCTGGCGCTTCGTCGAAGCGTTGCCGCTCAACGCGCAGGGCAAGGTCACCGAGCCGGCGCTGGCCAGGCTGTTCCGCCCGGTGTATCCGCAGCCGCATTGGCACGCACGCGGCAGCGAGGCGGCCGAACTGGACATCCTGCTCGACCCCGCGCTCGCCGCCTTCGATGGCCACTTCCCGCAAGCGGCCATCCTGCCCGGCGTGGCACAGCTGGACTGGGCCATCCACTTCGGCCGCGAAGCATTCGCCATCGAGGCGCCGTTCCAGCGCATGGACGTGCTGAAGTTCCAGCGCGTGCTGCGTCCGGGCGACCTGGTGCGCATGTCGTTGCAATGGAACGCCACGCAGCAGGTGCTCGCGTTCCGACTGGTGTCCGACCATGGCCCGCATGCCAGCGGCAAGGTGGTGTTCGGCCATGCCTGAGGCTTTCCGCCCGCTGGTGCTGATCCCGGTCTACGACCATGAGCACGCCATCGGCGGCATGGTCGAAGGCGTGCTCGCCACCGGCGAGGATTGCCTGCTGGTGGACGACGGCTCGCGCGCCTCGTGCGCCGCGGTACTCGATGCACTCGCCACCACGTATGCCCCGCGCGTGCGCCTGCTGCGCCTGCCGCGCAACCAGGGCAAGGGAGGCGCGGTGCTGGCCGGCTTCGCCGAGGCGGCGCGGCTGGCTTACAGCCATGTCCTGCAGATCGACGCGGACGGCCAGCACGACCCGGCCGACATCCCGCGCTTCCTCGACCACGCGCGCCGCGCGCCGGAGAAGATCATTTCCGGCGTGCCGCAGTACGACGAGAGCGTGCCGAAGGGCCGCCTGTACGGGCGCTATGCCACCCACATCTGGGTGTGGATCAATACCTGGTCGCTGCAAATCCGCGATTCAATGTGCGGCTTTCGCGTCTATCCGCTGCCGCCGGTGCTGCGGCTGATGGCCGAAGAGCCGATCGGTCGCCGGATGGATTTCGACACCGACATGATCGTGCGCCTGTTCTGGCGCGGCGTCGGCGTGGTCAACCTGCCCACGCGCGTGACCTACCCGCGAGACGGGGTCTCCCATTTCGACGTGTGGCGCGACAACGTGCGCATCAGCCGCATGCACACGCGGTTGTTCTTCGGCATGGTGCGGCGCTCGCCGCGCCTGCTGTGGCGGCGCCTGCGCGGAGCAGCCACATGAATGCCGCCACGCGCACGCCGCATTGGGCGGAGATCGGCGAAAGCACCTCGGCCGCCGGCATCGCGTTCCTGTGCGGCGTGCATCGTTGGTTCGGACGCTGGCCGTTCCGGCTGTGCCTGTATCCGGTGGTGCTCACGCATTGGCTGCTCAACCGCACCGCGCGCCATGCCTCGCTGCAATACCTTCGCCGGTTGCACGCGCATGCCGACGTGTTCGCCCGGCCGCCCGGCGCGTGGCAGAGCCTGCGCCACTTTGCCTGCTTCGCCGAAACCGTGCTGGACAAGCTGCTGGCCGCCGGCCGCCGCTATCCGCCCGAACGTGTCGCGCTGCATCGCGACCAGGTGCTGGCGCTGGTGCGCGAAGGCCGCGGTGGCCTGATCGTCACCGCGCACATCGGCTGCCTGGAGCTGTGCCAGGCGCTGGCCGAATCGGTGCCCGGTTTCCGCATCACCGTGCTGGTGCATACCGCGCACGCGCAGCGCATCAACCGCATGATGCGGCGGCTCGACCCGGGGCATCGCGTCGAACTGCTGCAGGTCACCGACATGGGCCCGGGCACTGCCGCGCTGCTGGCCGAGCGCGTGGCCGCCGGGCAGTTCGTCGCCATCGCCGGCGACCGCGTGCCGGTGGGTGGTGGACGCGTCGTGCGCGTGCCGTTCCTCGGCCATGTCGCGCCGTTCCCCATCGGCGCCTACGTGCTGGCCTCGGTGCTGGCCTGCCCGGTGTTCACCATGGCCTGCCTGCACGAAGGCCACGGCTACCGCGTGTCGTTCGCGCCGTTCGCCGAACGCATCGTGTTGCCTCGCGGTTCGCGCGATGCCGCCATCGCCGCGCAGGCCACGCGCCTGGCCGCGTGGCTGGAAACGCAGGTCGTGGCCGCGCCCTATGACTGGTTCAATTTCTTCCCCTTCTGGGATCAGGTTCCACATGAAGATGGACAATGAGCTGTCCGTGCAGTCCTTCGGCAGCGCGCCGCTGGCGATCGAATCGGTGGTGGGCCTGGCCCGCCGCACCCATGTCGCCGCGCTGAGCGACGACGCGGCGTTCCGCGCGCGCATCCAGCGCGGCGCCGACTTCCTGGATCGACTGCTCGCCGAGGAGGGCGTCATCTACGGCGTCACCACCGGCTATGGCGATTCGTGCACGGTGAACATCCCGCCGCGGCTGGTCGCCGAACTGCCGCACCACCTCTACACCTACCACGGCTGCGGCCTGGGCCGTTTCCTGGACGAGGAAGAAACGCGCGCGGTGCTCGCCGCGCGGCTGGCCTCGCTCAGCCGCGGCATGTCCGGCGTGAGCCTGCCGCTGCTCGAAGGCCTGGCCACGCTGTTGCGCCACGACGTGCTGCCGCTGATCCCGGCCGAAGGTTCGGTCGGCGCGAGCGGCGACCTTACCCCGCTGTCCTACGTCGCGGCGGTGCTGTGCGGCGAGCGCGAGGTGATGTACCAAGGCGAGTGCCGCCCCGCCGCCGAGGTCCTGGCGCAGATCGGCATGAAGCCCCTGAAGCTGCGCCCGAAGGAAGGGCTGGCGATCATGAACGGCACCGCGGTGATGACCGCGCTGGCCTGCCTGGCCTGGCGCCGCGCCGACTACCTTTCGCGCCTGGCCACGCGCCTGACGGCGTTCAACGTGCTGGCCAGCAACGGCAACGCGCACCATTTCGATGAAGTGCTGTTCTCGGCCAAGCCGCATCCAGGCCAGACGCGCGTGGCCGCCCGGCTGCGCGAGGACCTGCACAGCGACCGCCCCAGCCGCAACGACCAGCGCCTGCAGGACCGCTACTCGCTGCGCTGCGCGCCGCACGTCATCGGCGTGCTGGAAGACGCGCTGCCGTTCCTGCGCCAGCTGATCGAAACCGAGCTCAACAGCGCCAACGACAACCCGCTGATCGACCCGGACGGCGAACGGATCCTGCACGGCGGCCATTTCTACGGCGGACATATCGCGCTGGCGATGGACACGTTGAAGAATGCCGTGGCCAACATCGCCGACCTGCTCGACCGCCAGCTCGCCCTGCTGGTGGACAGCCGCTACAACCACGGCCTGCCGGCCAACCTCTCCGGCGTCACCGGGGAGCGCGCGCCGATCAACCACGGCCTGAAGGCGCTGCAGATCAGCGTCTCGGCGTGGACGGCCGAAGCGCTCAAGCTGACCATGCCGGCGTCGGTATTCTCCCGCTCCACCGAGTGCCACAACCAGGACAAGGTGAGCATGGGCACCATCGCCGCACGCGACTGCCTGCGCGTGCTGACGCTGGCCGAGCAGGTGGTGGCGGCGATGCTGATCGCCGCGCGCCAGGGCATCACCCTGCGCGAGCGCGTGCAGGAACGGGCCGCGCTTGGCAGCGAGGCCGAGGCCATGCACCAGGACCTGTGCGAGCGCATCGCGCTGGTCGAGGAAGATCGCGCCCTGGATGGCGAACTGCGCGCGCTGGTCGCGCATATCCGCCAGGAGCAATGGGCCCTGTATGTCCACTGAGCTGTCCATCGAGATCGAACTGAGCCCGGCCTTCCATGACTGCGATGCGATGCACGTGGTCTGGCACGGGAACTACTTCAAGTACTTCGAGATCGCCCGCTGCGCACTGCTGGCGCGGTACGGCTACGACTACCCGCAGATGCAGGCGTCCGGCTACTTGTGGCCGGTGGTCGACACGCGGGTGAAGTACATCCGTCCGCTGTTGTATGCGCAGCCCTTGAAAGTGTCCGCGCGCATCAGCGAGTACGAGAACCGGCTGAAGTTCGAGTACGAGATCCGCGACGCCGGTACCGGCCAGGTGCTGACCCGCGCGCATACGATCCAGGTCGCCGTGCTCGCCGCCACCGGCGAGCTGCAATATGTCTGTCCTCCCATTTTGTGGGAGCGGCTGGGAGTGCATCCGCAATGAAGTCCCTGGTGTTGTCGCTCGCGCTGGCCCTGCTGCCGGCGCTGCCCGTCCTGGCCGCGCCCGCCGTGCCCCCGGAACTGGCGCAGGTGCAGCAGCGCGTGGCGCGTCCGGCGCTGCTGCGCGCCGATTTCGTGCAGGAGAAGCAGGTCGCCGGGTTCCGCAACCCGCTGCGTTCGCAAGGCCAGTTCGTGCTGGCCCAGGAACGCGGGGTGATCTGGCGCACGCTCAAGCCGTTCCCCTCCGACGTCGTGCTCACCCGCGACCGCATCCTCAGCCGCCAGGCCGACGGCAGCGTGCAGGTCGAGGTGGATGGCCGGCAGCAACCGGCGCTGCGCGCGATCAACGCGATGATGTTCGCGCTGATGAGCGGCGACGTACAGGCGATGTCGGCCAGCTTCGAGGTGCGCGCCGAACTGCTGCCGGGCAACGGCTGGCGCCTGCACCTCACGCCGCGTTCGGCGATGCTTGCCAAGGCCTTCGCCTCGCTGCAACTGGAAGGCGACCAATACGTGCGCAAGGTGGAAATCGAGGAAGCCAACCACGACCGCACCCGCCTGAGCTTCGACAACTTCCGCCAGGCGCCGCCGCTGGCCGCCGACGAGGCCCGCAGCCTTGAGTGAGCCGACCGCGCAGGCAGCGGGCGCCGATGCCCGCCTGCATCGTCATTGGCGTTGGGTCGGCCTGCTGTGGCTGGCCGTGGTCGTGGCGGTGGCCGCGCACCAATGGAGCTTCTGGCGCGGCGCGCATATCGACAGCGATGTGTTGGCGCTGCTGCCGCAGGATGCCGACGATCGGCTGTTGTCCGATGCCACCCGGCTGATCGCCGACAACAGTGCGCGCCAGGTCGTCGTGTTGCTCGGCAGCGAAAGCGCCGAGGGCGCGAAGGCGGCCCAGGCCGCGTATTCGCGCCAATTCCAGCGCGCCAACCAGGATGACGACCTGCCGCTGGAGGAGAGCGCCTCCGTCCAGGGCTGGTTCGACCAGGCGCGCGCGTTCTACGCGCCCTACCGCGACCGCCTGCTTACCGAAGCCCAGCGCGCGCGCCTGCAGGGTAGTGACGAAGCTGCCCTTGGCCAGCAGGCGTTGGCGGCGCTGTACGGCCCGCTCGGCGCACCGCGCCTGACCGAATGGAACCGCGACCCACTTGGCCTGTGGCCGCAGTGGTGGCAGGCCCGCGCCGCCGGCACCGGCCTGCGCGTGGGCGACGATGGCCTGCTGCAGGCCGATGGCCGCTACTGGGCGGTGATGCAGTTCCAGACCCGCGATTCGGCGTTCCGCCTCGATGGGGAACAGCGCATCGGCCAGGCGTTGGACGCCGCCGCGGCGGCTGCGCGCGCCGCCGTGCCGGACCTGCGCGAACTGCGTGCCGGCGTGCCGCTGCATGCCGAGGCCGCCGCCGCGCAGGCCAACTTCGAGATCAACACCATCGGCTGGGGCTCGCTGGCGGCGGTGCTGCTGCTGGTGTGGCTGGCATTCCGCTCGCTGCGGCCGATCCTGCTGGTGGCGATGTCGCTGCTGATCGGCTGCGCCACCGCCTTGTCGGTGACCGCGCTGGTGTTCGGCAAGGTGCACCTGCTGACGCTCGTGTTCGGCGCCAGCCTGGTCGGTGTGGCCGAGGACTACGGCATCCACTGGTTCGGCTCGCGACAGGCCGAACCGAACGCCAGCCGCTGGCAACTGCTGCGCCATCTGCTGCCCGGCCTGTGGCTGGCGCTGCTGACCAGCGCGCTGGCCTATCTCGCCCTCGGGCTGGCGCCGTTCCCCGGGCTGCGCCAGATGGCGCTGTTCTCGGTGGTCGGCCTGGCCGGCGCATTCCTCACCGTGATCGCCTGGTTCCCGCTGCTCGACAAGGGCCGCGTGCGTGAAACCCGCTTCGCCCATTGGCTGGGCGGCACGCTCGACCGCTGGCCGCGGCTGGGGCAGGGCAGCGGCAAGATCGCCGTGGTGCTGGGCGTCGCGGCATCGGTGGTGATTGCCGGCGGCCTGCTGCGCCTGCACCCCAACGATGACCTGCGCAGCCTGCAATCCTCGCCGCCGGCGTTGATGGCGCAGCAGATCGAAGTCGGGCGGTTGCTCGGCATGCCGAGCCCCGCGCAATTTTTCCTGGTGCAGGGCGCCGATGCCGAACAGGTGCTGCAGCGCGAACAGGTGCTGGTCGGCAAGCTCGACGCGCTGGAGGCGCAAGGCCGCATCGGCGGGCACCAGGCGATCAGCGACTGGTGGCCTTCGCAATCGCGCCAGCAGGCCGATGCCGCGCTGACCGCGCGCATCGAAGCCAGCGTGCTGGCACAGGTCGGCCAAGCCACCGGCGAGACGCTGGCGCGCCCGGCCTATGCCGCACCGGCCGGCGTCGAGGCCTTCCTGCGCGACCCGGTTTCGCTGCCGTTCCGCCACCTGTGGCTGGGCAAGCTCGGTAGCGGCCAGGCCTCGGTGGTGATGGTCGATGACCTCTCCCGCGCCGACGCACTGGCCACGCTGCGTGCACAGGCCGATGGGCTGGACGGCGTGCGCTGGGTCGATCGCACCGCGGATTTCTCCCAGCTGCTCGGCCACTACCGCCGCATGATGGGGGCGCTGCTGCTGGCCGGCGTGGTGCTGGTGTTCGGCGTGCTCGCCTGGCGCTATCGCCGCCAATCCTGGCGCGTTATCACCCCGACGCTGCTCGCCGGGTTGCTCACCGTGGCGCTGCTGGGGTGGTTCGGCCAGCCGTTGCTGCTGTTCAACGTGCTGGCATTGCTGCTGCTGCTCGGCATGGGCATCGACTACGGCATCTTCCTGCTCGAACACCGCGGCGACCGCAGTGCGTGGCTGTCGGTATGCGTGGGTGCGGCCAGTACGTGGCTGTCGTTTGGCCTGCTGGCGCTGTCCTCCACGCCGGCGCTGCGCGCGTTCGGCCTGACGCTGCTGTTCGGCATCGGGCTGGTGTGGCTCATCACCCCGCTGTTCCGACCCGCGCCGCACGACTGATCTCCTCCTCCCACCAAGGCCCTCGCATGACCCGTTCTACGGAAAGAACCGAAATCCTCGTCGTTGGCGCCGGACCGGCCGGCTCGGTCGCCGCCGCGCTGCTGCGCGGGCAGGGCCGGCAGGTGGTGATGATCGAGCGCGAGCAGTTCCCGCGCTTCTCCATCGGCGAAAGCCTGCTGCCGCAGAGCATGGAGTACATCGAACAGGCGGGCCTGCTGCAGGACGTGATCGAGGCGGGCTTCCAGTACAAGAACGGCGCGGCGTTCGTGCGGGGCGAACGCACTACCCAGTTCGACTTCCGCGACAAGTTCTCCCCCGGCTGGGGCACCACCTACCAGGTGCAGCGCGCCGATTTCGACCACGTGCTGGCCAAGGGCGCGCAGCGCCTGGGCACCGACCTGCGCTTCGGCCACGAAGTGCTGGCCATGCGGCCGGGCAGGCAGCCGGAAGTGGATGTGCGTGCACCGGATGGCCGCGAGTACACCGTGCAGGCCGACTTCGTGCTCGATGCCAGTGGCTTCGCGCGCCTGCTGCCGCGCCTGCTCAAGCTGGAGTCGCCCTCGAACTTCCCGGTGCGCGGCGCGATCTTCACCCACGTGCGCGACCACATCGCGCCGGGATCGGGCTTCGACCGCAACAAGATCCTCATCACCACCCATCCCGAGCACGTGGACGTGTGGTACTGGACGATTCCCTTCTCCAACGGCTGCTGTTCGCTGGGGGTGGTGGCCGAGCCGTCGTTCTTCGACCGCTACCCGGGTGACGACCTGGCCAAGCTTCAGGCCATCGTCGGCGAGGACCCGAACCTGACCCGCCTGCTTGCACGGGCCGAGTGGGCCGTGCTGCCGGTGCGTCGCATCACCGGCTACTCGGCCAACGTCAGTTCGCTGCATGGAGAGGGCTATGCGCTGCTTGGCAATGCCGGCGAATTCCTCGACCCGGTGTTCTCCTCCGGCGTCACCATCGCCTTCAAGTCCGCCCAGCTGGCCGCCGATGGCATCGCACGCCACTATGCGGGCGAGGCGGTGGACTGGGAAGCCGCGTTCGACGAGCCGCTGCGCTACGGCGTGAAAGCCTTCCGTCGATTCGTCGAAGCCTGGTACGCCGGTGGCTTCCAGAAGATCATCTATCACCCCGACCCGCAGCCGGAGATACGCCGCATGATCTGCTCCATCCTCGCCGGCTATGCGTGGGACCGCGACAATCCGTACGTGTCCGACCCCAGCGGCCGTCGCCTGCGGGTGCTGGAGGAACTGTGCAGCGCCTGATCGTCCGCATCCTGCTGTTGGCCTGCGCGCTGCTGCTGGCGGCCTGCGCCGGCCCCCGCGTGCGCGCGCCGGCCATCGCGCTGCCGCCGTTGCAGCTGTCGCCCGCCTCGCTCGGACAGCCGCTCGCCTTGCAGCAGCGCCTGGTCTTCAGCTACGGCAGCCATCGCAGCACGCTCGATGCCCTGCTGGAGGCCGACGCCAGCGAAGTGCGCCTGGCCGTTCAGGCGCTCGGCCAGACTGGCGTGACCCTGCGCTGGGACGGCCACACCCTGCAGCAACAGCGTGCGCCGTGGCTGCCGCCGCAGGTGCGCGGCGAGCGCGTGCTCGACGACCTGCAGTTTGCGCTGTGGCCGGCCGACGCCGTGCGTGCCGCGCTGCCTGCAGGCTGGGCGCTGGTCGAGCAGGGCGCCACGCGCCAGCTCGAACACGACGGCACGCCGTGGCTCGTGCTGGAGCGCCACGATGCCAGCCACCAGACCCTGCGCAACCTGGCCGAGGGCTATGCCCTGGATATCGAATCGGCCCCGCTGGAATCCAATCCGCAGTGAAAGACGTGTTCCTCAATGAAATGGGCGTGGTATGCGCGCTCGGTGGCGATGCCGAATCGGTGCGCCACGCGCTGTTCGACCCCCATCGCCCGGCCAATGCCGCCACCGAGGCGGTGACGCCCGGCCGTCCGCTGGTACTGGGCCAGGTCACCACGCCGCTGCCGGCGATGGACGACATGCCGGTCGAACTGCGCGGGCGCAACAACGCACTGCTGCGCCAGGCCTATGCGTCGATTGCCCCGGCCGTGGCCGCGGCGATCGAGCGCCACGGCCCGGCGCGCGTGGCAGTGGTGCTGGGCACCAGCACCTCGGGCATCGGCGAGGCCGAACACGCGCTGCGTCAGCGTGCCGCCGGCCAGCGCTGGCCGGAAGATTTCCATTACGCACAGCAGGAAATGGGCACGCCGGCGCGCTTCGTCCGCCAGCTGAGCGGTGCCCGCGGGCCGGCCTGGACAGTCTCCACCGCCTGCTCGTCCAGCGCCAAGGCGATGATGTCGGCCGCGCGCCTGCTGCGCGCAGGGTTGGCCGATGCAGTGATCGCCGGTGGTGCCGATTCGCTGTGCCGCTTCACCGTCGAAGGGTTCAGCGCGTTGGAGTCGGTGTCGGCCCAGCGTTGCAATCCGTTCTCGCGCAATCGCGAAGGCATCAATATCGGCGAGGGCGCTGCGCTGTTCCTGATGACCCGCGGCGAGGGCGAGGTGCGCTTGTCCGGCTGGGGCGAAACCTCCGATGCGCATCACCTGTCCGCGCCCGACCCGGCGGGCACCGGCGCGATCGAGGCCATCGGCCAGGCCCTGGCCCGTGCCGGCCTGACCCCTGCACAGATCGACTACGTCAACCTGCACGGCACGGCCACCCGCCAGAACGATGCGATGGAAAGCCGCGCCGTGCAGGCGGTATTCGGCGCGCCGGTGGCGGCCAGCGCCACCAAGCCGCTCACCGGACACACATTGGGCGCGGCCGGGGCGATCGAGGCTGCGCTGTGCTGGCTCACGCTGGCACGCAATCCAGCCGGCCTGCTGCCACCGCACTGGTGGGACGGCGAGGCCGATCCCGAGCTGCCGCCGCTGGCGCTGGTCGCGCCCGGCCAGGCCTCCGCGCGCGCGCCACGCCACCTGCTGAGCCATTCCTTCGCGTTCGGCGGCAGCAACGCCGTGCTGGCCTTCTCGAAGGCGGCAGGCCGATGAACACACCCTACGACATCGAGCAGGTCATCCCGCACCGCGGCCTGATGCGGTTCGTCGACCGGGTGCTGGACTGCGGCGAGGAGCACATCATCGCCGAGCTCCGCGTGCCCGCCGACGCGCTGTTCGGCGACGCGGGCGGCGTGCCGGCGTGGGTGGGCGTGGAATACATGGCGCAGACGGTCGCCGCCTGGGCCGGGCATCGCGCCCGCGCCCGCGGCGAGGAACCGACGATCGGCTTCCTGCTCGGCACCCGCCGCTACCTGGCGCACACGCCGCGTTTCGACGCCGGCGCCGTGCTGCGGGTGGAGGCACGCTGCGAACTGATGGGCGACAATGGCCTGGGCATGTTCGCCTGCCGCATCCTGCACGGCGAGGCGGTGCTGGCGACGGCCAACATTTCGGTTTTCGAGCCGCCTGATGCGGCGGCTTACCTGGAGAGTGGTGAGGCATGAAGGGGGAGACGACGGTCCTGGTGACCGGGGCCAGTCGCGGCATCGGCCGGGCGATCGCCCTGCGCGTGGCGCAGGCCGGGCATGACGTGGTGGTGCATTGCCGCAGCCGCATCGAAGAGGCCGAGGCCGTGGCCGAACAGGTCCGCGCGCTGGGCCGGCAGGCCCGGGTGCTCGCGTTCGACGTGGCCGACCGTGCCGCCAGCGCGGCCGCGCTGCTCGCCGACGTGGAAGCGCATGGCGCCTACTACGGCGTGGTGTGCAATGCCGGCATCGCCCGCGACAACGCCTTTCCGGCGATGAGTGGCGAAGACTGGGACGCGGTGGTGCACACCAACCTGGACGGCTTCTTCAACGTGCTCAACCCGCTGGTGATGCCGATGGTGCGGCGGCGCAAGCCGGGGCGCATCGTCACCTTGTCCTCGGTCTCGGGGCTGGTGGGCAACCGCGGGCAGACCAACTACAGCGCGGCCAAGGCCGGCATCATCGGCGCGACCAAGGCGCTGGCGCTGGAACTGGCCAGCCGCGCGATCACCGTCAACTGCGTCGCGCCGGGGCTGATCGATACCGAGATGCTGGAGGCCGAAGTGGTCGAGCACGCGCTGCCCCTGGTACCGGCACGCCGGCTCGGGCGGCCGGAGGAAGTCGCCGCCGCGGTGGCCTTCCTGCTTTCGGAGGATGCCGGCTACATCACCCGGCAGGTGATCTCGGTCAACGGAGGACTGGTGGGATGAGCAGCAACGACAAGCGCGTCGTGGTGACCGGTGCCGGCGCGATCAGCCCGCTGGGCCATGACTGGTCCAGCATCCACCTGCGCCTGCGCGAATGCCGCAACGCGGTGCGGCACATGCCCGAGTGGGACGTGTACGAAGGCCTGAACACACGCCTGGCGGCGCCGGCGCAGGCCTACGAGCTGCCGCCGCACTACAACCGCAAGACCACCCGCAGCATGGGCAAGGTGGCGGTGATGTCCGTGCGCGCCACCGAACTGGCGCTGGAGCAGGCCGGCCTGCTGGGCCATCCGGTGCTGCGGGGTGGCATGGCCGGCGTGTCCTACGGCTCTTCCTCCGGCGCGCACGACGCGACCGCCGAGTTCGGCCGCATGCTCAACGAATTCACTACCGCCGGCATCAGCGCCACCACCTACCTGAAGATGATGAGCCACACCTCGCCGGTGAACATCGGCGTGTTCTTCGGGCTCACCGGCCGCGTCATCACCACCTCCAGCGCCTGCACCTCCGGCAGCCAGGGCGTGGGCTCGGGTTACGAGGCCATCCGCAGCGGCAAGCAGACCGTGATGCTGTGCGGTGGCGCCGAGCAGCTCGACGCCACCGCCGCAGCGGTATTCGACACGCTCTTCGCCACCAGCGTGCGCAACGACGCCCCGGAAACGACGCCGCGCCCGTTCGATGCCCACCGCGACGGCCTCGTGCTGGGCGAGGGCGCCTGCACCCTGGTGCTGGAGGAACTCGAACACGCGCAGGCACGCGGGGCGAACATCCTGGCCGAGGTCGTCGGCTACGGCACCAACAGCGACGGCCAGCACGTCACCCAGCCCAGCGCCGACACCATGGCGCAGGCCATGCGCCTGGCATTGGCCGATGCCGGCCTGGAGGCGGCGCGCATCGGCTACGTGAACGCGCATGGCACCGCCACCGACCATGGCGACATCGCCGAATCGCAGGCCACCGCGCAGGTGTTCGGCAACAGCGTGCCGATCAGCTCGCTCAAGAGCTACGTCGGCCACATGCTCGGCGCCTGTGGCGCGTTCGAAGCCTGGTTGAGCATCGAGATGATGCGCGAAGGCTGGTTCGCCCCGACCGTGAACCTGGAGCAGGTCGACCCGCGCTGCGCGTCGCTGGACTACATCACCGGCGAAGGGCGCGCGCTGGACACCGAATACGTGGCCAGCAACAACTTCGCCTTCGGTGGGATCAATACCTCGCTGATCTTCCGCCGCTGGCCGCATTGACCGTCGTTTACCCACAAGGAGCCTCACCATGAAACGAATTCTCGCCGCCGCCTGCCTGACCCTGCTGGTCGCCGCGCCCAGCGCCTTTGCCCGCGAAACCCGCGTGGAGCAGCCGCTGCAGGAACTGGTGAATTCGCAGGAAGCCAAGGACGCCGGCATCGACGGCAGCGTGAAGTTCTATCTCGCCGGCCAGAGCCACCCGGCGGTGATCGAATCGTTCGGCAGCGATGTCTCCAACCGCAAGACCAACGCCGCCAACAAGAGCGACGAGGCTGCCTGCCGCTGGGTGACGCTGTCGGTGCTCAAGGCGCTGCAGGACGGCGCCAAGGCCAAGGGCGCCAACGCCGTGATCGACGTGGTCAGCTTCTACAAGGCCAAGGAATTCAGCAGCCCGACCCACTACGAGTGCTACGCCGGCGCGATCCTCGCCGGCATGGCGCTGAAGGGCACCTACGCGAAGGTCAAGTAACCCGCGCGCCCGACCGGGCCCGCCGCGCGCCGCCGCCGGAGTACCGGACGCGGCGCCCGGCGGGCCTTCGTCTTTTTCACCGGGCCGTTGCCTCCCGCCGGCGATAATGAACAGCGCCGGGTGCGAAGCACGCTGGCGAACCTTTCGCCAGTGCCGTATTTCCGACACAATTCCCGCTGGTTTTTCTCTCCGCTGGGCGTGGCCCGCACGCATGCAAGCCTACGTCTACAAGAGCCAACGCAAGCAGGACACCTACGTCTATCTCGCCAAGCGCGATACCTTCGACGCCTTGCCGGCGGCGTTGCTCGCCCAGCTGGGCGCGCTGACCTTCGTGATCGAGGTATCCCTGGATGCCCAGCGCAAGCTGGCCCAGGCCGATGCCGCACAGGTGCGCGAGGCGCTGGCCGGGCGCGGCTTCTACCTGCAGATGCCGCAGACCCTCCCGGGCGTGGGGCGTGCCGGTGATTGACCGCCTGCCGCGCGCGCGCCTGCTGCCGGTCGCCTTCGCGGCCGGTACGCTGCTGAGCCTGCTTGCCGGTATCGGCGGGGTGGTCGCGGCGCTGGCGGTGTGCCTGGCGCAGCCGGCCTTCGCACTGGGCGTATCGTGGGCGCGCGGCACCCGCGCGCTGCCGGGCCATCCCCAGGCCGCCTTGCGTGGCGCCTTGCCGCTGCTGGGCCTGTGGGCCGGCGGCGGTGCGCTGCTCGCGCTGCTGGTGGCCTGGCCGCTGACCGCTTTTCGCGACAGCGGCAGCCTGCCTGCCGCGCTGGCGCTGAGCATCGCGGTGGCCGCGACCCTGCTCGGCCTGTGGCGGACCTGGCCGCTCTGGCATGAACTCGAACGCGAAGGCGGCGACCTGCGCACCGGCTGGCAGCACCTGGGCGGCCGCGAACTGCACGCCTGGCAAGGCTTGGTGGTGGCCGCGGCGGTGCTGGCGGTCTGCGGCGCCGGCCTGCTGCTGGCCTGGCCGGGGCTGTTGCAAGGGAGCGCCCGTTGGGTCGCGGCGGTGGCCGCGGCGGTGCTCGCGCCCGCCTTGCACCTGTTGCTGCAACGCATGCCGCGCGCCGGCGCTGCAGCCCTGGCACCGGTGACCTCGCCGCAGGCCAGTGAGTTGCTGGCCGCGGCGGCCGTCGAATCGACCCCGCTGGAGACCCTGCCGCGCCACGAATGGGTGCCGGCGCTGTACGACGCCGCCCGCGGCGGCCGGGTCGACCGCGCGCTGCAGCTGCTGGAAGCCGGCGCTGACCCGCATGCCCTGCCCGAAGACAGCTGGCGCGACCAGCGCAGCCTGGTGGTGCTCGCCGCCGTGCTGCCCGACCTGCGCCTGCTGCGTGAGCTCATCATCCGTCGCGTGGACATCAACCAGCCCTACCGCGGCATGACCCCGCTGCTGGCGGCCACGCGCGACAGCTGGCATGGCCGTCCCGACGCAGTGATGACCTTGCTCGCCAACGGCGCCGACCCGCGCGTCACCGACGGCGAAGGCAACACCCCGCTGCACCATGCCGTGCGCAGTTCCGATCCCGGCGTGGCCGCGCTGTTGCGCGATGCCGCCGCCGAGATCGACGCGCTCAACCAGGAAGGCCACTCGCCGCTGGCCGCTGCCTGCCAGGCCGGCAACTGGCGCCTGGCGCGCTTCCTGCTCGAGCGCGGCGCCAAGCCCGAGCCCGCCGACGGCAGCCCGGTGCTGCTGGCTGCCGCCGGTACCGAAGAGGACGACCCGGCCGGCGTGCAGCTGCTGCTCAAGCACAAGGCCCGCATCGACGCGCGCGACCGCCAGCGCCGCAGCGCGCTGCACGAGGCTGCGCTGGCCGGCCACGCCGAGATCGTGGAAGCACTGCTCGGCGCCGGCGCCAATCTCGATGCCCGCGACCTGCTCGGCCGCACCCCGTTCCTGGAAGCCGCGCGCCAGGGCCGTGCCGCCGTGCTGGAACAGTTGCTGGCGCGCAAGGCGGATTTCACCGCCGTGGACAGTGACGGTCGCGGCGCGGTGATCCTCGCTGCCGCCGCCGAACAGGCCTCGCCGGCGCTGATCCAGCGCCTGCTCGACCTCGGCCTGCCCGCCGACCAGCCCGACCATGCCGGCCGCCGCGCGGTCGACCTGGCCGCCGAAGCCGGGCGCTGGAGCATCGTGGCGCTGCTGGACCCGGACTACCCGCTGCCGGCCGCCGTCACCGACACCCGCGCCGACGCGGATGCCGAACCCGGCACCCCGCCGCCGGTGCTCGATCGCCCGCCGCTGGTGCTGCTGCGCGAAAGCCTGCAGCTTGGCCGCGGCGACGGCCTGGCATCGCTGGCGCGACTGTGCGCGCCCCAGGAACTGGGCGAGCTGCTGCACGACCCGCACCTGGCCCTGAACCCCGATGCGGTGGACTGGCTGCTGCGCCACGGTGCCGACGCCGAAGTGCGTGATGCCTGTGGCGACGTGCCGGTGTTCGCGCTGCTCTCGCGCGGGCTGGATGCCGTGCCCACCCTGCAAGTGCTGCTGCGCCATGGCGTATCGCCCTCCGGGGCCGGCGGCCTGAGCCGTTTCCTCGCCGCCTGCGTGCAGCAGGACAGCGGTTCGCGCGGCCTGGAGCAGGTCGCGCTGGAACTGCTCGAACGCGGTGCCGATCCTTTCGCCCCGTCCGGTGCCCACGGCGGCGAACCGCCGCTTTCGCTGGCGGTCCGGCTGGGCTGGCTGCGCCTGCAACAGGCCTTGCTGGAACGCGGCGTGGACCGCGAAGCGCGCGACAGCCATGGCATGACCGCGCTGCACCTGGCTACCGCGCTGGGCCGCGAGGCCTCGCTGAAGCTGCTGGTGATGCAGGGCGCCTCGCCGGACGCCCGCGCCGCCGACGGCCAGACCCCGCTGGGCGTGGCACTGTCCACCGGCCGCCGCGACCTGGCCGACTGGCTGGACTGGCGCGTGTGGCCGCTGCCTCGCCGCCCGCTGCGACCGGCCGACGTGCCGGCCGCCGCCACCCGCGGCGATGCCGACGCCGTGCGCCGCCTGATCGAACTCGGCCTGCCGGTCGACGCCGTGGATGCGCAGGGCTGCACCGCGCTGCTGCGCGCCGCCGGCAGCGGCCATGCCGCCGTCGTCGACCTGTGCCTCGCACGCGGCGCCGACCCGCAGCACGCCGCCAGCAGCGGCGCCACGCCGCTTTCGGCGGCGGTGAGCATGCGCCAGACCGATATCGTCGTCGCGCTGCTCGACGCCGGCGCGCAGATCGAACACCGCCTGCCAGGCGGCGTGACCGTGCTGATGCTCGCCGCCGCGCTGGGCCTGCCGGACATCACCGCGCGCCTGCTCGCCGCCGGGGCCGATGTGCATGCCGGCGACGCGCAGGACCTGGCGCCGCTGCATTGCGCCGCGCTGTACGGCTTCACCGCGCGCGACCGCTCGCGCCTGCTCGCGCTGCTCGATACGTTGTTGCTGGCCGGTGCCGACCCGGAGAAGGTCGCCGCAGGGAAGGTCAGCCCGCTGCTGTTGCTGCTGGGCGCGCGCGCCGAACCGGGCACGCGCTGCGACGAACAGGTGGTGCTGGCCGGCGTGGAGCGCCTGCTCGACGAAGGGGTCTCGCTGGACGTGCAGGATCCTCGCGGCTTCGGCCCGCTGCACCTGGCCGCCCTGCATGGCCTGCCGGCGCTGGTGCAGCGCCTGCTGCGCGCCGGCGCCGACCCGGACCGCCGCGATGGCCTGAACCGCACGCCGCGCGAGATCGCGATCATGCGCGGCTTCGTCGATGTGGCTGGCCAGTTCGAGCCGGCGGTGCCGGGCGTGTCGTCGATGGCGCGGTTCTTGCGCGAGAGCCGGTAACCCGTCCGGCACATCGTCGGAAGGCACGCCTTCGCCCGTGTGGTGACACCCCGGGGTCGCGGCTGAAGCAACTTCCGCAAGAATCCTGGCCGCAACGCAGCTTCCCAATCGCTTCCCCGTCGCTGCATCAAATGCTCACATTCCCCATGTGAGACTGCCGCTTTCCGGCGATGGAGCCCGCATGACCGGGACGGCAGCACGCATCGAGGACCACGCCATGCTCGGCAACTGCCGCAGCGCGGCGCTGGTGGACCGCGACGGCACCATCGACTGGCTGTGCCTGCCGCGCTTCGATTCCGACGCGGTCTTCGCCGCGCTGCTGGGCAACGAGGAACACGGCTGCTGGAAGCTCGCGCCCAAGGCGCCGTACCGCAGCACGCGCCAGTACCGCGATGGCAGCCTGGTGCTGGAAACCACGTTCGACACCGACACCGGCAGCGTGCAACTGCTGGACTTCATGGTCACCAGCCACGAAGAGGAAGTGCACACGCACCTGGTGCGTATCGTGCGTTGCACGCGCGGGCAGGTGGACCTGCACATGCGCGTGCTGCTGCGCTTCGACTACGGCCATTCGGTGCCGTGGGTGACGCAGATCGACGATGGCATCCAGGCGGTATGTGGCCCCGACCGGGTCACCTTGCGCACGCCGATGCATCTGGTGGGCCATGACCTGGCTACCGAAGTCGACTTCACCCTGCGCGAGGGCGGGCACACCTGGTTCGTGCTCGGCCACGGGTATTCGCACGAGCAGGCGCCGCCACCGCTGGATCCCCTGCAGGCGCTGCGCGAGACCGAGGATTTCTGGCATCGCTGGTCGGACCGCTGCCACAGCGCCGGGCCGTGGGATGCGCAGGTCAGGCGCTCGCTGGTGGTGCTCAAGGGCCTGAGCTACCTGCCCACCGGCGCCATCGTCGCCGCACCCACCACGTCGCTGCCCGAACGACTGGGCGGCGAACGCAATTGGGACTACCGCTACTGCTGGCTGCGCGATTCGGTATTCACGCTGGTGGCGCTGATCACTGCCGGTTACCACGACGAGGCCGAGGCGTTCCGCGACTGGCTGCGTCGCACCGTGGCCGGCTCGCCGGACCAGCTGCAGGCGTTGTACAGCGTGTGGGGCGAGCGCCGTTTGCTGGAATGGTCGGTACCGTGGCTACCGGGTTACGAAGGCTCGCAGCCGGTACGCGTCGGCAATGCGGCGGCCGGGCAGTTCCAGCTCGATGTGTATGGCGAACTGATCGGCGCGTTCCATTACGCGCACGAGAAGGGCGTGCCGCCGCCCACGTGGGGCAGCGGCATGCTCACCGTCTACCTGGAACAGCTCGAACAGCGATGGCAGGCGCCGGATGAAGGCATCTGGGAAATCCGCGAGGCGCGCCGTCACTTCGTGCATTCCAAGGTGATGGCGTGGCTGGCATTCGACTGCGGCGCGCGCGACGGCTTCGGCGATTCCACGCCGGAACAGCGCGCGCGCTGGCGCGTGCTGGCCGATCGCATCCGCGCCGAAGTGCTCGAGCGCGGCGTGCATGCCGACGGCTACTTCGTGCAGAGCTACGACTCGGACCGACTCGATGCCGCCTGCCTGCTGATCCCGCTGGTGGGCTTCCTGCCGCCGGACGACCCGCGCGTGGCCGCCACCGCCGATGCCATCGCCGAACGCCTCACCCTCGATGGCCTGGTGCGCCGCTACCACGCCGACGACGAGGCCGATGGCCTGCCTGCCGGGGAGGGCGTATTCGTCGCCTGCAGCTTCTGGCTGGTCGACAACTACACCCTGCTGGGCCGGCTGGACGAGGCGCGCAGCCTGTTCGCGCGCCTGGTCGGCCTGTGCAACGACGTCGGCCTGCTGGCCGAGGAGTACGATCCGCGCAGCGGTCGCATGCTCGGCAATTTCCCGCAGGGGTACTCGCACGTGGCCCTGGTCAACAGCGCGCTGCGCCTGCATGGTCTTTCCGGAGAGAAGGAACGCCACCCATGACTGCCAACCCGGCCGTGCCTCCCTGCATCATCGTCGTGTTCGGTGCCCGCGGCGACCTCACCCGTCGCCTGGTGATGCCCGCGCTGTACAACCTGCGCCGCGCCGGCGCGCTGGGCGACCACTTCGCCATCATCGGCGTGGATCACGGCGACATCAGCGAACGCGCCTGGCGCAGCAACATCGGCCGGCAGATGCGCGAGTTGCTCGGCGCGCGCGATGCCGAGTTCCAGGGCGACAGCTTCGACACGCAGGCGTGGGACTGGCTGCGCGAGCGCATGCACTACCTGCGCGGCGACTTCACCGACCTGGACGCCTACCACGCGCTCGGGACGTTGCTGGAGAAGATGCACGCGCGCTACGGCACCGAGGGCAACGTCCTGTTCTATCTGGCCACGGCCGCGCGCTTCTTCGAGCCGGCGCTGCTCAACCTCGGCGCGGCCGGGCTGGTGAAGCAGAAGGAGGGCAACGGCTGGAAGCGGGTGATCGTGGAGAAGCCGTTCGGGCATGACGTGCCCAGCGCGCGCCGGCTCAACGAGATCGTCGCGCGCGTGCTGCAGGAGGACCAGGTCTTCCGCATCGACCATTTCCTCGGCAAGGAGACGGTGCAGAACATCCTCGCCTTCCGCTTCGCCAACGGCCTGTTCGAGCCGGTGTGGAACCGCGACCGCATCGACCACGTGCAGATCACCGCCGCCGAGACCATCGGCGTGGAAGGGCGCGGGCGTTTCTACGACCCCACCGGTTGCCTGCGCGACATGGTGCCCAACCACCTGTTCCAATTGCTGGCGATGATCGCGATGGAGCCGCCGGCCGCTTTCACCACCGAGGCCATGCATCGCCGCCGCGCGGAGGTGATCGAGGCAGTGCGCCCGCTCAAGCCCGAGGACGTGGTGCGCGGCCAGTACGCGGCCGGCGCGATCAACCGCGTTGCGGTGCCGGGTTATCGCGAGGAGGACACCGTGCCGGAGGACTCCAATACCGAGACCTACGTGGCGATGAAGCTGCAGGTCGATACCTGGCGGTGGGCCGGCGTACCGTTCTACCTGCGCACCGGCAAGCGCTTGCGCGAGCGCACCACCGAGATCGCCATCCGCTTCAAGCCCGCGCCGCTGGCTCCGTTTCGCAGCACCGAGGTCGGTGGCTACGGGCCGGACTGGCTGGTGCTGCAGATCCAACCGGACGAGGGCATCTCGCTGCAGTTCGACGTCAAGCGGCCTGGCCCGCAAGTGGCGCTGGCGCCGGTGCGCATGGACTTCCGCTACCGCGACTGGTTCCCCAAGGAATACACCGTTGGTTACGAGCAGTTGTTGCGCGACTGCATGAACGGCGAATCGGGCCTGTTCCAGGATGCGGCGATGGTGGAGGGAGCGTGGCGCATCGTGCAGCCGATCCTCGATGCGTGGAAGGAAGCGCCAAGCGATTTCCCGAACTATCCCGCCGGCAGCGCGGGGCCCGCGGCGGCCGATGCGCTGTTGGCGCTCAATGGCGGCCATTCCTGGCGCATGTTGACCGCCGGCCGGCGGCCGCCGCCGCGCCGGGCGGCCGAGGAGCGTCCGGCAGCCAAGCGGCCCGCCACGACCGCGCGCAAGCCGGCGAAGGCGACAAAGGCCGCCACTCCGAAGAAAGCCGCGAAGGCGGCACGGCCCCCTGCGCGCAAGACCGCCGCCCGCCGCAAGCCGCGTGGCTGAGCCGCGTCAGGGCGCGCGCCGGAACACCACCGTCAGCGGCGTGGACGGGTCGTGCACCAGCAGGCGCGCGCCGCGCAGGCAGTAGCGGTGCGTGCCGGGTGCGCCGTTGATCTCCATCCGGTAGCAATCGCCCTGCTGGTCGAGGATGCGGTAGTTGCGCGAGATCGCTTCGGGCATGCCGTCGACGCGCATCACCAATGCCTGCGCGGTGATCTCGATGCGTCCGCCACCGTAAACGGCACGGATCTGCGGCACCGCCTGCGCGGTGATGCCATCGCGACGGGCCTGTTCTATCGTGCCTTGCAGGTCCACGACCCATTGCCCTTGCAGCGGCGAGCGCGCCGTGCAGCCGAGCAGGGCCGGCAGGCATAGTGCCCAGGCCAGCATTCTTCGCTTCATCCGTCTCCCCCGATGACGTGAAGGCGGATCATCGGGCATGCGGCCAGCGCCTTTCAACGGGCCGGGCCCCCTTCGCGCGCGGGACCGGGCGTTCCCTCTTCCGGTGGCGGCGCGTCGGTTTCGATGTCGGCCTCGAACAGCCGCATCAGATCCGCGCGCGCGTCGCGCGAGGTCTGGATCACCGCGGCTTCGTCGTCGTAAACGAGGTACTGGCGCTTGAGCAGTTCTTCATCGTGCTGGCGGAACCGCGCGACCGTGTGTTCGGCGCTGGCCGCGTCGCTGCCCAATTCCACCAGCATGCGCTCGCTCAACTCCAGGCTGGAGCCGAGCACCTCGCGGAACGGTTCGGCGCCCAGGTCCATCAGCTTCCAGGCGTGCTGGCGGTTGCGCGCGCGGGCGAGCACCTTGGCCTGCGGATACAGCCGGCGGATCAGGCGTACCGCCTTGATGTTGGTGTCCGGATCGTCCATGGCGATGACGAACACCTTGATGCGGTCGGCGCCCGCCGCGCGCAGCAGGTCCGGGCGGGTGGGGTCGCCGTAGTAGAGCTGGCTGCCGAAGCGGCGAAGGTCTTCCACCGTTTCCGGGTTGTGCTCCAGCGCCACGTAGGGGATGCGCTGGGCAGTGAGCAGGCGCGCGACGATCTGCCCGAAGCGGCCCATGCCGGCCACCAGGACCTGCGGCGACTGCGGGTCGATCCTGTCGAATGCCTTGTCCTGCCGCTCGGGGCGCAGGGGTTGCCCGAGCAGGCGCTGCATGCCGAGCAGCAACAGCGGCGTGAGCGCCATCGACAGGCCGACCACGGCCACCAGCCGGTCGTGGTTGGCCGCGTTGAGCAGGCCCACGCGATGCGCCTCGTTGAACACCACGAAGGCGAACTCGCCGCCCAGCCACAGCACCGTGCCCAGCATCAGGCAGCTGCGCAGCGGCAGCCGTGCCACCCGCCCCACCAGGAACAGCAGCGCGAACTTCACCAGCAGCAGCGCGCCGACGCCCGAGGCCACCAGCAGCGGTTCGGCGGCGATGCGGTCCAGGTCGATGCCCATGCCCACGGCGATGAAGAACAGGCCCAGCAGCAGGCCTTCGAACGGCTCGATCTGCGATTCCAGTTCGTGGCGGTATTCCGAATCGGCGAGCAGCACGCCGGCCAGGAACGCGCCCAGGCTCGGGCTCAGGCCGGCCTCCTGCATGAACCACGCCGTGCCCAGCACCACCAGCAGCGCGGTGGCGGTGAACACTTCGGGCAACTTGGTGCGCGCCGCCACGCGGAACAGGTGGCGCAGCGCGAAGCGGCCGAACAGGATCACCACCGCCAGCGCGCCCAGCGCCACCGCCACGTCGCGCCACTCCAGCGCGTCGTTGCGCACCCCGCCCAGCAGCGGGATGGCAGCCAGCAACGGGATGGCGATCAGGTCCTGGAACAGCAGGATGGCGAACGCCAGCCGGCCGTAATCGCTGTTGAGCGCCTTGTGCTCGGCCAGCAGTTGCAGGCCCACCGCCGTGGAGGACAGCGCCAGCGCGATGCCCACGATCAGCGCGGTGCGCCAGCCGAAGTGGTCGGCCATCAGCAGTGCGCCCAGCGCGACGGCCGTGAGCAATACCTGTGCGGTACCCGCTCCGAATACCGAGTGCCGCATCAGTTTCAGCCGCGCCGGCGAAAGCTCCAGCCCGATGACGAACAGCAGCATCACCACGCCGATCTCGGCGGCCGACAGGATGCGGTCGGCGTCCTGCACGAAGCCGAAGCCATCCGGGCCGAGCAGCACGCCCGCGACCAGATAGGCCAGCACCGCGCCCAGGCCGAACTTCTTGAACACCGGCACGACGATGATCGCCGCCAGCATCAGGACCAGCGCCAGCTCCAGGCCACCACTATGCATCGGACATCTCCATGGGGGTCTTCATTATGGCCGCGCACCCGCCCGATGGGCGGACGGCGACGGTACGACCGCCACGATGAACCCCCGCGCCCGACGACCGGCCCGCGAGGTTGACCACCCCGGGCCATCGGCGCAGACTTCGCGCGCCGCCGGACAGGCCCACCTGGCCGGCGCATCCATTTGGAGTTCCGACACCCATGTCCAGCGACAGTCACCCTAGACCCTGGTCGACGCCAGCGCCGGCAGCCGCCTGATCGCATCGGGGGTTCGCCGCGTCATCGTCGACGATGGCCGCATTGCAGGCGAACCATGCACAACGAAGACCTCCTGCGTCCCCTCACGGGCGCCGATGACCTGATCGCGCCCCTGGCCGAGCTCAACACCGCCGACGCGGTGGAATACCTCAACGCCCAGGACCGCGAAGACGCCACCGCCGTGCTGGCGGCGCTGCCGCAGCCGCGCGCGGTGAAGATTCTCGAGCAGCCCGAGCTGCGCGATGCCAGTGAGTTGGTGGCCGCGCTGCCGCCCGAGTTGGCCGCCGCGCTGCTCGGCCAGATGGCCGACGACCGCGCCACCGACATCTTCCATGAGCTCGACGCCGCGCAGCGCGAGGCGCTGCTGTGGCGGCTGGGCACCGATGCGCGGCTGTCGATCCAGAAGCTGATGCGCTACCCGCCGCACACCGCGGGCGCGCTGATGACCACCGAGTTCGTCGCCGTGCCGGCCGACTGGACGGTGGCGCGCACGTTGCAATACGTGCGCGAGGTCGAGCGCAGCCGCGAGACGGTCTACGCGATCTACCTGCTCGACCCGCAGACCCGCCAGCTCGAGCAGGTGGTGACCATGCGCCGCCTGATCACCGGGCTGCCGGAGACGCCGATCATGGAGGTGGCGCAGGTCAACCCGCCGATCACCGTGGACCCGATGCTGGACCAGGAGGAAGTGGCGCGGTTGATCCGCCGCCACGACCTGCTGGCGATCCCGGTGGTGGACGCCGCCGGGCACGTGCTGGGGATCGTCACGGTGGACGACATCCTGGACACGCTGATCGCCGAATCGACCGAGGACGTGCAGAAGTTCGGTGGCGTCGAGGCGCTGGACAAGCCGTACATGCACATCGGCTTCGGCGAGATGATCCGCAAGCGCGCCGGCTGGTTGAGCGTGCTGTTCCTGGGCGAGATGCTGACCGCCAGCGCGATGCAGCATTTCGAGGACGAGCTTTCCAGGGCGGTGGTGCTGACGCTGTTCATTCCGTTGATCATGAGCTCGGGCGGCAACTCCGGCTCGCAGGCGACCTCGTTGCTGATCCGCTCGCTGGCGTTGCGTGAGCTGCGCCTGCGCGACTGGTGGAAGGTCGCGTTGCGCGAGCTGCCGACCGGCATGGTGCTGGGGGGCATCCTCGGGCTGCTGGCGATCATCCGCATCGCGGTGTGGCAGAACACCGGCCTGTACGACTATGGCGCGCACTGGAAGATGGTGGCGCTGACCATCGGCGCGGCACTCGTGGGGATCGTGACATTCGGTTCGCTTTCCGGCTCGATGCTGCCGTTCGTGCTGCAACGGCTGGGCTTCGACCCGGCGAGTGCTTCGGCGCCATTCGTGGCCACGTTGGTGGACGTGACCGGGCTGGTGATCTATTTCAGCATCGCCGCGGCGATACTGAGCGGCACGCTGTTGTAGGAGCGGCTTCAGCCGCGACCCAGGAAAGGCCGCGGCCGGCAAGCGATTTGCGCCCGCGCATACCGCCCCCACGCGCTCCCGTGTACGGTATCCGCATGAGCACCTACCACCTTTCGTCGGTCTTCCGCCCGCAATCGGTCGCCGTCATCGGCGGCAGCCCGCGCGAACGGTCCGCCGGCCGCGCGGTCGTGCGCAACCTGCGCGCGGCCGGGTTTCCCGGGCAGATCGGCTGGGTCAACCCGCGCTATCCCGAGATCGACGGCATCGCCACGGTGCGCAAGCTCAAGGACCTGCCGTGGGTGCCGGACCTGGTCGTGGTCACCGCGCCGGCCAGCATCGTGCCGCAGGTGATCGAGGCCGCCGCCGAGCGCGGCGTGCCCGCGGCGGTCATCCTCACCGCGCACCTGGGCGAAGGCCCGGGCTCGGCGGGCGAACGCGTGGAGCGCGCCGCGCGGGCCGCCGGCCTGCGTATCCTCGGGCCGCACTGCCTGGGCGTGATCGCCCCGCACGCACGCCTCAACGCCAGCATCGCCGCGCATACGCCGCAGGCCGGCGACCTGGCGTTGGTGTCCGATTCCAGCGCCATCGCCGCCGCGCTCGTGGAATGGGGTGTGGCACGTTCGGTCGGGTTCTCCGCCGTGGTCTCGCTGGGCGACACGCTGGACGTGGATTTCGGCGACCTGCTCGACTACTTCGCCACCGATTACCGTACCCGCGCCATCCTGCTCTACGTCGAGCACATCAAGGACGCGCGCAAGTTCATGTCCGCCGCCCGTGCCGCGGCGCGCGCCAAGCCGGTGGTGGTGGTGAAGTCGGGCCGGCAGTCGCAGCGCAACGCCGGCGCGAGCACGCATGCGCAGGCGCTGGCCGGTTCCGACGCGGTGTACGGCGCCGCGTTCGCGCGTGCCGGTCTGCTGCGCGTGGGCGCGCTGGACGAGTTGTTCGCCGCCGCTGAAACCCTCGGGCGCCTGGGCACGTTCCCGGGCCGTCGACTGGCGATCCTCTCCAACGGCGGCGGCATCGGCCGCCTGGCGGTGGACCAGCTCACCCTGCGCGGGGGCACCTTGGCGCGCCTCTCGGAGAGCGCCATCGCGCGGCTGGACCACGTGCTGCCGGAAGGCTGGTCACGCGACAACCCGGTGGACATCATCGTCGACGCAGATGGCGAGCGTTACGCCGGTGCCATCGATGCGCTGCTGGAAGACGCCGACAATGACGCGGTGCTGGTCATCAACGTGCCCACCGCTTTCACTTCCTCGGCCGACGCCGCCAAGGCGCTGACCCGCAGCCTGGGCCAGCGCGACCGCTACCAGCGCCAGAAGCCGGTGTTCGCGGTGTGGCTGGGCAACGACGATGCCGCCATCGCCGCGCTCAATGCCGCGCGGGTGCCTACCTATGCCACCGAGTCCGACGCGGTACGCGGCTTTACCCACTTGGTGCGCTATCGCGAAGCCCAGGCCGCGCTGATGGAAACCCCGCCCAGCCTGCCGGAGGACTTCGTCGTCGACGCCGCCGGCGCGCGTTCGCTGGTCGAGGTGGCGCTCGCGAAAGGGCAGCGCTGGCTCGACCCGGTCGCCACGACCCAGCTGCTGGCCGCCTACGGCATTCCCTGCGTGCCGGTGCAGATCGCCGCTAACGCCTACGAGGCCGCCGAGTTGGCCGAAACGCTGATCGCCGGCGGCGCCACGGTGACGGTGAAGGTGCTGTCGGACGACATCGCGCACAAATCCGATGTCGATGGCGTGCGCCTCAACCTGCCCAGCGTCGGCGCGGTGCGCGAGGCGGCCGAGGGCATCTTGCGCCGTGCCCGCGAGGCCCTGCCGCACGCGGCCATCGGCGGGGTGGTGGTGCAGCCAACCGTGGTGCGCCCGAAGGCCCGCGAACTGGTGGCCGGCATTGCCGACGATCCCACCTTCGGTCCTGTCATTGTCTTCGGCCGTGGCGGCACGGCGGTGGAGGTCATCAACGACCGCGAGCTGGCGCTGCCGCCGCTGGACCTGCGCCTGGCCCACGAGCTGATCGGCCGCACCCGCGTCTCGCGCATCCTCAAGGGCTATCGCGACGTCGCCCCGGCCGACGAGCGCGCGGTGGCGCTGGTGCTGGTCAAGCTGGCGCAGCTGGCGGCGGACCTGCCGGAAATCCTCGAACTGGACATCAACCCGCTGCTGGCCGACCGCGAGGGCGTGCTGGCGCTGGATGCCCGCGTGGCGGTCGGCGCGCCGCGCCGCCTGCACAAGGGCCGCGGCCACCCGCGCTTTGCGATCTTCCCGTATCCGAAGGAGTGGGAGCGCCAGATCACCCTGGCCGACGGCGCCAGCGCCCTCGTGCGCCCGGTACGCCCGGAAGACGATGCGCTGTTCCGTGCGTTCTTCGCCCGCGTCACCGACGAGGACCTGCGGCTGCGCTTCTTCCAGTCGGTGAAACATTTCAGCCACGAGTTCATTGCCCGGCTGACCCAGCTGGACTACGCGCGCTCCATCGCGCTGGTCGCCATCGAACCCCGCAGCGGCGAGATGCTCGGCGCCGTGCGCCTGCATGCCGATGCCGATTACGAACGCGGCGAATACGGCATCCTGATCCGCTCCGACCTCAAGGGCCACGGCATCGGCTGGCAGCTGATGCGCATCATGATCGAGTACGCGCACTGGCTCGGCCTGAAAACCGTCGAAGGCCAGGTGCTGCGCGAAAACCGCACCATGCTGGCGATGTGCGAGAGCCTGGGCTTCAGCCTGCGTCCCGACCCGGAGGACGCGTCCTTGATGAACGTGTCGCTGCCCGTGGGCGAGATGCCGCCGGCCTGAACGCGCGCCGGCCGCCGGCCCGGTCTCGTTCACATGCACTGGGGCAGCATCGCTCCACCCAGTGGAGCGGAGCACGACATGAGGCAGGTGGCGATGGTGCGTTGGCAGGTGGTGGCCGCGGTGATGCTGGGGCTGGCCGGCTGCAAGGACTCCTCGCCCGGCCCGGCCGCCGCGGCCGGCAGCGCGGAAGTAGCGCGCGAGGCCGCCCGCCCGCTGGCCGAGCAGGCCGCCGCCGATACCGCCGCAATGGCCGCCCCGCCGCTGGCGGCCGGCGTCACCCTCGACGGCAACACCTTCGACGACATGCTCACCGGCCTGCACCTGGCCGCGCCGGCCGGCCTGCAGTGGCGGCGGGATTTCCACCCCCAGTTCCTGACCCCCTCGGGCTGGGCGATGTTCGTGCCTGCCGGGCAGGCGGGCACGCCGCTGGCCGCGCTGCTGGTGGATGGCTCCAACGAGATCACCGCCGCCGAGCTGCGGGTGGGCCGCAGCGACGACCCCCAGGCGGTGGCCGGCTGCATGCAGGCCCCCGCCGAAGCGCAGGGCACGCCCGAGCCGGTGGTGCTGGATGGGGTGGACTTCGTGCACTACCACGCGGCCGATGCGGCGATGAGCCACTACCTGCAGGTGGATGGCTACCGGGGCATGCGCCACGGCCACTGCGTGGCCATCGACCTGATCGTCAGCGGCACCCGGCCGGAGGTCTACGATCCACCGCGGCAGCCGCCGTTTGCCGTCGAAGCGGCCCAGGCCGAGCTGCGCCAGGCACTGGCCGCGGTGCAGTGGAACGAGGTGGCGGGGCCTTCGCGCAGCCGCTGAGCGGGGCGGCCCGGAGGCGTTTTGCGCACTCTCCCGCCGGTGCGCCAAGGCTTGACAAAACCCAATGGCGCACCGGGTAAGGCCTGCGGCAAATCACCCAACATCGTGTGTTGACGCATCGGGGCGACCCCACTATCTTGGGTTCGTCGGTAGCGCGTGACCCAAGTCACGACCTTCCAGCAACAGGCAGGCAACCCCCGATGGGCACCCCCTGCGCTGGACCGATCGCCGCGTGCCAAGCACCACGCGCGGCGCCGGCCGTGGCCTCCCGGCGGGGTGGACGGTGAAGTGGAAGCTCTGCCCGGGGTAGCACCCCGGGCGTCGCAGCTTTCGCGACACCGCCCGACCAAGCTTCGATGCCCGACCCACCCAACCGTCGTCTGCCCCCCGCAGACGACCGCGTGCCTCATTCATGGAGAACAGAGCCGTGACCTCGCCCGAAACGTCCACCGCTACCGCCGAGAAAGACGCCCAGTTCCTGCTCACGTCGCCGCCGACCGCCACGGTCATGGGCGTGACCAAGCGCAATGGCAGTATCGAGCCGGTGGATCTGAACAAGATCGTGCGTGCCGTGCAGCGTTGCTGCGAAGGCCTGCACGCGGTCGACCCGATGCGCGTGGCCACCCGCACCATCTCCGGCCTGTACAACGGCGCCAGCACCCGCGAGCTGGACGAGCTGTCCATCCGCACCGCCGCGCTGCTGATCGGCGAGGAGCCGGAATACGGCCGCCTGGCCGCGCGCCTGCTGGCCAACTACATCGCCAAGGAAGTCTCCGGCCAGGAGATCCATGCCTTCTCGCAGTCCGTGGCCCGCGGCCACGAGGTCGGCCTGATCAACGACCGCCTGCTGAACTTCGTGCAGACCAACGCGCGCAAGCTCAACGACGCGATCGACATCTCGCTGGACCTGCACTTCGACTATTTCGGCCTGCGCACGCTGTACGACCGCTACCTGCTGCGCCACCCGCATACCCGCAAGGTCATCGAGACCCCGCAGCAGTTCTTCCTGCGCATCGCCAGCGCCCTGAGCGAGGACGTGCCCGAGACCCTGGCGCTGTACAAGCGCATGGGCAACCTGGACTACCTGCCGTCCTCGCCGACCCTGTTCAACTCCGGC
>Ga0310344_10000042_pt1 | contig 119136 bp, 91 predicted proteins | sample HC15DNA20200_MG_FD_203801 | JGI IMG/M metagenome (GOLD analysis project Ga0310344, IMG submission 203801) | Marine microbial communities from station ALOHA, North Pacific Subtropical Gyre - HC15-DNA-20-200_MG | ecosystem: Environmental > Aquatic > Marine > Oceanic | place: Pacific Ocean: North...
CTGGTGGCGGACATGTCGCTGCCTCCGGGGATCGACGCGGGCGCGCTCCAGGCCGCTTCGGACTGGGCGTTCGAGCGAGACACCCCTGAACAGGACACGCTGAGTCTCCTGGTCGTACACGACGGGCACATCATCCACGAGCGCTACGCGCCAGGGGTGGACATGACCACCCGAACCCGCACCTGGTCCACGGCGAAGAGTATCGCGTCGACACTCATCGGCATGCTGGTCGACGAGGGAAAGATGCAGCTCGACGAGTCGTTGGGGTTCGAGTGGCTGCCGCGCACCCGTGTGCCTGGAGAGGACCCGCGGAGCGAGGTCACGCTGCGGCACGTGCTGAACATGTCGAGCGGGCTCGACACCATCGACAACGCCGGTCGGGAGTATGCCACCGGCTCCGGCATGTCCTACTGGGCCGGCGCCAGCTCGGTGACCGGCGCGCTCAGGCAGGCGCTGATTCGCAAGCCCGGGACGAACTGGGACTACGAGAACTACGACACCCTGCTGGCGGTCTACAAGATGAAGCAGGTGATCGGGGACGATCAGGCCTATCTGGAGTTCCCTCGTCACAGGCTACTCGACAAGATCGGGATGCGGAACACCCTGCTCAGCACCGATCGCTTCGGCGACTTCATCCTCAGCAGCCAGATCTACACCAACGCCAGAGACCTCGCGCGGTTCGGACTCCTGTATCTGAACGGCGGGGTCTGGAACGGCGAGCGGCTCGTCTCGGAGTCGTGGATCGACTTCGTTCGCACGCCAGCCCCGGCCACCCTTGGGCGCGGGGGGCAGTACGGCGGCCAGTTCTGGCTGGTTCCGGAAGGGCGCGACGACGTCCCGAGGGACGCCTATTCGACGTCTGGTAACCGCGGCCAGTTCGTCGTGATCGCGCCGTCGCACGATCTGGTGCTCGTCCGGCGGGGACTCGACTACGGCCGCCAGGGTTTCGATCGCTGGGGGCTGCTGCGGGAAATGATCAAGGCCGTGGTTGAGCCCACGAACAACTGACGTGTCCAGAACGGGAGATGGCCAGGGCCGCAGGCTGACCTAGCCTGCGGCTGTTTTCGTCTTGCGATTGAGCCTGACGACGATATCGTATTCCTTCTTGGTGACCGGCTGCACCGACAGGCGACTCCCTTTCTGCACCACCTTCATCTCTTCTAGGCCCTTGGTCCCTTTCAAGGCGGACAGTGGCACGGTGTCCGAGAATCGCTCCTGAAAGGCTAGGTCCACCATGAACCAGATCGGCTTGTCCTTGGTGCTTCGGGCATCGAAGTACTTGTGGTTTTTCTTCCACGCGAAGTGATCCGGATAGCCGGTCTTGGCGATCGTCGCCAGGCCTGAGACACCAGACGGATCCGCGTTCGAAGCGTAGAAGAGGACGCCGTCGCCAATCTGCATGTCGTCCCGCATGAAGTTGCGTGCCTGAAAGTTGCGGACGCCTTCCCAGCAGGTTTCCCCATCGCGCTCGAGGTCGCCGATGCTGTAGGCGCTCGGTTCGCATTTCATCAACCAGTACCGCTTTGCCATGTCGCTATTGTAAGGGCCGGCCACCTCGAAGCTTCAGGGACCAGGCGCGGAGCCGGGGCCGGCGTTCGAAGTCGAGAGGCGTCACTTCCGAGGTGATCTCCTCTATGCTGCACCGCGTCCCGACGACCGTGTCGAGCTCGAAACTGCGCAGGTTTGTGGCAAAGATGAGCTCACCGCCTGGAGCGAGCCGGTCGCAGACGCGTTCGAAGAGCGTGACATGGTCGCGCTGGATGTCGAACCCGGTCTGCATCGCTCGCGAGCCCGAGTGGGTTGGCGGTGAGACAAGCACCAGGTCGTACCGATCTCGACTGCAGGATAGCCACTGACTGGCCTCGGCTCGCACGAGTTGGTGGGCTTTCGGGTCGATGCCGTTCAGGCGAAAGTTGCGGCGCCCCCATTCGAGATGGCGCTTCGACAGATCGATACTCGTCGTGGCGAGAGCGCCGCCGGCCGCCGCCGCGACGGACGCCGTGCACGTGTAGGCAAACAGATTCAGGAATTGCCGGCGGTGCGCGCGTTGCTGGATGCGGTGGCGGAGCAGGCGGTCGTCCAGAAAGAGACCGGTATCCAGGTAGTCCTCGAGATTAACTTCGAATCTGAGACCGCCCTCCCGCACTACGCGGGTGCGTCCGGCGTTTTCTCGGCGATCGTGTCGTTGGTTGGCGCCGCGGCGCTGACGTACCCGTAGCGTGACCTGTTCGGCCGTCACCCCCAGAAGGTCGGGCACCACGTGCAGCGCGTCGCGGAGACGCCGCTCGGCATCTGCCACGCGAACTTTGCGTGGGCGGGCGTATTCCTCTATGCGCACCGCGCCCTCATACCAGTCGATGGCCAGGTTGTAGACAGGCACGTCGGCGTCGTAGATCCGGTAGCAGGAGGTACCGAACCGCTTCGCCCATGGTCGGATCTGCGCTAGGTTCTTGGTGAGCCTGGTAGTCAGCGCCTTCGCTTCGGGACTTGCTCGGCGCCATCCCGGTCCGGCCGTGCCTGCCACCGGCTGAGTCGCGATTGGCAGCTCGAGCAGACGTGATTCGATCGGGCCGTTGAACAGAACGTGCCGCGAGGCAGGGCGGAGACCGATCTGCTTGCCCAGCCGGATGTTCCCGGTGAAAACCCAGGCCGTCCAGCCGGCGAACCTCCGCTTGAGCACGTCGCCCAGCAGTCCGTAGAACGGTCCCAACTCTCCCTCTTCGCCGAGTCGAACGCCGTAGGGCGGGTTGGTGACGACGAGGCCCGGCGTGGACCAGGGCGGCTGCGCATCCCGCAACTCGCCCTGGACGATGGTGATCTTCCCGGTCAGCCGCGCTGCCTGGAGGGTACGCCGAGCCGCCGCGACCGCCTTCGCCGCAGCGTCGGCGCCAGCCAGCCGGACTGGTTGTGACTCCGATGCGTGACGTCGTTCCTCGGCCTCATCCTGCAACCGTTGCCACAAGGTCGCATTGTGGCCCTTCCACCCGCCGCCTCCAGGGAGTGGACGTCCCAGGCCTGGGGCGCGGTCGAGGCGCATGGCCGCAGCTTCGAGCAACAGCGTCCCGGAGCCGCAGAGTGGATCGAACAGCGGGATATCCGGTGCGGCGTCGGGCCAGCACGCCAGGCGCAGGATGGCGGCCGCCAGGTTCTCTTTCAGTGGCGCATCGGCCCCGCTCCGTTCCCGGCCCCGTCGGTGCAGGCCCCGTCCTGAGAGATCGAGGCTCACGGTGACCCGGGGACCAGCCACATGGAGGTTGATCCGAAGATTTGGGGTCTTCGTATCGACGTTTGGTCGTTGGCCGCAGGATTCACGAATTCGGTCGACGATGGCGTCCTTGGCCTTCAGGGCTAGGAAATGTCCAGGGCCAGCCGGCGCGTCCTTACCGGCGACATCAACGGCCAGCGTTCGTCGTGGTTCGAGATGGTCGGCCCATGAGATGTCGCGGATGCCGTCGTACAGCGTGCCGGCGTCGGGTGCGTCAAAGGTCGCGAGTGGGTGCAGGATGCGGCTCGCTATACGGGACCAGAGGCAGGCACGGTAGCCGTCTTCCAGGTTGGTCCCGAATCGGACGCCACCCCGCTCGATGGCGACCGGCGCGATGCCCAGGGCGTTGAACTCGTCGGCAAGCACCGACTCGGTGCCTCGGGCGGCGATGGCGAAGTACGCAGGTCTCGACACGCCCGCTCCGCGTGGGTCAGCTTACTGCCCGAGTCGCTCGCGAATGCGCGCGACGGTGCGTTGGGCTCTCACGCTTGCGATTTGCTCGGCGAGCTCGAGCGAGCGGGCCAGATTCGCGATCGACACCCCGTCGATCGTGGCTTGACGGGCCGTGACCCGGGCCGACCACCGCACCGACTCTGGATCGTCCAGCATCATATTGAGTGTGATCGTGGGGTTGTCGTGCAGGCCGTCACTCGGCTGCGCGTCGGTGGTAACGCCCAGCTCGCCGAGCACATCTCTGGCGTCCGGGGCACGGTAATATTCCGGAACGTGCACGACTCGCACCTCGCCCTCCCAGCGTTCGGACAGGGCGGTCGCCACATTGGCCATGCCGCTCTGATTGCCTCCGCTATCGCCGATCAGCACGATATTGGTAAAGCCGTGCATCTTCAGGCTGTGTGCTACGTCGGTGAGGAGCGCTTCGAACGTTCCCTGTTGCAGGCTGAGGGTGCCAGGGCTTCGCATATGGCCGGTCGGAGGGTCGGTCTGACCCTCCGGCACCAGTTCGATGACCGGTGCGCACAGGGCGTCACCCAGCCGTCTGGCGATCCGTTCACAGTTAGCCCGAAGCACGAAGTTGTGCTTGCCGGTCGCCAGCCAAGGGCCATTCGGTTCTACCCCGCCGGTTGAGATGATGGCGGTCGTCGTGCCCGAAGCCAGCGCGTCCCGGACGTCTATCCAGGTCATCGCCTCGAGCCACACCGTGTCGGCCGTCGGAAGCGGATTGGGGGTCCCGGCACAGTTGTAATCGTTAGCCTTGCAGCTGCCACCGCCCAGGCTCCGAGGATCGGGAGCGGGGCTGGGTGTCGAGTTGGAGGCACGAGCCGGTCGTGTCTGGCGAGGCGGTGCGGGCAGCGTCCCTCGGTTTGTCAGCGCTCGATGGATGGCCTCAGCCGTGTGCGCGGCACGGAATGCCACCACTTTGCGCGCTAGCTCCAGGGTGCGAATGCGGTCGGCCAGAGACACGCCGTCGATAGACGCCAGATCGCGAGCCACCCGTTCGTCGTACCGGATCGATGACGGGTCGGCGTAGAACATATTCAGCGTGATCAGCGGATCGTCGTGGAGGCCGTCGCTCTCACCGGTTTCGAGGCCGCGGTAGGCCATGTAGCGGCGGACGCTGTCGTAGTCGTAGTATTCCGGCACGTGCGCGACGATCGGCCCGCTGTTCCACTCGGCATTCAGTCGCTCTGCGACCGCGCGTTGCCCCTGCTGGTTGCCGCCGCTGTCGCCGATGAACACGATGTTCCGGAATCCGTGCGTCTTCAGGCTGCGAGCCACGTCGGTCAGCATCGCTTCGAAGGTGTCCTGCCTCACCGAGAGCGTGCCCGGGCTCCGCATATGTCCGGTTTGCGGCTCGATCTGACCTTCCGGAACCAGCTTGATGACCGGCGCGCAGAGAGCGTCGCCCAGTCGCCGCGCGATGGCGTCGCAGTTGGCTTTGAGCACGTAATTGTGCTTGCCCGTTACCAGCCAGGGTCCGTTCGGCTCGATTCCGCCCGTTGGCACGATGGCAGTGGTCTTGCCGTCGGCTAGAGCATCCCGGACGTCCATCCAGGTCATTTCCTCGATCCAGACCGTATCCGGCGCGGGGAGCGGGTTGGGGGTGTCGGCGCAGTTGTAGACGTTGTCCCGGCAGTCGCCTCCGCCCATCGAGCGTGGGTCCGGCGCCCGCCGGTCCTGCGCCTCGGCTGGGAGGGTAACGAGCAAGAGCAGAAGTGTTGACCAGTACTTCATCGTGCTTCCCGTCGTGCCTATTCGGCCAGCGCGCTCCAGTTGTTGACGACGTGTTCGGCCGTGCGCCAGGCCAGTGCCTGCACGGTCAGCGTTGGGTTACGAGCGCCGCTGGTGCCCATGACCGATGCCCCGAGGACCCCTAGGTTCGGGACTTCGTGCGAGATGCCGTATCGGTCGACCACGTTGGTCTCCGGGTTGTCGCCCATCCTGGTGCCACCATAGGCGTGGGTCGACACCTCCATCTGCCCACCGAGCGGGCTGCGCACCACATCGATCGCGCCCGCCTCCCGATACCAACCCTCCATCTTTTCCTGCAGAAAGTCGGCGATACGGAGCTCGTTCTCTTTGTACTCGGCCGTGATCCGGATCACGGGGAACCCGAGCGGGTCCGTTACCCCGGGGTCGAGGTCGAGGTAGTTCGATTCGTAGGGCAGCGTGGTCTTCTGGATGTAGGCGCTGTTGGTCCGGTCGGCATTTGCCCGAATGAACCGCTTCCACGTCGAGCCCCAGGTTGGCGCGAGGCCGAAGGTGCTCATATTGGCTGCCGAGATCGGCCGCCGGTCCGAGTAGACCCAGAGGTTACCGCCCCCGATAAAGTCTAGGCCGCTGTGGTCGAAGTTGTCGTCGGCGAAGTCGTCGATGGCGACACCTTGGGCCGGGAGTCCGTACCACGCGTGGGTGTCGTAGGGAAATAGCGCCGTGACGCCGGCTCCCTGATGGTGGCTGAGATAGTGCCGGCCGACCTGGGCCCGGTTGTTCGAGAGTCCCAGCGGAAACGCGCGGGACTTTGAGAGGAGCAGAAGGCGCACGTTCTCGTAGGTGTAGGTCGACAGGAAGACGAACCTGGCCGGTTGAAAGTACTCCTCACGATCCTGCAGATAGGTGACCCCCGTCACGCGACCGTTGTTGTCGGTCTCGATCTTGGTCACCGTGGCGTGGGTGACGACGGAGAGCCGTCCGGTGGTTTCCGCCCTGGGGATGGTGGTGACGGCAGGGGAGTTTTTGGCGTCGACGTGGCAACCGCCCTTATTACAGTGGCCGTGATACATGCAGCCGGAGCGCCCTTGATACACCTCCGAGTTCACGGCGGCTGGTCCCGGGAACGGTTTCCAGCCGAGCGAGCGCGCCGCGTCGGCCATACCATTCAGGTGCTTGGTCCACCTGAGCGCCGGCATAGGGTATTCGCGCTCGCGTGCGCCTTCGAACGGGTTGCCGCGCGCATCCATCCGTCCCTGGACGTTGCCCGCCTGACCGGACACGCCGATCTCGTGCTCGACCCGGTCGTAGTACGACTCGAGGTCCTCATAACCGATCGGCCAGTCTTCGACGGTGGAGTCTTCGGGGATTCGGGAGTGTCCGTAACGATTGGTGGTTTCCGACACCACCTTGAAGTCCCATGGGTTCAGACGCCAGCTCTGGGCCCAGTAGTGCAGCGTGGTGCCTCCGACCCCGTTCATCATCGGGTGTCCGCCACCCTGGACAGCGGCGCCGCCGCTCGTGCGTCTGAGGGTTGGAATTTCACTGTCGCACTTCCGCACAGAGAAAGGCCAGTCACGCACGTTGTTCCGGATCTCGTCCGGGGCGAAATCGCGCTTGGTTAGACGGCTGCCTGCCTCGAGACCCACGATGTCGAGTCCGGCCTCGGCCAGTGGGAGCGCCGCGACGCCGCCGGCGGCGCCGAGACCGATGATGACCACGTCGGTGCCAGGGAGCCTAGTCGCCATGGTGAGTGCCTCCCTCGTGCCGGTGGTCTACGACGGCCTTCTCGAAGTTTGGTGAGTCGTAGGCGGAGCGGTGGTTCGGCTCCAGCGCTCCGGCTTCCAGGGCTTCCTGGAGCGCCGGGGAGACCGCGGTGCGCACTCCCGGATACCGCAGTAGGTCCCACCCGATGTACTCTCGATTACCGCCATAGTACGGGTCGCCGAACGTGCCCTGCAGCACGTGGTTACGCACCATTCCGAAGAAGCTGGCCGAGCTGCCGCTGAAGCCGGTTTTAGCTCCGGTGGCGCCGCCGGTCTCGACGTCGATCAAGGCCGAGACCTGATCCAGGTGTGAGAGTTCGCGGAACGGCGCTCCGCGTGATGCGCGACAGTAGCGGTCAAACGCCGCCAGACCACCTCGATAGGCATTGCGGGAATCGGACAGCGCGCCGCTAAGTGCACGGTCGATGTAGACCACCGCGCCGGCAGCCACCGCCCCTGGCCCAAGCTCGTCCTCGGGAATCAGATGGTCGGCGATCGCCTCGAGGAGTTCTGCCTCGTCAGCCGTCAGCTGCTCATAGATCGCCGGCGCGGGTGCGATTCCGGACGGTTGCTCAGGCGCCAGTCCCTGCCGGGGAGCCTCGGGCGTAGGAGGCGCGGCCGCGGTTGGCACACCCACTGCCGTCACCGCAGCGGCGGCGCCAGCCACGCCGGCGCCACGGAGTAGCGCCCGTCGTGAGAGCGTCCGTCGTTCGTCTGTCATGACCTGTGTCCTTAGAACCGTTCGTACACCGGCACCAGCTCACCTTGGCCGATGATGTGGCCTTCCATCGCGCGCAGGAGATCTTCCCGATCGAGGCCTGGTTGGAGGCCGAGCTCGGTATCGAGTGCGTAGACCTTGAAATGATAGAGATGCGGGGTACCGGCGGGAGGCGCTGGCCCGCGGTAGTACGGCCGACGCCATCCGTTGAGCCCCTGGATCGCGCCTTCGAGCGCGGCCGGCATCGGCGTCTCCTCCATGATCGGAAGGCCCTGGGGAAGCCCGGTCGCGCTGCCCGGGATGCTGTAGATGATCCAGTGCACCCACGGCGGCGGATTGCCGGCGCCGAAGTCGGAACAGACCACGGCGATCTCGCGGGTGCCGGCGGGAAGATTGCGCCAGGTGATCGGTGGCGACAGGTTCCGCCCGTCTGGCGTGTAGACCGACGGCATCGTTTTTCCGGTGGTCATGGCCGGGCTTTCCACGATGATCTCGTGGGTCTGGGGTTGCGCCAGCACCGGCGTCGCGAGCAGTCCAAGAAAGAGGGCCCAGGACGTCGGTCGGCGGAGCAGCGTGTTCATACGTCGACCTCGCCGTTCAGTGCATATCAGTCTACGGCGAGCGGCAGTGCGGTGCACCTCAATTCTGATGTTGGGGATGGCGAGCGGCTTGCCGTGAGGGCGACGACGAACGCAGTAGACGCGCCTGGTTCTGGGACGGCTCCCATCACCGGCCGCTCTAGGCTTCCATCGAGCTTCCCGTTCGGGGTCTGAGCCGTTGCCGTCTTACTCAACAACGAGACTCAGCGAGTGTTCTCAAACGTCTTCGCCAAGGGGACGCCTGGCTGGGCCCGGGTCTCCAGACTCGCCCCATACCGCGTAGAATGCCGCAGTTGCTTGGCCACGTCGGCGAAGGTGATGACGTTCACGCGGATCCAGTTCACGCTCGTTTCGCTCCTGCTTGCCTCGGCGCCTTTGGCCGCTCAGGAGTTCCCGCTGGCCTCCGAGGTCCGTCGAACAGCAGCCGCACCGGCGGCCGTGGCGCCAACGATTGACGGGGACGTTCTTGGCGACCCGGCGTGGATGGGAGTGCCGGCCGCGAGTGGGTTCGTGCAGACCGCGCCCGACGAGGGGCAGCCGGCCTCGGAGAAGACCGAGGTCCGCGTCGTCTTCACCGACGACACGATCTACTTCGCCATCGTCTGCTATGACGACGACCCGGCTTCTATCATCATCAGCGACAGCCGTCGCGACTCCACGCTCACGAGCAGCGACAGCATCCAGCTAATCCTCGACACATTTCTCGACCAGCAGAACGGCTTCGTGTTCGGCACTAGCCCGGGCGGGCAGGAGTATGACGGTCAGCTGATCAATGAGGGCGCCGGGGGGAGCGGGATGGGCCGCGGAGGCACCTCGTCCGGTGCCGGAGGCGGCTTCAACCTGAACTGGGACGGGGCGTGGCAGGTTCGGACGGCAATCTCCGACGTGGGATGGACGGCGGAGTTCGCCATTCCGTTCCGCACCATACGGTTCCCTGCTGGCCAGGAGCAGGTGTGGGGCTTCAACGTCCAGCGGAGCATCCGTCGTCGGAACGAGCTCGCCTACTGGTCGCCGCTTCCGAGGCAATTTGATCTGTTTCGGGTGTCGATGGCCGGACAGCTCACCAACATTCAGGCGCCGGAGGATCTCTGGCGCACGCTGCAGATCACGCCCTATGTCGTCGGCGAGGGTGTGCAGCGCACCGAGTCACTGGACAACGCCATCCGGACCACCGGCGATTGGGGAGCCGACCTCAAGTACGGAGTGACGTCGGGGCTGACCTTCGATGCCACCTATAACACCGACTTCGCGCAGGTTGAGGTTGACCAGCAGCAGATCAATCTTGACCGGTTCAATCTGTTCTTTCCAGAGAAGCGGCCGTTCTTTCTGGAGAACGCGGGCGCTTTTACGGTGGCCAACAGCGGAGGGGCCGCCTTTAATGATCCCAGCCAGACCGAGCTCTTCTTTAGCCGCCGGATAGGCATTGGTGACGGGGGGCAGGCGATCCCAATCCTGGGTGGAGCCCGGCTGTCGGGAAAGGTCACCGACTCCACGACGATTGGTCTCCTTAACATGCAGACCGACGAGGCGGGTGGCGCGGCGGGCAACAACGTCGGGGTGGCGCGGCTGCGTCAGGACCTGCCGAACCGCTCCAGTATTGGCGCCCTGTTCGTCAACCGGCAGGCCACTGGCGACTTGGCGGCGAACAACGACCTCAACCGGACCTATGCGGTCGACGGTCGTCTGGGATTCGGCCAGAACGGCACCATCACCGGGTTCGCGGCGAAGACCGAGACCCCCGGGCTGATCGACGAAGACCACGCCTGGGATACCGCCGTTGACTACAACGCCCAGGCCTGGCGGCTGCGCCTCGGCTACATGGAGATGGGTGACAACTTCAATCCAGAGGTCGGTTTCGTCCGACGGCGTGGGTTCCGGAAGGTAGATGGGGGCATTTTCTACACCTACCGTCCAGAGAGCTTCCTCAAGATCCAGGAGATCCAGCCGCACGTTACCTTCAATCGGTTCTGGAACCGGGATCAGGGGTTCATTGAGAGCTCGCTGCTCCACATGGATGTGACATGGGAATTCGACGATAGCTCTACCCTCTCTAGTTGGTGGAACGTCAGGAAGGAGGGAGTGGTGAGACCGTTCTCGGTCTCGGGGGTGCCGGTGCAACTGGGTGCCTACGAGTGGGACGAGCTTACCCTGCGCTACACGTCCGATCGCTCGGCCCCAGTCAACGTCGGGGCCGCCTTCTCGCATAGCGGGTTCTTCGGCGGTACCCTCCGCTCCTACGGGCCGTCGCTCGGGTTCCGCCGGGGGGAGGTGCTCAACGTGCAACTCAATTGGAACCGGAACGATATCGACCTACCGCTGGGCTCGGTCATCACCAACCTGGTGTCGACCACCATCGCCTACAACTTCTCGCCGCGCGTCTTCGCGCAGAGCCTGCTGCAGTACAACGACAGTTCCGACACCTGGTCGGTTAACTTCCGGTTCGGCTGGCTGCAGGATGCCAACACCGGGTTGTTCCTGGTCTACAACGAGACCGATGGGCTTGGCGCTGCTCCGCACACCAGTGCGGGCCGTAGCTTCATCCTTAAGTACAGCTACCTGTTCGACGTCTTGCGGTGACGTAGAGCAGGTAGCTCTCGTCCCGGCTTACTCCGCGACAGCGTACGACCTGAGTCCGGGCGGGCTGTCGCCGCCGCCCACGGCGAACACCAGATACTGTCGGCCGCCGTGAAGGTAGGTGATCGGCGCGCCGCGGGGAGAGGTCTCGAGCGGGCGCTCAGACACGAGTTCGCCAGTCGACTTGTCGAACGCTCGCATGATTCCCAGTTGCGGGTTCTCGGGATCATCCGGCGTGAAGCCCTGGTTTACGAAGAGCAACGTCTTGGTGACCAAGGGGGCGTTACCGTTGACTGCCGACATCGACTCCCAGCCGAGGGGGCCGACGTCGGTGCCGTTACCGACGATGGCGTTTACTTTCTCACGCGGCCCGTCTCCCAACGGCACCTGCCAGGCGATGTCGCCCCGGTTAAGGTCGATCGCGGTCAATCGGGCATAGGGCGGCTTGATCAGGGGAAGCCCTCGGGGGCCTGGCGGCGACCGTGACCAGGTTTCAAATCGATAGGCCAAGTCAGACTCGTCCGGGTTCGGCGCTTCGAGTGCGGTCACCCACGGGTAGGTGGACGACTGGACGAAGAGATACCCGGTTTCCGGGTCGACCGAGCCGCCCGGCCAGTTCACGCCGCCCACGATTCCGGGCAGCTGGATGACGCCCTCTTTGCCGTTATGTCCCGCCACGATCGGTGGAGTGAAGAGCGGGCCGATGATGAAGTCCTCGACGATGTCGAGCGCTTCCTGTCGCAACTCGGGGGTGAAGTCGATCAGATCGTCGATGGTAATGCCCTGACGATCGAACGGAGGCGGTTTGGTGGGGAACGGCTGGGTCGGGGAGAGCCGTTCTCCAGGCACGGTCGAGGCGGGCACCGGTCGCTCCTCGATTGGCCAGACCGGCTCGCCGGTCGCCCGGTCAAAGACGTAGGTGAAGGCTTGCTTACTGGTCTGCGCCAGTGCCTTGATCGGCACGCCATCGACCACGATGTCAACCAGGTTCGGGGCGCTCGGGAAGTCGTAGTCCCAGACGCCGTGATGCACCGCCTGGAAGTGCCACACTCGCTGACCCGTCTCGGCGTCGAGGGCAACCACGCTCTCGGCGAATAGGTTGTCACCTAGCCGGTGGCCACCATACCAGTCGTCGCTTGGAGTGCCCAGCGGTAGATAGACATAGCCGAGCTCTTCGTCGCAGCTCATCCATGACCAGACGTTCGTGTTTCCGGTATAGCGCCACGAGCCGTCTTCCCAGGTCTCGACGCCGAACTCGCCGTCCTGCGGAATGGTATGGAAGACCCACTTCATCGCGCCGGTCTGAACGTCGTAGCCCCGGACGTGTCCGGGCGGCATCTGGCGCGTCAGGCCCAGGTCGTTGACAATGGATCCGACGACGATTGTGTCCCCACACATCGTGGGGGGCGACTTCTGGTTGTAGTGCTCGCGCGGGATCTCTCGCCCGAGCCCCTGGGTAAGGTCCACGTAGCCGGCGTCGCCGAAGCCGGTCACCAGGGCCCCAGTGGCCGGGTCGAGCGTGAGCAACTGCATGCCGCCGGTGGCGAACACAATCCGCTCCTCCCTGGCCCCGTCGCTCCAGTAGGCGACCCCGCGGCTACCGAGACCTCCGTGAGTTGGCGTCTCGAAGTCATAGGCTTTTGGGTCGAAGGACCAGAGCAAGGCGCCACTCGCCGGGTCAAGGGCTGCCACCAGGTTTAAGGTGGTGCTCACGTAGAGCCGGTCGTCCACCTTGATCGGCGTGGCCCGGAAGCCGCGGGGTGACTGGCCGGTCGTGGCGTCAAGCGCGGCGGCGTCCCAGGTCCACACTGGCTCGAGGCGGTCGATGTTGTCGGGCGTGATCTGGTCGAGCCCCGAGTATTTCGTGCTGGCCGGGTCGGCTGCGAATGACCGCCAGTCGCCGACCAGGTCTTGGGCATGGGCCGACGCGGCCGCCAGTAGCCCGGCAGCCACTGCGAAGGCCGCAAATCTTCCAGCCTGACACGGGACCTTCAGCACGGGCATTTGTCCTCCTTGGAAGGACTGTCATTCTGGCATGATGACCACCGAAGTCGTAGACTTGACTGATCGAACAAGTTCCACGGGAGCGTAAATACTGGTGATGTGCGCGAGGTCATTCTGGCTGGCTTTCAGTGTCTTCGTGACGTGCCTGTCGGCGACCGTTTCCGCCCAGCCTGGCGCCACTGACGGTGAGTGGCGGTTCTACGCTGCCGATACCTACGCCAGCAAGTACTCGCCCCTCGACCAGATCACGGCCGACAACTTTGCCGACCTTGAAGTGGCTTGGCGCTGGGAGACCGCAGACACCCATCTAGTCTACGAAGGTCCGCACGGTGCGACCGTCGTGTCCGCCGACACGCTCTTTGAGATGCTCGAGGCGGACGACCCGGATCTGTGGGTGACGCGGCCAGGTCCGGGGCGCTTCGTGGCCACTCCGCTGATGGTCGACGGCATCCTCTATCTGAGTACCCCGCTCTATCAGGCGGCCGCTATCGATGCCCGTACTGGTCGCACGCTTTGGGTACACGACCCGCGCATCTACGAGGCGGGGACCCCGGCCCCGGCCCCTTGGGCGCACCGCGGCGTCGGGTACTGGGAAAACGGTGGAGACGCGCGCATTGTGTGGGGTACCGGCGACGGGTTCCTCATGGCGGTCGATGCTGCCACCGGGTTACCCGCGGCAGACTTCGGCGACAATGGCCGAGTGGATCTAACCGACGGGTTGCCTCGCGCGACGCGGGGAGAGCGGGACAACTTAAACCTGTTGCCTCTGTCGTCACAGTCGGCGCCATTGGTAGTTGGTGACACCATCATCGTCGGATCGTCGATCAACGACTTCAGCATCACCAAGGAAATGCCGCCCGGGTTCTCGCGTGCCTACGACGCGCGGACCGGAGCCCACCGTTGGGATTTCCACAACATCCCGCAGAGTGGTGACGAGTTCGGTAGCGACACCTGGGGCAACGAATCCTGGCGCTACTCGGGTAACGCCAACACTTGGTCGAATATGAGCGCCGACCCCGAGCTGGGGATCGTGTACCTACCGACCAGCACCCCAACCTCCGATTACTACGGGGGGCACCGGCCGGGCGACAATCTGTTTGCCGAGAGTCTGGTGGCGGTCGACATCGAGACCGGGCAGCGGTTGTGGCACTTCCAGATGGTGCATCACGGCGTCTGGGACTACGACAATCCAACCGCTCCGAATATGCTCGATGTCACGGTGGATGGCCGCCGCGTAAAGATGGTGGCTCAGGTCACCAAGCAGGCGTTCATCTATGCGTTCGATCGGGTGACCGGCGAGCCGGTCTGGCCGATCACGGAGCGCGAGGTCAACACCGAGACCGATCTCGAGGGGGAGGTGCTCTCTCCGACCCAGCCGTTCCCGACCCGTCCCGCGGCGTTCGACACTCAGGGTGCCACCGTCGAGGACCTCGTGGACTTCACGCCTGAGATCAGACAGATGGCCCTCGACGCGGTCGACGGGTTCAGGCTGGGACCGCTCTATACGCCGCTCTCACTTCGGGGCACCATCTTTCGGCCCAGCGCGGGCGGCGGCGCCAACTGGTCGGGCGCGGCGGTGGACCCGGAGACGGGCGTGCTTTACGTCCCGTCGAGGAACGTGCATTCGGTGATGCGGTTTCGCCGTCCCGAGCCTGGCGAGCCGTCGACCCTGGACTACATCTTGACCCGCGGCCGGGCGTCGTTCATCCAGGCGGGGAACCCTAACCGTCGGCCGACTATGCCGCAGGGGTTGCCGCTGTGGAAGCCGCCCTACTCGCGGATGACGGCCATCGACATGAATAGCGGAAATCACTTGTGGATGACGCCGCTCGGCAACGGCGATCGCATCCGTAATCATCCAAGGCTCCGTGATCTGAATCTGCCGCCACTCGGAGGCGATGACAGTCGGAGCGGACCGGTGTTGACCCGGACGCTGCTGGTTCACGCCTTGACAGCGGGTGGTACCGACGACGGGCCACGGCTGGTGGCTTATGACAAGACCACCGGCGAGCCGGTCAGTTCGATCGACCTGCCGGGGGGCGCTATCGGCACCCCGATGACTTACATGCTGGACGGCACGCAATACATCGCTCTCACTGTGGGTGGGGGAGCGGCCCCGTCGCTCATCGCGCTGGCCTTGCCAGGAGACCGGCGGTGACGCGAGCGTCAACGGGAGGGGTCGTCCTGATGCTGGCGGCCTGGACGCCCGCATGACCGAGGAACTTACGGCCGGACAGCGGTAGTCGCGGCCCCACTCGACCTCGTTTCACCTGCACGCAATACATCCGCGACGGTTCCGTCACACGGTTGCGTTGTCACTGGAGGTCCCGGGAAGATCCGGGGCCCGGTACTGGTCTACAAGAACGAGGCCTACGCCACCGGAGGAAGCTATGACCGTGCACGAGTTTCTCACCCGCATCGCTGAGATTGATGACGCTGCCCTCCGTCGTGCGGTGGCCCAGGCGTTGGCCGTTGAACGACCGTGTTCGCCGGAGAGTTACCGGCGGCTGTATCTGCGTGTGTTGATGATCGTAGGCAATGGGTCCACCTGCGCCTCGCGGATCGCGCATCGCGCGGCCTGAATACTGCCCGAGGCGGTTCAGTCCCGCGATCGTAGGGTTCACGAAAGCACCGAGGAGGATGGGTTGGTGGAGGTGCCGACGCTCCGCCAGAGTTGGCGATGCGATTCCTGGAGGAGTTCCAGGCGTGCCCAAGACGAGTCGCTCTTGCCGAGTGCAGGCCGCTCACGCCATACCTCTGACGCGGTATGCGAGTCCGTGCGGCTAGGGGGGCAGTGAAGGTTACGCCAGGACGTCCTGCACTACCCGGCCAGAAACGTCAGTTAGCCGGAAATTCCGGCCCTGGAACGGGTAAGTCAACCTGGTGTGATCAACACCAAGCAGGTGCAGCATCGTTGCGTGCAGGTCGTGGATGTGCACTGGGTCCCGGACGATGTTGTAAGAGAACTCGTCCGTCTCTCCGTGCGTGACACCAGGTTTCACGCCTCCGCCGGCCATCCAGATGGTGAATGCACGCGGATGGTGGTCGCGGCCGTAGGTCTCTTCGGTGATGATGCCCTGGCTATAGGCGCTCCGCCCGAACTCGCCGCCCCAGACCACGAGGGTGTCGTCCAGTAGCCCGCGCTGTTTGAGGTCCATCACGAGCGCTGCCTGCGCCTGGTCGACATCCTTGGCCTGTCTGGAGATCCCTTGCGGTAGGCGGGTATGCTGGTCCCAGCCGCGGTGGAAACACTGCACGAAGCGTACATCCCGCTCCGCCAAGCGACGGGCGAGCAGGCAGTTTCTAGCGAAGGTCCCAGGCGTCCGCGAGTCTTCACCGTAGAGCTCGAAGGTGCTGTCCGGTTCGTCCGACAGGTCGGTTAACTCCGGTACCGACGATTGCATCCGATACGCCATCTCGTATTGCGCGATGCGCGTGCTTGTCTCCGGATCGCCGAACTCCTCTTCTTTCAACTCGTTGAGGGCGCCAAGGTCATCCAGGAATCGGCGTCTGGTGTCCTGGTCGACGCCGGGCGGGTTGGACAGATACAGCACCGGATCGCCCGTCGAAAGGAACTTCACTCCTTGGTAGCGCGTCGGCAGGAATCCGCTGCCCCACAATCGGTCGTAGAGCGGCTGCCCGGTCTGGGCTGAGCCCTTCGAGACAATGGCTACGAAGGTCGGCAGGTCGGAGTTCATCGACCCGAGCCCGTAGGAAAGCCAAGCCCCCATGCTCGGTCGGCCGGCCAGTTGTGCCCCGGTCTGGAAAAAGGTGATCCCGGGGTCGTGGTTGATCGCCTCGGTATGCAGTGACTTGATGAAGCAGAGCTCGTCCGCGATCTTCGCCGTGTGGGGCAGCAGCTCGCTTACCCAGGCCCCGGACTGTCCGTGACGGGCGAACGGGAACTTCGATGGCACGAGTGGAAAGCTGTCCTGTCCGGCGGTCATGGCGGTGACGCGCTGGTCGCCGCGAACGGACGGGGGCAGATCCTGTCCCGCCATGTCGGTGAGTGCCGGCTTGTAGTCAAACAGCTCGTGTTGCGACGGGGCGCCCGACATGAACAGATAGATGATCCGCTTCGCCTTGGGCGCATGGTGCGGCAGGCCTGGCAAGGCGCCAAGGCCGGCCGGTGCGCTCGGCCGCGCGAGCAGGTCCTGTCCGAACAGGGTCGCTAGCGCAGCTGACCCGATACCCGTGCCCGCGAGTTCGAGGAAACGACGACGCGCCAGGAGGCGCTCAAAGGGCCATTCCATCAGCTATTCCTTTGTGATCGTGCCGTCGAAGTTCAGGATCAGGTTGGCGACCATCGTGTAGGAGGCTAGCTCCGCGACATCGAGTGTCTCGTTCCGCGTCGACTCTCCCTGCGTCACCAGCGCCAGGGCTGCCTCTCTGTTCGCCGCATATTCGGCGAAATGCTCCTGGAAGCCGGCCACGAGGATCTCGTGGGCGCGCGCCGGCGGACGGTGGGCGGTGGCCAGCAGGTACGCGTAGGCGATCCGATCCTCGGGCGAGTCGCCTCCCTCCAGCATTATCCGTTCGGCCAGCCGCCGCGCCGCCTCCACGTAGGTCACGTCGTTCATCAGGTTCAGCGCTTGGAGCGGCGTGTTCGTGCGCCCGGTGCGCACGATACACGTCTCGCGCGTCGATGAATCGAACGTCATCATCGTCGGAGGACCGAGCGTGCGTTTCCAGAAGGTGTAGAGGCTCCGGCGGTAGATGTCGTCGCCTTCAGATAGCTCATAGTCGCCGTAGCCGCCCTCGACCATGTCGGCCCAGAGTCCCTCCGGCTGATACGGTTTCACCGAAGGGCCGCCGACCCGCTCCATCAGGAGGCCGGAGATGGCCAGCGCTTGGTCCCGGATCATCTGAGCCTGAAGGCGCAGTCTGGGGCCGCGGGATACGAGACGGTTCTCGGGGTCGCGTTCGAACTCCTCCGCGCTCATCTTCGATGACTGGCGGTAGGCGGCGCTGGTCACGATGGCGCGCTGGAGCGACTTCACGTTCCAGCCCGAGTCGACGAACTGGGTCGCCAGCCAGTCGAGCAGCTCGGGATGACTGGGATACTCGCCCTGGGTCCCAAAGTTTTCGGCCGTCTTGACCAGTCCGCTGCCGAAGTACATCTGCCAGAACCGGTTTACGGTGACCCGGGCGGTTAGCGGGTGGGCCGGATCAACCAGCCAGCGGGCGAACGACAGCCGGTTGGCGTCGGCGCCATCGGGCAGTGGCGGCAGTACGCTCGGGACGCCGGGGAAGACTTCCTCACCCGGCAGGTCGTAGGCGCCACGGTTGAGCAGGTAGGTGGGCGTGCGGACCGCGTTCTCCTCCATCACCATCACGGTGGGGAAGCTGGCCCAGAGCTCGTTTCGCTGCCGTTCAAGGTTCCTAACCTCGCGCATCGCGTCCTGGATCTCGGCCGGCGCATACTGGTCCAGGAAGGCCATCCGGAGCTTGTCGGCCTGAGCCTCGGAACGTTGTGCGGTCGGGATGGCGACGATGGCACTCAGGGAGGTGACCTCCGCCGCCACCGCCGCTTCGGCCGGACTCAGCGCGCCTCGATAGATGCGGACCTCGTCGATAACGCCACGGAACCGCGGCTTGTCCGAGCCGCTGGCACCGATGCGCAGCGGGAATCCGCGGACCCGCAGTCGGTTCCCAACCAGATCGTTCAGCCCGGTCTGCGCCTGTACCTGTCCGTCGATGTAGATCCTGACGCCCTCGGGCGTCAGCGAAGCATCGTAGGCCACCACGACGTGTTGCCATTCGCCTAGCCGTACCGGCTCGACGGTTTCGGCGGCGACGCCGTCGTCGAGCACCCGGGTGGACATGTTGAACCGCAGTTTGCCCTCTTCGAGGTAAAGGCCCCAGCCGACCTCCCCCTGATCGCCGCTACCGGCGCGGGAGAGCACCACACCGTCGGCGGCGTCCGGCTTGATCCAGGCCGCGAAGCTGAAGGCGTCGGTATAGGTGAGGTCAGGGCTGAGCCCGGCGTTCACGAAGCGGGCGCCGTCGAAGGCTAGCGCTCGACCAAGCCGTCCCTCCACGAAACTCGGCAGGCCATCCTCGAGGATCGCGGGCACCTGATCGGTCGTCTGGGTACCGGCAACGTCCCCTTCGAACCCGTGGTGCACGACCAGGCCGTCGCGTAGAGTCCAGTCGACCCCACCAGCCTCGGCCAGCGCGGCTTCCCACGCTTCCTGGGCGGTGGCCGCCTGGTCGTCGAGCGCCGCGAGGGTGGACCGCGCGTCAGCGAGCTGATCGTCGAGCACGTCGATCTCCGCCTGCTGTTCGTGGGTTGGAGCGGTGACCAGCGGCGGCGAGTTCTGGTACTTGAAGCCCTTGCCGCGCTCGGGGATGTTGTTGAAGTTGGCCAGGACCTCGTAGAACTCCTTCTGGCTGATTGGGTCGAACTTGTGGTCGTGGCATCGGGCACACCCGAGCGTTAGCCCCATCCAGACGGTGCCGGTGGTCGAGACCCGGTCCACCGCGTACTCGGCTAGGAACTCCTCGGGAACGATGCCGCCCTCACTGTTCAGGCTGTGATTGCGGTTGAAGGCGGTCGCTACCCGCTGGTCGATGGTGGCGTCGGGCAGCATGTCGCCGGCCAGCTGCTCGATCGTGAACTGATCGAACGGCATGTTCTCGTTGTAGGCGCCGATCACCCAGTCTCGCCATCGCCACATATCCCGTTCGCCGTCGGTCTGATACCCGTTGGTGTCAGCGTAGCGGGACGCATCCAGCCATTCGGTGGCCATTCGTTCCCCGTAGCGGGGTGAGGCCAGTAGCCGGTCGACGACCGACTCGTAGGCGTCGGCGGAGTCATCGTTCAGGAAGTCGGCCAGCTCGGTCGGGGTGGGCGGTACGCCGGTCAGATCCAGCGTCACGCGTCTGAGCAGCGTGGCGCGGTCGGCCTCGTCTGAGGGGGTGAGGCCCTCGTCTTCGAGTCTCGCCAGGATGAACCGGTCGATCGGGTTGCGCGGCCATTCAGCGGCTCCCACGCTCGGTGCTGGTGAGCGCTCGGGCGGAATGAAGGCCCAGTGGTCCTGGTACTCGGCGCCCTGGTCGATCCAGCGTCGTAGCGTGTCGATCTGTTCAGGACGGAGGGCGGCGCGGCCTCGGGGCATCCGAGCTCGCTCGTTCTCTTCGGTGACTCGGTGGAGGAGCAGGCTCTCGTCCGCGTCGCCTGGAATGATTACCGGTCCGCCGTAGCGTCCTCGGTCGCTCGTCGGACCCTCTGGCACGTCGAACCGGAGCCCTGCCTGGCGGGAGGCCTCGTTCGGTCCGTGGCAGTTGAAACAGCCCTCCGACAGGATGGGCCGAACGTCCTTGTTGAATTCGACCCGGTTGGCCGTCTGCGCCAGCGCGAGCGCGGGCAGGCCAAACACGAGCCCGATGCACATCGAGCGAAGTAGGCACATCTGCATGGAATATCCCAAGAGATGGTAGGCCGAGGGCGGGTTGCTGACAAGCCCCCCAGCCGGACCGCGAACGTCCGAACACTGGCGTCCCGGCGATTGCTGAACTACAGTTGTCGCGCATATGACGTCGCAGGAGCACCAGATGACTAGCCGTATCGCCGTGTCGACCCTTGCCATCTTTACCATCCTGGTGTCGCCCGCCGCTGCCCAGGTCGAGAACTGGACGCCGGTCACCGACGCCGTTCTCCAAGATCCGCCGGCCGAGGACTGGCTTAACTGGCGCCGGACGCTCAATGGTCAGGCCCACAGCCCGCTCGACGAGATCACCACGGACAATGTGGGTGACCTGCGGCTCGAGTGGAGCTGGGCGCTCAGGCCCGGCCCGCAGCAGACGACGCCGCTCGTGAGGGACGGCGTGATGTTCGTCGCCAATCCGGGCGAAATCGTGCATGCGCTCGACGCTGTCACTGGGGAGCTTATCTGGGAGTACGAGCGAGGCGCCGAGGCGCCCGGGAGCAGCTTCGGCGGGCCGCCAGCCGGGCGGATGACCCGGAACATCGCGATGTGGGAGGACAAGATCTACCTCAACACCGCGGATGCCCATATCGTTGCGATTGATGCCAGGACCGGCGAGGAAGTCTGGGACTCGGACATCAATCAGGACGTCGGCTATCAGTTTTCTAGCGGGTCGATCATCGCCGACGGCCGAGTCGTAGCAGGGTTAACCGGTTGCGGCCGCTACCGGGAGGAGAGTTGCTTCATCGTCGGGCTCGACGCGGCGACCGGAGAGGAGCTGTGGCGGACCTCCACTGTTGCGCTACCTGGTCAGCGCGGTGGCGACACCTGGGGCGACCTGCCGCCGATGTTCAGAGCCGGCAGCGATTCCTGGATTCCGGGCAGCTACGACCCGGTGACCAGGACGCTGTTCCACGGCACCTCGCAGGCCAAGCCCTGGGCGCGCGCGGTTCGCGGCACCGATGGCGATGCCCTCTACACGAACTCGACCCTAGCGCTCGATCCCGATACCGGCGAGATGAAGTGGTACTACCAGCATTTGCCTGGTGAGACGCTGGACATGGACGAGGTCTTTGAGCGGATCATCGTCGAGTATGACGATCGCCGGTCGGTATTCACCATGGGCAAGATCGGCGTGCTCTGGGAGATGGGACTCAACACCGGACGGTTCAGGAGTGCCCACGATCTGGGCTACCAGACGGTGGCCGACATCGATCAGACCTCCGGTGAGGTGACCTACCGCAACGGCACCATTCCGGTCATCGGTGAGGAAATCTACTGGTGCCCGAGCACTGCCGGCTTCAAGAGCTGGCGCGCCATGTCCTACTACCCGGAGATGGAGACCTTCTTTATCCCGATCAACCTCAACTGCGAGACAGCCATCTTCGGCCCGGTAGACCGGGTCGCTGGCGGCGGAGGCACTGGTCCGGTTCGTCGAACGAACCACCACCACCCCGACAGCGACGAGCAGCTGGGCGAGTTTCTGGCGATGAACATGCGGACCGGAGAGGTGCAGTGGCGCCGTCGATTTCGCACGCCGATCAACAGTGCCGCCTTGACTACCGACGGTGGGCTCGCGTTCGCGGGCAGTTGGGACCGGCAGATGTACGCCTTCTCCGCCGAGACCGGCGAGACGCTGTGGGAGACGCGTCTGCCCACGTCGATCCAGGGCTTTCCGATTACCTACGCCGTCGACGGCAAGCAGTATCTGGCGGTGCCAACCGGAGCGGGCGGCGCGAGCTGGGGAGGCATGCTGCCGGCCGATCTGACCCCGGAGGCGAAGCGTCCGGTCGGTGGAAACGGAATCTTTGTCTTCGCCCTACCTGACTAGCGGATGGTGGAGGTCGGACGCTCGTAACGTCTGGTCGCAAGCCGTCGTTCTTACCGAGTAGTGCCGACACGTTTCTTCGCTACGTTGCCGTTCGTCGCGTTCTGTCTGGCTTTGGCTGCTACGGTCTGGGCCCAGGGCGTGAATGTGCCAACCTCGTCCGCTACCGAGGGGCAGTTAACCTCCGGCGGAGTCCCGCTGGTTCGGGCGACTCCCGTCGACACTGCGCCGATCATCGACGGTCAGATCCTCGGCGATCCCGCTTACGATGCGGCGGTGTTGGCGACTGGATTCGTTCAAAGCCGGCCATTCGAGGGCTTGCCGGCGTCCGAGCGCACCGAGGTACGCATCGTCTACACGGCTGACACGCTGTACTTCGGGGTAGTCTGCTACACAGACGATCCAGCGTCGATTATTGTCGCCGATAGTCGCCGGGACTCGGACCTGACCGAGACCGATAGCTTTCGGATCATTCTCGACACCTACCATGACGGTCTGAACGGTTTCGTGTTCGGTACCAATCCCGCTGGGGTCGAGTACGACGGGCAGCTCACCAACGAGGGGCAGGGCAGCCGTGGCTCGGGGGGCGGCTTCAACCTGAACTGGGACGGAGTCTGGCAGGTGAGTACCCAGGTTAACGACCAGGGCTGGACCGCCGAGATCGCTATCCCGTTTCGCACGTTGCGCTACCCGTCCTCGGACGATCAGACCTGGGGTATGAACTTCCAGCGGAATATCCGTGCCCAGAACGAACAGGTGTTCTGGGCCCCTCTCCCGCGCCAATTCAACCTGAACCGGATCTCGCTCGCCGGCGAGCTCCAGGGGCTGACCGTACCGGCCCAGCGCAACCTCCAGCTCATGCCCTACGCGCTGGGTAAGGCGGTGCACCGGAGCGCCGGCGGAAGCGACACCACGACCGGTGATGTCGGTGTCGATCTGAAGTACAGCGTCACCCCGAGCCTCACACTGGATGGCACCTACAACACTGATTTTGCGCAGGTGGAGGTGGACGACCAGCAGGTGAACCTTGATCGGTTCAACCTCTTCTTTCCCGAGAAGCGGCCGTTCTTTCTGGAGAATGCCGGGCTGTTTTCTGTCGGACAGCAGGGCGCCGTAGACATCTTCTTTAGCCGTCGGATTGGGTTGGGTGCCGGTGGCTCGCAAATCCCCATCCTGGGTGGCGGACGCCTCTCGGGCAAGGTGGGTCGGAACACCAACATAGGGTTCCTGAACATGCAGCAGGACTCGGTGACGAGCGCCGGGTCGCCACAGCAGAACTTCACGGTGGCCCGCGTCCGGCAGGATCTCGCGAATCGGTCGAATGTCGGTGCGATTGTGGTGAACCGTCAAGCCGCGGGCGACCTGTCAACGGACGCTGACTACAACCGGACATTTGCGGTCGACGGTCGATGGGGCATCGGACAAGGGGGGACGATCTCGGGGTTTGTGGCCCAGACCGACACTGGCGCAGGGGCACGCACGGGCGGGTCCGAAGGGGGAGACACCCACGCCTACTCGGTCTCTGGGCAACACGAGTCGTCGTGGTCGCGGGTGTCGCTCATCTATACCGAGGTCGCGCCAGACTTCAATCCCGAGGTGGGGTTCCTGGCGCGTGAGGGTTATCGTCGGGCCTACGCCACGGTTTTCACCACATTTCGTCCGGACGCTTTCCTCGGTTTGCACGAGATTCGTCCACACACGTACCACAACACCTACTGGAACTACGACACCGGACTACACGAGACCCAGTTCACCCACATCGACAATCACCTCGAGTGGCGGAACGGGTACGAGATCCACACCGGGATGAACATCACCCGGGAGGGCATTTTCGAGGCGTTCGAGATTTTCCCCGGAGTGATTGTTCCTCCCGGGGTCTACGACCACCAGGAGGCGCAGATCGTCGGAAACACGAATCTGGGGGCGCCCGTCAGCGGCGAGCTGCGGTGGATCGAAGGGGGTCTCTTTGGCGGAGAGCGCACTACAATCCAGCCCGAGGTGACGGTGCGGGCGGGCGAAACCTTCAACGCGAGCTTCGCCTGGAGCTACAACGACTTACGGCTGCCTGGCGGCGAGTTCGTGACCAACTTGCTCCGGCTGCGGACGTCGTATTCATTTACTACCCGGATGTTCTTCCAGGCGCTGGTCCAGTACAACGATCGAGCGAATCTCTGGTCGTCGAATCTGCGGTTCGGCTTGCTGTCAGACGCCAACACCGGCCTGTTCGTCGTCTACAACGACATTCAGGGGATTGGCCCGACTCTGTCGCCAGGGGCCGGGCGCACCCTGACCCTCAAGTACAGCTATCTGTTCGACCTGTTGCGGTAGAGTCTGACGGCGCTACTCTGCGCCTAGGCTGCGCAGAATCTCGGCGATCTCAGGCAGGGTGCCGCGAGCCCCGTTGGTGCCGGGGATGGTCTGCGGCGTTTCGGCCAGGTGCAGGGGTGTCTGATCACGACCGTTTGGGGCGTTGACGTCGGCGCCTCGCTCGACCAGGTGTCGGACCACATCACCAAAACCTCGGCGAACGGCGTCGTGGAGCGCCGTGTTGCCGTTCCCGCCCGGAAGATTCACGTCGACCCCCTGGTCGAGTAGCAAGGTCGTCAGCTGTACCACCATCGCTTCTTCGTCGTCCAGGTCCATGGCGGGCGGAACGTCCACTTGGTTGCGGCGGTCCTCGGCCGTGTTGCCCGGCATACCCATGGCGGCCTGCACGCTGGTCATCCCAATGCCGGGCACGTTGAAGGCGTCGGCGCCGCCGGCGACGAGTTCGCGCGCGCTCTCCAGTTCGCCGTAGCGCGCCGCCAGCCAGAGGGCATTGGCTCCCACATACTGATGACGGATGCTGAAGTCGGCGCTGAATCGTCGACCCGGTGTGCCGTGCTCGACCAGCGCATCGGCGTCGGCGCCGTGTTTGAGGAGCGCGCCCACCAACGAGGTCTGGCCGCGCAGGACCGCGGCGTGTAGCGCCGTGTAGCCGGCTTCGTCGAGGTTCGGATCTGCGCCCGAATCCAACAGATACACGCCCACCGCCCCGTGCCCACTGTGGGCAGCGATTACGAGCGCTGACATACCGGCGGCTGCAGTGTCATTGACGTCGGCCCCGGCGTTGACGAGAGCGCGCGCCGTGTCCACGTCGCCGTTTCGGGCGGCGAAGATCAGCGCCGTCGAGCCTCCGTGGGCCATCTTGAAGTTGCCGCTGGGGTTGGTGTTGCCCGCCGTGTTCTCGAGCTGATGCCATACCCGGCTGCGCGCGTGTAGGTCCGCCCCGGCGTCGACGAGGCGACGCACGATGCCCACGTGACTCTGGGCGGCGGCCCACATCAGCGCGGTCTGACCGCGTTCGAGCTCCGCGAGGTTCGGATCGACGCCCGCCTGAAGCAGCCGGTCGACCGCCGCCGGCGCGCCGGCCCGCGCCGCCGCCATGAGAGGCGTCTCACCCATGTTGAGTGTGACGTTGGGGTCGGCGCCCGCGTCGAGCAGATGCGCGACAGCATCGGCGCTGCCGTTCCCGGCCGCAAGCCACAGCGGGGTGGCGCCGAGGTCGTTGGCGATGTTCACCGAGGCGCTTGCTTCGAGCAGCGCATGCATGGCGGCGAGGTTGTTCCGGTGCGTCGCCCAGTGGAGCGCGGTCGCTCCATCGCCCTGTCGTGCGTCCGGGTCGGCGCCGATGGCCAGCAGCGCTTCCAGGCGTTCGGTGTCATCGAGTCGAGCCGCATCAATCAGCGCAGAGACAGGCTGGGCGAGGCCGGAGGCCGAGCCGAGGAGCACGAGGGCAACTGTGACCGATGCTCGAACTGTGGCGTGCATGCCCGTATGCTACCGTCCGGTCGCCGTCTCTGGCTAGCGTCTGGGCCTGGCGCGCCAAACGCCTGGATGACGATCAGTGTTGCCAGGTCCCCATCGCGCTGTTCGAAGAGGGCGACGAAGCGTAGTTCAGGGCGGTCGTGGAAGGTCTGTCTGAGGACGATACGAAGAAGCGGTTTCCAGAAAGGCTCAAGCAGATCAGACAGTTCACGTCGATGGAAGCCGCCAGCGACGGGTCGGCCATTAAACTAGGTCGCCTTCAGCGGCGAAACACGGCCGCCACCTCTGGGAACAGCAGTTCCGGCAGGGACCGCCGCTCCCGGTCGCGATCGCCGAGTCCGCTGGCGTTCTCATACCGCTCAAGTACGGCCAACGCCGAGGCGACGTCCTCTTTTCGCGTCGCTTCGAACTCGACACAGCGCACCACGCGTCCTCCACCCTCCGCCCGGTAGTGCACTACCTCGGCGTCGTGGAAGTACCACACATCCAGATCCTTAAGCAGGCTGTCCTGCCACTCCACCTCGAACGGCGCGAGAAACGCATCCACGGCGTCAGTCTGGTCACCTGCGTGGTGGCCGAGGTCGAGGTTGACCTCGGTGCGGATCTGCGGATCGTCCTCGAGGGTCTTGAGCGTAAGGTGGTGGAGCTCTGGGTCGAAGCGGTGGCGGATGAGAAATCGGTGCTTCTTACCGGCTCCGGTGAGGAAGTAGCGGTCGCGCACTTGGAGCGTCGCGCGCCGGGTGGGGCCCAGCGACGTCAGAGCCTGGTCGAAGGCCGCCAGGTCGAACCTGGCCTCGACCACGTACTTGTGCTCGATCTCGGTGAATCGCAGATCGGACTCGGTCACGTCACATCCAGCGCTTGAAGTGTCGCATCACCGACAGCCGAAGCCGTAGCACCGCGGGCAGTGAGGTGCGGAACCTCGGAGTCACCCGCACTTGAGCCGGGTCCGCAGCCAGCCGCTGAAAGATCTCGCGCGCTTCCTCCACCATCGCTCCGTCGGTTGTTTCGAGCATCGCCTCGGCGAGTCGGTCATGGGCGGCGTCCTCGAAGTTGTAGCTGCCGAACGAGACCCGTTCGTCATCCACGAGGACGATCTTCGAATGTTCGCCGCCCCGGTGCTCCCAGATCTGAATGCCCGCATCAAGGAGCCGGTCGTAGGATGCGGCGGCGGCGATCCAGGCCAGGTCGGTTGCGTCGAGTGCGTCCCGGTGAGAATGGTACACCTCGACTCGGACCCCGCGCCGGGCGGCCGCCTCCACCGCAGTCAGCAGTGAGGGGATCGGTTTGAAATAGAAGGCGGTCAGCTGTACTGACGTTCGCGCGCCATTTATCAGCGCCACCATCCGATCGGTTACCTCATTGGGACCCCGCCAGCCCAGTGGGCCCAGCCGGCCCTGGGCGAGATTGGGATTACAGAACCAGTAGTCCAAGTCGAGTCCGGGGTCGGGAGATACCGTCGTTCGGAGGTAGGCGACGTGGTTGTCGTCGACCGCGCCGCCGAGGTCGCAATAACTCTCAAGGAGGACCGGAACCACGGGGCCTCGCAGGGCCACGGAGAACTCGTGCCAGTGCTCGAATGAGCTGGCGGTCAGGTTGCTACTGCCAAAGATGGCTTCCCCTGCCTCCGAGACCTGGATCTTGACGTGCTGTCCTCCTCCGAGCCGCCGCTGGATCGGGAACCTAGGGCGATAGACGGTGACGGTAGCGCCTGCCTGTCGAAGGGTGTCTAGACGAGACGAGAGTGCCCGTTTCGCCTCGTCGGCCATGAGTACTCCACCCAGGGTTTGGCCGAAGCCGTCGAGGAGCAGGTGCACCGCCACGCCGCGTCGGCATGCTTCGTCCAGCGCGTCGAGAAACTCGATGCCGTAGCGGTCGTACTCAAGGTAGTAGGTCGAGGCGTAGAGGAAGTCCCGGGCCGCGGCGACCATCTCCAGCCGTCGGCGCCACTCGTCGTTCCGGTCCCACAGTGGGACAAGCCTCGTGGCTCGCGTGGTCCGCACGGGCTGCTAGGACACTAGAGGCGGTATCCCCCGGCGATGTCGATGTTGGCGCCGGTCACGTAAGGGGCGTCGAGTAAATACTCGACGGCCTCCGCCACTTCGTCGAGCGTGCCGGCACGTCCCAGCGGCACCGACTGGCCGATCTCGTCAGGCGGAGGAAGGTCGATGGAGTTCTCCAGCTGACCGGGCGAGACCATGTTCACCCGGATACGCCGGTCGGCATAGCCTTTCGCCAGCGCGCGGGTTAGCACGAGGAGGCCGGTCTTGCTCACGAAGTAGTCTGCGCCGCGGGTGTTCGCCCGGATTCCCTCGAGCCCGGCCATGCCGATGTTCACCATGCTGCCGCCGTCGGGCATACGCTGGAGCGCGTGGTAGCAGCAGTAGTAGGCACCCGACAGGTTCGCGGCCAGGGTGGCGTCCCAGACCGTCGGGTCGAGCGCGGTGACATGCTGCGGGTTGTAGTTACCCACGTTGTTGATCAGGAGATCGACGTGACCCTCGGTCTCTCCAATGTCGGTGAAGGCCGACGCCACTTCCTCCCTACGGGAGATGTCCGCTTGCAGGGCGCGCGCGGACCGGCCCAGTGCGCGCACCTCCTGTGCAAGCGACGCGGCGTCTTCTGCGGATCGACGGTAGAGCACGACTAGGTTGTAGCCGCGGGCCGCTACCCGCAGCGCCAGTCGGCGACCGAGTCGTCGGGCTCCGCCAGTTACGACGGCGACGGGGGTCTCGGTAGCGGTCACGGGCGCTCGCGCTCCACCCGGACGAACGAGGCGGCGGCCGCCGCGACGGCGCGCGGTTTGCGGATCTCCATGCGAATCGTCTGGACCGTGGGCAGTTCGTGGAACAGTCGAGACACGGCCTCTTCGGCTAGCGTTTCGAGCAGCTGATATCCCCGCTGCTCGGCGAGCCTCGTGATGGTGCGGGTGACACCGTCGTAGTCGACGGCATCCGCGAGCTGGTCAGACGCAGCCGCGGCGGCGAAGTCGTAGTCCAGTTCGACGTCGATGTGTAGCGGCTGAGGGCCGATGCGCTCATGGTCGTACACCCCAATCACGCATTGGACCTCCAGGTCCCGGAGACCGGCGGTGCCCTTCATGCGGCCCGGCTCCCGCTGTTGGGCCGGCGGACCACCCAGATCTGTTCGTTCGCCCTGGTGGGATCGAATGTTGTCCGCTCGAAGTCGCCCCAGCAGGAATCGATCTTGAATCCGACATCCTCCAGTAGCGTCTGGGCCTGTTCCGGCGTTAGCCAGCTGAGTTCCAGTTTGCGGTACTGCCGATCGATCTGCCGACCGTTATCGTCCAGCGTGTCCTCCCAGGTGATCACGGTGATGCGCTGACCCGGGTCGTCGAGCAGTGAGGTGACCCACAGCAGCCGGTCCGTGCCATCGGGCGCCTTAAAGATGGACCGCAGCTGGGCCTGTCGCATGTGCGCACGTGCCCGATCGGTCACCACGAAGTCGTCGAAGACGAACCGTCCACCTGGCCGCAACTGCTCGAACACACGTGCCAAGGCCTCCCGCTTATCGTCGATGGCGGTGAGATGCCCCAGGCTGTGATACGGCAGGGCGATGAGCGCGGCTGGCGTGTCGAGCTCGAACGTGCGGAAGTCGGCCTGCAGCAGGGTCAATCGGTCGGCAACTCCCGCGGCTGTGGCTCGCGCCTGGCATCGCTCCAGCATCCGGGCCGAGGCGTCGACGCCGACCAGTCGAGCGCCTCGGCGCGCCGCTTCGACCGCAATCCGGCCATCGCCCACACCCAGCTCGACGACGGGGCCTTCGGCTGCGACATATAGCTCGCTGTAGAACGGAAGATTGGCTCGCGCTGCCGGTGCAGTGTCGGTCCAGACGGCGTAGATGTCAGCGAAACGGTCGTACTGGTTTCCCGAGTCTGGATCTTGGTCGGCGGGTGGCATCGTAGGCGAGGATACCAGAGGCGCCTGCGCTCAGCGTGACAGCGGCGTCAACCGACGAGCTCACTGAGCAGATTCTCAATCGAAAGCTCGCCTCCAAGTAGCAGTCCCCCCTGGTTCGTGAGTCCTGTATCTTCGAGTGGCGTGCCCTGTCCGCCTATTAGGATCCGGGTGCCGGTGCCTTGCCGGCGAGTGAAGTCGATAAGGTGGCTCCGGTGGCTGTCGTAGAGCGCCCGCCGAGTCACCGAGAGTACAACGGCACTGGGTTGTACCTGATTGCAGGCCGTTTCCAGGTCTTCGAACGGGAGACTCGGACCGAGATAACAGGGTTGCACGCCGTGCTGTGCGCACCGATATGCCAGCGTCAGCAACCCGAGATCGTGCTGCTCGTCAGGTAAACATGCGAATAGCACGGGTGGACGACTGGTCGACCGCTGAGACGCGGTTTCGACGAGTTTTCGTAGCCTGTGCTTAAAGACGCCGCTCAATAGGTGTTCATGGGCCACGCCGCAGGTTCCCTGGGCCCAGTGATCGCCGATCTTGCGGGTGACGGGTTCGATCAGCTGGGCGATGACCTGGGTGGGCGCTACCAGAGCGAAGGCCTCGTCGAGCGCTTGCTCGATTCCAGGGCCATTTAGCGCCAGCGCTGCGTCGATGGTACGTGCCTGGAGCGCTGCCATGGTGGTCGGTCCCTCGGCGGTCGGTGCCGGTGGGGTCCCCACCGGCGTGAGTGCGCGTGCCTCAGCGAGCAGTTCGTCTCGGCCCGTGAGGGCGAGTTCCCCGATGCTTCGACCCTCACGCATCCGGCGGCGCACCAGCTTGAGCAGTGTCAGATCATCCTTGGTGAACAGGCGGTGCCCACCTGGGCCCCGTCTGGGGTGCAGGAGGCCATGGCGGCGCTCCCAGGCCCTGAGGACAGCGGGTGAGAACCCTGTCGCGCTGGTTACAGTCCTCATCTTGTACAGCTTTTGATCTGACATAAGCTGCAAATCTACTGAGTGAACAGCAAAAAATCAACTATTTATATGAACAATATATTGACAATATATGAACGTCTGGCTATGGTTCTGTGTCAACTGAGTTTGGACGCCACAGAAGAAGATAAGGAACAAACGACGTGAAGACATCTCTAAACATCCGCAACACAATTCGGGCCGCCCTTGCCACGGTAGTCGCCGTCCAGGTGTCGGCTACGGCTGGTTATCTCGTGTCGGCTGAAATGGCTACTCGGCCAGAGACGAGCGAGTCAGACAGTGCGGTCGTGCCGGTGTGGTCGCAGTGGCGCGGGCCAGACAGGGATGGAAGGGTCGATGGGCCGCTCTGGCCTGAGACGCTGGGCGGGCTCGAGCAAACTTGGCGAGTCGAACTCGGCAAGGGTTACGGCGGGCCGATTGTGACCGAGCATCGCATCTTTGTTACCGAGACGGTTGTGACCGGTTCATGGCCATTTGATAAGACGCTGGCCCGTGTCAGAGCGTTCGACCGGGAGACCGGTGCCGAGGTATGGCGCCGGGAGTGGTTGGCCGAAGGGCGCGTGCCGTTCTATGCGGCCCGTAGCGGGGATTGGGAGCGGTCGACGCCGGCGTTCGATGGGAAGTTGCTCTATCTCGGCGATATGAGAGAGGTACTTCGAGCTCTCGACGCCGAGACGGGGCAGGACCGCTGGGTGCTCGACGTGCCGGACAAGTTTGGGGAAGATACGCCGTCCTTCGGGTTTGCTTCTTCGCCGATGCTGTTCGAGGGGGCGCTTTTTGCCCAGGCGTCGAACGGGCTGATCAAGGTTGACCCCTCGACCGGCACGGTACTGTGGCGGTCGATGGTCAGCGGCAGCTCGGTGATGAACGATGGCGCCTTCTCGTCGCCGATCGTCGCAGAGCTCGACGGGATCCGGCAGATCGTCGTGTTTACCCGGTCAGAGCTTGCCGGAGTTGACCCGGACTCTGGCGATGTGTTGTGGCGACAGTCGGTGCCGAACTTCCGTGGCATGAACATCGTCACCCCGACCGTCTACGACGGCGGTATCTTCATCAGCCAGTATCGCAACGGTTCCTTTTTCTTACGGCCGACGCGGGTTGATCCGTTGTCGGTCGATACCGAAGACGTGAACTTCGACGTTGAGACGGTCTGGACGAATAAGGGGTCTGGCTACATGTCGTCTCCCCTTGTGATCGGAGACCACGTCTACCAGCACCTTGGGAACGGCCGGCTGACGAGCATTGACCTGCGCACGGGTGAGGAGAACTGGCGCACGCGTCCGATGGCCGACTACTGGAGCATGGTCTATCAGGGGGATCGGATGTTGACGCTGGATTCTGAGGGAACGCTCCGGCTCATTCGGGCTTCGCCCGAGCGGTTCGACCTGATCGATGAGCTGGAGGTGGCCAAGCAGACCACTTGGGGGCATCTGGCGGTCAGCGGCGACGGCGTGTTCGTCCGCGAACTCGAGGCGATCAGTGCCTTCCGGTGGGCCGACTGAGCCAGCTTAGTTCTGACTACTGATCCGGCTGGTCGCGGCACGCTCAACGATAACCTCAACATGTTCGGCGAGTAGAAGCCGCTTGGCCACGAGTTGTTCCGCCGCCCGCTGCACAGCGGTTACGTAGGTCTCGTGGTCGGCGTAGCGTTCCTCGAACGACAGGCGGGGGTCGCCCGAGCTTGCGCGCTCGCTGGCGGTCGGTTCGAACGGGAAGAAGGAGCCTGTTCCGCCGCACTGCTGGTTCGGCGCGTATCCGTCTCGACGCAGATTCCATCCAGTATGAGTCCCCACCGGCGCCGCTAGATTGGGGTGTCTGACACCGTTGGTCATGTTCCCGTCGTTGTCGATGCGACCGACCAGGACCGGATAGGCAGCTCCCCGCATGGGCGGAATAGACCGATGGTCGTTCAGGTGGAGCGGATTGACCGAGCCGTTGTAGGTTGAACCGGGAATGGTCGGAAACTCGAGTCCTCTGGCGGCGACGAGGCCACCGTTGGCCACTGTCGGAAACCGGCTGGCTGGAGGCGGCGTGCCGTCGGCCACCCACTCGTGCAGCGCCACGCTGAGTGCGGTCCGGATTTGACCCAGGTCGAGTGGGTTGTTTGGATGCTGGCAGATGCCGGCCCGTGGCGTGCCGGTGTGGACGCCCGGCCCGCCTCCGTGCTGGGTGCCTGACAACAAGAAGACTCGCACCGAGTCTGGCAGTTCGATGTGTTTGCCGGCCGGATCGGTGACGACCAGCGACGCACGCGCCTGCCACAGCTCGGCTTCGCCATCACTGTGGATCACCTTGGGGCAGGTGCCGGTGTCAGCGCAGCGGGCGAGCAGGCCGTCGGTCCGACCACTCAGCGAGTCGGTCAACGTGGTGTACGTGAACGGGAACTGGTCGCCCGGATACACGTGATCTTCGTGTTGCTTCTGCCAGCGGCCAGGCTGACCGAACTGGTAGTTGGTGAATGTCTTGCGTGAGCCGGCGATGTTGGGGTGGACGCCGTCGAACACGATGCGGCCTTGGGTGTCCTCGTTGAAGCCCTGGTAGACGAAGTCACGCAGCATCCGGCCGCTTTGAGAGATGCCCAGCGAGATGGCGGTGCGGGTCAAACCGTCCTTCTCGAGCGGGTTCGCGTTGCCGCTGGCGTCCTGTCGTTCGTAGCGCAGGAAGGCAATGGCGTCCCGCATCGCCGCGAAGCCGAGGCCGAGCACGATCGGATCGCGCGCTTCGTAGATGAACTCGTAGATGGCGCCGCTGTCGTATCCGTTCGGTCGGTCGATCTCGATCTCGCGGTTAGTGACGTAGCGCCAATTAAGGTCCGAGGGCGCGGAGCGGGGGGCGGTCTGGTGCGCCCGGACCGAGAGCATCCCGCCGGAAGGCTCTGGCATGGCGGCCGGGTAGGTGAGCCGGCCACGTGACGTAGATTCGGCGTCGTTGAAGATGAACTCCTCCAGCGCCGGAGCCGTGACCGGGCGCTCGCCGTTGGTGGCAATCGGCAGATACGCCACGATATTGGACTCGGTCGGCTCGAGGTCGCCCTGCCAGCCGATCCGGACGAAGGCGAACCCGCGTGCGAGAAGTGCCGGTTCAGCTGCGCCCGCTCCACCACGGTTTGAGACCGTGTGAAAGATCGCGCCGTTCCACTTCGACATGTTGACCGGCCGGTAGATCTCCACCGTGGCCCGGTACTCGACGAGTCCATCGGCATTTCTGGAGGCGCGGTCGATGTTCACGATGTCGCGGTTGCGTCTGTCTTCCGGATCGACCGCCCCTCGCACAATTCCCCTGAGCCGTTCGTAGGCGCCGATGCCGCCGAACTCGCGCCCGTCGAGGGCGGGCGAAGCCACGACCTCGAGGTCGAATTCCGTGATCTGCGCTGTGGCGTCGGACGCACTGAAGGCGACGAGACCAGCAAGCGCTACTCGAGCGGAGAAGTGGAAACAGCGCATGACGACTCCTTGAATACGCCCGATCATACTAGGGGTATCCTTAACCGGCTCACGGTTCACGGATGTTTACCTACCGCCGGCCTGATCCGGCCACCCTGCCGCCCAACAACCATCCACCCTATCGCTCGACCGCGTTGCGACACCCGCGCGAGCCGCTCGTGGTCGTCCCGCAGACGCTTTCCGAGCTCACCGGGCCGGTGTACGAACATCAGGCACCGGGACCGCTCGACCACGACCTGACCCGGCAGCACCCCGGGACGCCGCTAGGTGAACGGATCGTGGTTGCCGGTCGGGTGCTCGACGATAGTGAACGACCGGTCTCAGACACCGTGGTCGAAATCTGGCAGGCGAACGCGGCGGGACGCTATGCGCATTACGCCGATACCCACGATGCTCCCGTGGACCCGAACTTTTCGGGCGCGGGCCGAGTGCGCACCGACGGCGCGGGCTGGTTTCGCTTCGTCACCATCAAGCCGGGCGCCTACCCCTGGCAGAACCATGAGAACGCCTGGCGGCCGGCGCACATCCACTTTTCGGTGTTCGGGCCGTCGTTTCTGACCCGGCTTGTGACCCAGATGTACTTTCCCGGTGACCCACTGCTGGCCTTCGACCCGATCTTCAAAGCGGTGCCGGATGCTGGCGCGCGACAGCGGCTCGTTGCCGGGTTCGACCTGGAGCTGACCGAGCCTGGTCTCGCACTGGGCTATCGCTTCGACATAGTACTGCGGGGGCCTCACGCGACGCCGATGGAGGCTTAGTGCCCGTATGTCTAAGCCGATCACGCCCTGGCAGACGGTAGGTCCGTTCTTTGGTGTCTTGCTCCGGCACGACCGTGTGGTGCCGGCGGCGCTAGAAGCTCCTGGCCCCAGGATTGGGATTCGCGGGGTGGTGCGCGACGGCGCCGGGGCGCCGGTGCCTGACGCCATGCTCGAGTTCTGGCAGCCGGACGCCACCGGCCACTGGGCCCACCCTGACGACCCTCGAAAGCCGGCCGACGGTTTTGGCGGTTACAGTCGGGGCGCCACTGATGCCGAGGGCTGTTTCAGCCTCGACACCATCCGTCCTGGCGAGACGCCAGGCCCGGATGGTACGACGCAGGCGGCGCATCTACTGGTCGGGCTGTTCGCCCGGGGGCTCTTCACGCGGCTGGTGACCCGGATCTATCTGGGAGACGGCCCTGGCTTGGAGGCCGATCCGGTTCTGAGGCGTGTGCCAGCCGGACGACGCGCGACCTTGATCGCCACCTCGGACGGTGACGGGGTGTATGTCCACGACCTATGTCTTCAGGGACCGATGGAAACGGTATTTTTCGATGTCTGAATCTTCGTCCTCCGCCGTGACGGTGCGCTTGCACGACCGCTATCTGGGGGCCCCCGAGGTGGCGGCACACTTTTCGGTAAGGGCTCAGGTACAGGCGATGCTGGACGTGGAAGCGGCGCTAGCCGAGAGCCAGGCGGCGTGCGGGATGGTTCCGAACGAATGCGTTGCACCCATTCGCGCCGCCGCCGAGGTTGATCTCTACGACTGTGATGCCCTGATTGACGAACTGGCCAACGCAGGTGCCCCGGCCGTACCGGTGGTGAAGGCGCTGACCGCAGAGGTGGCGCGTACCGATCCGAAGGCGGCGAAGTTCGTCCACTGGGGAGGGACGACCCAGGACGTCACCGATACCGCGCTGGTGCTCCAACTGAGACAGGCTGTTCCCATGGTCATCGGACGGCTGGACGAGGCCGCCGCCGCCGCGGCGGCGTTGGCTCGCCGCCACGCCGACGTGCCGATGGCGGGCCGGACCTGGCTTCAGCAAGCGACCCCGGTCTCGTTTGGGCTCAAGGCTGCCGGTTGGCTGGATGGCCTCGCCCGGGTCACCGCTACACTGCGTGTCGCGCTCGACGACCTGCTGGTGCTGCAGTTCGGTGGTGCCACGGGCACTCTGGCCTCGATGGGGCCGTCCGCGCTCCTAGTTGAGGCGGAGCTGGCCTCGAGGCTCAATCTCTCGGTGGCCGACACCCCGTGGCATGCCCAGCGAGACCGTCTTGGGCACCTCGGATCTGCCCTGGGGGTGGCTGTCGGCATCGCGGGCAAGGTAGCGCGGGACGTTGCCTTGCTCGCCCAGTCCGAGGTGGGCGAGGCGTGGGAGCAAGGGGCTGCCGGACGTGGGCGCTCATCCACGATGCCGCAGAAACGGAATCCGATGGGTGCCTCGGTGGCGCTGGCGGCGGCGGTGAGGGTGCCTGGCCTGGTCGCGTCGTTGCTCCACGCCTTGCCGCAGGAGCACGAGCGAGGCCTGGGTGGCTGGCAGGCCGAGTGGGATCTGGTTCCTGATCTCGTGATCGTCGCCGCGTCCGGCGCGGGCGGCGTGGCCGATAGCCTCACGCGCCTCGAGATCGATCCGGACCGGATGCTTGCGAATCTCGAGGCCAGTCGCGGTCTGCCGCTCGCTGAGTCGGTGTCGATGGCACTGGCGGCGTCTGTCGGGAAGGAAGAGGCCCATCATCTCGTCGCGAGGGCGTGTCGCCGGGTTGCCGAAGAGGGGCGTTCGCTGGCCGAGGTACTGACAGACGACGAGACGGTTGCGGCCCACCTCGATGGGGACGAGATTCGCCGTCGGCTGGACCCGCGCCGCTATCTGGGGCAGTCGCAAGCATTTATCGACCGGGTGCTGGCCCGTTGGGAAACGAAGCGCTGACCCGATGCCGAGCGTGACGTCAGGCGCCGCGAGCCTGGAATACGAGGCTGCCGGCCCGGTCGACGCGCCCGCCTGTCTTCTACTCCACTCGCTCGGCACGACGCGGGAGCTATGGGAGCCGCAGTGGTCGGTGCTGGTCAAGCGGTATCGCGTGATGCGTTATGACGTGCGTGGCCACGGTGGATCGCAGCCTCCGGTGGGACCCTACACGCTTGAGCAGCTGGGCCGCGACGCGTTGGCTGTCCTCGACGCCGCCGGTGCCGAACAGGCCCACGTCTGCGGGGTGTCGCTGGGTGGACTTACCGCCCAATGGCTCGGACGCCACGCGCCGGATCGGGTCGATCGGCTGGTGGCGGCCAACACAGGTGCCCGCCTCGGCAGTGCCGAGGGCTGGTCCGCCCGGATTGCGGAGGTACGCGAGGGAGGTATCGAGGCGGTAGTTGAAGGCGGCCTCACGCGTTGGTTCACGCCCCGCTTTCGCACTACCGATCCGGAGACGACTGAGCGATTCCGCCAGATGCTGCGCCGTTGTTCGGTCGAAGGGTATGCAGGCGCGTGCGCCGTGTTGCGGGATGGTGATTTGCGACCCGAGTTGGGCCAGATCTCGGCGCAGACGCTGGTCGTGACAGGTACGCACGACGCCGCGACTCCCCCGGCGCTCGGCGAGGCGATCGCCGACGGCGTCCCGAACGGACACCTGGTCGAACTCGATGCCGCGCACCTCTCCAACGTCGAACAGGCGTCAGCCTTCACCGGCGCGGTCGAGCGTTTTCTCAGTCAGTGAGCCGAATCGTCAACGGTGTTCGATACAGCGCGTGCAGGAAGCAGGTTTGCTCGCCCATCCTCAGACACTGCCGAGCGAAGTCGGGACCTGCGGGGGTGTCGACAAAGACGTGCGTCTCGACTGGGCTGACAGAGCCCGCCGTGGAGTTGGCTCCCCAGCTGAACCTCGTGTCCTGGATCACCTCATAGTGATCGAGCGGTTCCTTCACGATGGTGGCGTAGCGTTCCAATTGGGTCATGAAGCAGAACGCCACACCAGCCGCCATGTAGCTGGCGCCGCTTGGCGCGCGCGGCGGTGCGCCGTCGCGCCGCCGACCCTCAACCAGGAACCGGAACGTCGAGCCCAGCGGCTGGTGCAGCTCCTGGGTCACCTCGACAAGCCCGTCCAACCGAAAACGTCCATGTCCTCGCACATGTAGCTCTCGCCGCTGTTCCTCGCGGAGGCTGGTGCCGGCCCCACCAGTCACCCCGGTCTGCGGCACTACCGCCTTCGAGCGGACGATGAGCGGCTCGGTGCCGACGGTGGGTGACGGCTGGGTGGCCATCCACTCAGGAGGCGCAATCGTGCCGGCGATCTCGGAGACACCGTCGATGGCGACGGCCTGGCCGTTCACTGAGAGCCGAAAGCGGGAGCTGTGCGTGCCGCCCACCAAGGCGCCGAGCGGCGTTCGCCGCAGGGCTCCGGCCACCAGTTGATGAAGCGACTCGTCGTCGTTGCCCGATTCCGTCCGTACGGCGACCTCAAGCGGTAACGCGCCGCCCCGCATCGTGCCCTGGAGTGTCGATCCCTCCATCGTGTAGCGGTTGTCGATGGTGAACTCGAGCCCAGGCGCCGCGCGACCACAGGTCTCGAGTTCGGCCACAATCGCCTCGAGCCCGTTGGCCACCAGGCCTACCGTCATAAACGAGAGCGGGCACGGTGCGGCGTCGAATCCGTTCAGATAGGGGCCCTCGTCGCTCGCCACTCGCCAGATCGATGGATCGGAGTCGGTCGAGATAAGGGCCACTTTCTGCATGCCCGACAGTGAGCGTGCCCACACCCTGACGCCAAGCCCGGCGCCTGGTGGCGCGGCGACCGCGGAGGGAACTGAGGTGCGATCGACCGGGTAGACGAGCGGATGCGGGCCGCCGCCTAGATGGTTTTCTGGCGAAGAGGAATGGTGTCTGGTCTTGACCACGGCTGCAGGCCGGCTATTGTTACATGCTGTCGATGAACATCAGCGCCGCATCAGCTCCGACGTCGTCCGCATCCGCGAAGGGTGGGGTGGTGGCCGCCGTGCTCGCCGCCGGGCTCCTGCTGCTGCTGCCGACGCCCGAGGCCCTGCCGGTTGCCGGGCAGCGCATGGCGGCGATCTTCGTCGTCGTGCTGATTCTCTGGGTGTCCGAGGCGCTGCCGGTTGGCGTCACCTCGCTCCTGGCCATCCTTCTCCTCCCCGTGTTCGGGGTGGCCGATTTGCCGACCGCGTTCCGCACCTTCATCAGCCCGGTGTTCTTCTTCGTCCTGGCGATGTTCGTTATCGCTCAGGCGTTCATCAGCTCCGGCCTCGATCGGCGGTTTTCGCTCTGGCTCCTAGCGCGGGCCGGCACTGATAGCCGTCAGGTCGTGCGGGTGTTCATGGTCGGGACCTGCCTCATCTCGACCATCATGTCGGATGTGCCGGCGACGGCTATCTTTATGGCGCTGGCGCTCGGCCTCTTCGACAAGATGGGACTCAAGGTCGGGGAGTCGTCCTTCGCCAAGGCGGTGATGATTGGCATCCCGTTTGCGGCGCTCATCGGCGGTGTGGCCACTCCTGCGGGCAGCTCCATCAACATCCTGGGGATCTTCTTCATCCAGGAGTATGGTGATGTCACGGTTCGATTCCTCGACTGGATGGTCATCGGTGTGCCGATGGTGGTGGTGCTGCTCCCGATTTCGGTGCGCCTGCTGCTGTGGTTCTACCCGCCAGAGATGGACGAGGTGACCGCGGTCGGTGACGTCGAGAGCGAGCGGGCGGCGCTGGGGCCAGTCAGCGGTCCCGAGTGGCGCGTGCTCATCATTCTGAGCGCCATGATTGTGTGTTGGGTCGGCAGTACCTGGATCGACCAGCTCGACGTCGTGATGGTGAGCCTCGGCGGCGCCATCCTCATGTTCCTGCCCGGCATGAACATCTTCGGGTGGAAAGAGGTCGAGCGGGGCATCGGTTGGGAAGCGCTGTTGATGGTGGGGGGAGTAACCGCGTTGGGCGCGGCGTCGGTCGAGACCGGTCTGGCGCAGTGGATGGTGGACGGGTCTCTTGGTGGCTTGGAAGGCTGGGGCGCTTTGGGCATCGTGGCGCTGGTAAGCGCTTTTACGGTCGTGGTGCACCTACCGCTCCCGATCGGGCCCGTTATCAACTCGGTACTGATTCCGCCTTTGGCGATTCTCGCACTCAGTACCGGCCAGAATCCGGCGCTCTATGCGCTGCCGGTGGCTTTCACCGCGTCCTGCGCCTTCTTGTTGCCCCTCGACGCGGTGCCGCTCGTGACCTATACGAAGGGGTACTACCGGATGCTCGACATGGCGGTGCCGGGGGCACTGCTGAGCGTCTGCTGGGTGGTGCTCATCACCTTGCTAATGGTGTGGGTGGGGCCGCTGGTGGGACTGCTGTAAGAAACTGAATCCGTGAATAGCACCTAAATCGAGGGAGACCCTGATGCGATCGAGATACTGTGGAGCGATGGTGATGATGGCGGGGCTCGCGCTGGCCGTGCCGGTCGGGGCGCAGCAGGACCCGCAGCCGATGACGTTCTTCGTCACGAGTGAGGGGCTGGGTGATGGCGCCAATCTGGGTGGTCTGGAAGGCGCCGACGCGCACTGCCAGTCACTGGCGGCCGCGGTCGGGCGCGGCGACGTGACCTGGCGCGCCTATCTGAGCACGCAAGGCCCGAACGCCGTCAACGCCCGCGACCGGATCGGTAGCGGGCCCTGGTATGCGCATGGGGGACGACGCCGGATCGCGCAGGATCTGGGCTGGCTGCACGGCGACACCCTCGATCAGGCGCGAATTGGTAACGCTATCGGCAAGATGATTGCGCTGACCGAGGGGGGGAATCCGGTCAACGGCGTCGGCGATTCGCCCAATCAGCACGACATCCTGACCGGTACGATGCCGGACGGTCGCGCCTTTGCCGCCGGCGAGGATCGCACATGCCGCAACTGGACGAGCGACGGCGACGGCTCGGCCCAGGTGGGCCATTCCGATACCCAGGGCGGGAACAACAGTTCCTGGAACTCGTCTCACCCGAGCCGGGGATGCGGCCAGGAAAATCTAGAGGGGACCGGCGGTGCGGGCCTCTTCTACTGCTTCGCGGTGAACTAGCTCGAATGCCCCGCGGTGACTTCGTGAACGGAGCCGCGGGGCACACCCGCCCCAAACGTGATCCTAGGCGAGCAAAGGGGCCTAGAAGGAGACTCTGACGCCAAACGTGGGTATCCGCGGGAAGCCCTCGGCCGGCACCTCGGACAGGAGCGGCAGCGCTCCAGCGGGGTTGTGGTCCAGGCGCGGCTCGAACCGGATCGGATTGTCTCTCCCAAGCAGGTTGATGATCTCGAGGTAGGCGGACCAGCGTCCGCGTTGGTAGGTTGCGCGCAGGTCGATGCGGGCGTAGTGGGGAAGTCGTCCGCGATTAAGGTTGTCCACCCCGCCATAGTCGACCGTGTAGACCAGGTTGTCGGCTGAGTCGCGCGCCGGGAGGAGACGGCCGCGTTCGTCCTCGTCGGACGCCACCCGGAGTCCCAGCGCAGGCGTGTACGGGAAGCCGCTCGCCAGCCGGACGGTTGCAGCCAGATCCCACCGACTCGTGAGACGGAGCCGGCCGACTGCGTTGAACGCGTGCCGACGGTCATACTCGAACGCATACCGTTGCCCGTAGCTCTCGCGGGTGGCGCGACCCCAGGCGTAGGTCATCCAACCGGTTAACCGCTCACCCGGGTCGCTGTGCTGGAGAAAGACGTCGACGCCGTACGCATCTCCGCCGGCGTCGTTGTTCGGTGTGCTTAGGATCAGCGCGTCTGTCGGCACGGACGAGGCGAGCGCGGCCGGAAAGTCATAGGCCGCCAGCCGGCCGGTGCGTTCGGACTCGGTTTCGAGCCGGCCCAGCAAGAGGTCGTTGAATCGTTTGTAGTAGCCCTCCACCCGTGCGAGGAGGTTCTCACCCAGTTGTTGCTCGATGCCGACTACGACATGGGTGGCCTTCTCGTGCACCAGGCCCCGTTCGCGGACTCCGGTCAGATCGATGAAGTAGTCCGACTGGGTAAGCTTCTCGTAGCCGGGGCTCTGCGTGTAGAGGCCGAACGCCGCGCGCAGCCGGGCGCCCCGCCCCAGCGCGACGCTGCTGGCGAGGCGTGGCGACAGCGTGGTGTGGCCGTTGATGGTGCTCCAGTCGAGCCTCAGACCAGGTTCGAACGACCAGCGCTCCGACGTGGTGAACATGTCCTGTAGCCAGAGACCGCCTCGGGTGCCGGTGAGCGTCGAGTCGAGCGCCTTGGGCAGTCCGGCGCCTCCTCTGACGCTCGAGCCGTTCGCTTCATTTGGGTTCCGGTCGCCCGAGATGTTGAAGATGACGCCGGTCTCGAGCCGGTGCAGTTCGAGACCAGTGCTAATCAGGTGCCGGGACGACAGCTGGACGTCAACCTCTTGCCGGAGGGAGACGTCACGCACGCCGAATGTCCGGTCGAAGATGACGTTCGAGAGTAAGGCGGCCTCTACCCCGTCGGGTGCGTTTGAGCGCTGCGCGTCAGATCGGATCTGGCCATCGAAGTCGAACTGCTCCTCGTTGTCATACCAGGAGACGATGGTCGACGTTCGACTGCGGCCGCCCAACACCGCGTCGAATCGCGCCGAGACCAAGTTGTTGGTGACGTCGGAACCTAACGTGGCTCGTTCGCCGTCTCCTTCGTCGCCGAAGTCGAGGCTGGCGTCCTCGATGCTGCTGAGCCCGGTGATGGTGAGCCGGTGTCCGGGCCCCATCTCCCAGCTGGTCTGGAACTGCACATCGGCGAACGATGGGAAGTCCTGGTCGGCCAGCGGGCCGGCCAGTAAGTCGTAATAGGTGCGCCGCGCGCTCAGCAACCAGGTGCCGTTGGCGCCCACCGGGGACGTCCCTTCGACCACCACGTTGGCGTCGGTCACGCTAGTCGCCGTTGTGCCCTGGAAGTCGGGGCGGCCTCGGCGGTTGTCCACGATCAATAGCGACGAGAGTCGATCGCCATACGCGGCGCCGAACCCTCCGGCCGTGAGCTGGAAGTTCTCCACCGTATCCGGGTTGAACGCGCTGGCGATGCCGAAGAGGCGGAACGGATTGTGCACCTCGATCCCGTCCATCATCGTGAGATTCTGATCCGGGGTGCCTCCTCGCACCGCCAACCGGCTCCCGAAGTCGTCGGTAGCGACGACGCCGGGCAGCGTCTGCAGCGTCCGGAACACGTTGTCGATGCTGCCGGGTGCCCGGAACACCTCCTCCGGAGTGACGGGCGTCGATGATGGCCGCTGTTCCTCACGGGTGGTGTCCGAGACGACCTCGACCGTTTCCGCGAAGTTGCTCGGGAAGAGCCGGACCTCGAGCAGGGCATCGCTCACCTGTACCACCGTATCGAGGTAGCCCGCGGCACTGACGCGTATCTCGGCGGTGTCCGTCCGCAGGTCGAGCGCGAAGCGGCCGTCGGGCCCGGTCGTCGTGGTGGTGTCTCCGCCTTCGATTGTGGCGTTGGCGAGCGGCTGGTCGTTCAAGCCGTCCAGTACCAGACCGGCGGCCCGCGTCTGTCCCAGGGCTGATCCGACAGCCATCAAGACGAGCGAAAGTGCTGCGGCGATGCGAGGGAGGGAGGATGACACGGTGTAGCCTCCATCAGTTTGTATACCGAAACCGCCACCCCGTCAGCGGCTAGTCCGGCAGCCCGCGGTGTCTCGTGGTGCGTGAGCCTCCATTTCCCGGACCTTGTCGGCGAATGTGGTCGGGGTGAACGGTTGCTGAAGGGATGTCGCGGCAGCTACTTTGGGCAGCGCGAGCACGATGCCCGCGAGCCAGCACGACGGATCGTCGCGCAGGCTGTACCAGACCTGGCGCTCGGCGGTCAGGTGACTTGCGGACATGCCGTCATCGGACGACGCGCAAACAGACAGCTTGCGACCGACGAAACAACAGCACCAGGTCAGAATGCCCCATCCGACACGCACACTAGTCGCACGTGTCAGCAAGTGAGAACAATGACGTCAAGTTGATACGGTTGGGTGTAACGCTGGTGATGTGCAGACCCTTGACGACGACCTGCCGCCCGTCGGCGAGTTGTCCCGTCGCGTTGACTGACTCCGGAGCTGTGAACTCGGCTCGCTGAAAGGAGGCCAAGAGTCCCCCGGCGTCGAGAAAGTCGGTGACCCCGACCAGCTCAAGGCGATTCGAGCCCAGCGCCGCGTGGCCTGCGTCCTCGAGCTCCGTAAAGCTCGAGAATGGGAGTGCGGTCACTGTGGGATCGGTTGCACGAGTCAGAAACCACGACTCGCCATCTTGTTCGACGCAGCCGACGGTCGTGACGAGCGCGACGGTCGGCGTGTTCTGATTCGACTCTTGCCCGGCGACGTTCAGCGAGATACCGCTGATGATAATTGTCGTCACGGTTGTCAAAAGCGTTCTGTTCATACTGATTGCCTCAGTATTGATCATGGCGGATGTCAGAGGCTGGAGATTCTGTCCTTTTCAGCAATTCTCAATCGATGCAGATGTTGTTTTCTACCCGTGCGGGTTCGTCTATTCTTGCCACACGGCTACTTTGATATCCGTGTGGCGGCGGTCTGCCCATGGTCGGTAGCTACGAGGACACTGTTGCACTTGGAGGAGTCGTTTGAGAATCACCCATCGGTCTCTGCTCGTAGGTCTGTTGTGCCTCGCCCCGCTCTCAGCGTTCGCGAATGAGGTCGAGGTAGCCGACTGGCAAGGACAATCGGTCACCTTCACCGAGGGCTTCGTCGATTCGGACGGGGTCAAGATTCAGTACCACGAGGCCGGTGAGGGGTCTCTGGTGATCTTCATTTCTGGGGTCTCGAGCCCCTGGTTCGATTACAGGAACCTGTTCGCGACGATCGCCGAGAAGTTCCGCGTGGTCGCGATGTCGACCCGTGGCACGCAGGGCAGCGACAAACCGGTCGGGAATGAACACTACACCACGGCCCGGATCAGTGATGACATCAGCGCCATCATCGAGCATCTCGGCGAGGAGAAGGCAACGCTCATCGGGCAGGATAGCGGCGGTCTCCACGCATGGCACTTCGCCGCGACCCGTCCCGAGCAAACGGAGCGCTTGATCTCACTGGGCTCTGTGCATCCAGCGGGGCTGATTCGCGAGCTGATTGATGACCTCGACCAGCAGGCGGGGAGCGCGTTCCAGTGGAACATGCAGGAGAACCCGACCGCGGGAGCTGACTTTTACGAGAGACTCAATGGTTCGCCGTCCCTGGACTCGAGCGAGCCGGCGAACCTGGTCGCGCTCCGGACCCAGGCCAACCAGGACATCGATCCGCGATCGGTCGTCGGGTTCTACAAGTCGAACTGGCCGGCGAGGCCTGTCACGATGGAGACTGTGGCCTTTGGGTTCAAGATCGGCGAGTTTCCGCCAGTGCAGGCGCCGACCCTGTTGATCTACGGGAAGAATTCGCCGTTCTTTCTGAACGCCACGCTCAACGACATGTGGCAGTGGGTCGATGCGTCACTGACAATTCAAGTGCTCCCCGGCGTGGGCCACGGGCCGCACCGTGAAGCGCCCGAGTTCGTCACCCCGCGCGTGATGCAGTGGCTCGAGACAGGTCGGTAGCCTCTAGAGTCGGAGTTCTTGATGCCAACAAGGTCCAGTTTTCTCGGAACGTTGTCGTTGCTCGCTGTCGCCGTACTTGTGGCGCCCCTCAGCGTCAGTGCCCAGGATGCACCGACGTTCAATGCGGACGTTGGGCCGATCCTTTACGAGAACTGCGCCGAGTGTCACCGCCAGGGCGAGGTGGCACCGATGGTGCTCACGTCGTATCAGACGGTCCGACCGTGGGCTCGCTCGATCAAGGCAAAGGTGGTCGCGCGCGAGATGCCGCCGTGGTTCGCCGATTCCCGCTACGGTGAGTTCCAGGACGTGCTCTCGTTGAGTCAGGAAGAGATCGACACGATCGCCGCGTGGGCCGACGCTGGCGCTCCCGAGGGCACTAGCCCCGCGCCAGAGCTACCCGTGTTTTCTGGTGACTGGCGACATGACCGTCCTCCCGACTACATCGTGGAGATGCCGCTCGAGATCGAACTGCCGGCGCAAGGCGAGGTCGAGTACGTGGAAGTGTGGATGGAGAACCCTCGGACCGAGGATATCTATCTGGAGGCCGTCCAGATGCGAGCGGGCAACCCCGCCGTCGTGCATCACGGCGGCATCTTTACGCGGGAGTTGCCCCCTGGGACGAAGATCGGGGAGGAACCGATCTACGAGGGCAGTCCACTGGTCCCGCAGCCGGTGCCCATTGACCCGAACGAAGGTCCAGAGGTCAAGCTGGCGCGAGTACAGGCGGCTATGGAAGGGCTCAGTGGCGACGCGCAGCTCATCTTCTACCGGCCAGGGGGCGGGTATAACAAGTATCCCGAAGGGACTGCCAAGCGTGTCTATGGCGATCGGGCCATCATGTTCCAGATGCACTACTCCCTGACTGGCAGACCCGAGACCGACCGATCGTCAGCTGGGTTCTGGCTTGCGCAAGAGCCGCCGCGTCACCAGGTGTTGACGGTCGGCGCTGGTGAAAAGGGCGGGTCAGGACCGGTCCGGATCGTCGAGAATGCCGAGCAGCTCGGTACGTCGCCGTTTGCCACGACTGCGACGTCTCCCCGCATTCCTCCACACGCGGATGATTTCAAGGTCACCGGAATCTGGCCGATCGTTGACGACGTCACGATCTACGGGGTGTGGCCGCACATGCACTTCCGCGGCAAGGACATGACGTACATCATCAGCTATCCAGACGGCACCGAGGAGACGATGTTGAGCGTGCCGAACTTCGACTTCAACTGGCAGATGGAGTATGACTTCGTCGAGCCGCTGAAAGTGCCGGCCGGCAGCACGGTCAAGACGGTCGGGCACTACGACAACAGCGTCCTGAACCGGTACAACCCGAGTCCCGACCAGGAAGTCCACTGGAGCGAGCAGAGTTGGGACGAGATGTTCTTCATCTTTACCAAGTACACCGTCGACAAGAACGAACTTAGCTTGGAGGATTAAGGCAGCGGTCCTGCCTGGCGGCGGCCTCACCAGATGTCGAGAAGCCATGCCTTACGCGGGCGACGTGAGTTCGTCCGGTTGCTGGCGGCTAGCCCGCTGGCCGGGGCGCTGTGGAGTAGTCTGACGGCGCTGGCCCAGGAGCCGACGGCCGTCATCGGCTCAGTCGACGAGGCGCTCGAGGTGATGGACTTCGAGGCCGTCGCTCGCGATATGCTGCCCGCCCACTGGGCGTATCTCGAGAGCGGCGTCGACGACAACGCCACCGCCCGCCAGAACCACGAGGCCTTTTCCAACTACGCCCTCCGGGTGCGCCGGCTGGTCGACTTCAGCCATCTCGACACGTCGGTCGAGCTCTTCGGAACCCACTACGACAGCCCGATCGGTCTCTGTCCCGTCGGGAGCCTCGAGGCCTTTCATACCCAGGGAGAGTCGGGCGCCGCACGGGCGGCAAGCGCCAAGGGGAGCATCATGATGCTTTCCACCCAGACGTCGACCGGTGTCGAGGAAGTCAACGAGGCCTACGGCGAGCCAGTTTGGTATCAGCTCTACGCGCGTCCGGATTGGGCCAGCACCCAGCAGCTCGTGCGCCGTGTCGAGCAGGCCGGCTGCCCGGTCCTGGTGTTCACGATCGACATGTTCGCCGGGCGCAACACCGTAACTCGCTATCGCGGCACTCCGCCTGATGGGCTACGGACGCCGCTCTGTGCGATTTGTCACGACGGTCTCACTAAGCCGATGTCTGATGGGTTGGCCCCGATCTCCGCTCGTCCCGTGCCGCGCGGTCCCCTGAACGCGGGGGCGGTCTACACGTGGGACTACGTGCGTCGGCTGAAGGACGCCACGAGCCTGCCGCTCGTCCTCAAGGGCATCCTCACTCGGGAAGATGCGGAGCTGGCGGTCGAGTACGGCGCCGATGGGGTGATGGTTTCGAACCATGGCGGTCGGGGCGCCGAGAGCCTCCGGGCGACCGTCGAGTGCCTGCCAGAGGTGGTGGCCGGTACGGCCGGTCGCATCCCGGTCCTCTTCGATGGCGGCGTCCGGCGGGGCACCGACATCTTCAAGGCGCTGGCGATGGGCGCCGACCACGTTTCGGTGGGTCGACCCTACGTGTGGGCGCTGGCCGGATTTGGCGACCGCGGTGTGGAGAAAGTGCTGGAGCTGCTCGACAGCGAGCTTCGGCTCATCATGCGCCAGATCGGCGCTCCCTCGATTGCCGCGATGCGCGAAGGCCGCTACGTCATCGATCGACGCAGCGGCGAGCGGCTCTAGCGCGCGGCCTAGTTGGGTAGCGCGAAGGCGACCAGTCTGGGACCGCCCACGGTCAGGGCGATGTACTGCTTGCCGTCGGCGACGTAGGTCATCGGGGTGCCGAGGGCCCCGCGCGGCAGGTCGATCGACCCGAGCTCATCACCGGTAACCTTGTCATAGGCCACCATGCGGGGACCGTCGTTCGTGCCACCCGCCGTAAGGCAGTAGAGCAGCAGCGTCTTGGTCAGCAGCGGTCCGTTGTTGGCGTTGTCGCCGCCCACCGGGGGGAGGTTAAGGTGACGCAGCCGCGGGTGGTTGCGGATGCGGTTGCCGTCCCCGCTCGGTACCCACCACAAATGGTCGCCGGTGTTCATGTCGATGGCCGTGATCCTCGAGTAGGGCGGCTTGAGCAGCGGCAGGCCTTGTGGGAGCTGCGGTGTCGTGATGCCGCGTCGTCCGGCGAGAACCTCTTCTTCAGGCGCGCCGTGCGTGAACTGTAGCGTCGCTCCCAGCGCGGGGTCGGGCGTGTACATCCCGACGACATTTACCCGGTTGCGCGAAGGGATGTAGAGAATGCCGGTCTCCGGGTCCATGGCCGCGCCACCCCAGCCGGTCGCGCCCCCGGTGTAGGGACGCATGATGGTGCCGCGGGTCACGCCTGCGATGGGTCGATCAAGCGGCGTGAAGAGCGGGCCGAATCGATAACCTTCAACCGCCTCGATCGCCATCTGGCGGATCTCGGGCGTGAAGTCGGCGAGGTCGTCGATGCCCAGGCCCTGATAGTCGAACGGCGCCGGCCGGGTCGGGAACGGCTGGGTAAGTGAGAGCACCTCGCCCGGCACGTTGGTCCCTTGTGGGACCGGTCGTTCCTCGATCGGCCAGACCGGGTCGCCGGTGACCCGGTCGAACGCGAAGACGAAGGCCTGCTTGCTGACCTGCGCCAGCATCTTGACGTCGTTGCCGTCTACCGTGACGTCGACCAGATTCGGGTGGGTCGGGAAGTCACGGTCCCAGATACCGTGGTGGACCGCTTGGAAGTGCCACACCCGTTGACCCGTCTCCACGTCGACCGCGATGATCGATTCGGCGAAGAGGTTGTCGCCGAGACGGTCCGAGCCGACGTAGTCGTTGGTGGGCGTTCCGGTGGGCAGGTAGACGTAGCCCAACTCGTTGTCACCTGCCAGCATCGACCAGACGTTGGTGTTGCCCGAGTAGCGCCACGACTCGTTCAGCCAGGTGTCGGCGCCGAACTCGTCCGCGCTGTTGGGTACGGTGTGGAAGTCCCAGGCGTGCTCGCCGGTTCGCACGTCCCAGGCGCGTACCCAGCCCGGCACCGCCTCTTTCGTGATGCGTCGGTCCGACACCTGCGAGCCGTGGATGACCCGGTCGCGGACGACGATCGGAGGCGAGAAGATGCCCCACTGCATCGCGTTGAGGTAGTCGCGCGCTTCGCGGTCGGCTCGTGGCAAGCCTGCCATGGTATCGACCATGCCGCTGCCATTGGGGCCGAAGTTGGGGCACGGCTGTCCTGTCTCGGCGTCGACGCACACCATGTAGCCGTTTCCGGTGCCCCAGAGGATCCGCTCATCATCGGCGCCATCGGTCCAGTAGGCGACGCCCCGTTGTGTCCAGGGGTTGTTCATCGGCCCGCTGCCCGCTTCGTAGGTTTTGGGGTTGTAGACCCACAGCGTTTCGCCCGTGGTGGCGTCGACGGCCACGCCCTGGGACAGCGGCGTGTTGAAGTACATGACTCCGTCGACCATCAGAGGGGTGGCGTGCAGCCGAGAGGCGTTGGGCTGCTGGCCACGCCGATACAGGGTGGGGTTCTCGGCGACGAACGACTCGACGATGGTGTCGAGCGGCGCCCACCACTCGCTGCCGTCGTCCATTGTGCGACTGATGAACCGGTCGACCGTGTCCCAGCTCCAGGCCACCTCGAGCTTCTCGAAGTTCGTGGCGTTGATCTGGTCGAGGGGCGAGTACTTGGTGCCGCCGATGTCGCCGGCATAGCTCCGCCACTCGCCTTCCGATGTGTCGTAGCTCTGCCAGGGCTGGGCCTCAGTGCTCGAGGTGAGCGCTAGACCGCACACGGTGACGAGGACGACGAAGGGATGCGCCAGACGCATGGGCGGCACTAGACGCCCGCCAGGGTGCGGTCGCCGAGGTTGGAGAGGAGACCGGTGCTGTCGCCGAAGGCCTCCAGTTTGACCCCCACCTTGTCGAGCAGGCTGAGATGGAGGTTCGCTAGCGGCGTGCCTTGCGGGTAGCGGACATACCGTCCGCCCCTGATACCGGTCTTTTCTCCTGCCACCACGGCAATCGGCAGGTCGTCGAAGAAGTGTGTGTTGCTGTCGCTGATCCCCGTGCCATACAGGAACAGCGAGCTGTCCAGCATCGTGCCGTCGCCTTCTGGAATCTGGGCGAGTTTGTCGACCAGTCGGGCAAACTGCCGGAAATGGTATTCGTTAACCTTGAAGAGCCGTTCCAGCTTCGGCACGTCGTTCGAATGGTGCGAGAGCGGGTGGTGCGAATCGGCTACCCCGATCTCGGGGTAGGCCCGCGCGCTCACCTCCCGTCCGAACATGAACGTGCCGACCCGGGTCAGGTCGGTCTGGTAGGCCAAGACAAGCAGATCGAGCATCAGCTCGGCGTGGTCGGCGTAGTTGGTCGGGATGCCCACCGGCTGGTCGACCAGTGGTAGCTCGCGCGAATTTTGCTCCTCGGCCATCCCGATGCGCCGCTCCACGTCGCGCACCGAATCTAGATACTCCTCGAACTTGGCCCGGTCGCTGGGGCCGAGCTGGGCGCTGAGGCGAGCCGTGTGCTCGGTCAGTAGATCCAGAATGCTCCGGTCGCGCCGGATGCGGGCCAGGCGGGCGGCGGGGTCGGTGCTGCCGCTCAGGCCGAACAGCCGCTCGAACACCGACCGCGGATCGTTGTCGATCGGGAGCGCCGTGGTCGGCGAGCTCCACGAGATGGTGTTCGTGAGCGAGCAGCTCACCGCGTCACAGGCGCCCAGCAGGGCCGGCGACTCGATACCGAGCTCGAGTGACGAAAGCTGCGTCTCCTGCCCAAATTGCCTCGCTGCCAGTTGGTCCATGGTGGTGGCAGCGACGACATTTGCCTCTGTACCGCTGAAGGGGACGCAGGTCAGGAAGACGCCGGACGAGCGGGCATGAGCCCCGGCTCGACGCACCTGGATGGCGGCGGCCTGGTTCAGGCCGCCCAGCATCAGCACGCGGTCCTTGTGCGGTTGGAGCGTCTGCAGGATCGGCGGCAGTTGGTCGATCGGGCCCTCGCTGGCCGGCGACCAGTAGCCCATCGACATGCCGTTCGGGACATAGAACACGCCCAGCCGCTTGGCGGGCGCCGCGTTGCTCTGGGCCAGCGCGGTCAGCGCCGGCACCATGCTTTCGAGCCACGGGAGTGTCAGGCTGACCCCGAGCCCGCGTAACACGGTGCGCCGCGGCAGCACTTTCTTGGTGATGAACATCGTCCTGCCGTTCCCTCGCTACTACTGGGCCGTGCTGGCCGTTGACTCCTGAGTCGGGGGGACTCGCCGCATCTGGAACGGGAGACTGTTCACGATCCCGTGCACGAATGATGACCACCGATAGTCGTCGACCGCGGCGTCCCGGATGAGTTGCCGCACTGTCGGCGCGTCGTAGTACGCCAGGCTCCGGCCTAGGGCGTAGGACAGCAGCTTCTCGGTCAGCGTGAGCAGTACCTCGTCCTGCCGGTCGGTTAGGTGCGCACCCAGCTCTTCGGGGCCCCGCATGGTGCGGCCGTCGGTCATCGCGACCGTGGAGTCGATCGGCGCGCCGTCGTCGGTGTCGCGCCACCTGCCGATCGCGTCGAAGTTTTCGAGCACAAAGCCCAGCGGGTCCATCGGGGCGTGACATGCCGAGCAGACCGGGTTGGCTCGGTGCTGCTCCATCTTTTCGCGCAGCGACGTGGGCGGTGCTCCCGGTTCGTTCTCTTCGAGCTCCGGCACCTCGGGCGGCGGTGGAGGGGGCGGAGCACCGAGCAAGGTTTCGAGCACCCACTTACCGCGCAGCACCACCGAGGTCCGATCGGCGTAGGAGGTGACGGTCAGGATGCTGCCATGACCCAGCAGACCGCGGCGTGCCTGGTCATTCACCTGGATCCGGCGGAAGTGGCTGCCATATACCCCGGGAATGCCGTAGTGGCGGGCGAGCCGTTCGTTCAGGAACGTGTAGTCAGCCGTCAGCAGGTCGAGCACGTTCCGGTCGCCTCGGACCTGCGACTCGAAAAAGAGGGCCGTTTCGGTGGCCATTGCCGACTTGGTGTTTTCGTCGAACTCCATGAACCGCTCGGGGTTCGGGACGTGGCTCTCGATGTTGCGGACGGTGAGCCACTGCTCCATGAAGTCGGTCATCCAGCGGGTGGCACGTGGGTTGGCCAGCAGGCGGTCGGTCTGTTGGGCCAGCACGGCCGGGTCGCTCAGCCGACCCGCTTCAGCCACCTCGAGTAGTTCCTCGTCGGGGAACGTTTTCCAAAGAAAGAACGACAGCCGCGAGGCGAGTTCGAGGTCCGAGATGCGGTAGACGTCACCCGGCGCTGCGTTTGCTGGATCTTCGACGATGCGGAAGAGGAACGATGGCGACGAGAGGAGCCCCTCGAGGGCTAGCTCGATGCCCGAGTCGAAATTCGTGTTCTCGCGACCCGCCTCGAAGAGACGCATCAGCTCGTCGACGTCGGCCTGGACTAGGGGACGTCGATAGGCGCGACGGGCCAAGGCCGAGAGAATCTCGCGTGCGCACGGCTCCACGTCGGCGACCGTGGTCGGCCGACAGCTGAAGATGCGCGCCCGGGTCGGGGTGTCTTCAGGCTTAGTGCCGTCGAACGGTCCGGTGATCTCCAGCGTGTCGATGCCGGGTGTGTCGGCATCGTCGGAGAAGACCTGGAACGGGCGTGAAACAGGCACCAGCGGTACGCCTTCCGAGATCCGTGGTGCTCGCGTGGTGAAGGACGCGGTCACCAGGCGGTTGCCCGCCTGTATCGGCAGCGTCACCTGCAGGTGATGGTCGGCCGTGAGGCGGTAGGTGTGTAGCGCCTGGCTCTCAAGGTCGCCTTCCGGAATGCTGCTCTGTAGCCCGGGGTCGGGTCCCTGGTACTCGCCGCCCAGTGTGAACCGTTCGACCAGTTTATGGTCGACGCGGATCTGCACCTCGTGCTCGAAGTCCATGCCGCGCACCGTGTCGCCAACGCCATTTCGCTGCAGTCTGACCTTCAGCTCGTAGTTGCCGTCGAGCGGAAAGATGTGCCGCACCGCGAGCCCGCCGTGCGTGCCGAACGGCATGTCCTCGTTCGCGCGTTCTTCCTGAAAGGCGAACTCCGAGGTGCGATACACCGCGACGCCGGTGCGGTTCGTCTCAGGGTTTCCGATGGCCATGCGGCTGATCTTGGTGGCCGCCGAGAGATACCGCGCCATGAGTGCCGGAGTCACCGAGAGGACGTCGGCGTTGTTGTCGAACCCGAGCCCGGCGTCATCCACTGGCAGCATGGCCGGGTCGATTTCCAGTGCCAGTAGGTCGTTGATGACATTGACATACTCGAGCCGGTTCAGTCGGTGGACCGAGATCCGGCCCGGGTCGGGCGAGGAGGCGGCGGCACGATCGAGGTCGGCTTCGATCGTGCCGACGAACACGTCAACAGCCGCCGGCTCTGGTCTCGGGCGACGTGGCGGTGGCATCTGGCCGGCGCGGAGCTTCTTCACCACCCGCTCGAGCACATCGGCATGGGCCGCGGCGTTGGTGGGGTCGACTCCGTCCAGCGACAGACCACCCGTCTCGAGCCGGTCGTTGTGACAGGTGACGCAGTAGCGCTGGAGCAGCGGGCGCTCGGTTTGTGCCTGGGCACGCACGATACCCGGCGTCAGCACGAGGCTGAGGGCGAGCGCGGTGAGCATTAGGCGTTGGGACTGCATGCGCGTGGCCGACTATGGCTGGTCGTTGCCTTCCGTGCGGCGGCGGCTGAGGTCGCGTTCCACATCTCGGCCACCGAGGCCGGCTTCCGGGTCCGCGCCTAGCTCGATCAGACGCACAGCGAGGCCGGGCCATTCCTGCACGTAGAACCCCTGCTGGGTGCCCTGGGCGATGGAGAGTGCCGTTCGCTGACGAAAATCCATCGCGTCGATTTTTGCGCCCTGCTCGATCAGATACTCGGCTACTGCTGTTAATCCCCGGAACGCTGCGCCATGGAGCGGTGTGAAGTCCGCTTCGTTGCGACGGTTCACGTCGGCGCCGGCTTCGATCAGCATGCGCACCGCGGCTTCGGCCGAGGCAGACGGCAGGCTTTCGTCGGCGCGTACGAACGTCGAGTGGCCGAGTCCGGCCGCGACCATCAGCGGCGAGGTGCCGTCTGCGGTGGCCAGCGTGGGGTCGGTGCCCGCCTCGAGGAGCGCCTCGACGATGAGGGCTTCCTCGGGCATCTCGCGCAGCGCCACCTCGGGCGGGGGCAGCCGACCGTTGTTGATGTACATCAACGACTCGCGGTTAGCCCGGAAGGCGGCGACCCAAAGCGGCGTCGCGCCAGTCAAGTCGCCGGTGCCGATCGCCTGGCCGTCGCGTGCGCCGTTCTTACCAGAGACCCACGCCTCCATGGTGGTGAACACCTCGATGCGGCTGTTCGGGTCGGCGCCGGCGTCGAGCAACGTGCGTACCACCCCGAGTCGGTCACTGGCCGGGAGGCCGACTGTCTGGCGACCGCCCAAACCGACACCCGCATAGCGGGTACGCAGCCAGTCGCGAATCCAGACATCGATGCTGCCCGCCGCGGCGTGCAGCGCGCTCACCCCGTGCATCGTGCTGTTCGGGTCGGCGCCCTGGTCGAGCAGGAAGTCGACGAACCTGGTGTGTCCGCTGACCACGGCCAGCGCCAGGGCGTGGGTGCTATCTGATCCCGGATGGTTTACGTCGGCCCCGGCCTCGAGGAGCATCCGGGCGCCGTGGAGGTCGTCGTTCCGGACGGCAAAGAGGAGCGGTGTAAAGCCAAGCTCAGATTGGGCTTCGACGTTCGCGCCAGCCGCCAGCAGTGTCCGCATCACCGGATGATGCTGGTTGGCGGTGGCCCACATGAGCGGGGTCTGGCCGGTCTCGCCGGTACGAGCGTTGACATCGGTGCCCGCTGCCAGCAGCGCGTCGATCACTTCGCCGTGTCCGGTGCCGGCCGCGATGATGAGCGGCGTGAGGCCGTTCGCCTGGGCTTGGTTCGGATCGGCGCCGGCATCGAGCAGTCGAGACACCATCTCGAGGCTGGTGTTCTCGGCGGCCCGTCCCAACGGGGTGACGCCCTGGTCCTCAGCGGCGTTGGGGTTGGCGCCGGCGTCGAGGAGCCTGGTGGCCGTTGTGTGGTCGTTCCAGTGCGCCGCCCAAAGGAGCGCCGTTGCCCCGTCGGCGCGGCGCACGTTGACGTCTACGCCCTCATCGAGAAACTGATCGATACCTGCCGGATCCTGCTGCTGGACAGCAGAGACCAGGCGCAGGTCCTGGGCGGCGACTGTACCGGCAGAGAGCGCCATCACGGTTCCTACCAGCAGTGACGGGAGCTTCGACGCTAGGGGGCGGATGAGCAACATGCCTCTGACCAATTATCCGGCGTAACTCGACCCTAATGCAGCATCGTTCGTACTGCCACAACCTCTAGGCAGAATTGCCGAAACGTACACAATGCGGCGAGTGGGAGAGGCCGGTTATCGCCCCTTCCGCTCGTGAGCGAGATCGTCGGCGCGTCCGCCCGACAGGATAATCTCGAGGCCCCGGTTGCCTTCGTGGCAGGCGTAGCCATACATCGGGTCCTCGGTGAGCTGCATCGGGATCAGTACTGTGAATGGGCGGGCGAACGTGATCGGATCGTCCACGGTGTATTCGTAGTTCAGCGTATCCTCGTCGACTCGCGTGAACCGTTCGGTCAGGTGTACGTTCAATCCCGAGCCATACGACGTGTGGACATCGGGATCGAAAGCGCCCGTCAGGTCGTTGAAGTGGGTGGTTTCGACGACCAGGGTGTCGCCCTCCCAGCGGCCGCGAGAGACACCCATCCACTGCTTGATGGTCTCGGCCGGCAGCGCCCGGTCGGCAAGCGGTACGATGCGGGCGTCGTGGATCATTTCGTTGTAGATGACCACGGTGTCTGGCGTCTGAAACAGCTGGACGTTGTTGTTGTAGAGGCTCGGCGTCATCGGTGGGCCCGCGTTGAAACCGACCAGGCAACGCTCGGAAAGCCCACGATCCTCAGGGCGATCCGCTCCCGTACCGCTTCCCCGGATCCGCACCGGCGGGTCGAGCGGCACGTCGTTCCAGTAGTCACCTCGTTGCACCTCGCCAGAGGCGGTCAATGCTGGCAACCGCCCGTCCGGCGGATCGATGATGAGCGAGGTGCGCCGGTCCTCCACGACGTTGGAGGGACGCTCCATCCAGAACTCGTTGTAGCGACCGGCGGCGTTAGTGTCGCCAGCTTCCAGCCGCCCGCCGACGGGGATGACGCTCCCTACCTCTAGCTCGCTCGCGATACGATCTTCAATAGCCTGCTCGGCCGCCGCGGCTTCCTCTTCACTGAGAAACTCGCTGGCCTGACCTTCGGGACGCTCGAGGGGCGTCATCGTGGCGAAGTCCCACACCCCCTGGAGGTCGGGATGGCCCCAGGCAGTTCTGGCGGACGTCGCCTCATTGCCAGGGGATTGAGACAGCGCGTGGCCAGCCGTTAGCAGGCTCACCATCACGATCGACATACCGAAGGTCCGCATTTCACTCTGCATATCTCAATTATAGCGTTCGGTCTTTGGCGCGACGGTCGAATGGACACTCCCGTAGACTTACCTTCGACCATGCGACGAACTACCGGCCTTCTGGTGCTGTTCCTCGGCGCGTCGCTGCCCCTCGCGGCCCAACCCACGGTCTCGGCCGACGGCGCAGCCGAACTGGATCGTTACCTGTCGAGCGTCGTCCGAGACACCGACATTCCGGGTTTGGTGGCGCTGGTGACGACGGCGGAGGGCACCATATACGAGGCAGCTTTCGGCGATCAGGATCGGGGGCTGGGCCGTCCGATGCTGACCGACACGTTGTTCCGGATCGCCTCAATGACGAAGCCGGTCACCTCGGCCATGGTGATGATGCTCGTCGAGGCGGGGGAGGTGGATCTCGACGACCCGATTCAGGATCATCTGCCGGGGGTGGTTTCCACCGAGGTCATCGACACCTTCAATCGGGACAATCGAACCTTTACATCTAGACCCCCTGCCCGCGCGGTGACTATCCGGGATCTGCTGACCAATAGCTCGGGCATCGGCTACTGGTTCTCGAACGACACGCTCTTCGCCTTGATCGGCGGGGGGCGGGCGACGACGTCGCTTGACTACCCTCTGTTGCACGACCCTGGGGCTCGGTGGACGTACGGGCAGAGCACGAGAGTTCTGGGCATGCTGGTGGAACAATTGTCGGGCCAGACCCTTGACCGGTTCATGCGCGACCGACTGTTCGAGCCGCTCGGTATGCGGGACACGGCGTACGGTGTGGCTGCCGCGCAGTTGCCCCGCCTGGCCACCATTCACAGCCGTACCGATCGGGGCTTCGATGAGACGCCGAACCCGGGCGACACGATCACTGGGGCGGTACGGGGCGATGGCGGATTGTTCTCGACGGCCGAAGACTACGCTCGATTCATCCGCCTAGTGCTCAATGAGGGGGTTGGTCCGGACGGGATGCAGCTGCTGACGGCGGACACGGTCGCGCTGATGAGCCGCGACCATCTGCCCGACGGCGTCTGGGTCGAGTTGCAGCCGGGCGCGGACCGAACACGAAGTCGAGCGTTTCCACTCGGAGCAGGTCGTGACGGGTTCGGTCTTGGCTTTCAGGTAACCGGTGACCACGACGACCCCGACGTTCGCGCTCCGGGAAGTCTCAGCTGGGCCGGCATCTTTAATACCGAATTCTGGATCGATCCGGAGCAAGGCATGGGGGCGGTCCTGCTGATGCAGTATCTGCCGTTCTACGATGACGAGGCGATCGACGCGCTTCAGGGATTCGAGCGGCGGGTCTACGCACACCTGAAGTAGCGGGTATGCCCGAACTCACGGTACTGCGTGATCTGGCGCTCATCGTCGGTCTGGCTATCCCGGTGGTGGCCATCGCGCACCGGCTTCGTATCCCGCCCCTCATCGGTTTCCTCCTTGTCGGCGTTGGTATCGGGCCCGCAGGAACCGGCCTGATCCCCGAGGTCGAAGAGGTGGCGGAGCTCGCCGAGATCGGCGTGGTTCTACTCCTCTTCGAGATAGGGCTCGAGCTGTCGCTCTCGCAGGTGCTGGGGTGGGGGCGCTCGGTGCTGGTGGCTGGCACTCTCCAGGTGGGTGGCACCCTGGCGCTCGCGACCGGCGTGGGGATGGCGGCGGGTTTTTCGCCCGGACGCAGCCTGTTCTACGGTGCCCTGCTGGCGCTCTCGTCCACCGCGATTGTCAGCAAGCTCTACAAGGAACGGGGCGAGCTCGAGAGCCCGCACGGCCGAGATGCGATCGCGATCCTCCTCTTTCAGGATCTGTCGATCGTCCCGTTAATGCTCCTGTTGCCGGTGTTGGCTGGGGGCGCGGCCGGCGGTCTGGGCGAGACATTCGGGCGTCTCGGCGTTGGCCTGACGGTGATGGTGGCCATCGTCGTGGGAGGCCGGGTGATCGTTCGCTGGGCGCTCGACCGGGTGGTCGAGACGCGCGACCGCGAGTTGTTCACGTTGTGTGTCGGGTTCGTGGCGATCGGCACGGCCCTCATCGCGTATCAAGCTGGGTTCTCGCTGGCGGTTGGCGCGTTCCTTGCGGGCCTGCTCGTATCCGAATCGGAGTACGGCCTGCAGGCGCTCTCCGACGTCGTGCCGTTCCGGGCGCTCTTCAGCGGTGTCTTCTTTACCTCGATCGGCATGTTGCTCGATCTGCCGTCGGTTGTGGCCGAGGCGCCGCTCGTGCTGGGGGGTGTCGTGCTGGTCGTGGTGGTGAAGGCGGTCATCGCTAGCGGTGCGGTGTTGCTGCGCGGGCGCCCAGCGCAGACAGCACTAGCCAGCGGCGTCAGTCTGGCTCAAATCGGCGAATTCTCATTCGTTCTCGCGGCGGCCGGTCTGCCGCTGGGGTTGTTTGGCGACGGCGACTATCAGCGCTTCCTTGCCGTCGCGGCCCTCTCGATGATGGCCACGCCGTTTCTGATCATGACCGCGCGTCCGTTGGCCAGCCGGCTGGGTGGTCCGCTTAGCGTCGATGCCGCGTCAGGGTCCGACTCGGTGATCCGGCGTAACCATGCGGTGGTGGTGGGCTACGGGCTGGCCGGGCGCTACCTAGCGCGGATGCTGACCGCGGCTGACATCGAGTGTCTGGTTATCGATGCGAATCCCGAGCTAGTGCGTCAGGCGCGCGCTGACGGACTGGCTGGTGTCTACGGAGACGGGACGCGGCACAGCCTACTGGAGCACGCCGGGGCGGCTGGGGCTCGATTGATCGTGTTCGCGATCTCGTCGCCGTTCGAGGAGCGTCAAGGCGTGGCCGCGGCGCGTGAGGTGGCCCCCGGCGCCACGGTCGTTGTACGCACCCGCTATGTGAAAGCGATCGAAGACCTGATGCGGCTGGGGGCCAGCCAGGTAGTGGTCGAAGAGTTTGAGGCGTCGCTCGAGCTGTTTGCCCGGGCGCTCGAGAGCTACGAGATCCCGCAGTCGCGGATCACGCGTGAACTGGACGCGGTGCGCGGCGAGCACTACGGGCTGCTTCGAGGCCGTGCAGCGCCAGATATACGTCTCGACGCGCTCAAACACCTCGGCATCCACGCCGCGCTCGAGCTGGTCGAGGTCGACGCCGGGGCGGCGGCGGTCGGGGAGAGCGCGACGTCGCTCGACCTGCGCCGGGTGACCGGCGCTGTCCAGGTGGCCGTTATCCGGGACGGCGAACCGCATTATCAGCGTGAGCCGAACTTCGCCTACCAGGTGGGCGATACGGCGGTGCTGGTGGGTGATCGCGAGTCGCTTGACGTGGCCGCACGGCTCTTCCGCGGGCCGTGACCGGCCGCTACTGCGTGCGGCGTTCCTCGGCGCGTGCGGCCGACAGGATGTTCGTCAATCCGTAGTTCCCCTCGTGACAGGCGAACTCGAACAGCGGTCCTTCGGTGCGCGTCATCGGCATGGCGGCCGACCAGGGGCGCTCGAACGAGGCCGGATCGGTGACCGTGTACTCGTAGTGCAGGGTTCCTTCATCCACACGCGTGAACCGTTCCACTAAGTGCAGTTCGGCGCCCGACCCCAGGAAGCTAGTCTGGTCGGTGAAGTTAGTCGTTTCGATCACGAGAGTCGGTCCGTCCCAGTAACCGCGAGAGTCGCCTCGGATCTGCCGAAGGCTGTCCGGGAGGTGGTCCCGGCCACCGAGCGGCACGACCCGAACCTCATGGACCATCTCGTTGTGTAGCACGACCATCCCCGGGATCTGGAGGAACAAGAGGTTGTTGTTGTAGGCGCCGGGGTTCATGGGCGGACCGGCATTAAACCCAAGAATGCAGCGCTCGGTGATGCTGCGGTCCTGGATGCTGTGGGTCCGTTCCCGTCGTTCGGCGCGCACTCGCGCCCGGGCCTGGGCGTTCGCGGTGCGGGCCGGAATCCGTCCGTCGGGTGGGTCGATGATAAGTGACGTCCGCCGATCCGGTGTCAGCTCGGTGCCGTAGTCAAGCCAGAACTTGGCGTGTACTGTTGGGAGCGCGTCGTAGTCGGCGCGGCCTTCCAACTCGGCTTCCTGGTAGGCGGCCGCCTCTTCCTCGGTGAACACCGCTTTGTCCGCCAGCTTACTCGGGCGCTGGAGCGGCGTCATGGTGCGGTAGTCCCAGATCCCCCGGAGGTCCGGGTCGCCCCAGGGCGTCTGGAACTGGGTGGTGGCTGACGTCGGCTGAGCTAGTACGATCAGTGGCAAGAGCAGTGCCGCGACAAGCAGTCCGCAAACGGGTCTCGTCATCTGGTGACCTTTCGGCTACTGCATTCTATGCTGATCACACATGCTGGCTTCCAGACACTCCCACTTCCGGCTGCACAGCTGGCTGGGGCTCAACCTTGGGTTGCTGCTGTTCGTCGTCTGCCTGTCGGGTACCATCGCGACGCTGAGTGCCGAGATCGACTGGCTATTCAACCCCGGCCTCCGCGTTTCCGGGGCCACGGGCGCGCCCCCTGAGTGGAACCGGTGGTATCGGGCCATCCAGGTAGCACACCCGGAGGCCCTGGTGACGGCGGTGTCTGCTCCTCAGGCGGTGGGCTGGGCGGCGACCGCGACCATTGCGTCTGATACGGGCGGCGGTCGACTCGTCCTGGTGCATCCGGACACGGCGGCGGTACGGGGCACGATTAGCGAGTTCACTGTGACCCGCTTCTTCCGGTCGTTCCACAAACAGTTCTACATCTATCCTGGCGCGTTGCCACACGGGGTGTATCTGGTCGGTTCGCTCGGGCTGGTCCTTATCGGTTCGGTAGTCAGCGCGCTGCTCTTCTACCGGATGCGCTGGAAGGATGCGCTCTTGCGCCAGCGAAGCCGGAATCCACGCACCTTCTGGTCCACGCTGCACCGTGCGACCGGGCTCTGGACGGCCCTGTTCTCGCTGCTATTCGCGGTGACCGGCGTCTGGTATCTCTACGAACGGATCGCCATCGATAGCGGCCTGGTCGGTGAGAGCGTCGTGGCTTCATCTCCTAACGTTCACGCTGCTCACATTACGCCGCCGATCGACCTCGATGGTGCGGTGGAGCTGGCCCGCCAGCAGGTGCCCCAGCTCGATGTGCGGACCATCTTTGTCCGGTGGGGTGAGTGGCCGCTGCTGACCCTGGTGGGGCAGACCGACGTCTGGCTGGTGCGAGACGCGGCCAATCGCGTGGTCGTCGATCCGATACGGCGAGAGGTCGTGAGCGCCAGCCACGCTGGCGACCTGTCGCTGGGGGTCCGGTTGGGCCACACGATGGACCCGCTGCACTTCGGCAACTTTGCCGGTCTCGGCGTGAAGTTACTGTGGTTCGTCGCTGGTTTGCTTATATCGCTGTCAATACTGGTTGGCGTCCGGATCTGGTCCCTCCGGATCGGGGCGCGGCGAACGCCCTTGCCTGGCGCGGGCCCAACCGTCTTGTCGATGGCTGGAACCTTCGCGGTGCTGGCGCTTACGACATATGGGAGCGTCGTCAACATCGGGGCCTCAGTTGCCCCTGCCGCCGGTGTGTCTCTGGTGCCAGCCTATGTCTGGCTCGTCGTGGGAGGATTCCTCGTCGTGACCTTTGCCGCCACCGCCTGGTGGGTCCTGGCACTCGTCCGACGGTGAGGGCTGGTTTCCGATCTGGCAAGGGCGTCTCGATTGAGAGAGACTAATAAGGTAGTGAATGTAGCCATGTGCCGGTGGTTCGTTGGCGCCGTGGTGACCGTGCTAGTAGCGCTGCTGGTCGCTGCCGACGCCGTCGCCCAGCGAGCCTCCGAACGTCGGGTGGCCAACCCGGGTGAGACGCAGTTCGACGTCCAGCTACTGCGCCCATCCGGCGGGCCGGTGGTGCCCATCTTCGAGGGCTGGTTCCGCAACCTGGACGGCACGTTCGAGCTGTCGTTCGGCTTCTTCAACGTGAACACCGAAGAGGTCATCGAAGTGCCACTTGGTCCTGAGAACTTCGTCGAGCCGGTCGAGTTTCACGGCATGCAACCGACCCGTTTCGAGCCGGTGCCTGATCGGGACCGACGTCACGTCGGGGCGTTCACCGTGACCGTCCCGGCCGACTTCGGCGACCGCGACGTGGTCTGGACCATCCGGTCGAAGGAGCAGACGCTGTCGGTGCCAGGGCGTCTGACGAGTTCAGCGTACGAGCTGGCCGGCTGGGACTTCCCCGGCCGAACCACGCTATCGCCGCTCGTGCGGTGGATTGAGGATGGACCGTCGGGTCGTGGACCGCGCGGCATCGTGGCAGAGGCGGTCGAGGTTAAGGCGGGTACGCCGGTAGAGCTGAACGCCTGGATCAGCCGGGACGACGTGGCGGCCGAGGACGAGCGTCCGATCAACGTCAAGTGGTTCAAGCACCAGGGGAGCGGCGAGGTCACCTTCGCCGAGCGGACCACGAGCGTCGAACGCGACGTCTGGTCGGCTGAGGGCGGGGCCAAGGTGGCAACCGCGGTCACGTTCGCCGAGCCGGGTGAGTATCTGCTGCGGTTCCTGGCGTTCAACGTGATCCGGGAGTTTGAGTTCCAGTGCTGTTGGACCAACGCCTACTTGCCGGTTACAGTGACCCCGTGAGAGGGGCGTCACACGTAGAGATGAGGACATCCATGGCGATGGCAACCATGAACGTACGGCGGACGCTGACCGGACTGGTCCTAGCTCTGGCGTTTGGCGTGAGCAGCCAGACGTTGGCTCAGACCGGTGCCGCTGGGGCACCGGGTGAAGCGGACGGAACGCCAACCTTCAGCAAGGATGTCGCACCCATCCTGCAGCGGTCTTGCCAGAACTGCCATCAGCCGATCGGTATCGCGCCAATGTCGCTGCTCACCTACCGCGAGGCACGCCCCTGGGCTCGTAGCATCAGAGACAAGGTAGAGCGTCGCCTGATGCCGCCCTGGCATCTCGACGCCTCGGTGGGTATCCAGGAATACAAGAACGACATTTCGTTGAGCGATACCGAAGTAGGCACGATCGTGCGCTGGGTCGACGGCGGGGCGCCGGAAGGCAACCCGGACGACATGCCCGCGCCACTGACCTTCCCGCCGGCCGATGGCTGGGCCGTCGAGCAGGAACTGGGCCGTCCGCCCGACTTTGTCATCCAGTCGACACCGTACACCGTCGTGGCCAATGGGCAGGATCAGTGGTGGGAGCCCGAGCTCGAGTTCGAGGGCTTCGACACTCCGCGTTATATTCGTGCCGCCGAGTTCAAGCCGTCGTTCCCGGGTGGCATGAAGGTAGCTCACCACGGGCACGCCTATCTTCGTGCGAAGGAGACAGAAGATGGCCAAGAGCGCCCGCGGGCTGTCCGCCTGGTCGGCATGGGCATCGGCAAGCGGTGGGATGTGCTACCTGAGGGCGTGGGCAAGCTGCTGCCGCCTGGGCCGGCGACCGTCAGCTTCAATATCCACTATTTCCCAGTGGGCGAAGAGGTTACCGACCTGATCGACGTTGGGGTGTGGCTCTATCCGGAGGACGAGGATCCGACCAAGATTACGGCCGGCGAGCAGCAGTTCTATGTGGATGGCACCCACCGGGAGAGGCTGCGAGCGAGCGACATCCTGATTCCTCCCCACGGTAGCCTCGTGCTCGAGGACCAGTATGTGATGGAGCAGCCGGCACTCATCCAGAGCTTCCGACCGCACATGCATATGCGAGGCACCGAGATGTCGATGACGGCGCTTTATCCCGACGGACGGCGCGAGCTGCTGAGCAACGTCAACCGCTACGATCACAACTGGCAGATCGCCTACGTCTACGATGAAGAAGCCCAGCCGCTTCTGCCGAAGGGGACCGTGCTGATGCTCCGTGGCAAGTGGGATAACTCGGCCGCGAATCGGATCAACCCCGATCCGGATCAGTGGGTTGTGTTCGGGGCCCGTGGCGTCGACGAGATGTCACACGCCTGGATCGGCATCACCTACCTGTCCGACGAGCAATACGACGAACTGACTGCGGAACGCGCCGCGCGCGAGACCAACGACGGCAACGAGCAGTAGTGTTGACGGGCCTGGCTTTGCTTGCCTCTGTCCTGGAGGCGGAGCAGGTGCCCGTATTGTCCGCTTAGACCGACCTCTCAGGCTTTGCCTGCGACCTTGTTACAGAACTTCGTTGAAGACCCGTTTCGCGCACCGCTCGAACGACGCTTCCATGTGAGGACGGCATGATTGACTTCACGCTCAACGGCGAGGCGGTCAGCTTGGACGTGCCACCCGAGATGCCCCTGTTGTGGGCGTTGCGGGAGTCGGCCGGGCTCACCGGGACCAAGTTTAGCTGCGGTATCGGCAACTGTGGCGCCTGCACCGTCCACCTCGACGGGGCGGCCGTGCGGTCCTGCTCGGTACCGGTGGCCAACGTGGCTGGTCGGGCGGTGACCACCATCGAGGGCTTGGCCGACGGCGAAGCACTGCATCCGCTACAGCAGGCTTGGATCGATCACCAGGTGCCGCAATGTGGGTACTGCCAGCCTGGCATGCTCATGGCGATCTCAGCCTTGCTAGAACGGCGGCCGGACGTTACCGACGAGCAGGTGACTGAATCGATCACCAACATCTGCCGGTGCGGTACCTACGAGCGGATCCGGTCGGCGGTGCAGTCGGTGATCCAGAAGACCGATGAGGATCTGGACGAGGAGAATGGCAATGTCTGACGAGCTGACGCCGCCGTCCGCGTCCACACCTCCGACCGAGCCATCTCCCGAACCGATTACCCCATTCGGCAAGATATCGACAGGGGCCGGAAAGCGGTCGCGACTTCGTAAGTGGACCCGACGCGCTTTCATCGGCGCTGGCGCCGCCGCTGGTGGCGGCTTGGTGCTGGGTGTCGGTGGAATCGTGTTCTCGCCAAACCGGCTCTCTTACGTGCCCGACGGGGCCGAGGGTGAGGGGCACCTCACTACCTGGATCAGGATCACACCAAACAACCACACCACGGTGCTAGTGCCGCACTGCGAGATGGGGCAGGGCGCCCTCACGGGTCTTGGCATGTTGCTGGTCGAGGAACTCGACGCGGACTGGAACCTGTGCACCATCGAGGAGGCGCCGGCCGAGGACATCTATGCGAACGGCTACATCCTCCACGCCTTCCTGGGCGAGGTTGGGGTCTCCATTCCAGGATTTATGGGACGGGCGTTCGACTTCGGGTCGTTCAAGATGGCGCAGTTCGCGGGTCTCCAGGTCACCGGCGGGAGCACTAGCACCAGAGGGACCGGTGTCTTCGGACTACGACTCGCTGGCGCCACGGCGCGCGAGATGTTGCTCGAAGCGGGCGCCGAACAGTTCGGTGTGTCGAAGGCGGAGCTCGTGGCCCGCGACTCCGGTGTGCACCACGAGCCGTCGGGGCAAAGTGCGACGTTTGGCGAACTGGTTGGTCGGGCGAGTGAGCTGGATCTGCCGAGCAGCCCGCGGCTCAAGTCGCGGGACGAGTACCGCCTGGTAGGCACGTCGCAGGATCGGGCCGACATCCCCGGTAAGGTCGTGGGCGAGGCCGGCTACGGGATGGATGTGGTCCGGCCGGATATGGCCTATGCCGCCATCATGCGGGCGCCGGTGCCCGGGGGGCAGCTCGCTCAGGTGGATCCGTCGCCGGCCGAGGCGATGAACGGGGTCGAGCAGGTGGTGCAGCTCGACGATGCGGTAGCGGTGGTAGCCAAGGGCTACTGGCACGCCCAGCAGGCGCTCGACGCGCTCGAGCCGCAGTTCACGGACGCGGGTCTTGGGCACGTCGATACTGCCACTATTCGCGGCTGGCACGCGGCAGCGCTCGACGAGGAGCCGCTGGCCGAGCCAACCCAGGGCGGCCAGGTGGTTACGGCCGAGTACTGCGTGCCGTATCTCTCACACGCCACCATGGAGCCGATGGCGGCCACGGCGCAGCTCGCTGATGGTCGACTGGACGTCTGGTGCGGCACCCAGGATCCGCTGAGTACACGCGGGGTGGCTGCCGCGGTGGCGGGGCTCGAGCGTGACGCGGTCTATATCCACAACCAGCAGCTCGGAGGCGGTTTTGGCCGCCGTCTCCCGGGCACCTACGACTACGTCGAGCAGGCTGTGGCGGTCGCGAAGGCGACCGCACCACGACCGGTGAAGCTGGTTTGGAGCCGCGAGGAGGACATGCGGCACGGCTACTACCGGCCGTTCGTGATGGGCCGCTTCCAGGGTGTGGTCGACGAGCCGGGAAGGATCCATCGTTGGGCCAGTCGCTTCACCGGTCGCGCCACCGACGGGCTCGAAGCGGATCCGCCGTATGGGATCAAGGACAAGGATATCGCGGTGGTAACCTCACCCGCCCACCTGCGCACGGGCGAATGGCGTTCGGTGGCGGCGTCCCAGCACGGGTTCTTCGCCGAGTCGTTCGCCGACGAGCTGGCGCATGCAGCCGGTCGAGATCCGTTTGAGTTCAGGCGGGAGCTCCTCTCCGACGCGCCGCGTCATCGAGCGGTGCTCGAACGGGCGGCCGACATGGCCCGTTGGGCCAGCGCGCTGCCCGACGGTCGTGCCCGTGGCATCGCCATCTTTGAGTCGTTCGGCTCGATCGTGGCCAACGTGTGCGAGGTGGGCGTCGAGAACGGGCGGATCCTGGTCTACCGGGTCGATTCGGCGGTCGACTGCGGTCTGGTGGTGAACCCGCAGCAGGCTCTGGCCCAGATCCACGGCGGCGTCATTTTTGGTCTTTCGGCGGCCCTCTTTCACGAGATCACGGTCAAGGAGGGAGCGGTCGAGAACCGCAACTTTCCTGACTTCAACATGGTGCGGTTGGCCCAAGCGCCGCGAGTGAACGTTTCGTTCATCGAGTCGGACGCCCCGGTCGGTGGCCTCGGTGAGCCGGGCGTACCGCCGGTGGCTCCGGCGGTCGCCAACGCGCTCTTCGCGGTGACCGGTCAGCGGCTACGCGACCTGCCGCTGCATCTCGCCTAGCCTGAAGGAATCTGCAAGGTCAGAACCCGGGATCCTGCCAAGGTGATCGAGAGAGCAGCTCGCCTCTGCCCACGACGCCCACGGTACAGGGCGTCGTAGATCGAAATGGCGACCGGGTGTCTAATACGGACGATGTCGTTCGACCTCAGGGCTGACCAGAAAGCGCTCCGGCGTCAAGCCCGGGCGGTGGCCGAGGGGAGAGTCCGCGACAGGGCGGCTGAGGTCGACCGAAGCGAGGCCTATCCCTGGGACAATATTGAGGCTCTGGTGGGTGAGGGGCTGTTGGGCTATACCATCCCCAAGGAAATCGGGGGACAAGGCGGCAGCCTGCTCGACGCGGTGGTTATCGTCGAGGAGATGGCGCGGGTCTGCGGCGTCACGGGTCGCATTGCGGTCGAGGCGAATATGGGGGCGCTCTCGGCCGTGATTTGCTATGGAACCGAGGCGCAGCGTGCCCTGGCGGCTCAGCTCGTGCTGGCCGGAGACAAGCCGGCCATTTGCATCACCGAGCCGGAGGCGGGTTCGGCGGCCAGCGAGCTGACGACGTCGGCGGTCGAGCGTGGCGATGGCTACATCCTTAACGGCAAGAAACACTGGATCACCGGCGGTGGGGTCTCGAAGCTGTACCTGATCTTTGCGCGCGTGTTCGGTGAGGCTGGTGAGGAACAGGGCGTCGGCGGTTTTCTCTTCGTTCGTGACGACCCGGAGGTCGCCTCAGCGCGAGGTTTCCGAATTGGTCGGCGCGAGCCGGCGATGGGGCTTCGCGGATTACCCGAAACTGAGGTGACCTTCGATGACCTCGAGATTCCTGGTGATATGGTGCTCCGCCCGCCGGGTGGATGGCGACGCGGGTTTGCCGAGCTGATGAGCGCTTACAACACCCAGCGTGTTGGCGCGGCGACCGTCGCGCTCGGCATCGCGCAGGGCGCCTTCGAGTTGGCGCTCGACTTCGTCAAGGAACGGCGGCAGTTTGGGCGACCGGTTGGTGAGTTCCAGGGGTTGCAGTGGATGCTGGCCGACATGTCGGTGCAGTTGAACGCGGCTCGGCTAGCAATCTACCAGGCGGCCGCGTCGGCTGATCCGTTTCCCGATCCCCTGTTGGCGGCTCAAGCCAAGGTACAGGCCTCGGAGATGGCGATTGTGGTCACCAACCAGGCGCTCCAACTATTCGGGGCTCGTGGGTATTCGCGCGATCTTCCCTTGGAGCGGATGGTGCGCGACGCGCGGATGTTCACCATTGGCGGCGGTACGGCGCAGGTGCTGCGCACGCAGATCGCGAGCCGGTTGCTGGGTTGGAAGCTGCCGCAGACGAGAGATGGCTACGCGGGCCGCGAGGACTGAAGGAGAGTGCGGATGCTGAATGGGAAGCCCGCCGTGCGGGTGGTCGGTTTGCTGGCGGTGGTGTTGTGGCTCACAATCGCGGGACTTGCTGAAGCGCAGCTCCAGGACCAGACGCGGGTCGCGCCAACCAACGACCTCCCGAATCCCTACGTACGAGTGCACCCGTGGGGCGAGCTTCCGAATCCGTACGAGCCCGGCGCCTACGACGCGCGCGCTTCGTTCATCGGGGCCGATGAGGGGCCGGACGGCAACATCTATCTGCTGAGCCGCTGTCTGCAGAATTCTTGTGCCGGGCGCAGCGAGTCGGCGCTTCTCAAGCTCGATCCCGATGGCCAGCTCCTCCTCAGCTGGGGGTCCGGCATGTTCGACTTTCCGCATGGACTCGACCTCGACGACGAGGGCAACGTTTGGGTGGCCGATCAGCGGGGACACCGGGTGGTCAAGTTCGATGCCGACGGGAACTTGCTGCTGACTATCGGCGATCGGGGCACGGCGGGCGACCCGCCGCGGCTGAATGAACCGACCGACGTGGTGGTGGCTGCGACGGGTGAGGTCTTCATCACTGAGGGGCACAGCTTCGTCGCCGGAGCGAACCGGGTGACGAAGTACGCGGCCGATGGCAGTTTCCTGATGTCGTGGGGCCAAACAGGGTCAGCGCCGGGCGAGTTCAACGTTCCCCACACCATCGCGCTCGATTCCCAGGGACGGCTGTTCGTCGGCGACCGGGGGAACAACCGGATCCAGATCTTCGACCAGCAGGGCACCTTCCTCGACGTCTGGTATCAATTTGGTCGGCCAAGCGGAATCGCGATCGGCGCCGACGACCGGATCTATGTTGCCGACTCCGAGTCCTTTGGCACCGACAATCCCGGTTGGAAGAAGGGCATCAGAGTGGGCAGTGCCCAGGACGGCTCGGTCGAGTATTTGATCGAGGATCTGGAGCCATACGCCATCGAGCACAGTGGAGCCGAAGGCGTCGGGGTTGATTTGGCCGGTAACGTCTATGGCGCCGTGGTCCGGCGCCGCATGCTTGAGCGCCACGAGCCGAACGGTACCGCGAGTGCGCTTCCGGGTGGCGCGTCCCTCCACCTCGGCCACGTGGCGTATGTCTTCCCTGGTGCCCCTGACGGGATGGGACTCGCTGCGACCGCATCGGCAGAGGTGGGGGCCGCCGTGCTCCACGCGAACTTTGCCGCCGGCGACCTGAGCGACTTCGCTGCCATGCGACGCCACGGCGCGCACGTGTTGCATTTGCTTGATCCGGCCGACGGCGCCTCGGGGCCCGGTCTTGGGTTCGGCGTGATTCCGGCGGTCGAGGCTCTGGTCGAGCACTTGGAGCGAGCTGCTGCCGAGTCTGGGGCTTCGGACAATCTGGAGACCCATACCGGCCACGTAACCCAGATCGCGGACGGCATGCTGACCCACGCTCGAGAGGCGGTCGACATCGCTTCCCAGCTTCGGGACGCCGTGTCGATTCGCCGGGCGGCTCCCCTGGTGGGGAGGCTCCAGGCGCTGACCTACCAGATTGCCGAGGGCTTCGACGAAGACAGGGACGGCCGGCTCTCGTTCGATGGCGAAGCGGGAATGCAGCAGCTCGAAGCGCACCTGTATCTGTTGCTCGAAGGCGAGTCGTTGCCGCGCGAACTGCGGTAACTCCAACCACTCGCGAGCTGCGTTGGCCACACTAACGCCGAAAGAGGAGAGACCGGTGTCGTCGATTCGTAGAACGTTGCTGAGATTGAGCCTGGGGGTCGGGCTGGCGGTTGCCGCGGCCTGTGCGACGCCGACCACCGTGGATGGGTGCGCCGGCCTGGCGACGCTCGAATTGATTGCCATGCGCATCGGCGAAGCCGAGATCGTGGCCGCGACCGATACCATCCCTACGCACTGCCGTGTCGCTGGCGTGATCGAGACCGAGATCAAGTTCGAGCTGCTGTTACCCGAGCCCGATGCCTGGAACGGACGGTTCCTGATGGGCGGGGGTGGCGGCTTCGTGGGCAGTGTTCAGAACCAGGCACGTGGCCTCTACGCTCACGGTGGTGGTCCGCTTGAGCGCGGCTACGCTACGGTGGGTACGGACACGGGGCACAAGGGCAACGGCATTCAGGCTTCCTGGGCGCTGAATCATCCCGAACGGCAGGGGAACTTTGGGCACCGTGCGGTGCATCTGACCTCCGAAGCCACCAAGTCCATCATCCAGCACTACTACGATCAGGGGCCCGACTACTCCTATTTCGTTGGCTGCAGCCGAGGCGGTGGTCAGGCGATGATGGAGTCGCAGCGCTATCCCGATGACTTCGATGGCATCGTGGCAGCGGCCCCGGCTTACCACTGGACCGGCTTCACGGCCGGGTTCGTGCAGAACCAACAGGCGATCTATCCGTCCGGCGACGTTGATGAGCCGGTACTCACCCCAGACACCCTCGAACTGCTAGGGATGAGCATCCTTAAAGCGTGTGATGGTGACGACGGAGTCGTCGACGGTTCGATGACCGACCCACGCACCTGCGGCTTCACGCCCGCCGACCTACCGCACTGCGTCGGGGACGTGGCCGCCGAGGGATGTGTGACCGAGGCCCAGCTCGCCGCGATCGAGCGGGTGTATGACGGACCGACGTCGAAGGGGCAGTCGATCTATCCCGGCTTCAACTACGGCGGCGAGCATAACCGCGGCGGCTGGGATTCCTGGGTGGTAGCGAGTGAAGCGCGCCGGGCCAGCGGCATCCCGAACGCCCAGTACGGCTTCGGTACTGAGCTGTTCAAATACTTCGTCTTCAATGACCCCGAGTGGGACTATACCCAATACGACTTCTCGACCTGGGCGGAGGACACCGCACCAACGGCCGCGATGCTCAACGCTACGAGCACCGACCTGAGCGTGTTCCGTGACGGCGGCGGCAAAATCATCTACTGGACCGGCTGGTCCGACCTTGCGCTGTCGCCGCTGGGGACCATCGACTACTTCGAGCAGCTGCAGTCCGAGGATGCATCCGCGACGGACTACTCACGTCTGTACATGCTCCCGGGTGTGTTGCACTGCGCGGGCGGCCCTGGACCCGACCGCGTCGACTGGGTCGAGGCGATCCGGGTCTGGGTGGAGGAGGATCGGGCGCCGGAACGTCTGCGAGCGTCCAAGATCGACGCCGGCGGTGAGACGACCATGACCCGGCCGCTCTGTCCGTATCCCCAGGTGGCTGAGTATGACGGTTCGGGCGATACGAACGACGCGGGCAGTTTCGCCTGCGTGACGCCATAGCATAGCGGCCCGACGGCCCACCATGAGTGGGGCCGTCATCAGCTCGCCGATCACGAGCGTCGCGATCGTCAATCCTTGCACGGTTCTTGCTCTGCCGAACGCGCTGCCACGGGGGCGCACAGGCGAGTGGGCAATTCGTGCCCAGGTACGTTACGGTCGTAGCCCGGGTATCGGTATTTCCCTTCGGGCATCCAGCCTCCACTCGCTCGTCCCCATGCATTCTGCTGTCGCGTGGTTCGCACGCAACCCGGTCGCCGCCAATCTCACGATGGTGTTTATCGTATCGAGTGGCCTGCTCGCTGCGACGACGATCGACCAGGAAGTCTTTCCGGAGATGAACCTGGACATGGTGGCCATCAACGTCCCGTACCTCGGTGCGAGTCCGGCCGAGGTTGAGGATGCCGTGAGCGTGCGGCTCGAGGAGGCGGTGCAGGGTATCGACGGAGTACGGGAGATCACAGCAACGGCCGCCGAGGGTCAGGCCACGCTGCTGGTCGAGCTCGAGTATGGGGCCGACCTTCGAAAGGCGGTCGACGATATCAAGAGCAGCGTCGACGCTATTGACACTTTTCCCGTCGAAGTCGAGAAGCCGGTCATCCAGGAACTGGTCACGCGGTTTCAGGTGATCCACGTCGCCATGTGGGGCGATGTGGACGAGACCACACTTCACCAGTGGGCCGACCGGGTACGCGACGACCTCTCGGCCATACCCGGGGTGAGCGAGGTAGAGCTCCAGGGGGCCAAGCCCTATGAGATCTCCATCGAGGTATCGGAGACCGCCCTCCGTCGATACGGATTGACCTTCGATCGGGTAGCCGACGCGGTGCGTGGCGCATCGCTCGACCTGCCGGGAGGAGCGGTGCGGGCCGAGGGCGGCGAGATCTTGCTGCGCACGGTGGGTCAGGCCTACCGGGGCACGTCGTTCGAAGACCTGGCGCTGATCACGCGAGCCGATGGGACCTACATCCGGCTGGGTGATGTGGCGACCGTGGTGGATGGCTTCGCTGAAACGGACCAGATCGCTTGGTTCAACGGCGTGCCCACGATCGTACTGCGCGTGTTCCGTTCGCGGCAGATTGACGCGCCGACGGTCGCCAACGCCGTGGTCGACTACGTCGAAGCGCCGACCAGGACGCTGCCGCCTGAGCTGAAGCTGACGGTTTGGCAGGATCAGGCACAGCAGCTGGATCGGCAGCTCGGCCGGATGGTTCGCAACGGCCTCACCGGTGCCTTTCTCGTCTTCGTCTGCCTGGCGCTGTTCTTGCGTATCCGGCTGGCCTTCTGGGTAGGGCTTGGGATCCCGATCTCGTTCCTCGGCGCCCTGATGCTGATGCCCGGACTGGACCTGTCACTGAATATGATGACGCTGTTCGGCTTCATGGTGGTACTGGGCATCGTCGTCGACGATGCCATCATCGTGGGCGAAAACATCTTCACGCATCAAGAGCGGCACGGCGACGGTTTACGCGGTGCCATTGAGGGGGCGCAGGAAGTCCTTGTACCGGTCACATTCGGCGTGCTGACCACGATCGCTGCCTTCATGCCGATCATGCTGGTGGAAGGCATGATGGGGAAGTTCTTCGAGGCGGTGCCGATGGTTGTGGCCTGCTGCCTCATCTTCTCGTTGGTTGAGTCGCTCCTGATCCTGCCGGCGCATCTCTCGTTCCGGCGCGGGCGGGGGGCGAGCCGCCCGGGCCAGGCCTACGGTCTGGCTCGCCTTCTGAGCTGGTTCATCAAGAAGGTCTATGCGCCCTCCGTCGAGGTGGCGGTCAGCTGGCGCTACCTGACCGTGGCGTCTGGCACCGGGTTGCTGGTGGTCACCGTCGGCATGCTGTCCAGCGGAAGGGTGCCGTTCAACTTCTTCGATGAGCCGCCGAGCGACTACGTCACCGCGGATATCACGCTGGCGCCCGGGGCGCCGGTGCAGCTGACCAGAGAGGCAGTCGCGGCGGTCGAGGCGGGCGCGTATCAGCTCGCCTCAGAGCTGCGGGATGCTCAAGGCCAGCCGCTGGTGAGCTACGTCTATTCGGCGGTGGGGGAGCAGCCGTTCGGCACAGCGCAGGGCGACGCCATGCTCAACGGCAGTTTGATTCTTGGTGGGAGCAATATTGGCGAGGTGACCATCGAGATCGACCCAGAGGCGGACCGAACCCTCGACGGCGATGATATCGCCGAGTTGTGGCGGACAGCGATGGGACCACTGCCGGGCGTCGAGGAGCTGACCTTTGCAGGGTCGCAGTTCAGCGCGGGCCAGGATGTGGACATCCAGCTGACCGGTCTCGATCTCGATGAACTCGAGTCGGCCACCGCGGCTCTGCGCGAGTATCTGATCCGCTATCCGGGGTTGCGAGACGTGACCGATACCGCTCGCGCCGGAAAGCAGGAGCTCCGACTCGGGATCAAGCCGGAGGCGACTCACCTCGGACTGTCGCAACGCGACCTCGGCCGGCAGGTGCGTCAGGCCTTCTACGGCGAAGAAGTCCAGCGGATCCAGCGCGGGCGGCACGACGTGCGCGTCATGCTTCGCTATCCGCCGGAGCATCGGCGGTCGGTCGACAACCTCGAACGGATGTGGATCCGGACGCCGGCCGGCGACGAGGTGCCGTTCCGCTCGGTGGCCGACGTCGAAGAAGGGCGGGGGTTCTCGACGATTCAGCGGGTGGATCGTCAGCGGGTGATCAACGTCCGGGCCGCGGTTGGTGTGGGCGCCTCGGCGAATGAAGTGGTCGGCGATCTCGAAGCGACGATCTTGCCCGAGATCCTTCAGTCGCATCCCGGCGTAACCTATCGCTTGGCCGGCATGCTCGGTGAGCAGCAGGATAGCCTGAGCGGGCTGACCCAGGGCTTCGGACTGGCGTTGCTGCTGATCTACACCTTGCTCGCCATTCCGTTGAAGTCGTACGTGCAGCCGCTCATCATCATGGCGGCCATTCCGTTCGGGCTGGTGGGCGCTTACTGGGGTCACGTTGTCATGGGAGCCGAGCTCACCCTGGTGTCGCTTTTCGGCTTGGTGGCGCTGGCGGGTGTGGTGGTCAACGACAGTCTGCTCATGATCGACTTCATCAACCGGAAGCGCCGGGTGCACGGTGATGTCGTCGAAGCGGCCTGCGAAGCTGGCATTGCCCGTTTCCGTCCCATCCTACTGACGTCGCTGACCACCTTCGGCGGGCTGGTGCCGGTGCTTATCTCGCGCGACCTCGAGACGCAGAGTCTCGTCCCTATGGCCATCTCCCTGGCCTTCGGAGTCGTCTTCGCCACCGTGATTTCGCTGGTGTTGGTGCCCGCGGCTTACGTCATCATCGAAGACGTTCGCGCGGTGCTCGTTGGGCGCCCGAACGCGCCGGACCAGGCGCAGGCCGAAACAGCGTCTGCCTAGTCGTCATTGTCTCGCTTGCCTACCTCAGTCAGAGGTGGTCTGATCTGGGTACCGCGCATAGGGAGGTCAACGGCGATGCGAAGACACGGCATGTTGACGGGGTTGGTCTCGATGCTGGCCGCTCTTGGAGCGGCATGCGCTCCTACTGAACCGGCCGAGGAGGCGACAGCCGCGAATGCGCCGGTCGAGGCGACGGCGCGATCATCGGCCATTCCGTCGCCCACGTTCCACCATATCCACATCAACTCGGTGGATCCGGAGCGGTCGCTCGAGTGGTACGGCACCTACTGGCCACAGGGTACCGTGACGACCCATGCGGGCTTCCCGGCGTTCTACGACGACATCTACCTGCTGTACACCAAGGTCGCCGAGCAGGCACCGGGTGGCTTCGATCGGGAGTTGCAGCGCAGCGAGCCACAGAGCGGCTTCTGGACCTTCGGATCGACCTTCGCCGGAGCCAACACCGAGCAGCCGCGGGCCCGGTTCGCGGCCCTCGACTCCGCGGCCTTCGAGCTGGTCACGCTCTATGGCGGACCTGGCGGTGACAACACCTCGCTCCACTCACTCGGTTTGCCTCTGGGCGAAGCGCTCCTCCCGTTGAGCCAGATCGATGAACGGATCGCCGAAGATCTGCCGCCCCCGGCGACTTCTGGTCTCGATTTCGGCTATCTGGTCGATCCGGACGGGATGCTGGTCGAGTTCACGGCTGGCCGGACCGACAACTTCCGGAGCCATACACACTTCTGGGGGGAGGACCCGCTCTGCAGCGCCAACTGGCATGTTGAGCACCTGGGTGCTACCTTCCCCGAGAACCAGAACAGCTTCAGCACTGAGTTCAACTTCGGGCCAGGCGGCTGGGACCCCTGCGAGGTGCCGACCGGCGAAGTGACCTATCCGACCTACATGGAGGTGGGCCAGCTGCGGATTCCAGCCGGAAACGCACGCGTCGCGAATGCGAGCTGGCTCTGGTATCCGCGTCAGTGTCGCGACGGGCGTTGCGGTGATGACAACGATCGGCCGCTTGCGCCGTCACGCGGGCAGGTCGTTGACCATGTTGGTTTGACCTATCCTGACCTCGATATCGTGATCGCGCACCTCGAAGCCACCGGCGTGCCGATCCTCGAAGGACCGTATCCGTTTGGCGAGACGCGGGCCCTGTTGGTTGAGGACCCGAACGGTCTGGCTTACGAGTTGATTGAAGCCTTCGACTAGATGAGGTGCCGAGCACCCGGCGCCAGTCAGTAATAGCCTGTTGGTGCTGGTCTTTTGGGACGAAGTCCCACGTAAGGAGGAGGAGACACGCCATGCGTACGGTGCTCTCTGTGTATCACCCGGCAACCGTGGTGACCACGGCGGTCGTGATAGCGGCCGCTCTGGCGGGAGGCCCAGCGGCCGCCCAGACGGGTGCCGCCGACGGCGCATGGGGCGTGTTCGGCGCCGACGCCGGTGCGACGCGCTACTCGCCACTGGACCAGATCGACGCCGGCAACGTGGACGAACTGGAAGTGGTCTGGCGCTGGAGTGCCCGCGACCAGGGCACACCGCCACCGTCCGGGCGGACGCAGATCAGCCCGCTGGTGATCGATGGTGTTCTGTACACGACCATCGGCAACCAGCGGAACGTCATCGCGCTCGACTCGGCGACCGGTGAGCCCATCTGGGGCTGGCAGCCTGGCGACAACGAGCAGCGATGGGGCGACATCATCGAACCGGTGGCTCGGAGCGCCGGCCGGGGGGTCAGCTACTGGACCGACGGTGCCGGAGACGATCGCATCTATGTGGTGACGCCGAGCTACCAGCTGGTGGCCCTAAATGCGCACACCGGCGAGCGGGTCGGCTCGTTCGGTGACGGCGGGGTCATCGATATGATGGACGACCTGCGCTGGGACGAGCGGCCGGCCGCTCTACGGGCGGGCCGGGTGGCCAACACCTCACCCGCGGCCATCCTGGGGAACACGCTGGTGGCCTCTATCTCACTGCATACGGGAAGCGTACCGACCCGTGCCTCACCCAACGAGGTGTGGCCGATGAACATGCCGGGCGACGTGGTGGCCTACGATGTGCGCACCGGAGAGACGCTCTGGCGTTTCAATACCGTACCAAAGGAAGGGGAGTTTGGGGTCGAGACTTGGTTGAAGGCCGACGAATTGCTCTGGGAGGTGGGGACGGGCACTCACCCATGGGTCGAGGATTCCCCGGAACTTCTCGAAGCGTCCTGGAAATACACCGGCAACGTGGGACACTGGGCGCCGGTCACGGTCGATGAGGAGCTTGGGTTGTTCTACGTACCCACCGAGACCGCTACCAACGACTACTTCGGCGGGTATCGTCCAGGCGACAACCTATTCGCGAACTCGCTGATCGCGCTTGACGCCGAGACGGGCGAGCGACGGTGGCACTTTCAGTTCACTCACCACGAGCTCTGGGACTACGACATTCCGACCGCGCCGATCCTCGTTGATATCGATGTGGACGGGACCCCGGTGAAGGCAGTGGTTCAGCTCTCGAAGCAGGGGTTCGCCTACGTGCTTAACCGCGAGACCGGCGAGCCCGTTTGGCCGATCGATGAGCGTCCCGTGCCCGAGTCCGACGTGCCGGGGGAGTGGACAGCTCCGACCCAGCCCTTTCCGACCAAGCCGCCCGCATTCGATCGTCAGGGCGTACTCGAAGACGACCTCATCGACTTCACGCCCGAACTCCGGGCCGAAGCGCTCCAGATTACTGAGGATTTCCGGTTGGGGCCGCTCTATACACCGCCGTCGCTAGTGGAGGAGGGCGGCAACCAGGGGACCCTCGCACTGCCAAGCGCGGGTGGTGGCGTCAACTGGCCGGGTGGCGCGGTCGACCCGGTGGACGACGTGCTCTTCGTGCCATCCGCCACGCGACTCCAGTTGTTCGCGCTGACCGAGGGTACGGAGAATACGGGCGTCCGCTATCACATCTCGTTCGCGCGGGGCGCCCCGCGCGTCCGGGATCTACCGCTGATCAAGCCGCCCTACGGTCGAATTACCGCGATCGACCTGAAGGCGGGCGAGATCCTCTGGCAGGTACCGCATGGCGAGACGCCGCGTTATATCAGCGAGCATCCCGATCTGCAGGACGTCGACATCCCGCGGACGGGTACGCCTACTCAGGGGTCGGGGTTGCTAGTCACCTCTGAGCTGTTGTTCTCTGGCGAGGGGGCGCGGGGTGCGCCGCTGCTCCGAGCGTATGACAAGGTGACCGGTGCGGTCGTCTACGAGATTCAGCTAGCCGGGCCTACCACCGGCTTCCCGATCACCTACATGGCAGACGGGAAGCAGCACATCGTGGTGAGCGCGCTCGACGAGGACAACATCGCCGAACTGGTGGCGTTCGCATTGCCTTAGCTCAGGAGGACAGAAGCAATGAGTGCAGACCGAGGTCAGTCAACGTTGAGGAAGGCGCTGCTGGGCCTGGGCGCTATCCTGGTGCTCGTATTGCTCGGCGGCGGGGTGGCATGGACGGTGAACTGTCCGTGCGAAACCACGCCCGGGTTCGTCCTGCTGGGCGACTCCCATGACGAACCGATCACCGACTGGAGCTTCGCCAACGACGTGTCGCTCTGCCAGATTCAGGTCAGTATCACGATGCGCCCGCACTCGGTCAACGTGAACTGCATGGCTACGCCTGAGGGGGAGCTGTTCATCAGCTGTTCGTTCGGCGACAACAAGTACTGGTGTCCGCGCGTGCAGACGGATCACTCCGGACGCCTGCGTCTCGATGGCGTGGTCTATCCGGTGTTCCTGAACCGCGAGATGGACCAGTTGAGGCTCGATCGGGTGTGGTCGGCGCGTATGCGCAAGTTGCAGAATCCAGCCGTGCAGGCCCAGCAGCCCGGCGGTGGCGGGACGCCGCCGGCACTCGACACCCCGCGGCCAGACACCTGGTGGTCCTTCCGCGTGACCTCACGGTCGTAGCGTTTTTAGGGTGAGGATCGTGGGACGGACGCTCGTCTTGGGCAATACTGTTTGGATGCGCTACCCGAGAGAGATCGCACTTGTCACACTGTTCGCTCTGTTCGCTGCAGGCCTCGCGCCGGCAGTAATGGCCCAACCGCGTCCGCTCGACGACCCAATTCCGGAGACTATCCAGAAGGGCGACCTAGTGGTCGGGGTCGAAGAGTTCGTCCGCTTCCCTCGCACGATCGAGTCGAACAGCGAGTCGGCGTCGACCAATCCAGCCTATGCCCGGTTGCAGTACCTGGTACCGATCCCAGACGGGTCGGGACGGCTCGTGGTGAACGACCTGCGGGGCGTGCTCTACATTGTCGATGAAAGTGGGCGGCCGCCTACCGAGTTCATGGACATGCGCACCATGGACATCGGCTTCGACGACTCGATGTTCCCGAATGAGTCCGGTCTGGTTAGTGTCACGTTCCATCCGCAGTTTGCCGAAGAGGGGGCGCCCGGCTACGGGAAGTTCTATGCGGCCTATAGCGCCGGGTCTGTGACCGGCGTGGCGGACTATCTCGACGACGACGCCGAGAGTCACGAGAGCGTGATTCTGGAGTTTACGGCTACCGATCCGAGCGGAAACGAGTTCAGCGGTACCTCTCGCGAGGTGTTCCGCATCGGCCAGTTCGCGCCGAACCACAACATCGGCACGTTGGCCTTCAATCCGAATGCCACGCCGGGCTCCGCAGATTTCGGCATGCTGTATGTCTGTCTGGGCGACGGCGGCGCGGCTCACGACCCGCGCGACTTTGGTCAGTCGCTGGAGATGCCGCAGGCGGCCATCATCCGGATCGACCCGCTCGGCGGCGAGGGTGGTCGAGGATATGGCATCCCTTCTGATAATCCGTTCGTCGGCCAGGGCGGTGTGGCTCCTGAGATCTGGGCCTCCGGACTACGCCACCCGCAGCACTTCTCGTGGGATACCGATGGCACGATGTTCATCGGTGACATCGGGCAGAACCAGGTGGAGGAGATCAACCTTGGGCGCGCCGGGGCCAACTACGGCTGGCGCCTGCGGGAAGGCACCTTCTCCAGCGGTTATGCGGTGGGACGCGGCCCGGGGCCGGTGTATCCCCGGCAGGAATCCGACGCCGATCTGGTGGATCCGGTCGCGCAGTACGACCACGACGAGGGCGCGGCGGTGGGGGGTGGCTATGTCTACCGCGGGAGCGCGATCCCCGCGCTTCAGGGTAAGTTCGTGTTTGCGGAGTTCCCCCGCGGTCGGCTGCTGGCAATCGATGCGGACAATCTCGACCCTGACGGGCTGAACGAGATCACCGAGGTCCGCCTGATGTTCGACGGGCAGGAACGAGACTTAGTGGACGTGGCCGGTTTCCCGAACACCTACGGGCCTGGTAATCGGGTCGATCTGCGAGTGGGTATCGATTCGGAGGGCGAGCTCTACCTCGTGACTAAGGGGAATGGCTGGGTCTACAAGCTGGTGGCGCCCTGAACTGTTCCGGACCAGGCCAGAGATTACCGCGTTCCTCGCAGGTGCGAAGATAGGCTCGACGGATGCAGGTGACTAGCGCCTACTTCACGACTACGGTGAGGTTTTCGTAGCTGAAGTTCGAGCCGTCGCTAGCCACCGCGCGAAGGACATACTCGCCAGGCTCGGCGAAGGTGACGTCCGCCAGCCAGGTGTTGTCTCCGGGGACTTCCGGCAGGATGTAGGGCGGTGACCATGGGGAGTTTCCCCAGACCCGCGTATCCATCCAGGCCTTCATCTGTTCCGGGCTGAATCGGACGTGGTGCGCCGGCCCACGATACACGGTCCACATCATCCGCAGACCTGGCGCGCCGGAGACTACGACTGACCCGACGCCCCGGGTGCTGTAGAGCTCGTCGAGTGTCTTGGGTGGCTCACGGCCGGCCCGCGGTGGGTAGTTGTCTGGATCCACCGCGTGGGCTCGGAGCGTGAGCGGGTCACCGACGTTCACCGTGCGCCGGAGCGTGCCCTCCACACTCAGGTTCGGGGCCTGGTTGTCGCGGAGCCGGTCATCGAGACTGCCGAAGGCACCACCGACTTCGGTCGACATCACCTGGGTGTCCATCCGGTAGTCGGGTCGAAGTGACGCGTACACCCGGTTTCGGGTGCCGTGCGTGGTCAACGTCCAGACCAGTTCCTTTTCACCGAAGTTCGCCGGCACCTCCACAGTGAACAGGAACGGGTTGCGCCGCGGGTAGAAATGGGTGGGCTGCCCCTTATCGATGTCCGACGCGATGATGCGGTCGACCGCGATGTCGTCCATCTCGCCAGCCTCGGTCAGGGCGAAGTAATTGTCCGGCCCCACCGAGATGTCGAACTGTTCCTCCCAGTTGGAGTTCATGTAGCCGAACCAGAGCGTGTAGGTGCCGTCCTCGTTGGGCCACCATCCTTCGAACGCCGGGTGGACGCTTTGGCCCCGCAGGAACATGAAGCGGGTCTGCGCCTCGAGCGCGGCCGGCCACGCCAGCACGACTGTCAGCGCCAGCGCTGCCGATGTCAGCCTAGAGGCGAGAGGGCCGAGCCGCAGACCGGCTGTCACTGGCCGTCTCCACCGTTCGTGGTGGCGGTCTCCTCGGTTGGAATCGGCGCCCAGCAGAGCGGGCAGCCCACGTCGTACTCGTTCCGGCTTTCCATGGCGGCTCGACGTTCGGCCATCTCGTCCTGGAACTGCTTCTCGGTTAGCTCCACGGCGTAGCCGAGGTCGATGAACATGTTGGCAACCGATCGACGGCCACCGCCCGCCCAGTTGCGGTTGTCGGCGAGGTTCTCGTTGCCGGCGGTGGTGTCGAGGAAGCCGACGATGTGCAGGATAGTGCCCTTGGGCAACAGCGGCGCCGCGTCGTCCTCGTAGACGTACTGCTTCACCCAGTTGTGGTCATAGCCGACACAGTTCAAGGTGAAGTGGTTGCCGCCCCAGATCGCCTCCATGCACATGCGGGTCCCGGGGGCGTGCAGGTGCGGTTCGAAGGCGATGATCTTCGTGTGCTGCTCGAGCACCTCGAACGAGTGGAACTCCTGGTCGGCCCGGCCGGGCATCACGTCGATGTCGTTGCCGTTCCCCAACCGCACTGGTGCCCGACCGCCATACTCCGGCTCGTAGCCCTTCGGATGGAAATGGAACCCGAATTCGAGATGTCCAGTGGTTGCCTGGATGCCGTTCGAGTGGAGGTGACTCGCGCCTAGATGCAGCGCCGAGTTGGCCTGCAGCAGCGTCCCGAATTTCTCAGCGAAGATGTCCGGGTTCCGGCCTACCTCGTGAATCGGCCAGCGGATCCTCGTGTCGTCGAGGACCTCGGTACCAGCCTCGTTCAGCACGCCACTCGAGTAGGTCATGTGGTGGAAGATGTAGCGTCCGCCGACCGTGTCTGAGCCTGAGGCGGGCGGGATGTCGTTAACCTCCCGGACCTCGACTGCTTTCACATATCGGTCCTCAGTTAGACCGGTCGGTACGAGTCCGATGTCCCCCCAGCGGTCGGGTCCGATGGCGGGCAGCGTGATCTCCGGTCCCTTCAGGGTCAGATCCGGTTCGCCAAGTGCCCACTCACCCGCGGCGGTGAATTCGAGGGCCGGCGGCATATCCGCTTGGTTGCCGAGCGGCGCGCCGTTGTCGACCCAGGCCTGGATCTTGGCTAGCTCGAGGTCGCTGAGCGACGTGTCGTCTTTGAACCGGGTGATGCCGATGTCTTTTTCCAGATAGAACGGTGGCATTGCGCCCATCCGGTCACGGATGGCGGTCCGGTGCTTGATGGAGCGTGCCCACGGTCTCACGTCCTGATAGGTGACGAGTGACATCGGCGCGCCGCCGTTGGGACGATGACAGCTTTGGCAGCTTCGCTGCAGGATCGGGCCAATGTCCTTGGCGAATGTGACGTCGGTTGGCGCGATGCCGAAGTCGGCCAGGTCGTAGTAGTGGACTTCCGGATGCGGGTCGGCGCCGGCAATCGATTGACCGGTGGCCGGCGTCGGCCACGCAAGCACCGCTAGTACGGCGTAGGGGAACGTCGCCTTTAGCATTCGATCCTCCCTCGGAACACACTTCGTATTACCAACATGGTACCAGAATCAGCCGCATCCGCTTAGTGCGCCGCTGTCTCGGCGCTGCAGAGCACGACTGCCTTGAGACCAACCTGCGCCGACTACGTTGGGTTCAGTAGCCGCACTACGGCCTCGTGGCGTCCCTCGTCGAGCGCGTAGCGCCAGAACTAGGTAGAACCGACGGGTCGTGAACTCGGTCGGCCAGCGGGCGGTCTCTATGAGCTCGCCGTCCACGTGCAACTTTGCCTCAAGCGACATCGGCTGCCGAAGGCATCGCGTCTTGCGCCCCCAGCCGTGTGACCGACACGGCGGCGGCCCGGCAGCCGAATTCGACGCTGGCGATCAGGTCGAGGCCTTGAGCCAATCCCGCCGCCACGGCGCCGTTAAAGCAGTCGCCGGCGGCGGTCGAATCTACCGCTGTGACCTGTGGAGCCGGAATGAAGGTGGTCTGGTTCTGATGCGCCAGACAGACACCGGCCGCCCCCAGGGTGACAGCCACGTGGGTGGCGCCGGCATTGATCAAGGCGCCGGCGGCGGCCTGGGCAGAGTCCTGATCGGTTACCTTCAGACCGGTCAGGCGTTGCGCTTCGGTCTCGTTCGGGGTCAGAAGATAGACGCCACCCAAGAGCTCCCTTGGTAGCGGTCCTTCCGGCGCAGGCGCTGGGTCGAGGATGACGCGACAGTGGCGCTCGGTCGCAATAGCTACCGTTCGCTGGACGGACTCCATCGGGACCTCGAGTTGGAGCAGGACAAGGGCCCCTGCCGGCAGCTCGCCGCAGGCATGTTCGACGTCGGCGGGGCTGAGCGCGGCGTTGGCCCCTGGCGCCACCACGATCTGGTTCTCCCCGGCCGCATCGATGCTGATGAGGGCTACCCCTGACGGGTGGTCAGGATCGCGGCTGACGTGCGTGCACGTTAGCCCGTCGCGTTCGAGACTGGCCATCGCGGCGTCGGCGAAGATGTCGGTGCCGAGTCGGGCCACCAGCGAAACGCTGGCACCGAGCCTGGCGGCGGCGACCGCCTGATTGCCTCCCTTGCCGCCCGGGTTCATGAAGAAGTCACCGCCCAGCACGGTCTGACCCGGGGCCGGTAGCTGGCCGGTCTTCACCACCAGATCTGTGTTGAGGCTCCCGATGACGTAAACAGGGGCGCGGGTCGACTCGTCCATGGCTCACGAGCCCCGTCGGCTGAACTGAAGGGGCCGAAGGACGACCCTAGCATAGATGCCACACCACGGCTGCGGCGCCGCCGCGCTTTGCCGTGCGGAACACGTTGTCGAGATCGGCTGCCGCCGTCACTGCAGGAATCCTCGTGGTGTCAGGCATCAGCGCCGCCGCCCATGCAGCCGATCCGGACGACGGTCTGGTCAGTGTCGCAGCGTTCGAGCTGTCCGAGTTGGCGTTTCTGTCAGACGAGCCAGAGGCCTTCATGAAGCACTTCGCGATGAACGGGGTGATTGCAATTCACACGAAGCTCACCACGGTTGGCGTCGAGGCGAACCTCCACACCTGGCGGTTGGTTCGGCGTCGGTGTATAAACGTCAGGATCCTGAGGAGTACTGATGACGAAGCGACGCCATCCGCTCGCCGCTGCCTTGATTTTGCTGCTGGCGCCCGTGCTGACCATCCCGTCGGTGGTCGCTAACGAAAACGATTATCAGCCGGGCCCCGCGTCCTGGGTGGGGGACCTGACGCCCATCACCGAGGCGGACTGGAGCTACGACCGGGCCGAGCACCTGCTTGGGCGAGCCGGTTTCAGCGGCACACCGGACGAGATTCAGCGTCTAGTCGATATGACGCCAGCCGATGCGGTGGCGTCGCTGGTCGACTTCGACGGGGTCGCCAACGACCACCTGCTCTCGTTCGAGCACTCCGGGTTCTTCGATGAGTCCCTCGCTGACTTTCCGCCCAGCCGTCCCGCGGCCACCGAGCTTGCGCAGGAGACCGGCAAGAGCATGGGCATCCGAGTGAAGCCGGAGGGTGGTAACCGTCACATGCAGCCGGTATCGGACCGGTTCTTCTACTGGATCCGGGCGTCACAGCTCGAGAGCCGTCGGGTGGCCTACTGGTGGGCGGAGCGGATGCTCGACACCAACCGCCCCTTGCAGGAGAAGTTGGCGCTCTTCTGGCACGGGCACTTCGCGACCGCTGAAGGCAAGGTGCGCGATTACCGGAAGCTCCTCGGCCAGGTCGAGCTCTTCCAGCAGCACGCTGTGGGCAACTTTGGCGATCTGGTCGAAGCGGTCGCGAAGGATCCCGGCATGCTCTACTACCTGGACGCTGGCGTAAATGTGAAGGGTGCGGCCAACGAGAACTTCGCTCGCGAGGTGATGGAGCTCTTCACCATGGGCGTCGGTAACTATTCTGAGCGGGATGTGCGTGAGGCGGCCCGCGCGTTCACCGGGTGGAACTACGTTGACCTCGACTTCGTGGTCAACGCCGACCAGCACGATGACGGCGAGAAGGAGTTTCTCGGGCAGACCGGACACTTCGACGGTGTGGACGTGTTGCGCATCATTCTGGATCAGCCGGTCACCGCTGAGTACATCGCGGCCAAACTTTACCGTTTCTTCGTTCGGGCCGATCCGAGCGACGCGCTGGTTGCCGCGCTCGGAGAGGTCTTCCGAGGCGCCGACTACGAGCTTCAGCCCTTACTGCGCACGATTTTCCTGTCACGCGACTTCTACAGCGAGGCCTCTTACGGCGCGCATATAAAGGGGCCGGTCGAGCATGTCATCACCATGCTGAACCAACTGGATGCCGATGACGTGCCTGGTGTGCCAGACTTCAACCGGACGACCACCGGGCTGGGGCAGCAGCTGCTCAACCCGCCGTCGGTGGCCGGCTGGGCGCAGGGGCAGGCCTGGATCACGCCCGCCCTGCTGCAGCGGCGAGGCAACGTCGCGTTCAACGTTCTGTTCCCTGACGTTGTCGGGTTCCAGGACCCAAACTTCATGCCGAGTGGCGGCGATGCCATCATCGGCGAGCGCCTCAGAAGCGGGCAGAATTTTACCGCCGCCATCGCGCTCGATCCAACCGCTGAGCAGACAGCCTTCAACATGGCGGCGCGCGAGCGAGACGAGCTGTTCAATACACGGGTCTCGGGCTATCGGGCCTGGGCCACCGCTATGCAGAAGCTCATTCCAACCCCGCGTGGCGCGGTCCGGATCGACATGACCAGGATGGTTCTGGACGCCGGAGCGACCACCACGACCGAGGCGGTCGACCATCTGCTTGGCCGATTCCTCCGGATGCCGGTGTCGGCCGAATTCCGCTCCGGTCTGATCGAGTTCCTTGGTGACGAGTTGGCCAGCGACGACTTGGTGCGCGCCGAAACGTATCTGGAAGACCCGCTCCGGATGGTCACTCATCTGATCATGAGCACGCCGGAATACCAGATTGATTAAGAGGACAACCGCATGACTTTGTCGAATCGTGGAAAGCGGCTCATTGACGAAAGCGGCGTTTCGCGCCGGCAGGCGCTCAAGATCGGAGCCCAGGGTATCGGGTTGGGGATCCTTAGCGGCGTCAGTCCGCTGCCGCCGATGTTTACGGCGGCCTCGACCGCGCTTGCCGCCACCCCGGGCAAGATTCTCGTGGTGTTCGAGTGGTTTGGTGGCTACGACGGATTGAGCACCTTCGTCCCGTATGGTGATGATGCGTTGTATCGCCAGCGGCCGAATGTGGGCGTCCGCGAGCAGAACGTCATTAAGGCGGACGAGCACTTCGGCTTTCACCGCTCGATGCTCGGCATGCACCGGCTCTGGGATGAGGGTAACGTGGCTGTCATCCATGGCGCCGGGTATGACCAGCCGTCGTTCTCGCACTTCGCGTCCAGCTCCTACTGGCACACGGGCGCGCCCAACAGCGGCGAGCCGTACGGTTGGTACGGACGCACCGCCGATGCTCTCGACCCCGACGGGACGCCGAACTATCTGGTGAACATCTCGTCTACCCAGAGTCTGGCGGTTAGGGCCCGAGACCACGTGCCGGTGGTCTTCCAGGATCCCACCGGCTTCCGGCGCGATCTGTTCCAGCCTCAGCAGGCCCAGGTGGGGCGTCTCGGCAACGGGCAGGCGGCCAAGAACGATACGCATCGATTCCTGCTCGACGTGAACCAGAGTGCCCGTGAGGCGTCCGCGCTGGTGCGGCAGGCGTGGCAGAACTATTCGCGCACGCGGACGCCGGACCTGCGGCTGCTCGACCTCGACAAGGTGGTGGCGCTCATTGAGAACGACTTTCCGGCACGCCTCTACTACGTGCGGCTTCGCGGCAGCTTGTTCGATACGCACGTCAACCAGGAGAGCCCGTTCGACCGGCAGGTACAGTACTGCTCAGACGCGGTCTGGGGGTTCTTCGAGGAGATGAAGCGGATCGGCAAGCAGGACGACGTCTCGGTGTTTATCCACAGCGAGTTCGGTCGTCGCGTGCCGGAGAACACGAGCCTGGGAACCGACCACGGCACGGCCAATGTGTCGTTTGTCGTCGGCGGCGGGGTGCAGGGCGGCCAGTACGGCACACCGCCCAGCCTCACCGAGCTGGTGCTCGGCGACAACCTGCAGCACACCACCGACTTCCGGCGGGTGTATGCCTCGCTGATCGACGAGTTCCTGGGCTACAAGCAGCCTGAGAAGGTGCTGGGTGGGAACTTCGAGACGCTCGGGATGTTTTGAGACCTGCGGGTGTCTCGTTTCGGAGGGTGAGAGAGGGCCGGCGGGAGCCGGCCCTCTTTTCGTTTAGTGGTCGTTGGCGGCCAGGTGCTCGCGGAGCAGGTCGCGCCCGAAGTCATTCTCGAAGTCACGCCACACCGAGTGGACGTGGTTGCCGCCCCCCTGCGTGCTGTCGTACTCGATGAGGAACGACGACCCCTGCACCCGGTAGTAGTGCCCGTCCCCTCGCTCGATGCCTCCGGCCCAGGCGAACCCGATGCTGTCCCAGTTCTCCTTGACCTGCGCGACCCGCTCGGCGGCGATGTCGTTGGCCATCGTCGAGGTGTAGGACTCGATGACGTCCATCAGCATCGCCTGCTGTGCGTCGGTCATGGCCGAGGCCTGCAGCCCCGCCGGCGAGAGCGGGTCGATCTCGAGCTCGGCGCCGGTGATGATGTCGTCGGGCGCCTCTTCGGCCACGATGGCGGTCGAGCGCTGCGAGCCATCGAGCGTCTGCACCAGTGCGCGGGCCGTGTCTTCACGTCCGGCCAGCGCGCGAAGCCCGGCGTGCCGGCCCTCCTTGACCTGGGCCGGGTTCGAGCCGAAGAAGCTGGGTGATGCCGCCACCGACCGGCCGTCAACGATGGTGAAGTCGAGTGACAAGTGGTGCCCCTGCACTCGCCAGCCCCAGGCGCCGGTCGGGCCGGGCGTACCGAACACCGAGAAGAAGTACCACTCGGGGTTCCGGTCGAAACGGCCGTTGGTCTCGATGGTGGACAGGATGCCCTCGAGCTCCATGACCGTCGTCGCGGTGAGATAGCCACGCTGGCTGAGTCCGGAGCTCAGCAGGTCGTGGGCCCGCATCCGCTGCTCGGCGTTCATGTCGATGAGGGTCACGCCGTTACGCGGGAACATCTCGGTCGGGATGAAGTGGAACTTCTCCCGTTCCTCGGACTGGATCTCGAAGGTCGCCTCCGCCCGCTGGGCTGAAGACAGGCTGTCGAGGAAGGCGTTGGCAGCGGCCGCCATGTTCGCCGCGGACCGCTCTGCGGCCACCATCGGACCGACCACCGCGAGCGCTACCAGGACCAGCGCGACGAGAAGACGTGGAGACTTCAAGCTCATTCCGTCACTCCTTCACTAGAAAGTGGCCTCAAGGATAGCGGTCCCTGCCCGGACGCATCAAGCAGGGGCCGGGGCGGCGCTTACCCCTCGGAGACATTCAGGTGTCGCTCGATCGCGGGGCTCGGGGCGCCATCCAGCTCGGCGTAGGGGCCTGCAAAGAACAGCACCGGGGCGCCCGACTGGGGTGGAGCCAGCTGCAAGTCGCGGCCGACTGACCACGCGACGTGGTTCATCTCGAGCGTTCCGAACAGTCCCTCCGTGCCGAATTTACACGTGCACGAGGCATCGACCGGGATCCATCCGAGGCCGGTGGCGAAGAACTCGGCCCAGCAGTGATAGCCGCAGATGTCGCAATCCTCCTCTCCAGGCGTAGTCGGTTCGAGGGCTTGCCCCAGCACCAGCCGCGCGGGGATGCCGGCCGAGCGAGCCAGCGAGATGAAGAGCGCATGAATGTCGTTACAGTTGCCGACCGAGCAGGCCATTGCATGCTGCGTGCTGCCGGTACCTGATTGCCGGGTGGCGTCGTATTGCATGGCGCCGGTGACATAGTCGAAAAGACGTCGAGCCTGGCCAAGCGGGTTGGTCTCGTTCCCCACGACCGACGCGGCCAGTGCTCTCGTCGCGTTATTGATGTCTACGTGGCGTTCCGGCGCTAGGTGCTGGGCAAAGGGCGTCGGGTTGCCGAGAGGTCGGACGCAGCTCTCGTGCAGCTCGTGGGTCACTTGAAGCCGCTCAACGTCGTAGCGGACTTCAACGTCCAGAGGCGCGGTCATCTCATCAAGCCGCAGGTGGGCCATCTGGTTCCCGTGCTCCGGTTCCCGTGTGACCGACCAGCCTGCGCCAGACGGCAGCTCGCACGCTAGCACGCGTTGGTAGGGCGTATCAGTGACGAGCGGAATCCACAGGTCTAAACGTCCTGCGCCGGATGTTACGCGCATCCGATCAGCAATCCCGTAGCGCGCCGGAGTGGACGCTTCGCGAACGGTCGGTCTCGGGCACTCGGCCACGGTCAAGACTGCCTCCAGGAGGATGGAAGGTAAAGCTGCTTCGACTATACAACGCGCCGATGCAGGGTGCCGCCGAGCTGACCGATGGTCGCGGGGAGTAGCTTCGTCATTGCCGGTTATCCGGAAGCCGCTCCAGGCATCATCTCCAACACCGGTAGACAAGCATGGTAGCGGTCTCTATGCTGAGTCGAACGCCCGATTCTCTCGTCCTCGAGACGCTACGAAGGGACTGATTCATGACCACGCGACTGCGCGCTGGATTTGCTGCCGCTCTGCTCCTGTCATCCGGCTTGGCCGTGCATGCCGCCGATGACCCGGTGCAGCTGACCTATGGCCAGGTATCCGGGGTCGAGGTCGAGGATGGAGTCACCGTGTATCGCGGGATTCCGTTCGCCGCGCCCCCGGTCGGTGACCTCCGCTGGAAACCGCCCCAGCCACCGATTCCTTGGCGGGGGGTACGCGCTGCCGACACGTTCGGCCCGGCCTGCATGCAGGGACGGTCTCAGCTGATGAGCGAGGATTGCCTCTATCTCAACGTGTGGACCGGCGCGGAGAGCGCCGATGCCGGCTTGCCCGTCATGGTGTGGATTCATGGAGGCGGCTGGAGCTCGGGTGCGAGCAGCGTGGGCATTTACAACGGCGCGGGGTTCGCTGAGAAGGGAGTGGTCCTCGTGTCGGTGAACTACCGGATGAACGAGTTCGGCTTTATGGCGCATCCGGTGCTCTCGGCCGAGTCGGAGCGCGGGGTGTCCGGCAACTACGGGATCCTGGATCATGTGGTGGCGCTCGAGTGGGTGCGCGACAACATCAGGGGGTTTGGAGGCGACCCCGGCAACGTGACGATCTTTGGCGAGTCGGCTGGCGGCGCCAGCATCTACTCACTGATGGCGACGCCGCTCGCCAAGGGGCTGTTCCATCGCGCGATCTCCGAGAGCACCTGGATCACGCCGAACAACGTGGCGCATCTGACTCGCCACAACGGTTTCTCTGACAGCGCGGAGGAGCGTGGGCGTCGTGCCATTGCCGCGAAGCTCGACGAGCTTGGGCAGTCAACCGAAGGTGACCTGGCGGCCACGATGCGAGCCATGTCTGCCGACGACCTGATGAGCATGCAGTTCAGCGTGTCGCTGGCGGTCGATGGTTGGGTGATGCCCGAACCGCCGGCCGACATCTTCCGCTCCGGTGACCACAACATCGTGCCGCTGCTCGCCGGTGTTAACGATGGCGAGGGACTAATGTTTGTGCGCCCCAGTCGGACGTTCGAGACGCTGGACGAGCAACGGGCGGAGCGGACGGACGAGTGGGGCGAGCATGGGCGCGGGATGGCCGATCACTATCTGGCCAGGTCGGCCGACGAGCTCTATACCAGCGAGGTGGACTACAACACGGACCTCTGGTTCGCGCGTCCCAACCGCGAGCTCCTCAACGCCAACGCGAACGCGGCTGGCGACACCTTCATGTATCTGTTTACCCGGAATTTACGAGATCCGGCCGAGCGGGCGCCGCATGCCATGGAGCTGATGTATGTGTTCCAGACATTGCCAGGGCAGGCTCCGGACACCGACCGGAAGATTTCCGATCTGATCAGCGACTACTGGGTGCAGTTCGCGGCCGCTGGCGATCCGAACCGCGACGGGCTGCCCGCCTGGCCCGCCTACGATGCAGGTGAGCAGGCGTATCAGATTCTCGGGGTCGAAGTAGGGCAGGGCAGCGGATTTCGCCGCGCCGAGTTGGACGAGATGGACCGCTACTTCACGGCGACCTACGACAGCGCCCGCTGAACGAAAAAGGCGGGAAGGACTGCTTGTCCTTCCCGCCCCTCCAAGCACTGCTGGTCGTCAGCTGAAACCGTTCAGCTACCTACCCGTTCGCCAAACGCTGTCCCTGGCCGTCGACCTCAGTTACGCGAGGGCGCGTTCGAACAGCGCGAGCAACCGGCTCCAGGCGCGCTCAGCCTGGGCCTCGTGGTACACCTGAGAATCGATGGCGCACCACCCGTGCATCGCGCCCTCGTACACCTCGATCTCGGCGGGGATGCTGGCCGCGGCGTACGCCGCTTTCAGCGTTTCCTTCGCCTGAGGGTTTCGCTCATCGTCGTTCGCCGCGACGCAGTGCAGCATTTCGGCCTTGGTGTCCGGGATGAGCAGGTGCGGGCTGTCGTCGTTGTCGGTGGCCAGGCCGCCCCCGTGGAACGTAGCGCCGGCGGCTAGCCGGTCGGGCACGGCGGCCACCGTGCGCATGACCATCGGACCGCCCATGCAGTAGCCGGTGGTACCGATGCCCCGGCTCGTGTCCGTTGCCGCCTGCTGGTCGATGAAGCTGACGAAAGTCCGCGCGTCTGTAAAGTGGGTTGTTGCGTTCAGGTTCTGCGCCATTGGCAGCACGATGGCACGCGTTTCGTCATCGGCGAAGCTGGCGCCCTCCTCGACCACCGGCGAGCGGGCATCTCGATAGAACGGATTGACGGTGAGCACCGAATAGCCGGATTCGGCCAGCCGCTTACCCATTACTCGGAATGCGGGCCTGAGCGCGAGGATATCCGGCCAGACCAGCACCGCCGGGTGTTGGCCGCTCGAGGGATGGACCCAGTAGGCGTCGCAGGTACCGTCCGGGGTGGTGATCTCCACGTCGGTTTCGGTCACAGCCTGGGCGTTCGCCACCTCAGGCAGCATGGCCGCGAGGCCGGCGATACCGGCGATGTGCCCGAACTGTCGTCGGGTGATGCCGGCGCGCCGCGCGTACTCGTCCGCGTCTTTCTGGGTTAGCTTGTCACACATGGTCGGTATCTCCTTGTTCGATGGTTAGCGCTGATGTCTCGGTGACGGCGTCGCCCTACTGTCTGTTTACCGGGTTTGCACGCGCGTCGCCGGTCGCGCGGGGTTCGAGCCGTATCAGACGACGGTCAGCCAGCCGTGTGGGTCCGGCGCTTGGCCGTAGTGCACGTCCTGGAGCGCGTGCCGGAGCTTGCTCGTGTTGGCCCCTCCCTGTCCGTCACGGACCGTGATCTCTCGTCCCTGATACACGAACGTGCCCACCGGGGTGAGTCCAGCCGCGGTGCCCGACAGTGCTGCCTCATGCGTCTCGGCCCACTCCAAGAGCTCAGTCACGGTGAAGTTTTGCTCGTTGATGCGGTAGCCCAGATCCTCGGCCAGCGTCAGAATCGACGTCCGTGTCATGCCGTGGAGGAACGAGTCGTCCAGCGGTTTGGTGATGACCTCGTCATCGGTCAACAGGATGAAGTTGGCGGCACCGGTCTCCTGGACGTCGCCATTGGGGCAGAACAGCACCTGATGTACGCCAAACTCACGCTGGGCGTCCAGGGTTGGGCCGAGCGCGGCCGCATAGTTCCCCCCGGTCTTGGTGCTGCCGAGCTGTGCGGTCGAACGAGCCAGGACATCGTCGACCAGGAGTTTTAGCGGTTGCACCCCGCCAGAGAAGTAGTTGCCCACTGGCGACAGAAGCACGAACAGGAGCGCGTCTGAGGCCGGGGCGGCTGCCGCACCGATGTTGGGCGTGGTGCCCACCAGCGTCGGACGGATATAGAGCGAACTGGGCGGTTCTGGAATGTCCTCGACATGCTGGGCGATCAGATCGACCACCATGTCCGACAGCGTGTTCGCCTCTGGGATCGGGAGTCGAAGCGACTCAGCGCTCTTGCGCATGCGAGCCACGTGGTCGTCCAGGCGGAAGACGCGGGCGCGGCCATCCTTCCAGCGATAGGCCTTGAACCCTTCGAAACAGGTGCTGGCGTAATGGAAGACGTGCGACGCCGGGTGGAGCGCCAGCGGGGCCAGCGGCTGAATGGTCGGGGTTTGCCACGCGCCGTCCTCGAAGCGCACGGTGGCGAAACTGTCACAGAACTCGGTTCCGAACTGACTCATCTCGTTCCTGTCGACGGGATCCGGCCGGCTGCCAGAAGCTCCATTCTATCAACTGGTTTTCCCGGAGCGGAGCCTCGGGCTCGAACGTCCGATAGAGTACAGAGAGACATGGGCGACCACGCGATTCTGATTAGTGCGTCTGAGCGGCCAGGAATACTGTCTCGTCTGACGACGGTACTGGCCGACCACGACGTCAATATCACTCACGTCGACATTCATATCGGGCGACCGTCGGCGACCATCTATTTCGAGATCTCGGTCCCGGACGGACGTCTCCAGGACGTGCTGAGAGGGCTTGAGGGGCTCGACGGTGTGCGGATGGTGCAGGAAACGCCGTCGACCGGACGGATCTACGGGAAACGGATCATCGTCATGGGCGGCGGTGCCCAGGTCGGGCAAGTGGCACTAGGGGCCATCACCGAGGCCGATCGCCACAACATTCGCGGCGAGCGGATATCGGTGGACACGATTCCGCTGGTTGGCGAGGCCGAACTGGCCGCGGCGGTGCGCGCTATTATCCCTCTACCGCGGGTCCAGATGCTCGTTCTCGCGGGCGCGCTAATGGGCGGTGAGATCACCGCGGCGGTGGAGGAGGTCCGCGCTAGCGGGCTCCGCGTCATCTCGCTGAGTATGGCCGGCAGCGTGCCGGACGCCGCCGACCTCGTCATTAGCGACCCGGTGCAGGCTGGGGTCATGGCCGTCATGGCGGTCGCCGACACCGCGAAGTTCGATCTGATGCGTCAGGGCAAGAAGCGATTCTAGGTTGCAGGGCGATTTGGCCGCCTGGGGCGGCGTTGTGACCTCGGTCGTAGCCACCGGAAGTTCCGTCACCCTAATGACGGAGTTGCCATGCAGTCCTTCGTGCGGGTTGGACACCAGGGCTTTGGGTATGGTCAGTCAGGTGAGTCACCACATGCCACCCACCAGCGGCGACACTCTAGGGACCGAAGCAGAGGGAGCTTTTCAGGGGGCTGGGCGCCGATCAGAGCGACTAATCGGTCGGCACAAGGCTGATAATCATGGCAGTGGGCGAGGATGCGTTCAGGGCGCTTGCGTCCGAGCTGCTTCTTGGCGAGCTTTAGCAGATCATCGGTAGAAGGATGCGCGTCAGCGCTCTCTGCCGGTGAGATGCCGCTAGGGGGTCTAGCCCAGCCACTTCTGGCTTCCGTCTGGATTGAGGCTGAGAGCGTGACGAAGGCCGACCAGCACAAGGTCGGGCAGCAACTTGTCGAACACGCCGTCGTTCTCGAATAGCACCGACAGCCCGCCTGTGCCGATCAGGAGTGCTGGCTCGCCCTCGAACGCTTCGAGACGGATCTGTTCGGTCAGCCCGGTCACCACTGTGCGGTTTCCGAAGTAGAGACCCGACTGGATGCTCTCCACCGTGGACCGCCCGACAACCGACTTCGCCGGCACGATCTCCACCGTGGGCAGCTTCGCGGTGTTCCGTTCCAGTGCTTCCATTGCGATCCGCATGCCGGTCAAGATGATGCCTCCGAGGTACTCGCGGGGAGCTCGGACGACGTCGAATGTGGTCGCCGTGCCGAAATCCACGATTACCAGATGGCGGTCCGGATACAGGTGGGTCGCGCCGATGACGTTGGCGATCCGGTCGGGGCCGACTTCGAGCGGGTTGCGATAGCCGATCTTGAGACCCGTCTTGACCCCCGCCTGTAAGAAGAACGGGTCCACTTCGAAGTATTTCCGGAAGCAGCTTCGGAGGGAGTAGACCAGGTCTGGCACGCCACAGCAGATCGAGACTGCCGTGATCGCGGTGGGGTCACTGCCGTTCTCCCGCAGCACACCCCGAAGGAACATCCCGAACTCGTCGGACGACACCGGGGTTGCCGAAGTCTTCCGGAATCGGAGAATCAGTTGGTCGTCTTGGAACACACCGCCGAAGATCTGGGTGTTTCCGACATCTAGCGTAAGGGTCATCCACGTTCTCCCGTCACGTCTTCGAGCGTGATGATGTCGATCAATCTGACGTCGCCGAGACGGACCGCTCCTGACCGGCGGTCCTCGCGGTTCTTGACATAGCCCACGCCGAACCCGAGCGCACGCAGTTGACGGACGGCCCGAGTATGGAGCGCCATGTCGTCGAGGGTGGCTGACGCCGTGTTCGAGGCGCCGTGCATCACCATTGCCACCGAGTTGTCCACCAGCACCGCATTGACCTGTGAGCGTGCGATCAGCCGGGCGGACCAGGTGTCGTAGCAGGTGACCATCGAGATCCGACGGCGGTCTTGTTTGGCTCGAGTGAAGTCGAGCACGTTGGTCATGGTGGGGTCTCCTCGAGTTCGTCGGCCCGGACGACGGAGTCGTAGACCACGTTGAGCAGGTGGTCTTCGAGAGGTCCGTCTTGTGCGCGTGGTGGCGGCTCGGGGGCGGAGCTAGTCCGCAGCCGCAGATCGAGGCCGAGGTGCGAGAAGTGGTGGCGGAGGTGGCGAGCGACGCGACCGCTCCCCAACATGCCGAGGGGCGGTGCGACGCCTACAGGTACCTGTCGCATTGGATCAGGTCCTCGAAAGGGCGCACGAAAATACAGGACGTTCACGCGGTCACCGTCTCCTCACGGAAATCGGCCCATCTCCATTGTAGCGTCTCTTTGCGTTCAGGATTTCTTGGAACCGGTCACGCTCGGCGTCGTTGTGGGTCTCGAGTAGGCATGAGGGGGACGGATCGACGGAGGTCGTCGGGCAGCGCGGGGCTCAAGGACGAGCTTAAGACACGCCGTAGGCAAGCCGCACCGCCATGTGTTTCGGGCAGAGGCACACGGCCGCCTTTACGCCTCGGCTCGTTCAAGCCGCATCGCGAGCCAGACTCCGAACAGGATCGAGCACAGAGTCCAGAACTTATCCATGGCAAGTATCTGGACCATGCCGCCGGCGATGGCGTCGAGACCGCTTGGGGGAAAGGGACGCTCTGGCGAATTACCAGACGTTGACCGCTAGCATACCGAACACGGCCTAATCCCGGAGGACGTCGAGAACGAGCAGACGTCGCGGGGTTGAGGCCGCGTCCATGATCGATTACTGCTGGTGGGTGGGCTAGTGCTTGATGCTGTAGAGTTTCGAGCTGGTCCGGATCAAGAGCCGGTCGCCGACGATGGCCGGCGTGGCCATGGCCATCTCGTCGAGGCTGTTCACCCACAGGACCTCGAAATCTGGGCCTGCCTTGATCACGTAAGTGTCGCCCTGCTCGCTGAGCGCGAAGATCTTGTCGTTGTAGGCCCACGGCGACGAGGTGAAGCTCGCACCCACCCGGATCCGCTGGCGATCGTAGACCGGGTTGCCCGTGCGTGCGTCGTACGCCTCGAAAAAGCCTCGATCGAGCAGGCTGTAGTAGATGTCCTTGTGGACGATGGGTGACGTGTTGTAGTTGCCCGCCTTCGGCTGATACCAGGCGATGTACTCGTTCGACGTCTTGCCCTCGTCGAGGGTGATGTCACCGACCGCGCCCGGACGGATGGCATAGGCAGGCCTATGCTCGTCGCGGAAGTAGCCCGAGTTCACGTAGACCAGCCCCTGGCTCGAGAACGGGGTCGGGATCGCGGCCCAAGACATCCGGCCGTCCATCTCCCACAGCAGGTTGCCGTCGAGGTCGTAGGACCGGATGCGGTTCACCGCCGAGGTCACGATCTCGGTGCGAATGTTGTTTTCCCAGATGTAGGGTGTGGCCCAGCTCGACTGTTCTTCCCTCGGTTGCCGCCAAATTTCTTCCCCAGTGCGTTTATCGAGGGCCGCGATCCACGAGTTCTCTTCGTTGTCGTAGACGATGAACAGCCGGTCGCCGTAGACCACTGGTGACGAGGCGGAACCCCAGTCGGACCGGGTTAGCCGATCCGGAATCTCCATCCGCCATACTTCGTTGCCGTCCATGTCAAACGTGTAGAGGCCCAGCTCGCCGAACCGCACGTAGACCCGCTCGCCGTCGGTGGTGGCGGTCTCCGAGGCGTAGGTGTTCTTCTGGTGGCGAGGGAAGGCCGGTTGTCCGCGGTTGACTGCCCGCTGCCACAGCACGGCGCCCGACTCGAGGTCGATGCAGTACACCAGCCACTCGTGATCGAGGGGAGGAGGCTCCGATCGACCGCGGGGGGCGTAGAGCCCTGGCTTCGGCCGCTCGAACTCACCGATTGCGGTGACGGTGGTGAGAAATACCTTGTTGTCCCAGACAACCGGGCTCGACCAGCCCAACCCGGAGATGTCGGTGACCCACTCGACGTTCTCTGTCTGGCTCCACCGTTCGGGGAGATTCGCATTGTCCTCCACGACACCGGTCATCGTAGGGCCCCGGAAGTGAGGCCAGTTGTCATTGGCGAAGCTTGTTGGGGCAAACCCCAGCACGATTACGGCGGCGAGCGCGCGAGCGGTTCGAGTCATTGTGGTCGATCCTGTCCTGAGGTAGCGGTCTACCGGCCCGGAAGCATGATGTGGGCTGAGGTCGTTCCCGGTTCCATGATCCAGCTGCCGGGCTGGGTGTAGCTGCCCTGCTCGGGTAGTCCGAGAGTGTTGCCGGTGGCGTGCGGGACAGCGATGGTCAGATGGAGGCTCGCCGATTCGGCGTTTTCACCGTTCAGCGTGTAGTAGACACTGCCGAACTTCGATTCCTTCCGGCTGCCGTCGACTTCGGCAGCGTCACGCATGGCGCGAATTTCCTCCGGCGTGCCGCCCGACATACTGAAGGCGCGGTTCTGCTGGACCCGTTCGAGATTTTCTTCGCTCGTGCACTGGACGCTGAACGTGCGGTTCGGCTCGTCCGAGCGGTCCCAGCACATCAGTCCGTTCGAGCCTTCACGCAGCACGGTGTGGCTGCCATCGGCTGCCATCTTAATCACCATGGCGTTCTCACGCATGGTCGGCGGTGCGGCCAGCAGGGCCTTCTCGATCCCGACGCTCTGCGCCAGGGCGGTCAGTGGGGGAAGTCCCAGCACCAGGGCCGACAGAATTAGGGTGGTTCGTCTCATGTGTACCTCCGATTCCCTACATTTTCGCATGGTCCGGGGAGAGTTGGATAACCACGAGATCTCCGAGACCACCTTCCACCCGGACTGAACGCACGCTCGGGAAGCTCAGGCCGAAGCGGCCGACTTTCGTGAGAGCTTGGCGCGGGCGAGGATGAGCCAGTGGGGGCACCGGCTGGTGTCGGCATAGAGCCGCTCGCAGTCGTCGCAGCGCACGCACTCGGTCATGACGATCTCGGGGCCGCGGATGGCACCCCATTCGCAGGTCTTCTCGCATAGCTTGCAGGTACTACACTCGTTCCAGCGCTTGATGCGGAAGACTGTGAGCTTCGAGATGAGACCGAGAAACGCGCCAACCGGGCAGAGAAAGCGGCAGTAGAGATTCCGCACGAACACCGTGGCGACGAGCAGCAGCGCCAGCCCGGTCCACATGGCTGTCGTGCCCTGGCGCGTGAACATCCAGAATGGCTCGACAAAACGGTAGGCGGTGATGTCTGAGGTAGTCAGGAAGTAGGTGAGTGTCGCACCGAGTAACCCGTACTTGACCCAGGTTGCACGTTGCTCCAGCCAGTCCGGAATCTCGACCCTGAGCCGGGCAGGGACTACCCGGTCCATCACCTGGGTGAGGGCCCCGAAGGCGCACACCCGACCGCAATACAGCCGGCCCCAGAGCACGGTTGTGACGATGGTGAACCCGGCGAACAGGTACCAGGCGATGCTATAGCGAAAGACCGGCATGTTGCCGGTCATCGCGCCGTAGATGTTGACCACCGAGATCAGTTGACTTTTCGCGAACCCCATATAGAGGATGGCTGCGCCGAACGTTACGAACTTGAGCGGGATGCTCTTGCGGAAGAAGCTCACCATGGTCAGGGCCGCGAAACCGACGAACAGGCCGATGTCGGTGGCTTGGTCCAGGAGCAGTGAGCCCCACGTTTCGACTGTTTCCCCCTCGTCTTCGAAGCCCCAGCCGTCGTCCTCCTGGTCGTCGAAGTTCCAGCCGCCGTCATCGGCGGCGTCTGGCCCGGTCTCAGGTTGTGCCCACGCCGGAGCGCTCCAGCACAGCGTCAGGCACAGAAGCAGGCCAAGGGAGGTGCTCCTGGATGGTCGGCTCATCGGGACTCGGGCGGGGTAAGGAACCGGCGGGCAATCCGCCGGGCGCCGTTGCGGATCGCCCGCGTGGCGCTGGTCATGGTGATGGTAGCCGTCGACACCGCGTCGATGTCGGCGCCCACTCGGAACCGATCACGCACGCTCTTGCTGGCGAACTGCGCGGAGTATTCCGGCTTGTCGATGGAGAAATAGCCGTACGGTTCGTGGTGCCGCACCATGATGATGCCGGTCAGCACCCCATCGAGATCGACGCCGACTAGCATCTGGATGGGGCCGTCATACCCGCGCTCCAGTGGCTCGAGGTCGGTCGTGTAGAAGCCATAGCCGACGATCTCACCCTCGCCGTCTAGTGCTTTGAAGTGTGGCGGCGACCCTTCTTTTGGTGAGAAGTTCGCCGCGCCCGGGAAGAGCGCCCCGAGACGTTCGCGCACGATCGGGTCGAGCGCCGGCTGGCCCTCTACGACGACCACGGCGCAGAAGAGGAAGAACGGGATGAGTCGTCGCATGCGGCGCGGATAGAATGCCGCAGTGTAACAGACTGAGGGAGGCAGGATGGACGCGACACGGGCGGGTGGTTTGGCGGTGGGGCTGGTGCTGGCGGTGGCCGTGAGCACGGAGGCGCAGGTAGAGCTGGCCGACGTGACGGGGCTTGACTGCAGCTTCTCCACGGTCGCCAGCGGTACCTGGAACGACGGGATAGCCGAGGCGAGTCACGACGGGGTGACCCTGTCTCTCCGCTTCGAGGAGATTGATCCGGACGGCGCCACTGCCGAGATCGTTGGGCCCTACGGAGACTCGCAGATCATCGTCCGGCAGACGGGCGATTATCTCCATCTTGTCCAGATGTTCCTGGTGGGTCCGCTCTACACGACGACGGTCATTGATCGTGAAACGACCGAAGGAAAGAGGATGGCGGTGCACACCAGGCACGAGTACACCGACACCTCGCTGCCCGGTTTCACCTCTCGTCCGGAGCAGTACTACGGCGAATGCGTCCTGATCCCGTGAGTCGAACCACCGGGCGTGCGACGCTCGCCACCGGTCTTGTCCTGGCCCTGGCGCTCGTGCCGGCATGTGCCTCTGAACCGTTACCGATGCCGATTGAAGAGGGCGTGCCTTGGTGGCTGGCGGAGCAGCGGGCCGCCACGGTGTCTGACGTGCGCTATCGCTACCACCTCAGGGTTCCCTCAGAGCGGTCAGTCCCTCTTTTCGGCGCCGTCGACATCGAGCTGCGATGGTCTGATCCCGTCCGACGGGACCTAGTCGTCGATTTTCAGGAGCCCGGCGCTCGGGTGCGAGCCGTCAGTGTGAACGACGCCGAGAGCGCTTGGCGTGCTGAATATGACCATCTGGTCGTGCCGGCGACGTCGCTCACGCCAGACGGCGTGAACATCGTGCGCTTGGAATTCGAGGTGGGCGATGGGGCGCTCAATCGCAACAACGAGTTCCTCTATACCCTGTTCGTGCCAGACCGAGCCCATTTCTCGCTGCCGCTGTTCGATCAACCGAATCTCAAGGCGCGGTTCTCGCTGACGCTTGACATTCCGTCGGACTGGGTCGCGGTGTCCAACGGGGCACGTCGGGACGGTGTCGACGCAGACGCCAGCGGACCCGCCCCGGGTGAAATCAGATGGGAGTTTGCCGAGACCGCACCCTTGCCCACCTATCTGTTCGCGTTCGCCGTGGGCGCCTTTCAGGTCGAGGAGGCGGAGCTGGACGGTCGGCAGATGCGGATGCTGCACCGGGAGACCGACGAGGAGAAGGTCGCCCGGAACCGAGACGCGGTCTTCGACTTGCACGCCTCGGCCCTAGCGTGGCTCGAGGACTACACGGGGATTGACTATCCGTTCGAGAAATTCGATTTTGCCCTGATCCCGCCGTTTCAGTACGGGGGCATGGAGCATCCCGGGGCCATCTTCTACCGCGAAGGCAGCCTCTTCCTCGACGAGTCAGCCACCCAGTCGCAGATCCTGTCGCGGGCCAGTCTGATTGCTCACGAGACGGCCCACATGTGGTTCGGAGATCTGGTGACGATGAACTGGTTCGATGATGTGTGGACCAAGGAGGTGTTCGCCAATTTCATGGCGGCGAAGATCGTCCATCCCACGTTCCCGCACATCCGCCACGACCTGCGGTTCTTTCTAGCGCACCACGATACCGCCTACGGGGTGGATCGCACCGCCGGAGCGAACTCCATCCGTCAGCCGCTCGACAACCTAAACGAGGCCGGTGCACTGTATGGGCCGATCATCTACCAGAAGGCGCCGATCGTCATGCGCCACCTCGAGCAGTTGCTCGGGGAAACCGTGCTTCGGGACGGGCTTAGGGAGTATCTGGACCGATTCAGGTACGGCAACGCCGCCTGGACGCAGCTGGTGGAGCTGCTCGATCGTCGCACCGAACTTGATCTGGCGGCCTGGAGTCGGGTGTGGGTCGACGAGCCGGGTCGGCCCCGGATCGAAGTCCAGGGACTGGGTGCCGGGACAGACGTCCCCACGCAGGTTGAGGTGGTGCAGGTGGATCCGGCCGAGGATGGCCGAGTGTGGCCACAGGAGCTTTTGTTGCTTGCCGGCTATGACGACGGATTCGAACGTATTCCGGTGCGGCTGGATGCGCCCCGCGTCGAGGTGGATGCGCTGGCCGGGCGCCCCAGGCCCCGCTTCCTGCTCCCGAATGGCGCCGGCCTCGAGTACGGCTGGTTTCGACTCGATCAGGACAGCCGCGAGTATCTGCTCGGGAACCTGCCGGCTCTCGACGAACCGCTGGTGCGCGGCGTCGGCTGGGCGAACCTCTGGGAGGCGGTGCTCGCAGGCGACGTTGAGCCGGAGGTATGGCTGGCGCTGCTGCTCACGGGCCTCGAAGTGGAACCGGTAGAGCAGAACACCCAGCGGCTGTTGACCTACCTCCGCACTACCTACTGGCGCCTTATGGACCGAGCTGGTCGGGATCGTTGGGCCGACGCACTGGAACGCACCCTGTGGGCCGGGGTGACAGCGGGGACCGCGCCGACCATTCAGGCCGCGTATTTCGGCGCCTGGCGGAGGCTGTCCACCAGTCCCGCTGCGGTCGGTCGGATGCGCCGGATCTGGGCGGGCGAGGAAGAGGTGCCGGGTGTGCCGCTAGCCGAGCCGGACTTCATCGCCCTGGCCGAGGACCTGGCGGTGCGGGAGGTGGAAGACGCTGCGGCTATCCTCGACCGGCAGGAAGCTCGCATCGAGAACCCCGACCGCTTGGCGCGATTCCGGTTCATCCGTCCAGCCCTTGCGGCCAATCCGGAGACTCGGGCGGGGTTTTTCGAGTCACTGAGGGATCCGGCGAACCGGGAGCGGGAGCCCTGGGTCCTTTCCGGGTTGGACCACCTCCACCACCCGACTCGGGCTGAACATGCCCGGCGGTTCATTCTCCCGGCGCTGGAACTGCTCGAAGAGATCCAGCAGACCGGTGACATCTTTTTTCCCGCCGGCTGGGTGGGGGCGACGCTGAGGGGGCATCGGTCGCCCGAGGCGGCTGCCACAGTGCGGAAGTTCCTCGATAACCGCCCGTTCTACCCGGTGCGGCTGCGTCAGAAGATCCTGCAGTCGGCCGACCTGCTCTATCGGGTGGCTGATGCCCAGTCACCGTAGACGCTAGGGCTGTCTCGGCTGGCAGGACGGCCCCGACGCCGGACGTGCCCGTAGCGCGTTGCCGATGCTGTTCAGGATGTCCTCCGAGAGCTCCCGTTGCAGGCTTTCGAACAGCACCCGCTCCTCCTGCCGGACGTGGCTTTCAAGGAGGCGGCCTAGCGCGGGGAGACGGAGGTCGAGGTCGTGGGTCGGGTTGGTGCGGAACGTGGCGAGGTGCGATCGAACTTCGTCGTGCTCGCGGACGAGCGCCGCCAGCAGGGGAGCAGCTCGGAGCAGTTCGCGTTCGGCGAGTGGGAATAGTACCTGTTCTTCGAAATCGAAATGGGGCGCAAGCACTTGGTCGAAGAAGTCGAGCACGCGGTCGACTTGGTCCCGACGTACCGGTGGCCAGTCGGAGTGAGGGGCCGGGGACCGGCCGCGAATCAGTCCCTGGGCGACCACGAGTATGTCGTGATGCTCGTGCGAGAGCGGGACGAGGCTTCGATGCCGGCGCACGTGCCTACGATACAATACGGCGTTTGCCGTTCCCGCTCGTCGCCGCCGACGGGTGGTCTCGCCGCCAAAGGAGAACTCGATGCGTAGCTGGTTGCCGTTTGTCTTGCTGACTGTGTTTAGCTGGGGCACCTATATCCCGACCTTGCACAAAGGGCAGGTCGGGCTGGGAGGCAGCGGTGTGCACGCCTTCCTGATGGTCGGGCTGGCCTATCTGTTGGTGGCCATCCTGATTCCGGGCACGGTTATCGCGCGGGCGGGCAGCTGGGACCTGTTCTCGTCGACCGGGATGGCCTTTACCTTCGGTGCGGGGGTGCTGGGCGCGTTGGGGGCACTGGGCATCGTCTTCGCCCTCATCAACGGCGGCCAGCCCAACGTGGTTCCGCCCCTGGTCTTCGCCGGGGCCCCGGTCGTGAGCGTGTTCGTGGCCATGCTCTACAATCCCCCGCAGAGCAGTCCGTCGCCCATCTTCTTTACGGGCATCGTGATGGCGGCGGCAGGTGCCGGTCTGGTGTTGGCCTACCGGCCGACCTAGTCCAGCATTGGGGCGAGTCTGGCATCCGGCGTCGACAGGCCGGGACGGATGTTGCAAGATCACTGTTAAGTTCGACCTGGCGACCGAGTTGAACGGAAGGAGAGACTAGGTGTTCGAAGAAGGATCGATGTTGAAACGGAAAGCGATAATGGCGCTGGTTGCGCTGTTGACTATGGGTGCGATGGCGTGCGGAGGAGGAGGCGGCGACGCCGAGTCTGTCGGTGGAGCCGATGCCGAGCCTGCCGCAGCCGAAGAGCCGACCGGGGCCCCGCGAGTGTTTTTCGTGGCGCCGCGGAACGAGACGGACCACCCAACCGAACTGCCGCTGGGGTTCACGTTCGGTAGCGAGAACTTCGCGATTAGCCCGGTGCCTGATGATCCGAGCAATCCTCGCGGAGGCATGGGGCACTACCACCTAGGTGTCAACACCGAGTGCCTGCCGGCTGGCGAGATCATTCCGGCCGCCGATCCCTGGGTTCACTTCGGGGACGGCTCTGACGGCATGGAGATGACCCTCGAGGACGGGGAGTACACCTTCAGCGTGCAGATCGGCGACGATGAGCATCGCACGATCGAGGGGCTGTGCGAGACCATCACCGTCCGCATGGAATCCGGGATCTAGGCATTCCGTCCACTACATTCCGGGCGCGGCGAGGTCGTCCACCTTGCCGCGCCGTTTCTTTCCTTTCTGGCGCTCGCGGTTTCTCCGGCCGTGCGTCTTGCGCCAAGCTGGCCGAACCGCGCCGTCTCTTGTCTTTCTTGGGGGTTAGCGAGCGGCGAGGAAGGCCTCGACCCGTGCCTGCGCGTTCTGCCGGACGTTCACGTAGAACAGCGCGTAGTCGTAGATGTGGTAGTTGTCGCGGCCGAGCGGCCGCTGCGTGTAGCGGTTCGAGCGGATATCGGAGACCAGCAGCCGTCCATCATCGACGCACTGGGCGTCAGCGGCACCCTGCTCGTAGCTCGCGTCGCCGTCAAAGTTGACGGCGCCCAGGTTAAGGTCGTGCGGCGCGGCTGCGCCGTCGGCCGCCCAGGTCAGCGGATTGACACAGATGTTGGCTGGGGACGCAAAGAGCGCCCCCGCCCGTGGCCCCACGGTGTTCCAGGTGACCTGGCAGCCGGTCTGGGTGGGTGCGGTGCAGACGGGAAGGCCGTTGCTTCCGTCGATCTCGAAGCCGACCGGGTAGGCGGCGACAAGTCGGTTCGCCACAGGGTTTCCGACGATCTGCTCGGCCAGCAGGAGGTCCGCGTGACGAGATCCTTGGCTATGGCCTGCCAGGATGAACGGACGTCCCTCGTTTAACTCGTCGATAAAATAACGGAACGCGGCGACCACGTCCTGATAGGCCAGGTCGAGGGCGCGGGGCCCGTGCCCGTTCTGGTCGAAGAAGGCGGCGAGAGTCGCCTGGCGATACCGAGGAGCGAACACCCGACAGCAGGCATTGAAGGCGCTCGCCTGTCCACGCATGACCGCCTCGTCGGTGGACTGGTTGGTGGCGTCGTCCTCAAGCGGCTGGTTCCAGCCGTCCGAGGTCACGTAGGTAGTGGGGTGTAGGAAAAAGACATCGACCCGGGCGTCGGCCTGCTGGTCGGTGCCGCCGGGCGGGACCGCGTCGGCCAGGTCCTGCCGATCCGGCAGTGCGGCCCAGTGGTCAGGGTTGGCATAATCCGGCGCTTGAGGGGGGGGAGCGTCGTCGAACCCGTGACCCGGGGCGATCAATATCGCCATTACTACAAGACCGATGTCGGCCCGATAGACGTACGCGGCACCGGCCAGCACCATCAGGAGTCCGGTGCCGGCGATTGAAATTTTCTTCAGTGTCATCGGTCGAACTCCAGGCGACGGCCTCCCGAGCCCGGGAGGAACCGACCGTCCTGATACCGCAGCTCCCCGTTCACCCAGGTCATCCTGACCCGGGAGTTGAAGGTCATGCCGGCAAACGGCGACCAGCCGCATTTGGCGTGGAGCGGAGCGTCAGCCGGGGTGGGCGAGTGCGGATCTAGGAGCACCAGATCGGCCCAGTATCCGGGTCGCAGATAGCCGCGGTCGCGAATTCCGAACAGTGTTGCTGGGGCATGCGCAGTCTTCTGCACCACCTGTTCAACGGTGAACCGTCCCCGCGCCACATGCTCGAAGAGCGTGAGTAGCGAATGCTGCACCATCGGGAGGCCAGCCGGAGCCGAACCGTACGAGCCGGCTTTCTCCTTGAGTGTGTGCGGCGCGTGGTCGGAGGCGATGACGTCGATCCGGTCGTCACCGACAGCCTTCCATAGCGCGGCGCGGTCCGCGGTGGTCTTGATCGCCGGATTGCACACCACGTGTGACCCGTGCGTCTGATAGGCGGTGTCGTCGAAGAAGAGGTGGTGCACACAGGCTTCGGCCGTGATCCGCTTGTTAGCCACCGGGCCAGGAGTGAACAGCTCCAGCTCGCGAGCCGTCGTGATGTGGAGCACGTGCAGTCGCGCGTCATGACGGCGGGCCAGCTCGACGGCGAGACTCGACGAGCGATAACACACCTCGACCGACCTGATGATGGGGTGCTCGCTGAACGGGATGGTGTCGCCAAACCGTTCCCGAGCAGCCGCTTCGTTTGCCTTGACGGTCGGCGTGTGCTCGCAGTGGGTGGCGATGACGAGCGGTGTTGACGAGAAGATGCCGTCGAGAACCATTTCGTCGTCGACCAGCATGTTGCCGGTGCTCGATCCCATGAAGACCTTGACCCCGCAGGCGAGGGCGGGGTCGATACGTTTGAGCTCCTCGAGATTGTCGTTGGTCGCGCCGAAGAAAAAGCTGTAGTTGGCCATCGAGCGGGCCGCCGCCCGCGCGTGTTTGTCGACCATCGCCTCGGCCGTCACCGTCTGCGGGTTCGTGTTGGGCATCTCCATGTAGCTGGTGATACCACCCGCGACGGCTGCCCGAGATTCGGTCTCGATGGTGGCTTTGTGCTCGAACCCTGGCTCGCGAAAGTGGACCTGGTCGTCGATCAGACCGGGGAGGAGGTAGGCGCCCTCGGCGTCGATAACCTTCGCGTCGGCGGGCGGTGCCGTGTCGATACCGACGATTCTTCCGTCTTCGACCGAAAGGCTGCCCTCGTGGGTCGTCCCTTCGTTGACGATCCGGGCGTGCACGATCTGATAGGTCACGAGCCTCTCTTCTCAGAAGTTGTCGGTGGCTATTCGGCGAGGAGCTGTCGGATCTCCTTTTCTAGGAGCTCGCGGTCTACCAGGCCAATATGTTCGGAGGCGATGCGGCCTTCGCGGTCGATCAGCCAGGTGGTGGGCAGGATGGTCATTGGGCCGAAGGGGGCTCCGCGCTCCGCGGTATCGGCGAGCGCGATGCGGTAGTTGACCGGTCGTTCCTTGAGGAAGGGCCTCACGATGTCCCACCCCGGTTGGTCGATCGACACTCCCAGGACCGCGAAGCCCTCGGAGGAAAAGACGTCTTCGAAGGTGACGAACCAGGGCATTTCGGCCTTGCACGGCTGACACCAGGTGGCCCAGAAGTTCAGCAGGAGGACACGGTTCTCGTAGTCCGCCATGGTGGCGGTGCCGCCTTCGGCATCGGGCAGCGAGAAGTCAGGGGCCAAGGTGCGGTCGGCGACGGCAAGCAGCCCGGCCAAGACCGGTTCCGCACGCTCTGACGCGACCGGGGGTGGGACGGCTGGCGCGAACCGGTCGTTCGCGGGGCCCTCAGCCAGCGAGAGGGTCGCGTTGGAGCTCGGCCGGGAGGCCAACGGTCCTACTGTGACCAGCATCACGCCGGCCCAGATTACGGCCGCGCCCAGAACCATCCAGGCGCCGACCGACGGAGTTCGCCGCGGCGGTTCGTCCTGTCGGACGTCCGCGCTCGCATCCACGTCCGGCCGCTCGTTCGGTTCGACGGTTGCCATCCGAATCGCCTATCCAGTCTTTGAGTCCCTGGTCGCCACAATTCGCCAGGGTGTGGGAGGCACTCCTTCCGGAACGTCCGCCGGGCTGGTCGAAGCAAGGTTCCCGGCGACGTTGGTTGGATATAGAGCGCCGCTACCAGTCCATCGTAGCTGAGATCGCGACCGCGCGACACGCCGGTTGGAGAGTCGCGGTGCTCCCACCTGGTTGCGGTTTGCGCATCGAGTGCTGTCACGACGCCGCCGGACTGGTCCCTTGGGTAGCGACTTCCCGAAACGACCGAAGCGCGGTGGTATCCTCAGCGGATGCTCATCGTTGCGGTCCCGGGTCGGGCTGGCGACGGGGGCGGAGGTGCAGGGTGAGCAAGATCGAACGACTGGAGAAACCCGTCGACGAATGGCGTGGAGTGGTGTCGGACGACGCCTACGCGGTCCTGTTCACGGAGGCCACCGAGCCGCCCGGATCGAGCGGCCTGAATCAGGAGAAGCGAACCGGGACCTTTGTGTGCGCCGCCTGTCATCTCCCACTCTTCGAGTCGACCTTGAAGTATGAGAGCGGTACCGGCTGGCCGAGCTTCTTCGATGCTATCGACGGACGCCTTGGCTTTAAACGGGACTTCGCGCTGATTCTGCCACGCACCGAGTATCACTGTGCCCGCTGCGGCGGACACCAAGGCCACGTCTTTCCGGATGGTCCAGAGCCCACGGGAAAGCGGTACTGCAACAACGGTGTCGCCATCCGCTTCGTGCCCGAAGGCGAAGAGCTACCCGAGCTCAGGTCCTAGAACCCCCACTCCCAACCGGCGTAGTAACTGCGGCCGATCTCGTTGATGCGCTGCAGGGTGAACGGGTTTAGCACGTTCAGGTGCGTGGCGTAGGTTGCGTCGGTCAGGTTCTCCACCCCGATCAGCGCCGACATCCCGTGGGCTATGGCCAGACCGGCGCGCAGATCGATCCGGGCCCAGCCGTCGGTGGCCTGTTCGAGGCGCGTCACGGCAATCCGGTCCTGCTCCGCAACCACGGTCACGGCCAGTTCCACCCAGCGCTGCTGGTCTCGGGTATGGCCCTGGATGGTGTAGCGCTGTTCGAGCGGCGCGATGCCGAACACCGGCTCGTTCAGCAGTGTGTCCTCGGCCCGTATGTAGCTCAGGGCGCCGCTGAGCGTGGCGTGGGGACCTACTCCGGAGTTCGCCGCCAGTTCGAAGCCGCTGAACCGGGCTTGGCCGCCATTGATGTAGCGGAAGACCGTGCTCGGGCTCAACGGCAACCGCTTGGTTAGCAAGGCCTCCGGCGTCACGGTGATGTAGTTGTCGATCAGTCGGTAGAAGAAGTCGGCGTTGACGGTGGCCTGGCCTATCTGGAATAGACCGCCCGCGTTGATCTCGAGCGCCTCCTCCGGGGAGAGCGCCGGGTTCCCCATGAACTCGGCCGCGATCTGGAACTTCGTCGACGGGAACCGGTCCGAATAGCGCTCGATGGCGGTGGCGCTGCGCACCGAACGTCCCCCGCCGGTCGTGAAGACGAATGACTCGCCTACAGGGATCGTCAGGTTCACGGCGGCGCTGACGTTCGTCTCGGCCTGGTCGAGCGTACCGGTCGTGTTGGTGGCGAAGAAGTCCGACACCATCCCGGCCGAGGCGTCGAGCGCGTCGATGCGAGCCGTGGCTCCCAGTTGACCGCCGCCCCAGTCGTAGATGACCTGGGCGTAGCCGCCCATGTTGGTCAACCGCGCATCCGGCCACACGATGTCGCTGAAGATGAGGAAGTCGTTCGAACGGCGGAAGATGGACCGGGACGCGTTCTGCAAGACGTCGGTGAAGTCTCCTCCGAGCTTCCAGTCGATCACGCCCTGATCCAGCAGTACGTGGAACCGCGCGCCAGTGGCGTCGGACGAGGTAGGGAAGTCCACTCGCAGGCCGAACGGCGGCATGCGGCCCGGCATATCTCGGGCCGTCGGCTTCTCGTCGTTGTTCATCTGGTGGTCTTTCTGGTTGCTGTAGACCTGGCCGTAGATCTCGGCGACCAGCCCGTCCCTGGGGCGCCACGTGACTTCTCCGGCGTGGGAGTAGGTCTTGAAGAACGAGGCGTCGAGGATGCGGCCGGCGTAATCGATGCCACGCTGCTCCTGGTGGCCACCGAGATACTCGACCGTAGTCTCAGCATTCGGCTTGAACCCGAAGGTCCAGCGCGTATCGAACGACTTGTAGTCGCCCGGAATCACCTTGTCGTCGCCGTCCTCGTAGTCGTTGCCGATCCGGATGTTGTGGTAGAGGGCAAAGCGGGTCTTCTCGTTGCTCCCCCAGAGGCCGGCGAAACCGTCTCTGTTTTCCCCACTCTGAATATAGTTCCCGCCGAAGCGGCCGCCGACCACGAAGTCGCCGCTCGAGAACTCGGGCCGGAACGTGTCGACACGGACCGCACTCATCGCGCCCGGACCCCAGGTGAGCGCGTAGGGGCCCTTCACTACGCGGACTTGCTGGATGGTGTGCGGACTGACGTGGCTGATGTCGGAATCCATGCGGGCCGGTCCCGCCGAGTAGGTCCGGGTGCCATCGACGAACATGGCCACCTGAGTTTCCTGCAGGCCTCGTACGGTTGGCTCCAGATTGATCGGGCCTCGACGTACGGCCGAAAGGCCAGGTGCCGTCCGTAGCTGCTGGGCGATGTCCTGTACGGCGCGCTGCTCGGCCGCTCGCGCCGACACCACGTACTCGCGGGCCAGCTCGGGCATGGTGGACGAGACCACAACCTCCTGGGCAAAGGTTCCGATCTCGAGCTGGATGTCGAGGCTGTCCCCACCACTGGCGATCGTGACCGTGGCGCGGTGGGTGTCGAAGCCGAGCAGGCTGGCGCTCAGGCGATACGAACCTTCCGTAGTCAGTAACTCGTAGCGTCCGTCCCGGTCGGTCGTGGTGCCGGCGACGAAGCCGTCGTCCAGGTCACGGAGCTCCACAGAGACGCCGGGCAAGGGGAGGTCCTGGGCGTCGGTGATGGTGCCGGTCCAGGACGCAGTCTGAGCCACCGCCGGGATGGCGCTGGACAGCGAGAAAAAGAGCAACGACGACGAAACGAGTTTCCACGATTGATACATGTCCTAAGTCAGCAGGATAAGGTGTCAGCTCAGGCTAGCCACCGGGTGCGAGAGACTCACAAAGGGGCACACCGCACGCGGTGGACCGTTATTTTCCGAGAAACGAATTGAGATGGGACGGAGCTACGCGCGCGGAGGAGGTGATGACGGGGCGTACGCGAGATCGACGTGGGAGGGAAGCGGAACGGCGAATGCTGGCTGGCTGTCGAGCAGGGTGTGCCCCACTCGTATCGCTTCTTTTGTCTGCGCGGGCACGTTCAGCCAGGAAAGGGACTCGGTGTCGCTGTTACAGTCTTCTCTCCATCGGTCGCCGTCGGCCTGCGCTTCACTGTGCACCGGTGCCGCGTGCATCGGGCAGGTGGCGCCGGTCGTCATCTCGTGCGGGCAGTCGTGCGCTGCCACCTCGCCCGGCTTGGCGAAAGAACACACGGCGATGGGCGCCGCGACGAGCGTTAAGCATTGCCCAAGAACGACGAACCAGGCCGAGAGCCGAAGGGTGTTGTGCATTGACGGCGGTTTCGGTATCTCTTCCCTTAGGCGCGGATCGATTCTATCTCGTTTCGGTCTAGCATCGTCATGGCTTGACGACCTGATCCGTGCCCGCGATACAATGAGTGAATCTCGGTGGCCCCGGGGGCGTCCCACGGGGCCCGTATGTTCGATGGATAGCCTTCAGCTTCGCCCTGTCGTCGTTGTCGCCAGTATCGGTGTCATTACGCCGACATCCAGCGGATGATGTACCCCGACAGCGATTAGGCAGGGCCATCATCCGCATCCGGTTGATGGCCCTTTTTTTGTGGATTCTAGCGATGAGCGCAACATCCGGAAAGACCCGTAGCGGTGCGATCACCGACGGCCCGTCGCGGGCGCCGGCGCGCGCCATGCTCAAGGCGGTGGGCTTTGACGACGAGGCGCTAGCGAAGCCGATCATCGGGGTGGCCAACACCTGGACCGAGATCGGTCCGTGTAATTACCACCTGCGTGACCTGGCCGAAGAGGTCAAGCAGGGGATTCGCGAGGCCGGCGGCACGCCGATGGAGTTCAACACGGTCTCCATCTCGGACGGCATCACCATGGGCAGCGAGGGGATGAAGACCTCGCTCGTCAGCCGTGAGGTGATCGCTGACTCGATCGAGCTCGTAGCGCGGGGCAACCTGTTTGACGGCATCGTCATCTTGGTGGGATGCGACAAGACGATTCCCGGCGGGGTGATGTCGCTCGTGCGTCTCAATATTCCAGGCCTAGTTCTCTACGGCGGTTCCATCGCGCCCGGCCGGTACGACGGGAAGGACGTCACTATTCAGGACGTCTTCGAAGCAGTGGGTGCCCATGCCGCCGGCACGATGACCGACGGCGAACTTCTGGCGCTCGAGAACGTGGCTTGCCCGGGCGCTGGTGCGTGTGGCGGCCAATTCACGGCCAACACGATGTCCACGGTCTGCGAGCTGCTCGGCGTGTCGCCGATGGCGGCCAACGGGGTGCCGGCAACCACGCTTCTCGACGAGGGCGGTGAGGTTGCCACCCGGCCCGAGAAGTACGATGTGTCGAAGCAGGCCGGCGCGCTCGTCCTTGACCTGGTTCGACGAGGCGTCCGTCCCCGTGACATCGTCACCAAGGACGCGATCGAGAACGCCATCGCGGCCGTGGCGACCACCGGCGGCTCGACCAACGCCGTGCTGCACCTGCTCGCCATAGCGCATGAGGCCGGAGTCGAGCTGGCCATGGAGGACTTCGATCGGGTCAGTGAACGGACGCCGCTCCTGGCCGACCTGAAGCCGGGCGGGCAGTTCGTGGCGACGGACCTTTATCGGGCCGGGGGCCTCGAGCTAGTGGCGCATCGCCTTAAGGAGGCGGGCCTCCTGCACAGCGATGCCATGACCGTGACGGGCCAGACCATTGGCGAAGTCGCCGACAGTGCGCAAGAAACCGCCGGGCAAAAGGTGATGCGGCCGGTGTCCGACCCGATAACACCTACAGGGGGACTGGTGATCCTGCGCGGCAACCTCGCGCCCGATGGCTGCGTGGTGAAGGTCGCCGGGCACATGCCGCAGCAGCATCGCGGGTTGGCTCGCGTGTTCGACGGCGAGGAGGGAGCGTTCGCCGCCATCGAACAGGGCCAGATCAAGGCCGGAGACATCGTGGTGATCCGCTATGAAGGACCGCAGGGCGGTCCGGGCATGCGTGAAATGCTGGCGGTAACCGCAGCCATCGTCGGCGCCGGGCTAGGTGAGTCGGTTGCGTTGCTGACCGACGGCCGGTTTTCCGGAGCGACCCGCGGCATGATGGCCGGACACGTGGCTCCGGAAGCCGCCAAGGGTGGTCCGATCGCGCTCGTATGTGACGGCGACACGATCCTGTTCGACGAGCAGAACCGGAAGCTCGAGTTAGAAGTCAGTGAAGAGGAACTGGCGTCGCGACGCGCGGCCTGGCGGCCTCCTAAGTCGAAGACCACCAGCGGCGTCATGGCCAAGTACGCTCGGCTGGTGTCGTCAGCCGCGCAAGGCGCGGTGACCACCGGGTAAGCAGGTAGCAAGGAAGGACCATCGTCATGGACAATATTCGAACCGGCGCGCAGATCCTGTGGGAGTCGCTGGTGCGCGAAGGCGTCTCCACCGTCTTCGGGTATCCGGGCGGTGCCATCCTGCCCGCCTACGACGCGATGCTCGAGTACCCGATCCGTCACGTGCTGGTGCGCCACGAGCAGGGTGCCACGCACATGGCCGACGGTTATGCGCGCGCCAGCGGTGAGGTCGGCGTGGCGATTGCCACCTCTGGCCCAGGCGCCACTAACATGGTGACCGGCATCGCCACGGCCATGCTCGACAGCTCGCCCATGGTCTGCATCACCGGCCAGGTTGGCAGTAAGCTGATTGGCTCGGACGCGTTTCAGGAAACCGATGTCACCGGCGTGACTCTGCCGATCACTAAGCACAACTATTTGGTGTCAGACGTCGACGAGGTGGCGCCGACCATCCACGAGGCGTTCTACGTTGCGAAGTCTGGTCGACCCGGTCCGGTGCTAGTGGACATCACCAAGGACGCCCAGCAGTCGTCCACCGAGTTCGTCTGGGACGACAGCCCCGTGCAACTGCCGGGGTATCGCCCCGAGCTCCGGGCGACCGAAGCCGAATACCAGCAGGCCGTAGAGCTGATCAACGGCGCGAAGCGGCCCGTTATCTTTTCCGGCCACGGTGTGATGCTGTCCGGGGCGATGGATCTGGTGCGCGAATTCGCCGAGCGCGCGAACATCCCGATCGCGATGACGCTGCTGGGAATAGGGTCGGTGCCGGCGCTCCACCCGCTCAATCTCGGCATGATGGGGATGCACGGCGAGGCATGGGTGAATCAGGCTATTCAGGAGGCGGACCTCCTGCTGGCGTTCGGGATGCGGTTCGACGACCGGGTGACCGGTAACCTCAAGACCTACGCACCCAACGCCCGGAAGATACACATCGACATCGACCCGGCCGAGTTCAACAAGAACGTGCTGGTGGACGTGGCGCTGGCGGGTGACCTGTCGGCCGTGCTCGCCGATCTCCTGTCTCATGTGGAGCGGGGCGATCGGTCCGACTGGCTCTCAGCGATCGGGGTGATGAAGGGCGATTCGGCAGTGCGGGACGTCCAAAACATTCCCGATAGCGGGCATCTCTATGCCGCGCACGTCATCAATGACATCTGGCGGATGACCGACGGCCAGGCGGTGGTGGTAACCGACGTCGGCCAGCATCAGATGTGGGAGGCGCAGTACTACCACCACCAGGAGCCCCGTTCGCTCATCACCTCTGGCGGTCTTGGCACGATGGGGTTCGCGCTGCCGGCCGCCATTGGCGCCAAGCTGTCTCGACCAGATGCCGAGGTGTGGGTTGTGGTTGGTGACGGTGGGTTCCAGATGACCATGTGCGAGTTGGCTACCATTGCCCAGGAGAAGGTCAAGATCAACGTGGCCATCATCAACAACGGCTACCTTGGCATGGTGCGTCAGTGGCAGGAGTTCTTTTACGAGCGCCGGTACGCTGCGACGCCGCTACTGAGCCCCGACTTCGCCAAGCTGGCCGAGGCGTTCGGCCTGAAGAGCGCCCAGGTCTCTCGCCGGCAGGACGTCGAGCCGATCATCGAGATGGCGCGGGCCCACGAGGGCGCCGTCGTGATCGACTTCCGGGTCGAGCAGGAGGATACCGTCTACCCGATGGTGCCCGCCGGCGCCGACCTCCAGGCCATGATCCGCCGACCCAGTCCGAGCCCGATCGTGGAGACAGCCGACGACTAGCGCGCACATAGCGCGCCCGCGACGAGCGGTGTGGGGCGTTGTGCCTCACTAGCGAAGAGCCGGGGTTTGGTGCGGAGCCCCATGGAAAGAAGATGCGTCACACTTTCGTCGTCCATGTCGAAGACAAGCCCGGGGTGCTGAACCGTGTGGCGTCGCTGTTCCGGCGTCGCGCCTTCAACATCGAGTCGCTGACAGTCGGGCACACCGAAACCAGCGGGGTGTCGCGGATGACCATTGTGGTCGACACCGATGCCAATGGGGCCAAGCGGCTCGAGGCCAACCTCTACAAGCTGGTGAACGTGCTGCGGGTCACCGACCTGACTGCCGAGGCAGCGGTGGTGCGCGAGTTAACGCTGATCCGGGTCAGAGCCGACCAGGAGACCCGTACCCACATCATGCAGTTAGTCGACACCTTCCGCGCCAAGGTGGTCGACGTGGCGCCTGACTCGCTCATCATCGAAGCCACCGGCACCGAGGAGAAGATCGACGGGCTGATGGGTGTGCTCGAGCCCTATGAGGTGCTGGAAATGGTGCGTACCGGACGGGTCGCCATGTCTCGCGGTCAGCAGGCGCCGGTCGAGGTGCCCTCGGATGAGACTCCCGGCGAAGTCGACGACAACGTATCCTATTCGGTCTGATTAGACAGATTCGTGACCGCCCGGGCGACGCCCGGACACCATCGCAACCACGAGGCAGAAACAAGCAATGGCAACGATTCACTACGACGACGCGGCAGATCTCTCGCTCATCCAACAAAAGAAGGTGGCTATCTTCGGCTACGGTTCGCAGGGCCATGCCCATGCGCTCAATCTCAAGGACAGCGGTGTGGACGTGCGGGTGGCCCTGGCCGAGGGGAGCAAGTCGCGCGCGAAGGCGGCGGCGGACGGCCTTACGGTCAACAGCGGCGCCGAGGCGGCGGCCTGGGCCGACGTCATCATGATTCTAGCGCCCGACACCAAACAGCCGGCAATCTATGCCGAGTCGATCGCAAGTAACCTGAAGTCGGGCGACATGCTGATGTTCGCCCATGGTTTCAATATCCGCTACGACACGATCACGCCGCCGAAGGATGTCGACGTCACCCTGATCGCGCCCAAGGCGCCCGGCCATCGGGTGCGTGAGGTGTTCCAAGAGGGGGGCGGCACGCCGGCGCTTATCGCCGTCGAGCAGGACGCTACTGGCAACGCGCACGCGCTCGCAATGTCCTACGCCAAGGGACTTGGAGTGACTCGCGCAGGGGTTATCGAGACCACCTTCACCGAGGAAACCGAGACGGATCTCTTCGGTGAGCAGGCGGTGCTTTGCGGCGGGGTCAGCGAGCTGATCAAGGCTGGTTTCAAGACCCTCGTCGACGCTGGCTATCAGCCTGAGGTCGCGTATTTTGAGTGTATGCACGAGCTGAAGCTCATCGTCGACCTGATCTACCGCGGCGGACTCAACTACATGCGCTACTCGGTCAGCGACACCGCCGAACGCGGTGATTACACCGGTGGTCCCCAGGTGATTACTGACGCCACTCGCGAGGCGATGCGCAGCATGCTCCGGGATATTCAGGACGGCAGCTTTGCCAAGGCTTGGATCGAGGAAGACAAGGCCGGCCGGCCCGAGTTCATGGCGACCCGTCGCGCCGAGCAGGAGCTGCAGATCGAAAAAGTGGGCGTCGAACTCCGGGGGATGATGCCGTTTCTCGATGCGGTTACCCTGAAGGAGTCGGTGTAGGACATCGACGCCTGGCTTTGAGTTGCGGGGCCTGCTCAAGCCCTTCCGGGAAGCGGTCATTGATGGCCACGACCGGCGCCGGGTGGCTTCAGGCCTGCCGCTCGATCCACTCGACCATTACGTCAATCACGGCGTCGTAGATCTCCCGCTTCGACGGCGCCTGCTCTCCTCGCACATTGAACGAATGGTCGCCGCCTTCCACGACATGGAGGGCGGCGGCCGGCATTCTGGCCAGCACCGGCCGTAGCTCCGCCTCGGTGCCAAACGGGTCGCGTGCACCCTGGACGACTAGGGTAGGCGCCGCTATGTGCGGCAGGTGCGCGTCCCGCATCTTCTCAGGGCGCCCGGGTGGGTGCAGGGGATAGCCCAGAGCTATGACTCCGGCTACATCGGCCGCTGGTTCGCCGTCGTCAGAATCCGGGTTTGGCGACGCCGCAATGTGGGTGGCCATGCGTCCACCCATCGACTTGCCGCCGATGAACAGCGGGCGGCCCTGCGAGTGTTCCCGCATGGTGTCCACAACGGATCGATAGCACGCTTCTAGCTTCGATGCTGGGTCCGGCGGGCGTCGACCGTGCTCGGTATACAGGAAGTTGAAGGTCACCGCCTCGATGCCTCGCTCGGCCAGGCCGCGGCCGAACGCCACCATAAACGGATGGGTCTGTGCTGCGCCGGCGCCGTGCGCGAGGATCATGATCGCGCGCGCATTTGTCGTCGGGTAGGCGATGGCGGTGG
>Ga0310344_10000043_pt1 | contig 118584 bp, 116 predicted proteins | sample HC15DNA20200_MG_FD_203801 | JGI IMG/M metagenome (GOLD analysis project Ga0310344, IMG submission 203801) | Marine microbial communities from station ALOHA, North Pacific Subtropical Gyre - HC15-DNA-20-200_MG | ecosystem: Environmental > Aquatic > Marine > Oceanic | place: Pacific Ocean...
ATTTCTATTTTACTGGCCGTGGTAAGAAGGTTCAGGCGAGCACAGTTTTATAAATCAGCAATACACTAAATTAAGAGGAGTAAGAGATGGGCCCGCGGGCATTTCTCATCTGGTTATTGATAACTATGACCATGGTAATTCTAGCAACTTTTGTTGTCTTAGATAAACCTACGGCAAATTTTGATCCTATTTCACGAGAGCCGGTATTTTCTGACTTAAGGAAAAGTCCTGATTCTGTATCAAAGATTGAAATTAAAAGTCGGTTTGGGTCATTTTCTATAGAGCGTTCCGATGGAACATGGAAAACTCCTGATAAATTCGGTTATCGAGTTGATGAGAGTAATGTAAGAAGATTAGTAATTAGCTTATCAGATATGCGTTACATTGAACGAAAGACATCTCGACCGGATAGATTTTCTAGGTTGGAAGTTGAAGATATAGATGGAGATGACTCTGAATCAGCTTACGTAAGGATGACTAACTCTCAAGGTAAAGTATTAGCTGAGTCAATTATAGGTCGCCCAAGTGCTCGCTTTATAGATGGAGCAGTAAGCGGTAATTATATTAGAGAACCAGGGTCAAATAATGTCTGGTTAGTAAGTGGCATAGCTAGTGTACAAACTCGCTTAGTCCCCTGGTTACATGGTAATATAGTTTCATTGTCTGCGGAAAAAATAAAAAGAGTAGTATTGTCTGGGCCAGATGGAAAGATAACCCTAGTTAGAGAAAGTCCTAAAAAAGAAGAACTGATTCTGGAAAAAACGAACAGTAAAACTCAGTTAGATGGCGAAAAAGTAGGTTCCATAAAACGGGCTATGGCTGACATTAACCTTGAGGATGTTAAGCCAAAGAAAGATTTTATTTTATCTCCTAATGCTCGGGTAGCCAAGTTTTTAACATTTAGTGGAATCTCTATAACAGCTAAATTACAAAAATCAGAAGAACAAAATTGGGTCATATTTTCTGCTGAATATGAGAAAGATAAATCCCATACCAAAGAAGTTGAAGACAGTTCCCTTAAAAAGGTAGAAGAAATAAACATGCGCGTTAAAGACTGGGTTTACTGGATACCAAGTAAGGATTTTGAAATCCTAACATATAAGCTCAAAGATATAATTAAGGAAACAAAAGATAAAAGTTCCTAGGTATTTGAATTGTTATTAGGTTCTTTAATTTAGGATAAATAATGGATTTAGGAATAGCAGGGAAAAGAGCACTGGTGTCTGGAGCTAGTAGGGGAATCGGGAAAGCGATAGCTGAATCCCTAGCTAAAGAGGGTGTGCGTGTAATTCTTTGCAGCAGAGATGAAGAAAAATGCAAGAAAATCGCTGAGGATATTGCTGAACAGCATGAGGTTGAAGCACATGGTCTTCAATGTGACCTGTCTTCAATCGATTCAATTGAAAATGTGGTTAGTTTTTCTCAAGCCACTTTTGGTGGGGTTGATATTTTAGTCAATAACACTGGAGGACCTCCATTTGGGCCTATAAGTGAGGTGGATATAGATTCTTGGCGTTCTAATTTTGAAAGTATGGTTATTAGTGTTATGCATTTAACAGGACTGATACTGCCAGGTATGAGGGAAAGGTCTTGGGGGCGTATTTTAATTGTTAGTTCTTCGGGAGTAGTAGAGCCAATTCCGGAGTTGGGAATATCTAATACACTACGAGTATCTCTGGCTAATTGGGCGAAAACGCTAAGCTTTGAAGTAGCTAAGGATAACGTAACCGTTAATATGTTAATGCCTGGAAGGATTGGAACTGAACGCCTTGAGCAACTTTACAAAAGAACTGCAGAGCGTACAGGTAAAAATATTGATGAAGTTAAAGGTGAGGTCGCTTCTGCGATACCAATTGGTAGAGTTGGAAGAGTTGAAGAATTTGCCGCGCTTGCTACATTTTTGTCTAGTGAAAATGCTGGTTATATAACCGGGACATCAACTGCGATAGATGGTGGTCTAACCCGGCGAATTACATAACCTGGAAATGCTATCCGTAACTATTTTAATATAATAGTCTATCTCATTGTAATATTTATACTAATACTTTATTTTTTCCGATAAAAATTCCCTTGTATGTTTTATATCAAGCCAAGTTAATGTTAGACTATATTTCGCTTTTTAAGATTCATTTAGCTGTTCTAACCCCTCTGGCGAATCAATATCTATGAGAATGCCATTGTCGGACATTTCTACTTCATAAACAGAGTCAGAATTTTCTTCAATATGATATTTAGCACCTATGTCTCCACTTATTTGTTTCAGTTCTCCGAAATATTTGCGTGTCCATAACACAGGATTGCCACGCTTTCCTTTCCAAGTTGGAACACAAATTTCTCTTCCTGGGTCTGCTCTAAATGTATCAATCAGTTTTATCAAATGATTAGATTTTAAACGTGGCATATCTCCTAATGATATTATTGCAGCCGCACAGTTGCTAGGTACGGAATCAAGTCCGGTATTTAGTGAGGTGCTAAGACCATCAGCATATTTTGGATTATGAGCGAATATTGCGTTAATATCTTTTAGCTCATCTCTAACCTCTTTGCTTTCATGCCCTGTTACAACTATTATCGGTGACGCCCCTGCATTCACCATTATGTCTACTGCATGACGGATCATGGTTTTGCCTTCGATTTCAATTAAGAGCTTATTTCTAGATCCCATACGCCTTGATTGACCAGCTGCTAGGATAATTCCGGCTACTTTTGATATTACGGGCATTGCTTCTTTTTTCTGGCTTTGTGGAGCTGCTTCGGCTCGTGGCAGTGGACGGGCGGGGTTCTCTTTCAATAGGCCTCCTATACCCATAGATCTTATTTGTTTCTTTCCTACAGGAAGGTTCGCAAGTATCCTTTCTAGGATAATATCATTACCCCCTTTTTTGGGTGAACGTGCAGAACCTGGTAATGCTAGTAAAGGAATATTTTTTAATCTACCAATTACCAGTAGGTTTCCAGGATCAACAGGCATCCCAAAATGCTCAATTTTTCCTCCACCACTAATAATTCCGCTAGGTATGACGTCACGGCGGTCAGTAGTGGCTGAGGCTCCAACAACTAATATTAGGTCAATATCTCTTTCTGAAACATTTTTTAAGCATTCCGCAATTGAATCAGATTCGTGTTTGCAAATTAAATCCTGGGAAATTACGCTGCCTAGATCTATTATTTTTGATCCAATTACTGAAGATGTCTTTTCTATTACCTTTTTTTGAAGTCCTGGTAATTCGGTTTGCAACAAAGCAATTTTACAATTTTGAAACGAATTAACCTCCACTAAGGAGGTGTTTTTTGATGCAAGGGTCTCTGTTTTATGAACTTTAATCTCAGTTACGGAGAATGGTATTATTTTTATTGTTGCAACTATTTGGTCGATTGAAACTCTTTCATGCAGGTTTAAAGTCGCTATAGTAATTCCTTCATCTATCTCGTTGATCTTATTAATTATTTTTGGATCAAAATTAATAAGTCCGTTTGTAGTTGCAAACACGTTAACTCTTCCTGTATTAGAAAGACCTATTCGCGTATTATTACCTGAAACTGCTATTCCAATGCGCCGTGCAGCATCGTTTTCTGAGACGTCATTCGATTCTAGCTTAGCAACAACTATCTTTTCTATGCCGGCCTTAGCAATATTATCAATATCGATTGTTTTAAGTACTTGGCCTTTTCGATAATGCTTACCATCAATCGTCTGGCTGTGAGCCAAGATTGTACCTTCAGCATCTTTGAGGGGTAAATTACTAAACTTCATTTTTAATTAAGACTCTATTTAATTAGTTTAAGTGTTATTATGTATCACCAACAGTATATGACTAATGTAGAACAATGTTAAACGGGGGATTATATGCATTGGATGATAAAATGTCGTTCCAAACAAGGTACGGATGAACTTCGTTCGGCAACAATTCCGGCACATATAGAACATTTAGATAAATATAAAGAAATGACCTGGTTTTCTGGTCCTATTTTTACCGATGATGGAAAATCAGCAATAGGTAGTTTACGTTTCATTGAGTTTCCCGATCAAGAGAGTGCGCAGGCATATATAGATAAAGACCCTTACACGGTAGAAGGTATTTTCGATGAAATTATTATAAAACATTGGCAACCAGCACTTAATCAACGCCAACTGGATTATGACAAAAAAGATGGAACCCAGCAATTTATCGTCCATTGTATAGATAGTGATAAAAGTGAGGGTAAGAGAGATCAGCTTAGACAAGCCCATCGAGATTATCTTGTTAATCGTCAAGAATTTATAATAGCGCGTGGACCTCTGCGTGATAATGCTAGTGGTCCTATAGTAGGAAGTGCTTTATTGCTGGATGTAAAGGATAGGGAATTTGCCGAGTCTCTTTTAGATGATGAACCTTTCAACAAATCTGGGATTTACGAACATATTAGTGTTGAAAGATGGTTCTTTGGGCATGTGTAGTATTAGGTCGATTTGTGCAATGTTTGGGTAATTTGTGCCATAATAGATATTGCGATTTCAGCAGGAGTTTTAGCGCCAATTGGTAGTCCAATTGGACCGTGAATTTTTTCAATTTTATTAGTTGATATTCCTGCTTCAGTAAGTCGGTCAATTCGTTTCGCATGTGTTTTTTTGCTCCCAAGTGAACCGATATAAAAAGCGTCTGATTCTAGAGCTACTTGAAGGGCGGGATCGTCTAATTTAGGATCGTGTGTTAGCGTTACAATTGCTGTTCTGTTATCGATTTGTAACTTTTTAAGGGCTTCATCAGGCCATTCTTCGCTTAACTCAATTCCAGGAAACCTAGATGACGTCGCGAAAGCACCTCTAGGGTCAATCACCATGGTTGAAAACCCTGTTGTTGAGGCAATATCTATGAGTGGTTGGGCAATATGCACAGCCCCTATAATTATTAGTCGTTTTGGGGGATTAAAACTCTGAATAAATATTTGATCAACGCGCTTTGAACGGTCATGAATTAAATTATCACGTGCGTGATTTAACATTTCCTCTTGAAGTTTCAAGTCTCCAAAAACCGAGTCCTTGTAAACTAGTGCTTGTCTTCCTGTTGATAAATCTGAAACAAGGGCTACTGATAGTTTTTTTTCGCGCGCAGAAAGTAATTCTTTGAGGATTTTTGACTGCATTTTTCTATTCTACTTGCTCTACATACACTTCTACTTCACCACCACAGGCAAGGCCAACTTCCCATGCCATTTCATCAGAGACGCCAAATTTAATTAATTTTGGATTTCTATCAGCCATCACCTGTTTTGCATCATGGACTACGGCTCCCTCTATGCAACCCCCCGAGACAGATCCAACCATGTTTCCATCAATGTCTATTGCCAATTGGCTGCCCACTGGTCGTGGAGAGGAACCCCAGGTGCTGACGACTGTTGCTATTGCAACCTGTTTTCCTTCCTGTCGCCACTTTGCAGCACACTCCAGAACATCATCGTGGCTATACATATTGTTTTCTTTTTCAGATTCTTTCATTGCACTTTCTCCAGCATACTTTGAATTTTTAAGTCATCTGAACTTTGATTACTAAGGGCGTGGGACAGTTGATTCAAACTTTCCAAATTATGAACAGAACGAAAATCATCTACATTAGGAAGTATTATGCGTGCCCCTAAGGATTTGGGCTCATAACGATCATAGCGCAGCAGAGGGTTCAACCATATCAAATGTCTACATGATTTGTGGAGTCTAATGATTTCCGATTCAAGGCCTTCTGCTGCATCTCGATCAAGTCCATCAGTAATCAAAAGTACTACCGCTCCTTGCGAAAGGGTTCTTCGTGACCAATTTAGATTATATGTGCGGAGACTGTGTCCTATCCGTGTTCCTCCTGACCAGTCATCAACTGCTTCAGATACTTTATCAAGGGCGTCATCCACATCTTTATAACGTAAATATCGTGTTATATTTGTAAGTCGTGTTCCGAATAAGAAAGTATGAACTCGGTCTCGATCATTTGAAACTGCATGTAAAAAATGGAGGATCATGCGTGAATACCTGCTCATAGAACCCGAAATATCACATAAAACAACTAGTGGAGGAGGACGATTAAGCCGTTTTACGTATTGTAATGGTATGGTTGCTCCACCAGAACGTAAGGAAGATCGTAAAGTGGAACGCATATCAATTTTCCTACCCAATGGGTTTTTGCGATAACGACGAGTGGGGATTTCAATAATTGGCAATTTCATCCTTGCTATGGCTCGTTTAGCTTGGGAAAGCTCTTCGTTAGACATCTTTTCAAAGTCCATGTCTTGAAGTAACTCACGCGAAGACCAGGTCATTACTGCGTCTATGGTTATGTCTGGTTCGCTCTGGTCTTCTGCTTCTTTTTCTTCATTATCTCTATCAGGTGGTTTTAAAGCTTCAGCTAGGCGACGATTTATTTCCTCAGTTTCGGCTGTTTGATCTTGATCTATCATCGTCGGCAGAACTAATGAACTCATCTTTTCTAGAATTTGTGGATTCCTCCAAAAAATATGGAATGCTTGATCAAAAATTTCTTTCTGATCTCGTCTATTTACAAAAACAGCATGTAATGACCAGTAGAAATCATCCCGATTTCCAATTCCAACTGTGAGCACAGCTCTGAGGGCATCAAGCACCTTTCCAGGGCCAACAGGAAGTCCTGCAGCTCTTAATACTCTAGCAAAATGCATAATATTTTTAGCGAGGGTTCCTTTAGATTCTTCTTTTTCAAGTGAATTTAAAATAGGAAACTTAGTTGATAAACCCTCTTGATCGATACCATCTGTAGCCTTGTCTGACATTTTCGATTAGCTAGCAGCTAATTGTGTGGCGGCTACTTCATTTTTAATTTGGTCTAGTATCACAGCTGCTTCACTACCGCGAATTTGAGCAATATCATCTTGATATTTAAGCAAGACCCCGAGAGTGTCATCTATTGCCTCAGGAGTAAGCTCGATAATATCAAGTTGATTAAGTGCTGATGCCCAATCGATTGTTTCGGCTATACCTGGTAATTTAAATAGATCCATATCTCGTAATCGTTGAACAAAGTCTACGACTTGTTGGCTTAATTTAATATCCACTGAAGGAGCCTTAATTTTAAGGATTTCTAATTCTCTGTCAGCGTCAGGATAGTCTACCCAATAATAGAAACAGCGCCTCTTTAGTGCGTCATGAATTTCTCTAGTTCTATTAGAAGTAATAATTACTATAGGTGGCTCTTCGGCTGTAATAGTGCCTATCTCCGGGATTGTAATTTGGAAATCAGAAAGAACTTCTAGTAAGTAAGCTTCGAAGGGTTCATCCGTCCTGTCCAGTTCATCAATTAATAATACAGGGGGGCCATTCGGAGATGCCTCTAGAGCTTGCATGAGGGGACGTTTAACTAGAAATCTCTCAGAGAATATATCTTTGCTAAGCGACTCACGATCTTTGACACCTCGAGCTTCAGCCATACGTATCTCTATCATTTGTGTTGAGTAATTCCATTCGTAAACCGCTGATGATACATCAAGGCCTTCATAACACTGTAGTCGGACTAATTTACGCCCTAGGGTGTTAGCTAATACCTTAGCTATTTCAGTTTTACCTACGCCCGCTTCTCCCTCCAAGAATAGAGGTCGCTTAAGCTCTAAAGCTAGGTGGACCGCTGTTCCAAGGCTTCGGTCGGCAATGTAATTACCCTTAGATAAGAGTTCTACTGTAGATTCAACGCTATGTGTTGGTTTAATCAATTGTTACTCATAATGTTTAAATGAAAAAAAATCAGATCTGAGATAATTGCAAGGATATCACCTCATCACTAAAATAAAAATTAATATCAGTACTGATATAATTCACCTGAATAAATATGCAAGGTGGTTATTGTACTATGCCGAACCCTGAGGGCTCGGCAAAGTCTTTGAAGTACAATTTAACCTGCTGCAGTTGCTGCTCTACTTGCCATTATGGAAACTAAATGTGCACGATACTCAGAGGAGGCATGAATATCATTATTTAGGCCATCTGAAGAAATGCTAACCGCCTTGGCAGCTGATGCGTCCAGAGTGTCTCCCAAAGCGTTTTCAATATCAGTAGATCTGAAAACTCCTGAATCACTAGCGCCAGTTACTGCAGCGCGTGTTTCTCCGCCTGTCTGGGCAACCATTACTCCAACGATGGCATATCTTGAGGCTGGATTAGGAAATTTTGCATAAGCTGCTCTATCAGGGATAGGAAAAGTCACAGCAGTTATGAGTTCACCATCTTCTAAAGCGGTTTCAAAAAGTCCTGTGAAAAAATCATCTGCAGAAATTTTTCTAGTGTTTGTTATGATAGTTGCATTAAGAGCCACACAACCAGCTGGGTAGTCAGCAGCAGGATCATTATTGGCTATTGAGCCACCTATTGTTCCACGATTCCGCACTTGTGGATCTCCAATATTACCAGCAAGAGCAGCTAGAGCAGGGATCTTAGAATTTACAATTTCTGAGCTTGCTACTGATGCATGCGTGGTCATAGAGCCAATTGTAACTGAATCACCTTCTTCTGAAACACCGACCAAGTCGTTTATAGCTGATAAATCAACTAAATCACTAGGCTGGGCAAGTCTTTGTTTAAGTGTGGGTATGAGAGTCATTCCTCCTGCCAAAAAACTGCCATCTTCTGCCGAGGATTGGGCAGATACTGCTTCATCCTGAGAATTAGCTTGCTGGTATTTAAAATCATACATTTTATTTCTCCCTAACGGCCATTTATTTTAATGAGCCTCACTAAGCATTATGGATTGCTTGCCATACTTTTGAAGGTGAAGCTGGCATTGATATATCTTCTACGCCCAAAGATGATAGAGCATCTAAAATAGCATTAATAACTGCTGGTGGAGCTCCAATTGAACCGACTTCACCTACACCTTTTACCTCAAGAGGGTTGGATGCCCCAAGAACGCTTTCCGTGCTAACATTAAGGTTTGGAAGGTTGTCTGCCCTAGGCATAGTGTAATCCATATAAGAACCTGTAAGAAGCTGTCCTTCTTTATCATAAACACAACCCTCCATTAAGGCTTGGCCAATTCCTTGAGCCACGCCGCCCTGCACTTGCCCTTCAACAATCATCGGATTAATTACACGACCGATATCATCTACAGCTGTAAAATCAGTAACTTCAACTTCTCCTGTTTCAGGATCGATTTCTACCTCGCAGATATGACATCCTGCTGGGAAACTGAAGTTTAGGGGGTCATAAAAAGCATTTTCGTCAAGGCCGGGTTCAAGTTCTTCAATAGGGTAGTTATGGGGAACGTAAGCGGCCAAAGATACTTCACCAAAAGCTAGCTCACGATCAGTGCCTGATACACTAAAGACACCGTCTTTGAAGTCTATATCAGCTTCAGAAGCTTCAAGAATATGTGCAGCTATTTTTTTTGCTTTATCTATGATCTTATTACAAGCCTTAAGAACCGCAGGCCCCCCAACCGCTAATGAACGAGATCCGTATGTCCCCATTCCAAACTGAACTTCTCCTGTGTCTCCATGGCTGACCTCTACTTGGTCAAATGCAATACCCAATGTATCTGAAACAATCTGAGCAAATGTGGTCTCATGTCCTTGTCCATGATTGTGCGTTCCAGTGTATAGCGTTACCGAGCCGGTAGGATGAACTCTTACTTGAGCTGATTCATATAGACCTGCTCTGGCACCTAGAGCCCCAGCCACAGCAGAAGGCGCAATACCACAGGCCTCTATGTAAGTTGATATGCCAATACCACGCTTTTTCCCATTACCTTCAGATTTTTCTCTACGAGAAGAGAATCCTTCATAGTCAGATGCTTTTAAAGCTGTTTCGAAGGCTTTTGGATAATCACCAACATCGTATTGCAGTGCAACTGGAGTTTGGTACGGAAACTGGTCAGGCTGAATCATGTTGATACGGCGAATCTCTACTGGATCAATTCCAGTTTCTTTTGCCGCTTTATCTACCAGCCTTTCAAGCAGATAAGTACATTCTGGTCTACCGGCTCCTCTATAGGCGTCCACTGGAACTGTATTAGTGAAAACTGTTTTAACTTCGCAATAAATAGCCGGTGTTTTATAAACTCCTGCCAAAAGTGTTCCATATAAGTAAGTAGGTACACTAGAGCCAAATGTTGAAAGATAGGCCCCTATATTCGCTTTAGTGCTAACACGAAGACCCAAGAATTTACCATCTTTATCAAGGGCTAAGTCAGCCTTGGTTTCGTGGTCGCGACCATGTGCATCGGTTACAAAAGATTCCGAGCGTTCTGCTGTCCATTTTATTGGTTGTGAAACTTTGGCCGAGGCCCATGTGAGTATTGCTTCTTCAGCATAATGAAAAATTTTTGACCCAAATCCACCCCCAACATCATGAGAGATAATGCGTAATTTATGTTCAGGGATCTGAAGAACAAATGCTCCCATTAGCAACCTTATCACATGAGGGTTTTGCGTTGTCGTATGGAGTGTGTAGTTTCCGCTAGAGGGATCGAATTGAGCTACAGCAGCTCGTGGTTCCATGGCATTAGGTATGAGACGATTATTGATTAGTTCAATGGAAACCACCTTATGTGCGTCGGAAAACGAATTTTCTGTGGCCTCTTTATCCCCTATCTCCCAATCAAAGCACATATTATTAGGCACGTCGTCATGGACTAAAGCTTTTCCAGATAGTGCTTCATCCATATTTACAGCAGCAGGTAAAACTTCGTAATCAACTGCAATTTGCTCCATCGCATCACGGGCTTGGGATTTGGTTTCAGCTATAACAATTGCTACTTGGTCTCCAACATGACGAACTTTACTAACCGCCATTGGTGGATGACCAGGCTCATTCATTGGACTGCCATCCTTACTATGGATCTGCCATCCACATGGCAAGCTGCCCACTTCATCTGCGGCCATATCTGATCCAGTGAATATATCTATAACACCTGGAGCCGCTTTAGCCTGCGAAACATCGACCTTTTTTAGGTTCGCATGAGCATGGGGAGATCTTAGAATAGAGGCATATAGTTGATTTGGCTGGTTTAAATCATCTGTATAACGTCCTCTGCCAGTCAAAAATCGTTTGTCTTCTACTCTTTTTACGGGTGCACCAATATTTGTCTCGGTCATTGACTTAACCTTGCATAGTTTTTGCGCCGGCAAGTATAGATTTAACAATATTGTGATAGCCGGTGCAGCGGCAGAGGTTTCCCTCAAGCCATTCGCGCACATCCTGTTCGCTTGGATTACTATTTGTTTGAACTAAATCAATAGCACTCATAACCATACCTGGCGTGCAGAAGCCACACTGAAGGCCATGATTTTCTCTAAATGCTTCTTGCATTGGATGCAGAGTGTCACCATCGGCAAGTCCTTCAATGGTTGATACTTCTGAACCTTCAGCTTGAACTGCTAACATAGTACAAGATTTGGCTGATTTTCCATTTACGTGCACTACACAGGCACCACACTGGCTCGTATCACATCCTACATGGGTACCAGTAAGTCCTAGGTTCTCTCGTAAATATTGAACCAATAACGTTCTTGGCTCAACTTCAGACGAAACATTTTCGCCATTAACTGTCATCGAAACAGTGGGCATGATTTTTCTCCTCCACTAAGGTTTCCCGCTAACCTTACAACGCACGCACCAGATAGTTAAGTGTGTACTGTAAACAATGTAATATACTACTATTTTTTCGTTATCTTCAACGTCAAGAAATCAAAGTAAATAATTCCTAAATATTAATTAATAAACAATTATAGCTAAAATTACCGCTGCAGCTAGAATTAATCCAATAATCCATGAACTAATACTTATTTTAGACCTTGTAGAGGTATTTATACCATGGTTGATCTCATTAGTATCAACTTCATTTAATTTTTCGGCTGAATATAGATCTGCGTCTTCAGTTACAACTTCAGCAAAATTTTTAAAAAAATCACCAGCCATTTTTTTTGCTGTTCCATCTATTAGACGTGCTCCTAGCTGAGCTAGTTTCCCTCCAACTGTTGCGTCTACTTCGTAACTTAGTATTGTTGCCTCACCATCAGATTTAAGCGAAATATTTGCGCCACCTTTAGCAAAGCCGGCTGCACCACCTTTGCCTTCTCCACTTATGCGATAGCTGTTTGGGGGATCAAGATCAGATATAGTAACCTGTCCTGAAAATTTTGCTTTTACAGGTCCTACTTTAGCTACAACTTTAGCTGCTAGTTCAGTGTCAGAGATGCGTTCAATCTCTTCACAACCTGGGATTGATTGTTTAAGTATTTCTGGATCATTAAGAGCATCCCATACTTTTTGACGCGAAGCTTCTATACGATACTCTCCGGTCATTTCCATTTTATGTTGCCTTTCAAGTTTTAGCCTTTATTAAAGCGGGAACATAAAGATGCTTGTTGCGGGGAGCAAGGGTTATAGAGTAATTGTCTCAATAATAGAGCACTTTTCTCCCAGAAGTTTCTATATTTTAACATTAAGTACCTTGTGTGCTAAATATGCTTAGTAGTATTAAAGTTTATGGTGTTTTCGTTTGATTGCTATTTTCTATATGATTCTTATGTTAAAAATGAGAAGAATAGCTTTCCTAAACTTAGGTCAGATGGATACCGGTTTTTCCTGTTGTTTATAATATAAAATTGAGGTTTTCCGGTGCTTTATTTTATTAGTTCAGTAGTCGTTTTTTTCATGTTTTGGCTGGTTTTATCTGGGCACTATACTTTGATGCTCCTGGCTATAGGTGCTGTAGCATCCATATTAGTTGTTGGGTTGGCGACTAGAATGGCTGTGATTGATCGTGAAGGTCATCCAATATATCTATTGTATAGGGCCGTCTGGTATTGGCCCTGGTTATTTTGGGAAATTGTTAAATCGGGAATTTCAGTATCAAAAATTATTTTATCACCAACACTTCCCATTAGCCCAACACTTATTAATCTGAAAGCAACTCAAAAATCTGTTGTTGGAGTTGTTGTGTATGCTAATTCAATAACTTTAACTCCAGGTACCGTTTCAGTGGAAGTTGAAGATAATGAAATTACCGTTCATGCGATAACAACTCTGGGGGCTATGGATCTTGAAGAAGGTAAAATGGATCGTATGGTAACCAAATTTGAAGGTGGAATAGGGACGTGATGTTTTCTGTAGGTTTAATAGCTGTTTTAGTTAGTTTAGTTCTAGCTATGGTAAGAGCAATTATGGGGCCTTCCATGTTCGACCGAGTTTTGGCAGCTAACTCTACTGCTACCCTTGCGGTCTTATCATTATCACTTTTAGGCTTTGTGACTGGCAGACCAGATTTTCTAGATATTGCTATATTATATACTTTGTTAAATCTTGTGGGAACTATAGCAGTGCTGAAGTATTTTCATCCTGGTGAAAGTTAGTAATGGCAATATTTATAGATATTCTAAGTTGGGCCTCAATAATTATTGGTGGAGTGTTTTGCATTATAGGTATGATTGGATTAATGCGGCTTCCAGATCTATTTACTCGTCTGCATGGTTCATCTGTTACAGATACTCTGGGAGCTGGGTTTTTAATATTTGGAATGGCACTCCAGTCTGGTCTATCCCTTACTACGGCAAAGCTTATAATTATTTTTGGGTTGATATTGTTAACAAGCCCAGTGGCTACACATGCCCTTGCCCAGGCTGCATTACACGCTGGGATAAAGCCTAAGCTAACGGTAGATAAAACTGGCGGTCATATCGCTGGGGAGGACTAGAAATCGAACTTCTTACAGATACGGTATTATTACTATTAATGGTTGCTGCAGTTATTGGTGTAATAAGATCTAGAAACTTGTTTGTAGTGGTGATGCTGGGAGGAATTTATAGTTTTTTAATGGCGACCGTTATGGTTGCTCTTGATGCTGTTGATGTTGCCATGACTGAGGCAGCTGTAGGTGCGGGTATGTCAACAGTACTTCTATTAGCTGTTCTGGGGCTGGTAAAGACAAGAGAAGCTCCACTGCGACATAGTCCGTTTATACCATTATTGGTCTGTTTTTTAACGGGAGCTGCGTTGATTTATGGAACGCTATCTCTTCCTCCATTTGGTAGACAAGACACTCCAACTAACCAGCATGTTGCTCCTTATTACATAAAGAACTCTGTTAAAGAAACTGGTTCACCGAATATTGTAACAGCCGTTCTGGCTAGTTACCGAGGCTATGACACACTTGGTGAGACAACAGTAATTTTTACCGGAGGTATTGGAGTCTTAATCTTGCTTTCAACCTCAAGACGTCGACGGTTAAAACAATCTAGTGATGAGGATTCTTCCACATGATTAGAGATACGATTATTTTACGGGTTGTTATAAAACTTCTATTACCGGCAATACTTCTTTTCGCTTTATATGTTCAGTTTCACGGTGACTATGGACCGGGAGGTGGTTTTCAGGCCGGAGTTGCTGCAGCGGCTGCTATAATTCTTTATGGCTTAGTTTTTGGAGTATCGGCAGCAAGAAAAATAGTGCCTCAAAAGTTTCTCTTCTCTTTAATACCAATAGGCGTCTTGGTGTTCTCGGGAACCGGCATTGTAAGTTGGTTTTTTGGAGCTAACTATCTTGATTATTCACCTTTTGGGAGTGATTCTAAATCGGGACAGCATCTGGGTATTCTGATTGTAGAGTTGGGAGTTTTTATAACCGTCTTTTCTACTATGTTGGCAATATTTTATTCTTTTGCTGGAAGATCAGAAATCCTTTCCCTTGATGGGGATACAGATAAATGAGCTTGATTCTGGCTTCAATAAATTATTGGGTCACTATCATTTTGATGATTGGAGGACTCTACATAGTAGTTGCACATGGAAACATGGTCAAAAAACTTGTTGGTTTAAGCATTTTTCAAACGTCCGTTTATCTTTTATTTTTATCACCAGGAAAAATTCTTGGTGGTACAGCTCCAATTATATCAGAAAAGTTTGAAGTCTATTCGAACCCTCTTCCTCACGTGTTAATTCTAACAGCTATTGTAGTGGGAGTTGCAACCATAGCCTTAGGTATGGCTCTTGTGGTTCGTATTAACGAGGCTTACGGCACAATAGAAGATGATGAAGTCCATGAAATGGAGCAAGATTAATGGAGTTTTTGCAGGAGCAACTTCCAGCCCTGCAAGTCGTTCTGCCTTTAGTTGCAGCGAGTCTATGTGCTTTATTTCGATTTGGCTATTTATCTTGGTTAATTACTCTTTCTTCCAGCATTCTTTCTTTCTTGGTAGCTGTTTTTCTCTTACTTAGAGTACTTGAACAGGGAATAATTTCATACGAAATAGGAGGTTGGTCTCCTCCATTTGGAATTGAATATAGAGTTGATTTAATCAATGCCTTTGTACTGTTAATTGTTTCTGGGGTAAGTGCTGTAATCGTTCCGTACACTCAGAAGAGTATTTCTGCAAGATTCGACAGCACTGAGCAATCTTGGTTTTATTGCATGTATCTTCTGGTGTTAACAGGTTTACTTGGGGTTACCATAACCGGAGATGCTTTCAATATATTTGTTTTTCTGGAGATATCTTCTTTGGCAAGTTATGCGATGATTGCAATGGGGAGAGATCGACGCGGGTTAACAGCAGCCTATCAATATTTGATTATGGGGACTATTGGAGCAACATTTATTGTTATCGGAATTGGTCTTCTTTGGGCAATGACTGGAACCCTAAATCTTTATGATTTAGCAGGCCGTTTACCTGAAATTAAAAATACTCGACCAGTCTTAGCAGCGCTCGCATTTTTAACGGTTGGAGTCTCTCTTAAACTAGCTTTGTTCCCATTACACCTCTGGTTACCTAACGCATATGCTTATGGGCCAAGTGTTGCTAGCGCATTTCTTGCCGGTACTGCTACCAAAGTTGCAATTTATTTACTTTTACGTTTCTTTTTTACCATTTTTGGCGGTGCAACATTTTTTACCGAAACACCACTACCAGAAATATTAAAAATATTAGCATTACTAGCCATGTTTGCTGCTTCAATAGTAGCAATATTTCAAAGCAATATTAAGAGAATGTTAGCTTATTCAAGCGTAGCCCAAATAGGATTTATTGTCCTAGGCATAAGTTATGCTACGGAGACGAGTCTTACTGGTGCAATGACCCATATGTTCAATCATGCTATTATGAAAGCGGGTTTGTTTTTACTGCTTGGAGCTATTATGTTTCGTCTTGGTTCAGTAAAGATAGAAGCGTTATCGGGTATTGGCCGAAAGATGCCACTTACAATGGCAGGGTTTGTTATATTAGGTTTAAGCTTAATAGGAGCACCAGGGACAGCAGGCTTCATAAGTAAATGGTATTTAGGTTTAGGGGCATTAGAGCAAGGGGAATGGTGGATACTAGTCTTGATTGTGTCGGCGTCTTTATTAACTATGATTTATATAGGACGGGTAGTTGAGGTCGCTTATTTTAGAGAACCCACAGATGAGGTGGTTCAATTGAAAGAAGCACCGTCAGAAATGTTGTGGCCAGCTTATCTCTTAATAGCTGCGGCAATATACTTTGGATTCGATACAAGTTTTTCTGCAGACTTAGCTAGGCAAGCGGCTGTTCTGCTGGTTAACGCTGTTTACTAGGTGTTAGCAGTGACTACGATCCAAGTTTTGATGTCTACTATAATGATCCCATTGATTGGGACATTTTTTATATTACTATTGAATAGATTCTCAAATTTTCGAGAAACTGTAACTCTTATTACTTCAATTTTATTGTTTGCCGCAGTTTATAAAATCTTTATTTGTGTTATGGATGGTGATCGTTCTGAGTTGTTGATTTTCAGTATTACCACTGGACTTAAATTTTCATTTCATGTTGAGCCACTTGGTGCTTTGTTTGCCCTAGTTGCCTCGTTCCTTTGGATCGTAAATTCGATTTATTCGATTGGGTATATGAGGGGTAACAATGAACCTCGCCAAACTCAATTTTATGCGGCCTTTGCGATAGCTCTTTCAGCTACTATGGGAATAGCATTTAGCGCTAATTTATTCACTTTATTTGTCTTTTATGAGGTGCTTACTTTATCAACTTATCCCTTGGTTGCTCACCGCGCTGATCCAAATGCAAGAATTGGCGGCAGAATTTATTTAATATATCTTATAGGTGCATCAATTGTATTTTTTATCCCGGCACTTCTCTGGACACTTATTCTTGCCGGTAATCTAGATTTTAAGATGGGGGGAATCATATCAGATGTTGCGTCTCCTGGTACAACAGGAATTTTATTAGCTCTGTTTGTATTTGGAATCGGCAAGGCAGCACTGATGCCACTACATAGATGGTTGCCTTCTGCCATGGTTGCACCAACTCCAGTAAGTGCCTTACTTCATGCGGTTGCTGTTGTTAAAGCAGGGGTGTTTACGATTCTTAAAGTAGTTATCTATGTGATAGGTTCCGACCACTTATTAAAAACAGGGGCATCAGAATGGTTAATATATTTAGCCTCTTTTTCACTAATCGCTGCTTCGGTCATAGCTCTAACGAAAGATAACATTAAGGCTAGGCTAGCTTATTCCACTGTAAGTCAATTGTCCTATATAATACTCGCTGCAGCTATAGCAACACCGTTAGCTTTAATGGGTGCTGCAATGCATATAGTAACGCACGCTTTTGGAAAGATTACGCTTTTCTTTGTTGCAGGGGCAATACATACATCTGCGCATAAAACGAGAGTAAGTGAACTTAATGGTATTGGCTTGTCGATGCCTTTTACCATGTTAGCATTTTTTATTGGCGCCCTTTCAATTATTGGGCTACCACCACTTGTTGGTGTTTGGAGTAAGCTCTATATAGCTTTAGGAAGTATGGAGGGGGACAATAGTTGGGTGATAGCCGTTTTAATCATCAGCTCTCTTCTTAACGTTGCCTATTTAATGCCGATTGTAATCAAGGCGTTTTTTGCTAGTGCGCCTAAAACTGAAACTACAAACCCTATCTCTGAGGCTCCTTGGCTATGCGTTGTGCCATTGAGTTTGACAGCACTGATATGTTTAATTTTGTTTTTTCTTCCTGGTTACTTTGAATCTTATCTTACTGACTTTCTTGGTCCGAAATAAAGAATGTGGGAGATAAAGATGAATGACAAAAGCGGTAAATTAATTTCCGGCCTAAGAGGGCAAATATCTAACTTTATTAACTTCCAAAACATTTTTTATTTTTTTTGCCTACTATTGTTAGTGGTAGATTTTATTTTTATTACTCATCATGAAACCTCCTTTGACTCTATACCTTTTTTCTATGCCGCCTTCGGTTTTTTCGGAAGTATTATTTTTGTGATTTTAGCTGTCAAAATACGTAAACTTATATTAAGGGCGGAGGATTTTTTTGATGATTGAGTTTCCGCCGGGACTCATATTAGTTTTTGGAGCTATTCTGGTTCCTATATTAAAAGGATATTTCCGCTTAGTTTGGACCTTAATTCTGCCGCTGTTTGCATTCCTTGTTATTTTGTCCCTGCCAAATGGCAACCTATTTACGTTGAACGTATTTGGTCAAGAGCTACAGCTAATGCGTGTGGATCAGCTGTCTAGACTTTTTTCCTATGTCTTTCTATTGGCTTCGTTCATAGGAGGTGTTTATTCATTTCATCTTCGAGAGAGTATACAAGCATCTGCATCATTAATTTACGGTGGAGCCACTGTGGGCGCAGTGTTTTGTGGAGATTTAATCTCATTATTTGTTTTTTGGGAGATTACTGCCATTGCTTCAGTTTTTTTAATATTGGCTCGGAAGACGGATAGAGCTAGAGCTGCAGCAATTCGTTATCTAATAATCCAAATTGGCTCAGGTATGTTTTTATTTGCTGGATTAATTATAAGATGGCATCAAACCGGCTCCGTAGATTTTGGGCATATTGGCTTGGATACCCCCGGTGGTCTACTAATATTTTTAGCTTTTGGAATCAAATGTGCATTTCCTCTACTTCATAGCTGGTTGGTTGATGCGTATCCGGAAGCTACCGTTACAGGAACGGTTATTTTATCAATTTTCACAACTAAGTTGGCAATATATGTCCTGGCTCGAGGTTTTGCTGGTACAGAAGAACTTATTTGGATAGGGGCAATTATGGCTGCTTTTCCTATCTTTTATGCTATTTTGGAAAATGATTTACGTCGTGTTCTCTCATATAGTTTGATTAATCAGTTGGGTTTTATGGTTGTTGCAATTGGTGTTGGAACAGAAATGGCACTGAATGGTGCGGCAGCTCATGCATTTACGCACATTATATACAAAGCCCTTTTACTAATGTCTGTTGGTGCCCTTATGTATCGGACCGGTACCGCTTTAGGAAATCAGCTCGGGGGTTTATTTAAGTCCATGCCTCTTACAGCTGGGTTTTGTGTCATTGGAGCAGCTTCAATATCTGCGTTTCCTTTCTTCAGCGGTTTTATTAGCAAAGCGATAATACTATCGGCTGTAGCCCATGAGGGATACTTTGTTGTTTGGTTAGTTTTACTTTTTGCGTCTGCCGGGGTGTTACATTATGTAGGAATTAAGATTCCCTATTTTGCTTTTTTTGCCAGTCAGTCGGAATTTAAAGTAAGTGAGGCACCAATAAATATGCTTATTGCAATGGCGTTGGCAGCTGCTTTCTGCATATTTATTGGTTTATTTCCATCGGTACTATATAACTTGCTTCCTTACCCAATAAATTATATTCCATACACTACCTCTCACATACTATCACAATTTCTTCTGCTTTTATTTTCAGCGATCGCATTTATAATTCTATTGCGCAAAGGGATATATCCGAAGCAGCTAAACTCTACTCACCTAGATGTGGATTGGCTCTACAGAAAGCCGGGCAGGGATTTGATCAAGTATATCTACATAATGACTAGCAGTTTTTATAATCATCTAGGATCTAATTTGATAGATCGTTTTGAGAGATTTATATACCAACTTTATCGTCATCATGGCCCACATGGCGTTTTAGCAAAAACCTGGCCTACAGGAAGCATGGTGTTGTGGGTGGCTGTTTTATTAGTAGCATACTTATTTTTTTATTTTATTTAGTTTTTCTATAATTTTATTCAAACAATGTGACTTCGGTTATTACAGGCGTAGACACTACTCATGGTTTCTGTAAATGATAAGTTTAGTGAGGGACAATCAAGTGCTGAATGGAGAGCTATAAAATCTCTTTTGCCTTATCTATGGCCTAAGGGTCAATTCGAAATGAGGGTCAGAGTTATCTTGGCCATTATTCTTCTGGTTGCGGCAAAAGCCGCGACAGTTGCTGTTCCTGCAGTTTTTGGCTTAGCAGTAGATGTTATAGATAGGCCAGCTGATTATGGGCTTTTCTTACCTATATTATTGCTGGTTGGTTACGGTTTATTGCGCGTTGGACAGCAGGCCTTTGCTGAGTTACGAGACTTTGTTTTTGCTAAGGTTGGACAACGTGCGATTAGAAAAATTGCCTTATTAGTATTTCGGCACCTTCATGATTTGGCCCTTAGATTTCATTTAGACAGACAGACTGGTGGTCTGAGTAGGGTAATTGAGCGTGGCATTAAGGGTATTGATTTTTTATTACGATTTATGTTGTTCAACATACTGCCAACATTAATCGAGATCACGCTAGTTTGTGCAATATTATGGTCGATGTTCGGCTTTCTATTTAGCCTCATAACCTTTGTTTCAATTGTCATATACATATCATTTACGCTTGTGTTTACTGAGTGGAGACTTAAATTTCGTCGAGCTATGAACAAAAGTGATACAGAGGCAAACACAAAAGCAATTGATAGTTTACTTAATTTTGAGACAGTCAAATATTTTGGTAACGAAAAACACGAAGCGGATCGTTATGACTCTTCAATGCAACGATACGAATCAGCTGCCGTAAAAAGCTTAACCACTTTATCCCTTTTAAATGTGGGGCAGGGAGTCATAATTGCATTAGGTTTAACAATATTGCTTCTAATCAGTGGTCAAAGAGTTATGCAAGGCACAATGACAGTTGGAGAGTTTACAGCCGTTAATTTGTATATGATGCAACTCTTCCAGCCTCTTAATTTTCTTGGTTTTGTATATAGGGAAATTCGTCAATCATTGGTAGACATGGAAAGTATGTTTAGCTTGTTAAAAGAGAGAAAGGAAATACAAGATTCTAGAGGTGCAAGGCCTTTGTCAGTTAATGAAGGAATAGTAACCTTTACGAACGTATCGTTCTCTTACAACAGGTCGAGAACAATTTTAAATGATATTAATTTTGAAGTTCCAGCAGGAAAGAAGGTGGCGATCGTTGGTGCTTCTGGAGCTGGAAAGTCTACTATCTCTAGATTATTGTTCAGGTTTTATGATGTTGACGAAGGAAATATAAGTATAGATGGTCAGGATATTCGCGAAGTAACACAAGATAGCTTACGAGCAGCTATAGGAATTGTACCCCAAGACACTGTTCTTTTTAATGATACGGCTTATTATAATATTCACTATGGTCGTCCCACTTCGAGTCCTTCTGAGGTGGAAGCAGCTGCAAAGCTTGCGCAAATCCATGATTTTCTAGTCAGTTTACCAAATGGATACAACACCCATGTGGGTGAGCGAGGACTTAAACTGTCAGGAGGAGAAAAGCAACGTATTGCTATTGCTCGTACAATTTTAAAACAGCCTCGAGTTCTTTTATTTGATGAGGCTACTTCTGCGCTTGATACGCATACGGAGCAAGAAATACAAAAATCTTTAGATGAGGTTTCTAAAAATCATACCACTTTAGTAATTGCTCATAGGCTTTCCACTGTTGTTAATGCTGACGAAATATTATTACTAGAGGAAGGTCGAATTATAGAAAGAGGAAACCATCAAGATTTACTAGAATTGAATCGTCAATATGCTAGTCTCTGGCGTCGTCAACAGGAAGCAGAAAGTAGAAAAAAAACTGATTTCAGAAGTGCAGATATTGCAGGTTGGTAATTTAATTCAGAGATAAATCAGGTCATATATTTTCTTATATATTTAGCTGACCATATAATAACTAGAGTCCTTTAATTTGTTATATTCGTAATTTCTTTTGCGTAGCTATCTAATGGAGGAATCCTTTCAATAAGTTTTTGGTTTTTTAGAAAATTTGCAAATCTTTTATAACGATTTTTATCTAAAGCACCTGGACGTAATGCAAAGCGAGGTATTGTGTCCCTCCAGGCGCGCCGATTTAATTCGTTGTCTAATTCTTTTCGATCATTTATGAACAATTCCCAGGCCTTATCTGGATGATTAATTATATATTGTGTTCCAGCCTCTAATGAGGCAATAAAAGCAGGAATTCTTTTGTCAGATAGAAGTTTGTTATTTGTTACTAAAATCAGCTCATCGTAAGCAGGTATCCCCTCCTCTTCCAAGTAAAGTGCTCTACCTGGATGACCCTCTATATCCATTTGATTAAGTTCAAAGTTTCTGAATGCACCAATAACAGCATCTACTTGACCACTCATAAGAGATGGAGAAAGAGAAAAGTTTACATTAATCAATTCGATATCGTTCAAGTTTAGCCCATGTTTAGCCAGCATTGCCCGAAGAAGAGCGTCTTCAAATCCACCAACTGAGAAACCTACTTTTCGCCCTTTCAAATCCGCAATCGACTTTATGCTGCTGCTTTTTAAAAAAACGATAGAGTTAAGAGGAGTTGCTACCAATGTACCTACTCTAGTCAATGGCAAGCCAGCATCTACCTGAAGATGAAGTTGGGGTTGATATGACACTGCGATCTCTGCTCGTCCCGCAGCGACTAGTTTTGGTGGATCATTTGGGTCAGCAGGGGCTATGAATCTAACACCTAGACCACGCTTACGGAATTCCCCTCTTTCTTTTGCTATGAACAAGGGGCCGTGATCAGGATTTATAAACCAATCAAGGAGAACAGTAAGTTTTTCAGCTCTCGCAGCATTGTTTTCCGCAAGGAATAAAAAAAGGCATAAAACAGTTAATATTATCTTCATAATTTTTATTTCCTGTATTTCTCTAGATTTGGTCTGAGGAATTACTTTCAGTCTGCCAAGTTATGCATTTTCTTAGTACCTTATCTATTAAGAAGTAAATAGAAACTGCGATTATTGCGAGTATAAATAGGGCGGCAAACATTGCATCAGTCTGAACTCGGCCATTCATTAACAGCATATAATAACCAAGGCCTGCTGAAGAGCCTACCCATTCACCTACAACTGCGCCTATAGGGGCTACAGCTGTGGCAACTCTAAGACCTGAAGCAAACGCAGGCATTGCTGACGGTAGTCGAACTTTCCATAAAGTTGAAAACCTTGACGCCCCCATAGTCTTTGCTAATTCAAGCCATCCGGTCTCAGTTCTCCTTAGTCCATCATATAAAGCTGCAGTTACTGGAAAGTATATTATCAATGTAGCCATAATAATCTTAGGCAGCAGGCCGTAACCGAACCATAAGACTAAAACGGGAGCTAAAGCAAAAACTGGAATTGCCTGAGATACAACCAAAACAGGAAGAAGCCATGATCTGGCTGGCCTAAAATAGACCATGCTTAAGGCACTGATAATTCCAAAAACTGTCCCACTAAATAGACCGATGATGATTTCAAGGGTTGTTATCAAGGCATGTTTAGCTAGTTCGTCAATACGATCCATAGCTGATACCAATACACTGAGTGGGGAAGGCAGTATAAAAGGTGCCACTTGTGAGAAAGTCACAATTAACTGCCAAACAACTAATAATCCTATTAATATTATAAAGGGTCTTATTCTGCTCATACTACATTAATCTATTTTGATTCAGTTACTGCAGTTTCGAGTTGGGAAAGTATTGATGAATGAATTTTTTGCAGGGAATAGTTACTAGGGTCTCTGGGGATGTTATCAGCTGGTTGCATCACAGGGCCAAGTTTTGCAGGTTTTCCAGACATTACAAATAAGTTGTGTCCAAGTCTTAAGGCTTCTAGTGGGTCATGCGTTACAAGCAGAACAGTTCGATTTGTGAGGAGTTTAGCAGCTAATTCCTGCAGTCTACTTCTGGTAATAGCATCAACTGAAGAAAATGGTTCATCCATTAGAACTATTGGACGGCCTTCCATCAAAGTTCGCGCTAGAGCAACTCTTTGTTTTTGCCCTCCTGATAAGATTTTTGGAAGATCGTTGCAGTATTTGTACATCCCAACGTCATTTAAAAGGGAAGACACTTTTTCTTTATTGGGTTTAATTCCTCTCAGATGGGAACCTAGTGCCACATTTTTAGATACGCTCAGCCAAGGTAATAAAAGGTCTTGTTGTGCCATCCAGGATATTTTTTCAGTAAGAGAAGAGCCATCTGATGCTGATATTTCAGTTACCGGGTCTTTGGGCCCCAGTCCGACAATCATGCGAAGAAGGGCAGATTTTCCTACGCCGCTAGGACCTAAGATACAGGTCCACTTTCCAGCTGATATCTCGGCGGATAGGTTTTCAAATATTGGGATGTTGGAAAAGGCTAATCTTGCATTATTTAAATAGAGTCCCACTGGAGCAGGATTCAGATTTCGTTCACTTTGATTGTTATTCTTATGCTTTTCATCAGTATACATTTTTGCCCACTCGTCCCTTCGCCAGCATTAACCGGGCAGGTTCTAGGGGTCGTCTTAGTTATTAAGACCTCTCAGCAAGTATTGGCTCCCCCAGGTGAGATAGATAATATGTGTTCCTGAATGGGTTCTAGTCAATGGTATATTCTACTAAAATCAAAATTAGAAATAACAAATCATGGTATTATTTATATCTTTTTATCTTTTAGGTTAAATTAAAACGTTTGCTGCTAATGAAAAATATTAAACGAACAATTATTGTAATCTTATTAGTCTTATCTTTTGAATGTATACTATTCGCTTCTTTGGGAAATTCTAAGGAAGAGATAACCTTTGAAAGGTCTAGTATTTTAATCAAGGGAGCCAAAGTAAACCATAAATTTAACATTGAGCTAGCTCTTACAAGAGTTCAACATTCTTACGGTCTTATGTATCGTGAGCAGCTAGGTAAAAATGAAGGTATGCTTTTTTTTTATAAGAAAGAAACGATTGCCACAATGTGGATGTTAAACACTTTTATTCCTCTTGATATGATATTCGTAGATTCGAAAGGAAAAATTATTTATATATTTCAAGACACAACGCCGTTCTCTATAGATAAGATTTCTGCTAATGGACTGGTTAGAGGTGTTTTAGAAGTAAATGCTGGAATTGTAGAGCAACTAGGAATAATAGTAGGTGATCGGCTCATTCATCCTTTATTTTTTGATGGCGATGAAAGATGAAAACTCAATATAGACAACTTATAATTTATGGATACAGAGACATAAATAATTTATAAAGTTACTATTAGGCGTGAATTAAATTTGCCAGTAAGCAATAAAACGCCTAGAAGGGATAAACGGGGCGTAGCTCAGCCTGGTAGAGCGCCTGCTTTGGGAGCAGGAAGTCGTTGGTTCGAATCCAGTCGCCCCGACCAGAATCCCAGCTTAATATAGGGAAAACATTTTGGGGCTTTAAATAATGAGAGCGAGAATTTACAGGCCGGCTAAAACAGCTATGCAATCTGGCCAAGCGAAAACCGAGAAATGGGTTCTTGAATACGAGCCGACTAAACGCCAAGTCCTGGATCCTTTGATGGGGTGGTCTGGAGCAGGGGATACCATGTCTCAGATTCGATTAACCTTTGATAGTTTGGAAGAAGTGGTTGCTTATGCAGATAAAAGAAATTTAATGTATAGTGTGCAACCGCCAAAGGATAAAATTGTTAGACCCAAAGCATACGCCGCCAATTTCTCTGTATCAAGAAAGGTTCCGTGGAGTCACTAGGCTTTTTAGCCTCTAAGTATAAAGGTTAATGAACTTTGGAGGTCAACTAATTACTTCGAGCGCCCGTAGCTCAGCTGGATAGAGCGTCGGCCTTCTAAGCCGAATGTCGCAGGTTCGAATCCTGCCGGGCGCGCCATTCCTTAGGGAGGAAAGACGTTTAAGTTAAAAATGTAATGTGTTTTTTAAATTCTTTTACTACTAGTGATATCTGACTCGTAGTTAGTTTATTTTCGTAGTTAGTCTACTAAAGAAGTTTTTGAAATGAAAATAGAGAAATATATACATACAGAATGTGGACTTGATAAGTATAATAAATTAAAAAAAAATAACGGACCACTAGCATATATTAGACTTTATTGGTTCCTGTTTATCGCAACGATCAGAGATAGGTTTCTCAAATTATAGTTTGTTGGTTAGATGTACAGATGCAAAAATTAATTTTTATATTTATTATGATAAATTTGCTCAGCGGTTGTTCTGCTTTGCGCACTGTTGTTTGGGTATTAACATAGAAAGCTAATACTTTTGATATATCAAAATTATTTTAAAACTCTTTTTTTATTCTATTAATTATCTAATGTATGGATCCCCATACTAATATAATAAGATATTTATTTGTTATGAATTCTTTTCTGGGTAGTAATATTTTTTTGGTAAGATTGGAATAAGTTACCAGTGTTAAAACAAATATTCTGGGTTTTTATTGTGCTTTTAATCGGGATCGGAGGCTATCTTTTCCTTGAAAGATCTCAGCCTGGAGTTCCGGAACGCCTGTCTTTTGAGAAAGAATGGGCCGTAGATACAATTAGGGTTGTGAAAACTGATTTACAACCGACGCTATATCTATCAGGTAAAATAGTTGCCGCCAGGGAGGCTGACTTAAGGCCCTTTGTGGAGGGTAGAATTATTGAAATTGGAGATAATTTTAAGGAAGGTGGCATAGTATCTCGAGGGGAGATTCTGTTAGCAATTGATCCATTTAACTTTAAAGCATCGTTGTCTGATGCTAAAGCGGCGTTATTAGAGAATAGATCATCCAAAGATGAGGTCCTGGTACAAATAAGAAAAAATCAAGCATTAAGTGAAACCTATAAAAAACAAGAAGAGTTACGGAAACTAGAACTTGAGAGACGGGTCACTTTATCTGGAGAAGGTATTATTTCGAAGAAGGCAAATGATGATTCGAACTTTCTCTATCTAACTTCCAGACAGCTTCGTATTAGTAATGATTATGAAACTCAGAGACTTAAAGCTAAAATTAAAAGATTAGATGCAGCTATATTAAGGTCAGAGGTAAGGGTTGATATAGCTAAACGCAACCTAGATGAGACCCTTTTGAGAGCACCGTTTGATGGCGTTCTTACCGATATATCTGTTGCAATTGGTAAGTGGGTGAATTCAAGGGATTATGTAGCTCAGATTATTGATAATATTAATTTAGAGGTGTTGTTTCATATGAGTGATGAACAATACGGAAGAATAACATCCCTTGGTAAACTCACTGGTCGTCCGGCATTGATTGTCTGGAATTCAGGCGTTAACACGATCGAACTGGAGTCTACTTTAAATAGAACTGAAGGTGAATTTGATGCAGCATCAGGTGGGGTATGGGTCTATGCCTCTATTCATCCGAATAATAAACTAAAGGATCTTCGACCAGGAGCTTTTGTACAAACTAAAACACCAGATATTGTGTATCCAAATTCCTTTAGGGTTTTGGAATCTGCTATATATTCTGATGATACTCTATTCCTTTTTAATAAAGGACGGCTCGAGGAACGTGTCGTAAAAGTTGTGGCTCGTGATGGAGAACATTTAATTATAACTGGAGACATACAGGATGGAGACTTGATTGTTACTACACGCATACCAGAAGTTGCACCAGGCCTGAAAGTTAGAACAAACTTAGAGTAGCTGAAGTCGTGACTGGCAAACTAGATAGCAAATCCATATCATATGCTGAAAAAGTTGAATCCCGGGGCTTGATTTCAGTTTTTGCCCGCCATCCCACTGCTTCTAATTTGCTCATAGTTATTATGTTGATTGCAGGTCTCGTAGGGACCTGGCGGATGAATACTCAATTCTTTCCTAATTTTGGCCTTGATATTATCGTCGTTAATGTAAAGTGGAATGGTGCAAGTGCCCAAGATGTTGACTTATCAATTGTACAATCAATTGAGTCAGAAACACGATTCTTAGATGAAGTAAAACGTGTTAAGTCTACGGCAAGAGAGGGGTCTGCTTCAATTATAGTTGAGTTTAATCAGGGTGCAGATATGCAGGCTGCATTGGCAAATGTCGAAGCTGCCGTGGGGCAGGCAACCTCGCTACCGATGGATAGCGTAGCTCCAAAAACCACTCGTGTTGTACGTTATGATACAATAGCTAGGTTAGGGTTGTCAGGGCCTTATACAGAAGAATCGTTAAGGTACTTTGCAAAGCGAATGCGTAACGAGATGATGAATCTTGGTATAGATCGAGTTACTTTTTCTGGCTTAAGAGATCCAGAGATATGGGTTGAGGTTGATCCTTATAAACTAAGATCACTAGACCTATCACTTTCTGAAGTTGCACAGTCTATATCAAGAGTGTCTCAAGATATTCCCTCTGGAGAAACTGGCAGTGGGGCCAGGCAAATCCGTAGTTTGGGGCTTAAGGATTCTGCGTCCGGTATTTCTAAGATATCAATCAAAAATAATGATCGAGGTGGTAAGCTTTATATTTCTGATATTGCTGTTGTCCATGAGACTTTTGATAATGAACAGGTAACTGTAAGCAGCTCTGGGCTACCAGCTATAGAACTTAAAGTTCAGAGAGCAACAACAGCGGATAGTCTTAAAACTGCAAAAATATTAGATAAATATCTAGACAATCTAAGCTCAACTTTACCATCAGACTTAAGTGTCGTTAAGTATGGAGTTGAAAGTAATCTCGTAAAGGAGAGAATTTGGCTTTTGATAAAGAACGGTTTAGGAGGACTTGTCTTAGTGATTCTTATACTGTTTATTTTTTTAAATGCCAAAGTAGCCCTTTGGGTTGGAATAGGAATTCCAGCGGCCTTAATGGCCGCTTTGGCTGTTATGTCTTTAACCGGGCAGTCAATTAATATGATTAGCTTATTTGCACTAATTCTGGTTCTTGGAATTGTTGTAGATGACGCGATTGTTGTAGGTGAACACGCAGAATATTTGCATCGAAAAGGGCTTTCAGCACTTGAAGCTGCAGAGACAAGCGCTTGGAGAATGTCTGCACCAGTATTTAGTTCTACGTTAACAACTATTGCTACATTTCTGCCTTTGTTCTTAATAGGGGATGTTATAGGAGCCATAATTATGGCTATTCCATTAGCTGTTTGCGCAGCTCTGTCAGCTAGTCTGTTTGAGTGTTTTTTAGCCCTTCCTGGACATATGAGGTCAGCTCTATCCTCAACAAAAGAAAAAACATCAGGTTTAAGGGTTAAGTTTAACCGTGCTTTTGATGAATTTCGTGATGGTTTTTTTCGAAAATGCTTAGCGTGGGCTATAAGGTTGCGGTACCTAACTATTTCCCTATCTATCTGTGCGCTTGTTTTATCAGTAGGCTTAGTAACAGGAGGAAGGGTAGGATTTACTTTTTTTCCTTCGGTAGAAGCAGATATAGTTTATGCAAATTTTAGACTAGTGCCAGGTAGTGGCCGCACTGTAACAGAGTCTGCGGTAAACAAAATAGAGTTGGCAGCCTATATGGTTGAGAAAGAATTAGGTTTCTTACCTAATGCTCTCATCGTGAAAACAGTAGCAAAAGCAGGACGAACCAGTGGTAGTTTTCAGTCGGGTCAGAACTATGGCGATGAAGTAGGTTCTATTTTCCTCGAACTAATACCTGCGGATATACGTGATGTGAGAACCAAAGATTTTTTGAAAAAATGGAGAGAAAAACTTCCCTATATTGCTGGTTTAGACACAATTTCTATAAAGCCAGCACAAGGAGGCCCTCCGGGACGTGAATTAGATATTAGGGTTTCTGGGGGTCAACCCGAAACACTCAAACGAGTAGCAATACAAATACGCAACTTGCTGGAATCCTATCCGGGAGTTGATTCTATTGATGATGATTTACCTTTTGGAAAATCAGAAATTGTTATGAAAGTAACGGAAAAGGGTAAATCTCTTGGGTACACTACGGAGTCAGTCGCCACCCAAGTTAGACATGCATATTCTGGGGTGATAGCAAAACGTTTTGCCCGCGATGATGATGAAGTCCTTATTCGGGTTCGACTTAATAAAAAAATTCTCTCTACCAAATCTTTAGGTGATCTTAATTTAATTTCCCCCAAAGGGATTAATACTCCCCTATCAGAAGTGGTGAGGTTTATTGAGAAAACAGGTTTTGCCCTAGTTCGACGTGAGAATGGTATGCGTCAGGTTGCTATTACTGCTGAAATTGATGAAACGCTTACTAGTAGTGGTAAAGTTATTGGCAATTTAGAAAGAGATGGGATTTATTCGATATCCGAATCTGAAGGTCTAAAAATACATTTTTCTGGAAAAGCTGAGGAACAGGCAGAAACATTCGAAGATATGACAATCGGAGCTATAGTTGGCCTGATCCTTATGTATCTTGTCCTGTCTTGGGTTTTTTCAAGCTTTTTAAGGCCATTTGCGGTTATGGCAATAATCCCATTTGGTCTTATAGGTGCTATAATAGGGCACTGGATTATGGGCTTTGATTTAACGATTTTATCAATGATAAGTTTACTTGGGTTATCAGGTATAGCAGTTAATGATTCAATAGTATTAATTACTACGATCGATAACCGGATTAAAGGTGGGGAAGTAATCCAAGTGGCAGTTTGTGAAGGGACTATCGACAGACTAAGGGCAGTCCTATTAACTTCTCTAACCACTATTGGAGGTCTGGCTCCTTTGATGCTGGAGACGAGTTTGCAAGCAAGATTTTTAATTCCAATGGCGACAACTATAGTGTTCGGATTAATGGTAGTAACGTTGTTGGTATTGTTTTTGGTTCCAGCATTGGTGATGGTAGGAGATGATTTTAAAAATATCAGAATGACCTATAAAAAGGCTTATAATTAAAGCCTTATTGTTATTGTAAGGTTTTTATGACTTTAAGAGAATTTACACTTCACATGAGACGCTAGTAATATTAACTTTAAAGTTAAAATTGAAATAAGGTTGTGTGTTAACTTTTTTAATTAATGAGAGCCTTATTTAGAACTAAATTTTTTCATATTAATTAGGAGACCACAAAATGTATGCATTTGATTTGGGAGAAGAACAAGAGTTTGACCCAAAGCGCCATGTTGAGAAAATTTTAGGAACAGATGGTGATGGTGATTTCACTGTAGCTTGTTGGGAACCAGGCCAAGTAAGCCCAAATCATTGTCATCCAGAAGCTACAGAGATTTATTTTTGCTTCGAAGGTGGAGGCACTATGTTGACTGCCGATGGCGAAACGGAAGTAAAACCAGGAGCATTTGTCGTACATCCACCTGGAGAGGTTCATGAGTATACTAATGGTCCAACGCGCACTCTCCTTTTTCGTGTTAGGTATGGAGGGGATACAGCATCTCGCTGCTTAGACTGGCCTACTAATCCTGAATGGCGAGCGAGTGCTTCCGATGTTGAATATTTTGGTGAAAATCCAACTAGATAACTTTCTTTTTTAATACTATTTGATTGCTCACTAAACTTAAAAACTGGATTTTATAAGTTCAGTTGTATTTCTTGAACTTTTTCTATGTTTAAGTGGGCACCAGTAGCCGATTGTACATCATCAGGGGTAACTCCGGGGGCTACGGCCTCCAAAACCAGCTCGTTGGTTTCAACAGATACTATGGCCATATCAGTATAAATTTTGGACACGACACCACCTGCTGTAAGGGGGTAGGTTCGTTCAGCTATAATTTTGGGATCTCCCTCTCGAGTGGTATGCGTCATCATCACATATACCCTTTTTGCGCCAGCCGCGATGTCCATCGCTCCCCCCACGCTACCTGACTTTTGATGCGGAAGTCGCCAATTACATAGGTCACCATTAGCTGCCACTTGAAACGCACCTAATACTGCGCAGTCTAGTCGTCCCCCACGTGCAATAGCAAATGAGTCAATATGATTAACGTATGCTCCACCCGGAATTAGGGTTACTAAACCCTTGCCTGCACTTATTAGGTCTAATTCTTCTTCTCCTGGAAGAGGGGGTGGACCCATGCCCACAACACCGTTTTCGCTGTGGAACATTATATCGCAATGTGACGGAATATATGATGGAATGAGCGTTGGCATGCCAATACCCAAATTTACCAGCCACCCATCTTCTAAATCTTTAGCTACGCAGGCAGCTATTTGTTCACGGGTCAGTAAGTTTTTGTTATCTATCATGTTATTTTCCAGAATCAAACCTGTTTACTTCCTTTGCCCACTTCATAGTGACCTGTTACAAAATATGTATCTACGAAGACAGAGGGAGTAATTATAACTTCAGGATCTAGTTCATGTATCTGTACTTCTTCAGAAACCTCAACCACCGTTTGATCGGCAGCCATAGCCATAATTGGATTAAAATTTCTTGCTGATTTATTGAAAATTAAATTACCTCGTTTATCAGCTTTGTGAGCTTTTATCAGTGCTACATCTCCTCTAAGAGGGAGTTCTAACACATAATCCTTTCCGTCTACTTTGTGGATCTGTTTGCCTTCGGCTAAATCTGTTCCTACTGCTGTTGGCGTTAGGAAACCACCTAAACCAGCTCCGGCTGTTCTCATTCTTTCAGCCAAGGTTCCTTGGGGAACAATCTCAAGTTGCAGCTTTCCTGCATCATATAATTCTTTGAAGATAAAGGACTCTTTTGCCCAGGGAAAGGTGCATACTAACTTACTAACACATCCTTCATCCATTAGACGTGCCACACCAGACCGATCGGTCCCTGCATTGTTTGTAACTATTGTTAGATCTTTTATTTTGTTATCACAAACTCCATCAATTAAAATTTCAGGAACTCCAGGAGGCCCAAAACCGCCAATCAATACTGTAGCTCCGTCTACTACAATGTTAACTGCATCTTCCAGGGATTCGGCTCGTTTATTTTTCATAAAAAAATCAATCTATAGGAGTGAAGTATGGCATAAGTTTTCCGTCGATATCATCTCTAAAAATTACTTTAACCTGTTTGCCAACGGAAACATCTTTTTCCCCGAAATTTATTATCTCGCTCATCATTCTATAATCTTCATCTAAGTCAATTAAGGCAACAATATAGGGAACTTTATCCTTATACTTAGGCGGGGCTCGGTAGACGGTCGTACAGGCGTAAATTTTACCTAGCCCAGATGAAACTTTCCAACAAATATCAGAACTACCGCACGCTGGACAAATAGATCGTGGATAAAAGATTGAACTTTTGCAGCCATTACAGAGTTGATATCTTAATTCACTATTAGAGACACCATCCCAATAGTGAATAGAATCTGGATCGGGCAGTTCTTCAGGCATTGTTTATCCTTCTTCTTTTACTCAAGACCTAAAATACATGTACTATTTGAGGATAGAACACCTCCGGTGCCGCTAGCCAGGGCGAGTGTTGCATTTGGCACTTGACGCTCTCCACATTCATTTCTCAGTTGGCGAACAGATTCTATCAGTAAAAAGATGCCATATTGACCTGGGTGACAATAAGATAATCCTCCTCCATTAGTATTTAATGGGAACTCTCCGCCAGGCGCCGTTCGTGCATTGCTTACGAAATCACCACTTGTTCCTGGTTTACAAAACCCCAGAGATTCTAGGGTGAGGAGAACGGTTATAGTGAAAGAATCATAAATTTCTACCACATCGAGCTGGTCATGATTTATGCCTGCCATTTTGAATGCTCTTTTACCGGATTCTTTAGCAGGGGAAATCGTTAGGTCTGGCATTTCAGATATCTGTGCATGTGAATGGGATTCACCCTGTCCTAGTAACCAAATCGGTGCTTTTGGAATTGTTTTTGCAATTTCGGGGCTCACAACTACTACACAGCCTCCTCCATCAGTTACTAAACAGCAATCCAATCTGTGCAGAGGAGAGGCAATCATTTCTGAGCTTAAAACATCTTCTATGGTAAGCTGTTCACGTCTATAAGCAGCAGGATTTAATTTTGCCCATTCTCTAGTTGATACAGCTAATTCAGCTAGCTGTTCTGGCTTAGTCCCATATTGTGCCATATGCCTTGAGGCTGCCAGCGCGTAAGCTCCAACTGGTATGGGAAGACCGTAAGGTGTTTCATATTGATAGCCTAGGTCGGCGTGCGCCTCAAAAATCCTTCTTTCACGTCGTGATCTTTGTGTGCTTCCATAGAGTATTACGGCAACCTTGCAAAGTCCTGCTTTGATTGCGGCAGCTGCGTGGCCTAGATGAAATTCAAAAGAAGCACCCCCTACAGAGGTGTTATCAGAATAACTTGGCTGTATTCCAAGATATTCTGATATCTGGAGTTGCGGTAATCTTCCCCAATTACCACTACTAAAGACTGCATCAACGTCGGTTTTTTCTAGACCAGCCTCGGCAAGAGCAGCAACCATTGCCTCAGCTTGTAAGGTTAAAACAGTCGAGTCTGGAACAACTCCAAGACGGGATTCTGCTACACCTGCAATTGCACAAGATTTCTTTAAAGTCACTTCTTTAGACTTACTTGAACTGTTATTCTGCTGCTACGGCAAAGTCAGGTATTTCAAGTTCAGGAAGCACTTTAGTCATAAATAACTCTATTTCCTCCAGCAAGTCGTCTTTTGGTTGTTGTGCCCAATGAAATATTAAAGTGATGTATTCTGCAGGAACTTGTTCATAAGTGTTGCGCCACTGTTTTATTGATTCTTCAACAGTTCCTCCAACAAAAAAACCAGAATCTTTTATATCTTGAATATGTTCTCTGTCAGATTTTCCTCCTTGTGGCCAATATGGAAAGAAGGGGCCATAAAAGTTTTTGTATATATCTAAATCGTATTCAAGGAGTTTACGGTCATAGTCCTCAGATGTCTTAGTAATATGTGGCCATCTAACTACATTTTGTTGCTGGCCTCGAATAAGATGTCGACCATATTTTTTTGATTCCTCTACATACAGATCTATAAATTCTGTCATGCCTTCTGTCGTCATAAAATAAGTTGGATTCAGGTTGTTCTTAGCACAGAAACGAATTGCTTCAGGACTTTTATTGACCGCTACAAAAACTGGAGGACGAGGTTTTTGATATGGTTTTGGCACTACACTAATTCGTTGTACAGCACCATTTTCATCTATTTCACCTTCAACACCTGCTTCACGAGCAATTTTCCAAGCTGGATAGTCTTCTACTCCAGTTTCCAGAGGATAAGGGGCCTGATAATGCTTTCCTTCAAGGCGTACAGATTCTTCCTGCCAGCATTTGAGAAGCATTTCAACACGTTCCTCAAAAATTTCACGGTTTCTTTTGTCATCGTCTGTACCATGAATTGTGGTAGCTGGAGTCTCACTAAATTGACCTATAACATTTGTCCATCTTTTCTGATAACCTCTTGCCACACCGCAGAAAAAGCGTCCTTTCGATAAGTGATCAATTATTGCAGTTTCCTCAGCAACCCTTACTGGGTCGCGGGTTGCCATAACATAACCCAGTGCTCCTACATGAATTTTGCTAGTTTGGGAGGCCCAGTGAGCATTTAAGATTCCCGGATTGGGACCTATCTCATATCCTTCCGAGTGAAGGTGATGTTCTATTGTGGACATTCCCCACACGCCCATTTCTTCACAGGCTTTAACTATATCTGTCCATTCATGAACTATCCACTGGTATGTATCCGCATTATTTCCCATTCCTCGGTTTTCTTTACGACCTTCTTCTCCATCAGATGGGAACATCGGATAAAGTTGTACTATAACTTTAGGTAGTGCCATAACTGATTTCTCCCAATTTCTAATTTACTAGATACTAACGGAACTTAGTGGTAATTAAGAAATATAAATTAATTATACTTATTATTTAAAAGACATATAGGCTCTTTCATTACCTAATTTATACCAGCTGGATCAAGGCCAAATATTTCAGCAGCCCAATCAGACATTACGTCACCTATTAATTGACGGTTGTCTACTTGGCAATGCTCTGCTCCACCTTCCTCGAGAGTAAATATTTTTAATTTGCGTTGTGGGCTATTTATAGCTTCTTCGTATGTCCTCTCTGCATCGGATACTGGTACTTGTCGATCATTTTCTCCGTGAGCTATGAGTATAGGGCAAGTAATTTTTTGAACTATTCCTTTAAGGGTCATTTTTTTTGCCACTTTTAAAGCATCTTCAGGCGTATTTTGGCCAGTGACCCACATGCCATGGCTTACAACATCAGTGACCGAGGGAGCAGCTAAAACTTTATTTGCAGCACTTTCAAATATTGGACCAAAATCATATAAGGCTCCCCATGCTATGCAGCACTTTAAGCGTTTTTCAAAAGCTGCGGCTCGCGGAGCATAATAGCCCCCCAAACTATTACCAGAGAGCCCAATTTTCTCTGTATCTACATCTTTTCGAGTTTCCACATAGTCTACTAATGCTTTAACACAATGTTCAGTTTCGTGATCGGTGGCCAGATTATGCAAACGTAAAGCACCTCCTGCTCCAGGCTGGTCAGCAATCAGCATATGCATTCCACGCTTTCTGTACTCTTCACTTATTAAAGGGTGTTGGAATTCTTTTACAGAGTCAAACCCTTGTATGTGTATCATGGTCGGTGCAGGATCTTTTACATTTGATTTCACAAACATGCAGGGTATAGCACCCCCCTTATAGGGTACGTCTATATATTCAACGGGCTCTCTTGTTAATTCCCGTGCCATTCGAAAGATTTTTATTCCTCGCAGATACGTTCTAAGTTTTCGGGCATCATTGTGATGAAGAAAACGTTCAGCCCGAAGAAAATATAAGCCAGCACGATGAAATTTTCTTGCAGCTGTTAAAGGATGTCCTTCATTTAAATCCTCATTGCCAAGTCGCTCGACTTTTTCAGCTAATTTCATAAAAGATTCGTGCCAGGCCTCGTTAGCTGCTGTTTTATCGCCTCCAGCTAAATGTCTGACTTCTCTTAGGGCTTCTTCTGGTTCACTTATAGTTCCAACTTCATCGAAAAGCGGAGCCGTAGTGAGGCTCCACGCATAATTATCTGGAAAGTATTCAAACATGTTTTGCTTGCTCTCTTACTAAGGTTTACTTGCAGCTTTGAGTCTAGCTAAGCCGGCATCCAAATCAGATATTAGGTTCTCAGTATGCTCCAAACCGATATGCAGCCTTAATAGGGTGCCTTCTGGAGCCCATTTTGTAGCTGACCTTATAGGAGAGCCAGGAAGGATCAAGGATTCATAGCCTCCCCAACTGGCACCCATGGCAAATAGATCCATTTCATCCAGCATTGCCCCCAATGATATATCATCATAATGTTTATCGAGAATAATAGAAAACAGACCTGTCGATCCAAGAAAATCTCTCTTCCATAATTCGTGTCCCGGATGGCTTTCCAGGGCAGGGTAAAGAACCTGGCTGATCTCTTCTCTGCTTTCCAACCAGCGAGCGACAACTAATGCGTTTTCCTGATGCTGATTTAATCGAACTCCTAGAGTGCGAAGCCCTCTAAGAGCTAGATAGCAGTCATCAGGTGCTGCATGTTGTCCAGAGGATCTAAAACCGCGATAAACAGTTTCGTAATGTTTATCCGTGGTTACTAATATTCCTAACATGGCATCAGAATGCCCAACTATATATTTAGTAGCTGCGTGAATAGATATATCCACTCCCATATCAAAAGATTTAAAGAAGAGGGGTGTCCCCCATGTGTTGTCATGCATCAATACAGCCCCATGTTCGTGAGTTATTTCTGAAATAGCAGGGATATCTTGCATTTCGAAGCTAAGTGATCCAGGGGTTTCAGCATAGACCACTTTGGTGTTTTTTTTCATAAGGTTAGATATATTTTTGCCTATTGTGGGGTCGAAAAAGGTGGTTTCAACGCCATATTTGGCAAGGACGTTTAGACAAAAAGATCTGGCTGGGTTATAGGCACTATCAGTCATTAAAACGTGATCGCCAGCTTCTGTGAAAGACATTAGTGCAACCGTAATGGCACCTAAACCTGATGAAGTAGCAAAAGCTTTATCTCCTCCCTCTAACAAAGCAGTGGCGTTTTCGAGTGATTTTTGAGTCGGGGTTCCCATACGTCCATAAACAATATCTTTCATAGGATCACGGGTTCGCCAGTCCGCCAAAGTTGGTGATAGTACTGTCGAGGCGTGGTAGACGGGTGGGTTTACAATTCCAAAGTTAGATTCTGGGTCACGACCTCCGCTAATGAGTTTTGTTTCATCATGTGTTTTGTTTTCTTTTTTCACTCTTTAAACCTCTATTGTGGTATCATCACTACTACCCCATTCAGTCCACGATCCATCATAAACAGAATGATTATCACGTCCAATTAGATGCAGCCCAAGTGCAAGCACACAAGCTGTGATGCCAGAGCCACAACTCGTTATTATGGTTTTATCCTTAGTTGCTCCTATTGCGTCAAAAGAATTTTTTAAGCTCTGAGTGTCAGCAAAAGAACCAGTATTGGCATTAATAATTTCATTGAAGGGAAGGTTTTTTGATCCTGGTATATGTCCTGATTTGACTCCAGGTCTAAATTCAGGTTCTGATCCACTGAATCTATTTGAAGAACGTGCGTCAATTACTAAACATTTTTTTGTTTTTAAGTTTTCTTTTAATTGAAGTTTAGAGGCTACAGTGCCTTTATTCAGTTTTGCTTTAAATGTTCCAGGTTTAATTTTCGTCAGCTCTCTGCTTATTGGACGATTTTCTTTTAACCATAAATTGAACCCGCCTGATAAAATAGATACATTGCTGTGTCCGAAGGCACGGAACATCCACCAAACTCTTGGCGCAGAAAACAATCCTTCAAAATCATATACGATGACTTGATTGCTGTTGGAAATTCCTAACTCTTCTACGCAACAAGAAAAATATTCAGATGATGGTAACATGTGAGGCAAAGAAGAGTTTTTGTCTGATATTTCGTCAATATCAAAATATCTAGCTCCAGGTATGTGCTGTAAATTAAATTCTTTTAAACCACTACGACCTGTAGGAGGTAAATGCCATGATCCATCGAGAATTCGTAGATTGGGATCTTTAATATTTTCTTCCAACCAAGAAGTTGAAACAAGTGCAGAGTTATTAATATTTGTCATAAGGAATCAACTATAAGTTATTGTAATAAAATTAATTAGACCATGGTGGGGTGGGTAAGTTTTTTTCTCTTAAAAATTCTGTGTTGAATATTTTTGACGAATAACGATGTGCTCCATCACATAAGATTGTTACGATCGTATGTCCTGGGCCCATATCATTTGCCATTCTAATTGCTCCTGCGACGTTTACTGCGCTTGATGTACCAAGACTCAGCCCCTCCTGAGTAATTAAATCAAAAAGAATTGGTAACATTTCTTCGTCAGGAATTTGGTACGGCATGTCGACCAATAGCTCCTCAAGATTTGCGGTAATCCTTCCTTGTCCAATTCCTTCAGTAATTGAGGACCCTTCAGATTTTAGCTCTCCATTTACATAATAATTATAAAGAGCGGCACCCATAGGGTCCGCTAAACCTGTCTGAACAGTTCCGGACTGTTCTTTAAGGTATTTGCTGGTACCAGCAAGTGTGCCTCCGGTTCCCACAGCGCAGATAAATCCATCTATGGTGCCTTCAGTTTGTTTCCAGATCTCTGGGCCAGTAGTTTCGTAATGGCCTTGCCTATTTGCAAGGTTGTCAAACTGATTAGCCCAGATAGCTCCATGAGCTTCCTTTTCGTTTAATTCCTCAGCCAGACGGCCTGAGTATTTTATATAATTATCGTCATTACTATATGGCACCGCTGGAACTTCTATTAGCTCTGCCCCGGCCTGTCTTAGGGCGTTCTTTTTCTCTTGAGTTTGGGTTTCTGGGATTACTATTACTGTTTTGTAGCCGCGAGCATTTGCTACATGGGCTATGCCAATTCCTGTGTTACCAGCTGTTCCTTCTACAATAGTACCTCCTGGCAGCAATTTTCCATTTTTTTCAGCATCTTTTATTATCGCCCAAGCAGCTCTATCCTTAACAGATCCAGCAGGATTCAAGAACTCAGCTTTACCTAGTATCTGACAACCCGTAGTTTCTGAAGGGCCAATTAGTCGAATTAGAGGGGTGTTTCCTATTGACCCTACAACCCCGTCGCGGATATCCATCTCTCCCCCCTTTATGTTAACTTATTAGAGCAGGTAATTTTTCTAGAATAAATGTCGAGATAGGAGCTTGCAAGTAGGTTATCTCACAGGTCTCTCAGGTCCACGGCCCCTAAAGGCATCAATAAAAAATGCAGCTCTAATATCTAATTGTGGTAACTCTAGGCGATGTTGCCATGCCGTTAGAACTAATTTCTTTCCCAAGCCTTTAGAAGGAACAGCTATGACGCCATCAAAATCTCCCGTATAGCGATCTACCCAGCTGCGTATTTTTTCAATATCATTTTTTCTGGGCTCGTCAAAATAAATTACAATATTTCCGTGTTCTAGTGAATGAACTAATTTTTCGAGTGGTTGGATTTTTTTATAAAAACCCGGGGCAGTGGGGTAGGGGTAGTGAGGGCCTGAAGTAGGGTATTGAGTCCCATAATCAACTTTTGATTCAACGTGATCTCTTCCTTTTGAAAGTTCTTTTTGAATGTCTTTATAAGCGGGATGATTTTGGTCGTATTTATATGGCTCGTATTGACCTTTACCATGCATGCCACCGTACCTATTGAACTGGGCTTCAACGTTTTTGCTTTGAAAGACAGCTATAAAAAATAAAGAAAGCACAATAACTTTCGATAAGTTCACTATATAAACTTTCACTTAAAACCTCCGTCACATTTTATCATTTAATAAGATCCTTTACTTCATTCGATGCTGGTATCTCACTTTTTGTGACATATGACTCATGATTATCAAGTATCTTATCTAATGGGTAGAGGTAATTAACCATCATTCCAGCAGACTGACTAATTCCTTTTTTTGATATATCTGCCAACCAATTTATTCTTTCCACTCTTGCGCCATTGCTTAAATGAAAATGCGTAACAGTATCTAGAGCATTGTCAGATGATTTCTGTCTTTCCTCAATTAAATACCTGGCAGCGAGTTCAATTAGAATTGGCTCAGCAATGCTTGTCTTATCGTGGTCCTGGTACCATAAGGGATTAACGAGTAAGTTTTTTAAAGATAGTTGGTCTGTTTTATTACTCGATAATTCGCTTAATGCTTTTTTATTTTTTATACTGATAACCTCATCGTTTGATTGAATCTTAATATCTAGCCATTTTCTGAATCCAGGAATTGGTGACAGGGTAGCAAAAGTTTTAAGATTAGGAAGTTCATGCGATAGATGATCAACAACTTTTTTAATTAAAAAATCTCCAAAACTAACACCAGAAAGACCTTTCTGAGCATTTGAAATAGAGTAAAATATGGCCGTATCTGCTAATTCAGGGTCAGTAGTAGGGGCGGACTCATCCAGCAAATCTTGTATATTATTTGCCATACCATTTACTAATGCGACTTCTACAAATATGAGAGGCTCATTTGGCATGCTTGGATGAAAAAATGCATAGCAACGGCGATCCGATTCAAGACGATTTTTGAGGTCAGTCCATGATTGTATTTCGTGTACTGCCTCGTAAGCCATTAATTTTTCTAAAAGATCAGCAGGTGCCTCCCATGTCACATTACGTAGCTCAAGAAAACCGGCATCAAACCATCCCCGGAGTAGCGATCGAAGTTCTGTGTCAACAGGTTTAAGTTGCTCGTTTTTGTTAAGTAATTCACGTAAATCAGCTCTCATGTCTACCAAGAATTTTATTCCATGGTCTAAGCTATTAAATTGACGGAATAAATTAATTCGGGGAGATACAAGACTATCTCTCAACTGATTTATTGTAGCATCAAAATTATTGTCCTTATTTTTCAGCGCCCTGTAATCGTCTATTGCTTTGCTCAGTTCCTTTATATTAACTCCGTAATTCTCAGCAAGAAGTCCAAAAAATCTTAATCTTCCAACTTCATCAAGGTCAATATAATGATTGCCTAGTTTTGCTGCAGTGGCTCTAGCAGAAGCCTCACCACCTTTTCCTGATAGGCTAAAGTCAATGATTTCTTTAATGACCTCTAAGTCCTCATCAGGTAAGTCTGACCTTAGTGGCGCTGTTCTATCTCTGCCGGTTGCCCTTAATACGTCCTTCAAGGCTCTCCTAAGAAGGCCCCGAGTACGAATTAAAAATCCAGAATTTGTGTTGTTGTCTGACATAATACTAATAAACTGGGGTCCAATGAGTTTTTATGCAAGCTCGTAATAAAAGAAATTTTTAAGGCTGAGTTTATGAAACTTAAATTAGTAGAGCTTTCTTGGTGATAAAAAAAATGATTTATGTGTTATCATTTTAGATATCATTATTTTGTAAGAATAGGAGGGACGAATGTCTGATACGGAAATAGCTTTAGTCGTGGGCGCTGGACCAGGACTTAGTGCATCTTTAACTCGGATATTTACCAAAGAGGGAATGAAAGTTGCTATCGCTGCGAGAGACACTGAAAAGTTGTCGGATATCTGTAAAGAGACAGGCTGTTTATCTTATTCCTGTGATGCGGCTGATGGAGATCAGGTTGATGGTCTATTTAATAATGTTGTGAAAGACTTAGGTATCCCAAATATTGTAATTTATAACGCTGCTGCTAGAGCGGGCGGGCCTCTAGAGGAACTAGATCGAGAAGCTGTTAAAAATGCAATAATGGTGAGTTGTTATGCAGGATTTTTGATTGGCCAAAACGCTACAAAATTAATGATAAAGCGTGGTAGTGGTTCAATATTTTTTACTGGCGCCTCAGCCAGTACTAAGGGATATGTGAATTCAGCGGCTTTTGCTATGGGTAAATTCGGATTAAGAGGTTTAGCCCAATCAATGGCAAGAGAGCTGTCTCCTAAAAACATTCACGTCGGGCACTTCATTATTGATGGGGGAATACGCAAAGGTCCAGATGATCCGAGAGAAAAAAGGAGCTTATCTGATGGGCATTCTGGTGAAGCCCTAGACTCCCTTTTAAGCCCAGATGATATCGCGTCGACTTATTTAAATGTTCATCGACAAAACCGCACTGCTTGGACTTGGGAAGTTGAATTAAGACCTTGGGTTGAAAAATTTTAATAACAAATATGAATAATTCTAATATTTTTAGGCTCTATGTCTTTTACTTTATTCGATGGTTCATTGGAGCTGTATTTGCCCTAACAATAGCAGCGCTAGTAGGTTTATTTGTTTATGCCTTTATCCATTTCAGTTTGTGGTGGCCAACTTTAGTTAGCGGATCAAAAGAATACACTCTTATATTATCAACATTATCGTTGTTACCTTTTTTGATTTTTTTTACAAAGATGAAATGGGAGCGCCCTTTAAATATAATTTTGAAATCTTTTTCTTCAATAATAATGGCGCTAGACCAAAATATTAACGATTTATTTGTTAAATATAAAAAAAATAAGGATTAATTTTTTGTTTTGTTTACAGCTAATGGCTTCAAGGTGAAGTTTTATTTAGTTCAATTCCTTGGAAAAATTTAAAAACACAATTTAGTTGTTTGGTAGTAGAACAATTTTTCCATTTCGTTTCTTCATAGCGTGTTTTACTGCATCTTTTATCTGATCAAGATTATATGTTGCTTCTACCTGTGCATGCATTCTGCCATCAATAATATATTCTCTAAGTTCTTCATAAACTGATTGTCTTTGTTCTTGTGTTGACCCCCTGCCGCGCAGCCACATTGTTAACCAGACACCGGTGAGGCTGATGTTTCTAAAAATAATATCGTTAGGAGACAAGGAACAAGGTTCTCCTGAAAGTAAACCATAGTTAGCTATCGTCCCATTTTCCTCTAAACAGTCGGCTAACCTCTGTGTAGCATCGCCGGCTACAGCATCTATACCAAGTTTTATTGGAGAGCCTTTTGTCGCCTCCACAACACGCTCCTTGAGATCTGGGCCGTCGATTAAACAAATATTACCTTTGGAGTCACTTACCAGCTCATCAAATCCTTTCCGTCTAACTATATTTACAGTTTTGAGTCCATAAATATTTGCTAATTGCATTACGTATTGACCCACTGCAGAATTTGAAGCGTTTTGTATTATCCAATCTCCAACATCTAATTTTATAACACTGCGAAGAAGCAACCAGGCGGTAGGTGGATTAGCCATAATCATAGCCATTTGTATTGGATTGCCCTCTGATGGGAATTTTAAGAAAATATTTTGTGCTTTTACAACTGCTTCCTGTCGCCATGTTCCTGTATATGGAGGTATCATAACTCTTTCGCCCACTTTTACGTTGCTTACTCCTTCTCCTATTTCTTTAACTATACCTATACCTTCTGCACCGGGAATTGCAGGCAGATCTGGTTGAACACCGTAGCCTCCTGATAAGGTTAATAAATGTGATGGGTTGATTGCCGCTGCTTCAATATCGATTAATATCATACCTGGCTTTATTGAAGAAGTTTCCATATCAATCACTTCAACAACCTCAGATGGTTCGCCTGTTCTAGAGAATTGAACTGCTTTTTTATATTGACCCATTTAAAGTCTCCACTTGATTTAAGCATTTAAAGATTATTAATGATTTATTAACTAGAACCTATAATTGCATCACTTGAATTATCCACTAAAATTGGTGTGTCAAATAAAGCTATCTCAGGATCTGCTCCATATAAATCAATTATTGATCTTCTCCATTTTCCTCCTTTAGCGTAGAACTTATTAGCCTCTTCTAGAGTTTTCCAAGTATAAACACCCCCAGCAGTCTGATTACTATCATCGATAATAAAATTTTTTCTTATCAATCCATTAACAGCTTTGAAGTTTGGGGCTATCTTCCTCATATTTGTTTCTATTTCAGTTCGTTTAATATTCTTTGGAAGATTAAACTTGACGATTGCCGTTATCATTTATTTTCCTTGATTGGTGATATGTTCTTTTTATATCTAACTTGCTGTGCTTATAAAATCTATTAAACAAAGTGTTCTTTAAATCATTGGAGTATATCGGTTGGATTTTTCAAAGTTATGTTTATTTGATAAATTGCCAAAAAATATCCAGGGTATGGTATGGATGTTTTTGACAACAATATTAGTTGTCACCATGCATACATTTATAAGAGAGTTATCCCAAGAATTACCTCCAGTAGAAATAGCTTTTTTTCGAAACTTTTTTGGTTTTCCAGTGGTTTTGTTTCTGCTTAGCAAATATGGGTGGGTTCTAATAAGGACACAACGAATGGGCACTCATGTTGTGCGGTCTTTGGGGCATGTAGCCGCAATGCTAATGTTCTTCACTGGGATAGCTACCACGCCATTAGCCACAACGAATGCACTTGCTTTTGCTGCCCCACTTTTTGCTGCAGCCCTAGCAATGGTTTTTCTAGGTGAACGTTTCCAGTGGCAAAGATGGGGGGCATTATTGTTTGGTTTTGCTGGCACACTTGTAATATTGAGACCTGGATTTATATCCATGGAATTTGGTCCGCTACTCATTCTTTTAGCCTCTTTTATATGGGGGTCAATACTGGTTGTTATTAAATCACTTGGAAGAAGTGATGCTCCTGGAACAATAATTCTCTACATGGTTGCTTTTATGACTCCTCTTTCCCTAATTCCAGCATTATTTGTTTGGGTTTGGCCAACCGCGGAACAAATTGGTCTGATGTTTATTATGGGTATTATGGGAACTGTAGGTCAGTTGACAACAGCACACGCGCTTAAAGTTGCTGATACTGCCGTTGTTATGCCAATTGATTTCTTTCGTTTAGTTTGGGCTTCCATATTAGGTTATTTTTTGTTTGCTGAAATGCTAGATATTTTTACTTGGATCGGAGGTACAATGATATTCACAGGAGCTTTATACCTCGCTTTACGTGAACGCAAAGAACAACGCGAAACTGGATCTAAATAGTTGATTTGTTAACTTCCGAACTTGATCTCTATTGTAAATGTAAATCTACTCATACGGGTTCTGCATTTATTCCTTCTTCAAATACGTCCAAAGCTAGTTTTTTTAAATCATCCAAAGATGCTTCATCACTTTCTGAGCTGGCTACAGCTACAAACCGTCCTAGGTTTGCAGCAACACCAACTATTAACTCATGGGCTGATAGATCTAAATCTTCGCTGACTTTTTGACAGGCATCACAAATTGCTTGCAGAAACTCTATGTTTTCATTTCTTTTATTCATTTAGTATTACTCTTCTTTATTGATCATTTGAGGATTAAAATAATAATTCCAGCTAATATAAGGAAAATCCCAATAAATTCCATTTTATTGATACGTTCTTTGAATATTAAGGTTGCTGTAGCAATAGTAAATACTAGTTCAATTTGACCTAATGCTCTGACCAATGCAGCTTGTTGAATGGTCATTGCGGTAAACCAGCCAATAGATGCCAAGGCACCAGCAAGTCCTACCCAAATAGAAGTTTTCCAGGAAACAAAGCAAGCTCGAAGTTCTTTTTTTTCACGAAGAGCCATGTATAATCCCATGACAATTGTTTGGAAAACTAATGCTGATGCTAGAGTGATTGAAGCTTGGATTATGAAGCCTTCCCCACCAAGTGAAAGAGATGCCGCTCTATAAGACACTGCTGCAATACCAAATGAAGCACCTGAAGCAAGTCCAATTAATGCTGATCGTTTAGTCCATGAAGTGGCAACTGTAATTATCGTAAGTGGATTTCGTGCTAAGGAAATAGAAATAACGCCAAAAAGACTAATCATAATTCCTAAGGCTGCATTTACAGAAATAGTTTCTCCTAAAAAAATAATACCAAAAATAGCTGCTTGAACTGTTTCTGTTTTTGAATATGTCGTGCCAACGGCAAAATTGCGTTTGTCAAACAAAGAAACTAAGAGGGTTGTTCCTATTATTTGGGCCAATCCTCCTATCATTACTATGGCAAAAAAAGAAATATTTAAGTAGGGAATTGGCAATTTAGTGAATAGGGTTAAACCTAAAAGATATAATAATGCAAAAGGAAAACCGTACCCAAATCTGACAAATGCAGCCCCTACAGTACCCAACTGATCTTTCAATTGTTTCTGTAGCATTGATCGCACGTTTTGTAGAAACGCTGCGATAATAGTTAGAGGAATCCAGATCAATGTCATGAGTTATACGGCTTAACTTAACTAATTAATAAATATGTATTATTTTTGTCATTTAATGATCATATCTGTCTCTATTAGACAATCATAAAATGATGTTAAGTTATAGCTGATCTCTGATTAAAGGGTTGGATCAGGATGAACCCGAATTAAACATCTACCTGTGTTTTCCCCTCGATATAACCCACTTAACGCATTGGGCGCTTTTTCTAATCCCTCTGATATATCTTCTCTATAATTCATTTTGCCATCATTAAACCACTGATAAATATCTGATAATGCGTCCTCATATCGCTCTCTAAAATCAAATAATATAAAACCTTTGATTTGAAGGCGATTTATAAGGACTTGTCTTTCAAGTCTCATGCCGGTTGGTGGAGGAAGCCACTCTTCCGTAGCCGCTGTACCACAGATTACTATCCGGCCATTTTGTTTCATTAATCCCGTAACTATGTCCAATGTTCTACCGCCAACATTGTCGTAGTAAACGTCATAACCATTCGGGGAAGCACCTTTTAATTCTTTTTCTAAATCTTGAGTAGATTTATAATCAATGGCTGAATCATAACCAAATTCCTCGGTGCATAATCTTGCTTTTTCTTTTCCGCCTGTAATGCCAATTGTTCGGCATCCTTTGATGTTCGCTATTTGACCTACAGCACTTCCAACTGAGCCCGCAGCGGTTGATACAAGTACAGTTTCTCCGGCTAACGGTTGTCCTATTTCCAAAAGTCCAAAATAAGCTGTCAGTGCACTATGTCCTAGAACTCCAAGAGATGTAGAAAGGGGTCCAACACTTGGGTTAACCTTTCGAGTGCCTGGATCATCGGGGTTAATCACTGAATAATCTTGCCAGCCAGTGTTACCCACAAAGTAGTCTCCTTCATTTACATTCGAGTTTTGAGATTTTATTACCACCCCTACACCGAAAGAACTCATGGTCGCTCCTGTTTCTACGCTGGCATAGTTTTTTGCCTTACTTATCCAGCCTTTCATTCCGGGATCAGCTGAGACGTAAATGTTTTTTAAGAGTATCTGATCGTCTTCTATTGTGGGTATTGAGTCCTCAATAATAGTAAATAGTTCGGGCGTAGGCAGTCCGGAAGCTCGAGTTGTTAAAATTACTCGTCTGTTTTTATCTTGTGTCATTGTAGCCTTCTATAAAATCGTACTTATTATGAATATTTTTAGCATTAATTGTTTTAAATTGATTATCAAATCAGAAGTAAGTTTTAAAATTATTTATTTTAATCTACTCTATGAAGTTTAAGGTTAAATTATTGAGGTGTATAATCTGGGCTATTAATTAGTGTATAACGTTCATTTGTTGTCAAATTGATCAAATGCCTCTAGAGCGCTTGCCCCATAAACAGTAGCTGGTCCGCCACCCATTTCTATTGCAACAGCAATTGTGTCAAGAACTTCTTGACGGCTTGTCCCTTGCCGATGAGCTTCTTTAGTGTGGTAAACAAGGCAGCCTTCACAGCGTTGAGTAATTGAAATAGCAAGGGCCATTAGCTCTGTAACTTGTGGTGTGAGAGCTTTAGGTTCTTGCGCTGCTTTCATTGTTTGTCTGTGAGCTCGCATTGCCTCTGTATGGCCTCGAAAAAGGTTGGCAGCTCTTGAATCCTGTTCTGCAGAAACAGCTATATAGTCTTTAGTCATGGTAATCCTCTATAATGTAGAATTAAAGTGTATTAATATTAGTGATCTCTGATCCTTCGGATCAACATAGTTATCATCAAATTATCAAGTTTTTATTTATGTCAGCTGGTGTAATTAATGGAAGTAAAGTTTAAGCGACCAACAGACGCGCCATTTAGAGGCGTCTTTATGATGTGTTTTGCTGTTTTTTGTTTTGCGGCTATGAATACTTTTACTAAGGAATTAAGGGATGAGTACTCCTTAACTGGTATTATATGGGGTAGGTACTTTTTTCACTTTGCGTTGATTTTATTAATGTTTCCTCGAAAAGTTCCAATATTATTTGTTACTGATAACATATGGCTTCAGATAGCTAGATCAGTATTAGTTTTACTCGCTACTGCTTGTATGTTTTTCGCTTTAGGTTTTATGCCATTAGCGGATGCAGTTGCTATTACTTTTGCAGGCCCCTTATTAATAGTTGCATTATCGGCAGTTCTTCTTCGAGAGCCTGTAGGGCCTAGAAGGTGGGGGGCTGTGATCTTTGGCTTCATTGGGATGCTCGTTATAATTCGCCCAGGAGCAGGGACTTTTCAAATAGCTGCTTTATTACCGGTGGCTGTAGCTCTCTTTTATGCTTTATATCAAATCATAACTCGTCATCTAAGCCATAAGTCTGATCCATTAAGTATGTTATTTTATACTGCTCTTGTTGGGGCTTTAGTTACCTCAGCAATAATTCCATTTGACTGGACTACGCCTACTTTAAGACAGTTGGGGATGTTAATCGCAATTGGTTTTCTTGGAGGTCTTGGACATTATGCAATTATAGTTGCATATGAGAGAAGTGAGACAAGTTTAGTAGCTCCGTTTGCATATACAGAGATTGTGTGGGCTACATTACTTGGTTTAATGTTTTTTGGTGATTTTCCGGATTTATACACCTTTCTTGGTACAGCTATAATTATTGCGAGTGGCGTGTACGTTGTAGGTCGAGAGCGTAAAATTCAGAATACAAAATAACATAAACGTCCTGTGATAAATCTAATTAAACAAATAGGCTAAAACTTTTACGCAGTATAACCCGCATCAGTAGCAATTATTTGCCCAGTAACCAGTGAAGCTTTTTTAGAGGCAAGAAATAATACTACTTCGGCTACTTCCTCAGCCGTGCCAATTCTTTTTAACGCTGATGCCTTTTCGATCGCAATTTTTTCTTTTTCTGGTATTACGTTTTCTAGCAAGTGCTGTCCAAGTCCAGCAGATATAAAACCAGGAGCAACTATATTGGCTCGGATTCCATATCGGCCTTCTTCTCTAGCAATTGCTGAAGTCAGCATATTAACTGATGCTTTTGGGCCTGCAGAAAGTATATCTCTTGGAGCATAGCGCATTGTGGCTGCAGAAGTAACCGACACTATAGAACCCTGGCTAATCCTCAAATATGGAAGGGTAGCTTTCAGTATATTAAAAAATCCAATAGGCTCGACCGACATTACTTTTAACCATTCTTCGGAAGTAACGTCATTAACAAAGGGTTGTCCAATATCTGGTCCGACTGTGTACACTAAGGAGTGAATGCTTCCATATTTTTCAATAATATCCGCGACAATCAGATTAATGGCTTTTGGATTATCTAATGGCATTTGTAAGGCTGTTGATAATGTACCTAACTTTTCTAGCTCCTTGGATAGGTTTTTTGCGGCTTCTTTATTTCCGTTGTATGTCACCACTACATTACTGCCAAGTTCTCCGAACTTTCGACAGATTGCTGCCCCTAATCCGCCGCTTCCACCAACTACTAAAGCAACTCCAGAGTTAAAAAGAGGGTCTTTATTGTTACTTGGTTTCATTTTGAGACTCCATTTATATTTGAGCCGAATTATCTAATAAATGACTCTCTGATAATTAGAGATAAGGTCGAAAGTCTAAATCAATATTCATCTATTACAAAATAAAATGAAAAGAAGATCCCTATAAATGAAAAGCCTAGTGCAATATTAAATCATTGCACTAGGCTTTTTTCACTCAAAAAGTCCAGTTATATGCCAAGGACGTCTTTTGCTAGGCTTTGGAATTCATCTGAAGTCATAAGACGTTTATGCACAAGCCCCCAATCTTTAACAGCCATTAATACTTCCATAGATTTTTCATCGTCGACCACAATTTGGATTCTTGCTAACCATTCTTTAACCGTATCAATCCCGGAGCCTTTGCCCATTACTGTCTCAGGCTCTTCTTGCCCCACCATTCTTGGTCGGAAGGGCATGACTTCAGTCTGATGTTCTTCACCACAATTGAGAAGCCAAGTGGCAATTATACCAGACTCTACTTTGAATAGGTCATCCCCTACCACAGGCCTATTATTAGGAACGGTAACACCAGAAACGTCTCTTACTAGGTCAGCTAATCCTTTTAAGTTTTCAAGCTTTATTCCTATATCAATATTGTAAAGTGTTTTCAGTGCCATAACAGTCTCTTCCATGGGTACGTTACCAGCTCTTTCCCCAACACCCATGACTGTTGATTGGATCACTTCAACTCCTTCAGAAAGCGCCATTATTGTATTAGCTACTCCCATTCCATAATCCATATGAAAATGAGCCTCTAAGGGTATATTAGGAAACCTTTGTTTCATTGAACGAACAAAATATTGCATGGCATGGATTGATGTAGCTCCCATTGTGTCCACTAAGGCAAGCCCATCCATATGACCTTCGGTTCCTACACGATCAATTAAATCAATAACCCACTCAAGGTCAGATCGAGTAAAATCTATTGGGAAAAAGACTACTTCAAGTCCTTGTTCATGTGCATAAATTGTAGATTCAATTGATAGATCTATAGCTCTGTCTAAATCCCATCTATATCCTAGCTCTATAAGGTGTGGACTTGCAGGTACCTCCATAATTACACCTTTGACGCCAGAATCAACAGCGCGCTTTACATCTTCAACCATGCATCTAGCAAATGCATAAACTTTTGGGCCAAAGTCTCTCTTTGCTAATTCTTGAACAACTTTTGCATCGTCTTTTGAAACAACTGGCATGCCTGCCTCAATTCGATGCACACCGGCTTCTGCTAGAGCTTCAGCTATACGTATTTTATCATCAAAGTTGAAAGCAAGCCCGGCCTGTTGTTCTCCATCGCGCAGGGTTACGTCATGAATCTGTATTTTTTCTGGGAACTTCCAATCTTTGGTTACTTCTGGTGCAAAGTTCCAGGGACTAGTGAACCAATCTTCTGTTTTCCATGGTGTATTGGTCATTGGTGACTCCTCCACCGGCAATAAACTAAATGCCGGGTTAATTAACTATTTATACTAGATAGGGAAACTCCCTTGTTTAAGGCGCAAGAATGTAGAAAACACATCGCCGTAAGTCAACGAGTTCAATATTCTAAATAACATGATTTCTATAAAATAGACTTATGATGGGCTTTTAAATATAAAGTTACAAGGTTCTTTTATAGATGTAATTATAATTATTACTAGGTTAAAACATTTGAGGGGATGAGGCATGCTTCATGAGTTACGAACTTACACAATAAAACCGGGATCACTGCAGACTATACTTAAGGCAAACGAAGAAGTTGGCCGTACTGTTCGCGGAGACGATTACGGTAAACTAGAGGGTTACTGGTACACGGATATAGGACCACTTAATCAAGTCGTTCATTTGTGGAGCTATAAAGATATGGCTGAGCGAAACAAGCTTCGCAGTCAGTTAGCCGATCTTGAAGGTTGGGTTAAGGATTATATTCCTCAAATAAGACCGTTTATTCTTAAACAAGAATTAAGATTTATGAATCCGCGAAGGGATTTTAGTTACCCAGACAAGAATGAAAATTTTTATGAATTTAGGAACTATCGTTTAAAACCCGGTACAGCCGGGAAGTGGATGGATAAATTTATTGGTGTCATGCCGACCCGAGAAAAATACTCAACAAACGTTTGTGCTTGGATTACAGAATCTCCGGATCCAAATGAAGTCTGCCATTTGTGGGCATATACAGACACTAACCAAAGGAAGAAGGCGAGAGATGGAGTCGCTGGTGAGGCTGCTTGGAAAGAATTCGGTTCATGGGGCTCTGATTTACTTGAGGAGATGCATTCAACATTAATGTGGCCAGCTAACTTTTCTCCTCTTAAATAAATGTTTATAACTTATTGATAATTATAACTATTATTAACTCTGACTTATAAAAGCTTGTAATTTTCTCATGCAGGTATGAATATAAACTATAACGGTTAAAAAAATTATATATATTCGGAGGAGAGAGGAACATGAAATTGGGATATAGATATTTTTCTGGTTTAATTTTGTCTGCGGTTATTTCTCTTAGTTGTGTAGGCTTTAATGAAAGTGCCAAAGCTGAGCAAATAAACATAAGGATCGCTTCAGGTCATCCACCAACTGTTGTTTATGCTGGGTTAATGAAAAGCTATTTTCAAACTGAATTGAAAAAGGCTGTAGAGGCTAAGACAAGTCATAAAATAAAATTCATAGAAGGTTATAGTGGATCAATAGTAAAAGTTTTCGATACATTTGAGGGTGTGCAAAATGGAGTAGTTGATATAGGTGGTTTTTGCTACTGTTTCGAGGCTTCAAAATTGCCGATGCATGCTTTCCAAATCATGCTTCCGTTTGGAACAATGGATCCTGTTCAAAGTGTAGGAGCTGCTGCTGATATTTATAATAAATATCCTAGTTTGGGTAAACGATTTCAGGGTTATGGCCAGACGTTAATCGCAATTATTGGAGATGGCGGTTACAACTTGGGAACAAACTTTCCGTGGAAAAAGCTTGAGGATTTAAAGGGACATAAGATATTGGGAGCAGGACTAAACCTAAACTGGATGAAGCAAGCAGGTATTGGTATTGTTCCAGTTACCGATGGCTTACCTGGTTGGTACCAGAAGATAAAGACAGGAGTTGCCGAAGGTGGAATTATGTTTCCCAGTGCGTGGGGGCCAGTATTTAAGCTTCATGAGGTTGGAAAGTATTACACCACTATTGGATTCGGTTCGATCACATGGCATGGTTTGACGGTCAATAATCGCTTTTGGAAACGCTTACCAGCCGATGTCAAACCAGTTATCAAAGAAGTTGCGGGACGGTTTCAGACACTTACGGGATCTGCAAATAAAGTGGGCTATCAGAAAGATATGAAATGGTTGCGAGATAATATAACAGTAACAGATCTTCCTGCTGATGTTCGACTTGGTTGGGCTAAGGGTCTTGCTCATTGGCCCCAAAAACATGCTAATGAACTAGAAGGAAAAGGCTTTCCTGCAAAAGCAATTCTTAATGACTATTTAGCTGCAGCTGAAAAGCAAGGCTATAAGTGGCCAGTACGCTATGTTGTTAAGTAAACGTTTGTCTTAATAATTATTTTCAGGTTTAACTTTATCGGTCGGATACCTTTATTATAAGGAATCCGGCCGATAAACTGTGTGTCTGTTATTGGCTAAAATTGGCCCTAATTATTGTTAAAGTATATTAAGAGAGTAACATGAATCTCATTATACTAAGTGATCGGATATCAAAATTTTTAATGATTTTGGCTGCAGTTTGGGCTTTTGCACTCACATTCTTAATTCTTGCAGATATCATTGGTCGCGGCGTTTTTGCGGTCCCTATTAATGGGACGGCTGAGCTAGTTACTGCGTCGATAGTTATTATAGTTTTCCTTCAGGCTGGCTACGCTATTCGAAGTAGGTCAATGTTACATGCAGATTTCCTTGTGATTCATCTGCCCCCGGTTTTGCAACGTTTTCTCTTGGCTTTTGGTTACCTTCTGGGCGCTCTATTTTTTCTCATGATTATTACTGGTGGTTGGGAAGAAAGCATAAGATCTTTCACTGAAGGAGAATACGAAGGGGAAGGCGCTATTCGTGTTCCTTCTTGGCCCGCTAGGTGGACGGTCATAATAGGGAGTGGGTTAGCGATGATAAATTATCTCGTTATGGCTTATTTAGATATTTTTAAACCTGAGTTGCTCGATGGTGAAATTGACCCTGAAAAACCTTAAGTCGAGGGTTATTAGCTAAGGAAATATAAATTTGTTTGAAGTCAATATAGCTGTTTTGTTAATTGTATGTCTTATAGCGTTAGTTGCTATAGGAGTTCATATAGCAATTTCACTTGGAATGACCAGCGCTTTAGGAATCTTTTTAGTTACGGGAGGTGACATCTATGCCTTTCGGAGCGTTCAGACAATGCTTGCTGCTACAGCTTACGAAGCAATTAGGGATTATGTTTTTGCAGTAATTCCGTTATTTTTACTGATGGGAGAGTTCATAAGTAAGTCAGGAACAGTTACTGACGTATATCGGGGAATTAATCGTATGCTTCGAAGGCTTCCTGGGCGCTTAGCTATTGCTACTGTATTTGGTAATGCTCTTTTTTCCTTTGTAACCGGTGTAAGTATTGCCTCTGCTGCCACCTTCTCCAGAATTGCGTATCCAGAGATGAAACGTTTTGGGTACCATAGAGGGTTTGCTCTGGGAGCTGTGGCTGGATCAAGCTGTTTAGGGATGCTTATACCTCCCAGTGTTTTAATGATTGTTTGGGGAATATTAACTGAACAGTCAATAGGTCAGTTATTTGCAGCTGGGGTTTTGCCTGGTTTACTCCTCATGGGTTTATTCATTAGTTATGTCTTTGGCATGGCCATACTGAAACCCTCTGTTGTTGGGGTAGGGTCAGTCCAAGTCTCTGAAAAAAATATTTCATATCCAGATCAAGCGGAAGGTATTAATTATAATGATGAAAGAGATAACGTCTCTACCAAACAATTCATAGTTAGTTTACTTGGCATTATTGCAGTCATAGTCGCTGTATTAGGAGGTATTTGGTTTGGAGTTTTTTCGCCTACAGAAGGTGCAGGTGCTGGTGCGTTTATAGGTCTCATTTTAGCACTACTTAAGGGATTAAAGTATCGTGATTTTATCGATGCTATTCTATCTGTTGGCAAGACTTCAGCGCCTATACTGCTTTTGCTTGTTGCTGCCTCTCTTTACTCAAGAACATTGGCTATGACAGGAATGGCTAATGCAATAGAAAGTCTATTTATTGATTCTGGAATGGCTACTTGGGCGATCATCGCAGTAATGGTTCTAATTTGGTTTGCATTAGGAATGATAATAGATTCTATATCTATAATGTTACTGACTGCAGCCATCTTTTCACCCATTGCGGTGAAAATCGGCTTTGATCCAATTGCCTTTGCGATAATCGCTATTATTGCGATTGAAGCCGGACTTCTTACACCTCCTTTCGGGTTGCTGGTGTATACAGTAAAGTCAGCTATTCAGGACATAGACCCTGAAATGAATGTAATGACGATATTTAAAAGCTCTACTCCTTATTGGGTGATCATGCTTATTGGGATGGTGCTTATAGTTCAATTTCCAGAGATAGCGACGTACCTTCCAAATCTATTATTTTAATTTTTTTTTGCTATCCAGTTTTTCCTATTGATGCAGAACAGAAAAAAGCCGGTGAATAAAATTCCTCGGCTTTCTTTAGAATGGCTCCGGCGGCAGGACTCGAACCTGCGACCCAGCGATTAACAGTCGCTTGCTCTACCAACTGAGCTACGCCGGAATACAATATACTGACTTATAACAAAGTTAACCTTACACGCAATAGATTAAATGGAGGCCCGGGCCGGAATCGAACCGGCGTACAAGGATTTGCAGTCCTCTACATCACCACTCTGCCACCGGGCCATATTGGTTGGTAGTTAGTCATAAAGTAAGATGGTTTTATATTTGATTGGTTTGATGTGGTAAATGGCATATTGTTTTACAATATAATATTATTTATCACTATATGACTATTAGTAGCTAAAATATCAGAAAAAATAGTACAATATATTTATTATTTAACTCATGGCTGATGAAGTGGTTATTGAATAACTTTAGTATTAATGTTTTTATTTTCTTAAATTAACCTAATTACTAGTTTGGGAGGAATCTATGCAACTTATAGATCTTAGCCGGGATATATATCATAAGATGCCAAGACTGGTTAATCACCCCTCTATAATAGTTACAGAGTTTAGCAACCATGACGAAGTTAGAGAGGCTGATGGATACAAATTTAGCTCTGCAACGCTAAATTTATCTCTTGGTGATCATGCTGGTACACATGTTGATGCTCCTTGCCATTTTGATGCCAGTCCTGATGCTCTATCAATTGATGAAACTCCCTTGGAAAATTATTTTACAGAAGCTGTATGCTTGGATTTGTCCTCTAAGCCTCTTAAATCAGATATTTCCATAGAAGATTTGGAAGAGGCAGTCGATGCAGCACAGATCGAGATACTTCCAAAAGATATGGTTCTATTACATATGGACTTTTATAACCGTTGCTACGGAACTCCCGGTTACTTAACTGATTTTCCTGGGCTAACTAAGGAATCTGCGACTTGGCTTGGTGAAAAAGGTATTAACATGTTTGGAGTAGAAGCCGTTAGTCCAGGAAGGCCTGGAAGACATAATTTTGAAGTTCACCATGTTTGTCGTGACTTAGGGTTTACACATGTTGAGGGATTAGTGAACTTAGAGAAACTAGTTGGAAAGGGACGCTTCAAATTTATCGGTTTTCCAATTAAAATACGAGGCGGCACTGGTGCGCCAATTCGGGCAGTAGCTTGGCTGGATGACTAGGAGTACTTTCTAGTAGAAGTTTATTGTAATCAAAACTCTGAGGTAAGTTTCTTATTCTTTAGTATTAAGTATATTGAGAGCACTGCTCCTAAGGCGCTAATTGCAGACATAGCATAAAACGCCTTTCCACCAACGCTTTCGAAAAGGTTTCCTGCTAAAATCATTGTTAGCCCCATCATCAGTCCACTACAGGACGCGTAAATCCCTTGCGCTGTTGCTGATAACGAAGGGGGAGAATTTTTTGCTACAAAATGCATTGCGCCCAGATGCACTGCTCCAAATGTTATGGCGTGGAATACCTGTGCCAGAAGTAAATAGTTTATGTCTGTCGTAAGGCCTAATATTATCCACCTAACGACACCAAAACATCCTGCTAAACCAATTAGTCCCAGTGGGCCAATGCGGGCTACAAAAAAACCGCTTAGTGAAAAAAGAAAAATCTCTGCCATAACCCCTTCGGCCCAAAGCAAGCCAATTAATGATTCATTTATTCCTGATGAAAGCCAGTGAATTGCTGAAAAGCCATTATAAACTGCGTGACTGGCCTGTAGCAGGCTTGCAGAGATTACAAATAGCATAAAGTTTGGTTGTACTAATAATTTTGGAATATCCTTATAATTAGACTTTGTCTTTTCTTTATTTTCTGATGGAAGAATTGTGATTGATGAAAATGTTAACAAAAGTGCCGCTATAACTAATATTAAAATTATGTTTATATTGAAGTAATCGAGTAATTGTCCGGTCACTATGGTACCTAATATGAAGGTAATTGAACCCCATAGCCTAATTCTTCCATAATCAAGATGCTGATTTAGAACAGATGTCATAACTTTGCTTTCGGCTATAGGGAGTATTACAGGAAAAGTAATAGCCGCAAAAATACTGATAAATAAAATTGCCCAAAAAGTCTGTGCTAAAAAGAAACATAAAAATGCAGAAATACTTAAAATTGATAGTATCATAAGTACGGTTTTAGATTTTCCACTACGATCTGAGATGTTGGCAATGACCGGGTTGGTTATAGTGCGTACCCATGGGCCTAATGCCAATAATAGCCCTATTTGGATTGAATCAAGACCTTTATTCTCTAGCCACAGAGGCCAAAAGGGCATCAAAATACCTGCAGTCAGGAAGAAGCCACCATAAAATGTGGAATAGCGCATCGAGTAAGGAAAAATGGCGGGATCCTTTTTATATCTATTAAACTAGGTCAACTATCTTTTTTAGGTATTATTGGCAGTAGTAGGGATGAAGGGAAATCTGGGCCACAATGAAGAGTTACCTTCCCATTAAAAACTTCTTCCGGTCGGTCGGTCGGATCATCATGTAGAAAAGGACCAACTCCAGTAAAGTTATTTCGCATATTGGATAGTCGGTGGTCTGTGCTACATGGATATACATAGTCTTTTCCCCTTACACTTAACCCAAGTCTATATCCGCTAGGGACTACGATGCACGTCGGCCATATTTCTATGTCTAGTTCGTAAATATTTCCGCTTGATAATGGTTGTTTCTCATCATGGGTATGATAGGGCTGCCAGAAAGTCGACTTTTCTGGGTCAAGTTTTCTATGTGACGCTCTCAACCAGCCGTTGGCTATAGGCGTATTAGGGTCTAGCGTTCCTTGAAAAACGATTTCTTTAATATCTGGCGAAAACAATCGAACAACCAGAAATATGTCAGCATCTGTTGTTGAAGAGGATACAAATAGTTTTGCAGCCAGGGGACCAGTTATCTCAGTCTCATTCTTCCAAGGAGGAAGAAGAAAAGTGACGCCATCACCTAAGCCATCATAAGTTATAGATGAGTTTTTAACTATAGGTGCTGATGATAAACAAAGTGTGTTAGGGTCAAGAAATACTTTAGTCCATTCTGTTCGTGCTATTGGCCATTCATCTTCCCCGCGGACTATGAACTTTTCATCTATATGTCTGACTTTAAGCTGTACAGGTGGTTGGTTTACCCATCCAGTGTCATCTTCTTTTAGAAAGTGTCCAAAAAACTTTTTTTGTAACTCTACCCCATAGGGGGTATAGAATTCTGTCCAATGCTCTAGGCCATGGCATTCCAGCCATTTGTGCTCTGACTTAGAATTCAAAAATCCCATATAATTACCCCTAGGATGTAATCCTTGTCCTCCCCAACTTGCGGCAGAAAGAAGGGGTGTTTCTATTTTGGTTAGGTCTGCCGTTCTTTCATTATACCATTCATTAATAAGTTCTTGAGTTTGTAGACGATCTCCTAGATCGACTCTGTTTTTCTCTAATTCTTTTTCACTTAGGGTTTCGGGCCCGCATACCAATTCTCCATGAACTTGACTTTTAGGTCCATTCTCTCCCAAGCCATGTTGAACGGACTTAATTTGCATGTCGTACCAGTTGCTTTGGAAAGTATTCAAAATACCACCATGATGAGTTCCATCGCGATAGTAGTCTACAGAGCCTTCCCATACGCATATAGCAGCTAAATATTTTGGTTTTAAGGCAGCAACCTGCCATTGATTGATGGCGTAATAAGATATTCCAGTTAGTCCAACCTTTCCGTTGGACCAAATTTGCTCCCCAGCCCATTCTATACAGTTAAAAAAATCAGAAGTTTCTCTACTGCTGCGGCAGTCGATTACTCCGGGAGAGCGTCCTGCACCACGACTATCTACTCTTATACAGATATAGCCGTCTGGCACCCATTTTTCTGGGTCAACAGTTTCCCAGCTCTGATGAATATTAGATGAATCTAGAATCGCTTCAGGATGGCTAGTCGAGAATATTTTCCAAGAAGTACTGTATCCTTCCTGCCAGGAGAGGTCTTTCCCATAGGGGCCATGGCTCATAATAACAGGAAAGAGTCCATCAGAATCGGGCCTATAGATGTTAGCGCGTAATATTATTCCGTCATCCATTTCTATAGGTACATCCCACTCAATAATCATATTTTCTCGTTTTTCGATTCTGTGTTGGGTATCATTTGTGGAAATCATTTTAGAGTCATTATTAGGTAATTTATCCATTTTATTTTCCTAGCTGATAAAATTTTTTGCATTTTATTGGCTTTAAAAAGTTTATATCGGCTATATTTATTATGCACTAGTAAGAGGCGTCAAATTACATAATGCTTTATACGCTAATGCATTAATAATAAATGAGAGATAAGCAATTGTTATTAGTGTGGCCAATCTTTATAAATTCATACTTTTTCTATTTATATAAAAACTTTATGTTGATTGATTAAAAGGTTCATTAATATGAGTGAATTTAGTCTTGTAAGACGCAATATGGTAGATAATCAGCTCAGACCTACGCGAGTGACTGATCAATTCATATTGGAGGCTATGTCGGTTATTCCGAGAGAACGTTTTGTTCCAGAAAATAAAAAGTCAATGGCTTACATAGATGAGGATATAGAAGTGGCACCAGGAAGATTTCTTATGGAGCCTATAGTTCTAGCTCGATTATTACAGGAATTAGAGCTCACATCTAACAAATCGGTACTAAATGTGGGCTGTGCTACCGGCTATGACGCTGCTGTTCTCGGTAAGCTAGTTGGTTCAGTGGTAGCTATAGAGAGTGATCCCGCTCTGATGGCTTTTGCTTCTGAAGCCATTAATGAGTTGGCAATCGATAATGTTGCTGTAGTAGAGGCTCCTCTTGATGAAGGGTATCAAGCCGAGTCACCATATGATGCAATATTAATAAGTGGTGCAATTACTGAAGTTCCATCTAAAATAGCAAATGAGCTTATTTTAGATGGTAGGCTTGCTGCTGTTATTGGTAATAGTGATGTAGGTGTTTTGGGCAGGGCATATATTTTTGTTCGTGGGGATGATACGCTGTCAAGTCGACCGCTTTTTGATGCAGGAACGCAAATGCTTCCAGGACTTGAAAAAGAAGAAACTTTTACATTTTGAGTAAATAAACAAGTATACTAATCATAGTTAGAATTTATCGTTTCCCCTATTTGGAAAATTTATGAGTGGATAACCATAAAATGATAATAACCAGAATTATTCTGATTTTTAGCCTTATATCCTCAGTATCACTTATGGGAGGTTTGGTTGATAAAACTTCGGCTGAAACACTTAATGAATCTTTAGTTAGGGCCTATAATAGTAATCCCAAATTAATTGCAGAAAGATCAAAAGTTCGAGCTATTGATGAAAAGGTTTCTCAGGCAATGGCTAAGAGGCGTCCAGAAATCAGAGTTAGTGGAAATTATGGGTATAGAAAAATAAGCCGTAAGTATGGCTCTGGCGCTTCTACGGATATAAGTAATCAACCACAGAGCATTGACTTGGCTATTTCGCAGAACCTTTTTCGAGGTTATCGAACTCAAGCCGAGCTCAATATAGCCGAGAATAAGGTAGCTGCGGCACGCAGCAGTTTAATTGATGCTGAGCAAAGCATATTTCTGGAAGTAGTTGATACTTTTGTGACTGTTCTTCGTGATGACGCAGTTTTGGATCTACAAAATAAGAATGTAGTTGTTATAAAGCAGCAATTACAGGCAGTACGTGACCGTTTTGATGTGGGAGAATTAACTCGTACAGATGTAGCACAAGGTGAAAGTCGTTTAGCTAGAGCAATAGCCGATAAGGCTTCAGCATTTGCTAATGCACAGAAATCTAGAGCTGAGTTACATAAATTAACGGGAAATAGTGCTTTATCGCTTAATCAACCTTCGTTGCCAGATAGCCTCCCGGGGTCTGTTTCTGATACTGTGGCATTAGCTTTAAATAATAATCCTCAAATCGTGACAGCAGAATTTAATGAACGTGCAGCCAGACACGCTATAAAAGTTGCTGAAGGACATTTGCTTCCAACCGTGACAGTTGACGCAATTCTAGCTAGAGAAAAGGATATAATAAGTTCGGGGAACCAAGATACAAAATCGACTTTGAGAGCAAGGTTTTCTATTCCTATTTTTCAATCTGGAGCTGAGTACTCCCTCATTCGAGAAGCGAAGCAGACAGCCAGTAGAAGATTGTCTGAGCTAGCTATTTCTAGGCGTTTTGTAGAGAACAGAGCACGTGATGCATGGGAAAACTTTATGGTTGCGCAGGCAAGAATTACCTCTTTTGAGGTCGCGGTTAGAGCCCAAGAAATAGCTTTTGAAGGAGTTGAACAGGAATCTAAGGTTGGCTCACGAACAATATTAGATGTACTAGATGCTGAACAGGAACTATTGGACTCTAAAGTAAAACTAGAGAATGCCAAGAGAGTGTTAATTGTTAGTGGTTTTTCTCTTTTGTCAGTCACCGGTAAGTTAACTGCTGACAATTTGGGGCTAGGGGTGGATATATACGACCCTTCTGAGAACCTAGAAAATATTAGGAATAAGCTTTTCGGTAGAACTATTTCTGTTGATTAGGTAAACCTTTCATATATAAATCTTAAACTAAATAACTGTAATATATAATCTTATGAGCGATAGAAAAACTGTTTTGCAAGAACAATCAATAGAAGAAATACTAGCTTCAATTCGTAAGATTATTTCTGAAGATAGTGTGAGTGGCCCAGATAATAGAATAGAAGAAGAAACAAAAAGAAATACCGATTATGATGCTGATGAAGATAAGGTATTGGTTCTAACTGAATTAATAGATCAGAAGACCGTTTTAGACGATCCTGAGAATATCTTAAATGAGTCAACGCCGATTGAAGATGAAACCATAGTTAATAAAGCAAATACTGATTCTGAATTACGTTTTGAACCTGAAGAAACATTTTTATCTAACGAGACTTTAAAGCAAAGAAAAGATTCTATTTCCGAGTTACTTTGTAATATAAAAGATGTGGAATCTAATAGCTTTAATCAAACATTGGATTCGTTAACTAAAGAATTGTTGAAGCCATTGTTAAAAGAGTGGCTGGATAATAATTTACCTACTATTGTAGATCACATAGTACGTGATGAAATTAAACGCATAACTAGTGTGTCATCAAAGTAAAGATTGTAGTCTCTGCCATTTTTATCATTCAATTTAATAAACGAATTCAGTAAAACCTAATCTCTATTGTATATCTCCTTATATCCATAGAGAACGTAATAACTTTTTTGATGTGATGTGAAATGTTTGAAAAGACCTACCAGCCAGCTAAAATTGAATCGAAGCATTACCATCTTTGGGAATCAAGCAAAGCTTTTTCTGCTGGAAGACGTCAAGACCAAGAACCCTATACAATTGTGATTCCTCCTCCCAATGTGACAGGCAGTTTACATATGGGACACGCATTAAATAATACACTGCAGGATGTCTTGATTCGTTATAAACGAATGTGTGGTCTTGATGTTTTGTGGCAGCCTGGAACAGACCATGCTGGTATAGCTACACAAATGGTTGTCGAGCGACAGCTTTCAGATAAAGGCATCGAACTAGATAGAGGAATAGATAACGTTGAAATGGATGGCCCAAAGCTTGGTAGAGCAGAATTTCTAGAGAAGGTTTGGGAGTGGAAAGAAGAATCTGGCGGCACTATTATAGAGCAGTTAAAGCGGCTTGGTTCATCTTGTGACTGGAGTCGTGAAAGGTTTACGATGGACGAAGGCCTTTCCAAGGCTGTTATAAAAGTGTTTGTTGAACTATATAGAAAAGGATTGATCTATAAGGATCAACGATTGGTAAATTGGGATCCTAAACTACATACTGCTGTTTCAGACTTAGAAGTAGTGCAGAAATCCGTAAATGGGAATTTGTGGTATTTTCGTTACCCGATAGAAGATCAACCCGATAGATTTATAATTGTTGCAACTACTCGTCCTGAGACAATGTTGGGTGATACAGGTGTTGCAGTGCACCCAGAGGATAAACGATACTTTGATCTAGTAGGTAAAAATGTTGTTTTACCTTTAGTTGGTCGAACTATCAAAATAGTGGCAGATGAGTATGCAGATCCAGAGCAAGGATCAGGCGCAGTTAAAATAACTCCCGCCCATGATTTTAATGATTTTGAAGTGGGTCGTCGTCATGACCTTGAAGAAATTAATATCTTTGATGCTAGCGGCAGAATTAATCATAATGCACCAGAAATTTATCGAGGCATGGATCGTTTTGAAGCCAGAAATAAAATTGTTTCAGATATTGATGAGCTAGGTTTATTAGAAAAAATTGATACTTATGAACATACTGTGCCTTATGGAGATCGTTCAGACGTAGTAATAGAACCATGGTTAACAGATCAGTGGTATGTTGATGCATTAACACTTGCAAAACCAGCAATAGAGGCAGTTGAATTAGGAAAAACTAAGTTTGTTCCGGAAAACTGGTCCAAGACATATTTTGAGTGGCTTAAAAATATTCAACCGTGGTGTATCTCTCGTCAACTCTGGTGGGGGCACCAAATTCCTGCATGGTATGGACCTGAAGGTGAGATTTATGTTGAGTTGAATGAACAGGATGCTCTAGCAGCTGCAAAAATTAAGTACGGAAAAGACGTGTCTCTCGTGAGAGATGAGGACGTGCTTGATACTTGGTTCTCTTCTGCTTTATGGCCATTTTCAACTTTAGGATGGCCTGAGAATTCACCAGAACTAGCTAAGTATTACCCAACAGATGTTCTTGTTACTGGTTTTGACATTATCTTTTTTTGGGTGGCACGAATGATGATGATGGGAATTGAATTTATTGGTGAGGTACCATTCCACACAGTTTATATTCACGCTCTTGTTCGAGACGAAAAAGGACAAAAAATGTCTAAGTCTAAGGGCAATGTTATAGATCCGTTGGAGCTAGTCGACGAATATGGAGCTGACGCTTTGCGATTTACGTTAACAGCGATGGCTGCGATGGGTCGAGACATAAGGCTTTCTGAACAGAGGGTTGCTGGTTATCGAAATTTTGGAACGAAACTCTGGAATGCATCGAGGTTTTGTGAGATTAATCGATGTGTTCCTTCAAATGAGAGTTTTAATCCTTTGTCTTGTGATTTAACTATCAATAAGTGGATTATTGGAGAAGTTTCTAAAACCGCAAAATTAACTACAAACTCTCTTGAAACTTATAAGTTTGATCAGGCTGCTAACAACATATATCACTTTGTTTGGCATACTTTCTGTGATTGGTATCTTGAGTTTGCTAAATCAGTCCTGCAAGGGGACAATGAACAAGCCAAACTTGAAACACGAAATACGACAGCGTGGGTTCTGAACATAATTCTTAGACTTCTTCATCCAATAATGCCATTTCTTACGGAAGAGTTGTGGGAGCATTTTGGAAACGGTGAACTACTAATTTGTTCTGATTGGCCTGAAGGATTATTGTTCAGTAATGATGCTGCCGCTTCAGAAATGGAGTGGGTTATAAATTTGATAACTGAAATAAGAACAGTTAGGAGTGAACTTAATGTTCCTCCAGCAGCAAAAGTACCTGTTTATATGGTTGATTTGAACGATAAACATTTGGATGAGTTAAATAAAAATATAAATCAAATAACTCGGATGGCCAATCTAGAGAATGCTGTGACTTTGGCGTCTGACCAAGATAATTCAAAATTAATAGCTAAAGAATGTATACAATTTGTTATCCAAGAGGCCACAGTATTCGTGAATGTTTCAGGTCTTATTGATTTTAGCCAAGAAAAAGAGAGACTCAGTAAAGAAATAGAAAAACATGAATTAAACATTGCTAATCTGGATAAAAAACTAAGTGATGATGACTTTATGAATAAGGCTCCTGAAAATGTCATTGAATTACAAAAAGAGAGGCGTTCTGTTTCTGAGATCTCTAGAAAAAAACTGATGAAAGCCCTGTCTAGGATTTCTAATTAAGTGTGAAATAGTTTTTTATAATATTTGGGAGGTTTTGATGGAAGGAAGTGGATCATTGAATCGTAACTGGGATAAATCAAGATTGCCCAGCCGACATGTTTCTGTAGGTAACACGAGTGCACCTCATAGAGCGTTTTATTATGCTATGGGCATGACGGAAGAGCAGATAAAACAGCCTTTTGTTGGTGTAGTGACAACATGGAATGAAGCTGCTCCATGCAATATAGCATTATCGAGACAGGCTCAAGCTGCCAAGCGGGGAGTTTCTGAATCTGGTGGTACTCCTCGAGAGTTTACAACTATTACCGTAACTGATGGAATTGCTATGGGGCATGATGGTATGCGCTCTTCTCTTATAAGCAGGGAGGTTATAGCAGATTCAACAGAGCTCACAGTAAGGGGGCACAGCTATGATGCAATCGTTGGCTTAGCTGGATGTGATAAGTCACTGCCAGGACTAATGATGGCAATGTTGAGGTTGAATGTTCCATCAGTTTTTATGTATGGAGGATCAATTCTCCCCGGTACCTTTAAAAACAAAGATGTAACTATTATTGATGTTTTTGAGGGCGTTGGAGCGAATGCAGCAGGTACAATGACAGATGATGAGCTTCATGAGCTAGAATGCGCGGCATGCCCGTCTGCAGGCGCTTGTGGGGGACAATTCACTGCCAACACTATGGCATGCGTTTCAGAGGCAATTGGGCTGGCTTTGCCAGGCTCAGCAGGAGCGCCAGCTCCTTACGAGAACAGGGATGAATACGCTTTAGCTAGCGGTAAGGCAGTAATGGAGCTGATTAAAACTCAGCTACGTCCAAGGGATATAGTCACTCGAAAATCTTTTGAAAATGCGGCCGCTATTGTTGCGGCAACTGGAGGTTCTACTAACGCTGGCCTTCATTTGCCCGCAATGGCAAGTGAAGCTGGTATCGATTTTGATTTGTTTGATGTGTGTGAGGTTATGAGGAGGACTCCATATTTAGCAGATCTTAAACCAGGCGGTCGTTATGTTGCAAAAGACCTCTATGAAGTTGGCGGAGTGGGGATTGTCATACAACAGCTTTTGGAAGGCGGTTTTATGCACGGTGAATGTCTTACAGTTACTGGTAAGACTTTAGGTGAGAATTACTCAAGCGTTGATTTTCCTAATGATCAGGATGTTGTGAGAGATATTAACCATCCTATCTCCGAAACTGGAGGTGTTGTAGGATTAAAAGGCAATCTTGCTCCACAAGGAGCTATAGTCAAAATTGCTGGTCTAAAAAATACAAAATTTCGAGGACCAGCTCGTGTGTTTGAAAGGGAGGAAGATTGTCTCCAGGCCGTATTAAATCGGGCTTTTAAAGAAGGAGATGTATTAGTAATACGTAATGAAGGACCAAAGGGTGGACCGGGAATGCGTGAAATGTTGTCTACAACTGGTGCCTTGTATGGACAAGATATGGGAGAAAAAGTTGCTCTTATAACTGATGGAAGGTTTTCTGGGGGCACGAGAGGTTTCTGTATAGGGCATGTGGGCCCAGAGGCTGCGTCGGGTGGACCAATTGGATTAATACAGGACGGAGACATTATAGCAATTGATGCTGATGATGGTAGCTTAAGTGTTGAACTATCAGAAGAAGTGCTAGACGAAAGAGCTAAAAACTGGAGACCAGTAAATAACAATTACCAAGCTGGTACATTGTGGAAATATGCTCAAACAGTAGGTGATGCGCGCTATGGAGCGATAACCCATCCTGGTGCCAAAAAGGAGACCCACGTTTATGCTGACTTATAAAATAATTTATAAACTTATGTTGCTAAACTTTTGATAAGTTTTAACAGGTTTGGGTAATAATTCTGGATGGATAATACTTTAAACAAATGAGGTCGAATTTATAGTCTAAGTTCGCACCAAACAGGAGTATGGTCTGAGGCTTTTTTTTGGCCTCTAGGATTTTTATCAATCTCACAATTACCAAGAAGGTCTGCTGCCTGAGGAGAGAGTAATAGATGATCAATACGTACTCCATTGTCCTTTTGCCAAGCACCAGCTTGGTAATCCCAGAATGAATAAACGTGCGTTTCTCTATGTAACGAACGCCATGCTTCGGTGAAGCCCAAATTAACTAGAGTACGAAATCTTGAACGAATCTCAGGTCTTCCCAAGGCATCATTGTTCCAAATCATTGGATCGTAGCAGTCATCGTCGGTTGGGATAACGTTATAATCCCCACCCAAGATAATAAGCTCCTCTTTCTCTAATAAAGATTTAGCGTGAGAGATTAGTCGTTCCATCCACTTAATTTTATAATTAAATTTATCTGTCTCAACCGGGTTGCCGTTAGGCAGATAAATTGAAGATATACGAAGATTAATATTTCTATCTAATTTTATACAGCATTCTATGTATCTTGACTGTTCATCTTTTTCATCGTCAGGGAGTCCAGTTCTTATTTCTGTTAAGGGTTTCTTGGACAAAATTGCCACACCATTGTAGGCTTTTTGTCCATGCACAGCTGAGTTATATCCAAGATCTTGAAACTCTAAAGAGGGAAAATTTTCGTCAATAACTTTTATTTCTTGAAGAAGCAGAACATCAGGTTGAGCTGATCTAAGCCATTCAATTATATTAGGCAGACGAGCTTTAACAGAGTTAACGTTCCACGTGGCAATTTTCATATTTTACTATGTTAACCAGATATTAATTTGTCTAAACTGAAAAACTTGCTCCACAACCACATTGTGCTTTTGCATTCGGGTTTATTAATTGAAATGAAGCACCTCCCAAGCTTTCGACCCAGTCGAGCCTACTTCCCCCTATTAAATCTAAGGAAGCGTCATCAGAAATAACTTTTATCCCTTCTATTTCAAATAAGTGGTCTCCCTCACTTAATTTGTCATCAAAAGAGAATCCATACGTGAACCCTGAGCATCCCCCTCCATTTACATATACTCTTAACATCTTTTTGCTATTTTCTGACTCGAATAATTCAGTTAATCGTTTTATAGCGCTTTCACTTAAAGTTATGTTGCGAGGTAAAGCATCATTTTGATCTACTAGATCTTTTGTTATTTCTGACATCTATGTTCAACCATAAATTATGTTTTCAAAATTATTTATATCATAAATTAAGAATAATTAAATTTTTGTCAATTTTTGTTTGCAATAGATATAAACGAGTTTAATTTCATTATTATGCCTCTAAATAAGACTCAGCGCTATACGAAAGATTCCAAGACTGACTTATATGGACAGATTCTTGCCGATTATGCATGTGATCCAGATAAAAGTAGAGGAAGACTATTTATTGAAAATGAAAGTAGTTACAGAAGTGTTTTCCAGCGTGATCGAGATAGGATCATTCATTGTAGTGCTTTTCGACGGTTGAAGCATAAGACACAAGTATTTGTTTATCACGAAGGTGACTACTATAGAACAAGGCTTACTCATTCATTGGAGGTTGCACAAATAGCTCGTACGGTAAGTAGAGCATTGGGGCTTAATGAAGATTTAGCAGAAGCATTGGCTCTAGCACATGATTTTGGTCACACACCTTTTGGCCACGCTGGTGAAGAAGCTTTGGACAGCTTAATGAAGCCCTTTGGTGGATTTGATCATAACGCTCAAACTCTAAGAATAGTTACTAAGCTTGAGAGACGTTATCCAAAATTTGATGGTTTGAATTTATCATGGGAAACCTTAGAAGGACTCGTCAAACATAACGGACCTTTAACTGGTTCTCTTGCTAGAACAAATAAATTAATTCCTGGAGCTATATCTGACTATGTTTTGGAACATGATTTGGAGCTAGGAACTTTTGCTTCTGGAGAGGCACAGGTGGCAGCCTTAGCGGATGATATTGCTTATAATTGTCACGATATAGATGATGGTCTGCGAGCAGGATTATTTGATATTTCGGATTTGAATGAGTTACCAATGGTAGGGGAAGCATTTACTAGGATGAGTGATCTCTATGGAAAAATTGAACGTCCTCGTTTTATACATGTGACTATAAGCCATATAATTGGTCTTATGGTTGAAGATTTATTATCAGAAACAAGAAATAAAATATCTAAAAATAAAATTAAGAGTGTAGACGATGTTCGTGAACTAAAATTTCCATTAGTTTGTTTTTCAGAAGATTTATATGAATCAGATCAAGCTCTTAAACGGTTTTTATTAGAAAGGATGTATCGTCATAAAAAAGTTAATAAAATGACATCGAGGGCACGTCGAGTTATAAAAGATGTTTTTTCTCTATTATTTGATAGTCCTGAGCATCTTCCTCATGAATGGCGGGATCGAGCCGAAGTGAGTGATGACTCTATTAAGGCGAGGATTATTGCTGACTATATTGCAGGTATGACCGATAGATACGCTTTAAATATGCATCAACAATTTTTTGATCCGGGTGTTCTTTAATGAATATATATAATTATTTTAATTCCTTTATTAAAGCTGAGATTAAAGAATTACAGTTAAAAGATAAGCTGCCATTGGACTCTATAATTGATGGCATATCTGTAGACCCTCCCAGACAAATTAACCACGGGGATCTAGCCTGTAATGCTGCTATGGTATTAGCCAAAAAGGTAAAACTGGATCCAATAAGTATAGCAAAATTAATTTCCAAAAGAATTATAACTCATTCAGATGTTGAAAAAGTTGATATTGCTGGGCCGGGTTTTCTTAATATAACCTTGAAGAAGAATGTTTGGCACGATCAATTACGCAATGTTTTAAAGGCCGGAGAAAAATTTGGTGACTCAGAAATAGGAAAAGGCAAGTCAATAAATGTGGAATATGTTTCTGCTAACCCAACGGGCCCTTTGCATGTTGGCCATGCAAGGGGTGCTGTTTTCGGGGATGTGCTATCATCACTGTTGGAAAAAACAGGTTATGAGGTGACGAGAGAATATTATATTAATGATGCTGGAGCTCAGATTGATATTTTAGCTCGATCTCTTTATCGGCGATATTGTGAAAAGTTAGGGCAAGAAAGTTATGAAAAACCAGAAGGGTTTTATCCTGGAGAATATCTTATTGATCTGGCGGATAAACTTGTAATTAAAGATAAAAAACATTGGCTAGATAAACCAGAAAGTGAGTGGTTACCTGAATTAAGCAGATATACTGTTGATGAAATGATGAAACTTATTCGTAAGGATTTATCTGATTTAGGGATTGAACAATCTACGTTTATATCTGAGAAAAGTATTGTCGAAAGAGGAATGGTCGACACTGTTTTAAACATGTTAGATGAAAAAGGACTAATTTATACTGGTGTTCTTGAACCGCCAAAAGGCATGAAGCCCGAGAGCTGGGAGGAAAGGCCTCAGAAACTTTTTAGATCAACTTCTTTTGGAGACGATATCGACCGACCTCTTAAAAAATCTGATGATTCATGGACTTATTTTGCGAGTGACCTTGCCTACCACCTAGATAAATACAAAAGGGGTTTTACCAATTTGATAAATGTATGGGGTGCTGATCATGGTGGATATATAAAACGGGTTCAGGCAGGAATAAATGCGCTTACCGAGGGAAATGTAAATCTTGACATAAAACTTTGTCAGTTAGTTAGGTTATTGGAAAATGGTGAGGCTGCGAAAATGTCTAAAAGGGCGGGTACCTATGTCACTATTAGTGAATTAGTAGATTATGTAGGTCGGGATGTCGTTCGATTTATTATGTTGACTAGGAAGAATGATGCTCAACTTGATTTTGATATTATCAAAGCCCAAGAGCAAAGCAGAGATAATCCAGTTTTTTATGTTCAATATGCTCATGCACGAAGTTATTCAGTAGAGCGTATGGCAAAAGATGCTTTTAACGCGCAAAGCTTTGATTATAAAAATTTGCAAAAGTGTGACTTGTCCCTTTTGAATGGTTCTGATGAGTTGGCTCTTATTAAATTGATCGCCTTGTGGCCGCGCATTGTGGAAATGGCATCTGAAGCTCAAGAACCTCACAGGATAGCTTTCTATTTGAATGAGCTAGCTTCTTCTTTTCATTCTCTTTGGAGCAAGGTACGAGAAGATGAGTCATTTCGATTTGTTGTTACCGACAACTTAGAACTTACTCAAGCTAGATTGGCGCTAGTTTGTGGATTAAGGACGGTTATTTCATCTGGTTTAAACATTTTAGGGGTTGAGCCTTTGGAGGAGTTGCGTGGCTGAAATATAATTTTTTATTTATATGAATCGAATACACGAATCTAATAGTCTCTTATAAAAGCTTTTTAGCTGAAGAGGGATCAATGAAAACACTATTGGCGATTGCAGCTATTTTCGTTCTTACAGGTCTCGGGTGGTTTGCTTGGCTAAACATAGACCAAGAGGGCTATAATTCAGGAATTCTCGATAATCCTCCAGTAATTAAAGCTGTTGATAAGAATAAGATTAAATATAAACCGGAAGATCCTGGAGGTAGGGAAGTCCTTAATCAAGACAGGAGTATTTTTGATCGTGGCTCAAATGTTTCTGAAGATATAGTTGAGCGTTTATTGCCGCCACCAGAAGTGCCTCTAGAAACTGTGTTATTACGAAATAAACGAGAATCCTCTCTGCAGACAAAAAAGAATTTGGATAAACAAAAAAATAAGGTTTTTCAATCTAACGTTAGTCCTGAAGAACACAGAACCTTGGGTCGTGAAGGCTCGGATGTTCCTATAAAAAAATTACATTCAACCAGTAAGAGAGAGCGATTAGAATCAAGTGAACTAAAAATGAAAACCTCTTCAGCTGAAGGAACTCGAAGTAAACCAGGAGTGCAATCCAAGCTTGATGTGTCTAAACATAATTTTCCTGGAAACAAAACCTGGAAGCTGCAATTGGGTTCTCTTGCTAAAGAAAAAGATGCCCAAAGCCTTTGGGTAAAAATTAATAATTCAAACCGTGACATTCTAAAAGATTTATCTTACCAGGTTAAAGCGGTAGAGCTCTCAAATGGCACATTTTATAGATTACAGGTTGGGCCTATATTAACTATCTCTGTAGCAAAATCTTTATGCTCTAGACTTAAAGCCAGAAGACAGGATTGTTTTGTTGTCGGTCCGTGATGGTTTACCAGCCGCTTTAGTGCTTGGTTGTGCTAATACAGAGTTGTCTAACGAAGAATTAGATCTATTCAAGACATTAAATCCCTTCGGTTTTATACTTTTTGAGAGAAATTGTAGATCTCCAAAACAGGTCCTCGAATTGGTTAGGTCCCTGCGTGGTTCAGTGAGAAGAGAAGATGCACCTGTGTTAATTGATCAAGAAGGAGGAAAGGTGCAACGTTTGAAGCCTCCACACTGGAATAATATACCTTCAGCAGAGTTATTGGGTATGATTTACGATATTGATAGTGAGAGGGGATTAGATGCTAGTTATACAGTTGGTCGTTTAATAGCCGCAGAGCTGGCTTCATTAGAGATAACTGTAAATTGTGCTCCAGTTCTTGATGTTATTTTGGAATCCACCACGAAGGCACTAACTGGACGAACCTACTCATCGGATCCGTTAGTTATTATTAATGTTGCTAAATCATTTTGTTTGGGTTTATCTGAAGGAGGAATTTTGCCTGTTATCAAACATATGCCTGGGCACGGACGGGCCGAGTCAGATTCTCACATAGAAGCTCCAAAAATCCGAGCATCTCACTACGACTTAATGAATAATGATTTTATTGCATTTAAAGCTTTCTCTAACGCACCGCTGGGTATGACCGCGCATGTGATATATGAATCTCTAGATTCTATTAATGTAGCTACAAATTCCAGCTATATTATTCAAAATATTATTCGTCAAGAAATTGGTTTTAATGGTCTTTTGTTTAGTGATGATATTTGCATGGGCGCTTTAAATGGGAGTCTGGTTAATCGCTGCGAAAATGCACTTAATGCTGGCTGTGATGTAGTATTACACTGTTCCGGAGACATAAAGGAAATGTCTCTAATGGAAAAATTTATGCCTTCTATTAGTCTAGAGTGTGAGGGTCGATGGAATGCCGCTCTAAAATCAGTATCTGGTTGCTACAAAAGTGGCAGTATATCTGAGTTTAAAACTAAGTTAGATAAATTACTTGATTAAGATACCTTAAACATAAAAAAAGGATTTTTAGTGTGTTTGATTTAAGTATCTTGAATTATGTTTTTATAGCAATTCCCATATTAGTTGCTATCACCTTTCATGAAGCAGCCCATGGTTGGGTTGCCTGGAAATTAGGTGATGATACTGCTTACAGATTGGGACGAGTTAGTTTCAACCCGATTCGTCATATTGATTTTATTGGAACTATATTGGTGCCAGCACTTTTAGTACTGTCTGGCGTTGGTTTCATTTTTGGGTGGGCAAAGCCTGTTCCTGTCCATTTTGGGCGACTCGGATCGCCTCGACGGGACATGATCATGGTCGCTGGGGCTGGTCCTGGGGCTAATATAATTTTGGCTATTTTATCTACAGTCGCATTGGTTTTGTCTCAATCATTTGGGTTAAATACACTATCTAGTATTTTAATAATATCTATTGAGATCAATATCTTATTAGCAATATTTAATATGTTACCTTTGCCGCCATTAGATGGTGGAAGAGTGGCTACAGGCCTGCTTCCATCAGAGCTTGCAACTCGGTTTTCAAAATTAGAACCATTTGGCTTGTTTATTATCGTTGGACTGATCTTTATTGTACCAAGGGTAACTCAAGAGATGGGCTTGGGAATTGACCCATTTGATTGGTTAGTCGTTTCCCCAAGAGAGTTCGTAACGAGTATTATATATAATTTTATAGGAATTAGATGAACGAAAGAGTTGATAATTTTGAACAGCCGATACCTGACTATAGAATGCCAGCGGCAGAATCCTATAGTTCCGAACTAATCGTTGAATTAGATGGTTTCGAAGGGCCAATTGATTTGTTATTAACTCTGGCTAGAGAACAAAAGGTTGACCTTACTAAGATTTCTATACTTGGGCTTGCGGAGCAGTACCTTAGATTCATTGATGAAGCAAATAAAATGAAGTTAGAGGTAGCTGCAGATTATCTGGTGATGGCAGCTTGGTTAGCATATCTTAAGTCTCGTTTATTACTCCCAGAAGGCGAAGATAATGATGAGCCAACTGGAGAGGAATTAGCTGAAGCGCTTACTTATCAATTACAACGTCTTGAGGCAATGAGGGAGGCTGCGGCGTCGCTATTCGAGATGCCCTTGTTGGGAAGAGATACATTTGATCGAGGGAATCCGGAGTTATTACCTGTTAAAACTAATTCTTCATACACAACAACATTGTATGAAATACTAAATGCGTATGGTGTAACACAGAGGCGTCATAGGCCGTCTCCTCTCAAAATTGAAGAAATTAAGCTTTATTCTATGGATGAAGCCTTGAACAGGCTATCAACAATACTAGGAAATTTATTCGAGTGGTCGAATTTATCAAGCTTTCTTCCATCAGGGTTAAAGGATGATTTGATTAGAAGATCAGCAGTAGCTGCAACATTTTCGGCAAGTCTTGAATTAGTTAAAAGTGGCAAAGCAGAAATAAGACAGGATCAATCATTTGGCCCCATTTACTTTAGAGGCCGGGAAGAAACAAAGTTTTCAAACTTGAATGAACTATAATTAAACTGATTGGAGGAAGTACGTGCAAAAAACTCCTATGTTAACTTATTTACACGACCAAGAACATTTGAGGATTCTTGAGGCTGTTATATTTGCCTCGAATGAGCCTGTAGATGAGTCCGTGTTATCGGATCGCTTACCGGAAAATGCTAATTTTAAGCAGCTAATTGATTTATTATCCCAGCAATATTCTTCTCGAGGAGTGAATCTGGTAAAGGTAGGTAACAAATGGACTTTTAGAACAGCACCTGACTTAGCAGACAGTCTGGAGATTATCAGGCAGTCAGAAAAGCGTTTGTCCAGGGCGGCTCAAGAGACATTAGCTATAATTGCTTATAATCAACCAGTAACGCGAACTGATATAGAAAGTATAAGGGGTGTTTCAGTAAATAGAGGAACCCTAGATGTGCTATTGGAGGCTGGCTGGATTAAACCTGGAAGACGAAGAAATACACCTGGCAGGCCAACCACATGGCAAACAAGTGAAAACTTTCTTTCATATTTTGGTTTAGAAAGTTTACAGGATTTGCCAGGAGTACAAGAACTTAAAGCTGCTGGTGTATTAGATACTAGGCCAGCAGTAGATGTGTATGCTTCTCGATCACAAGAAGAAGGTGTAGATTATTTGTCTTTAAAAGAGTCGGCTGAAGAACATGAGGAAAAACTAGAGCCGTTGTGATTTGATGATCGTTGATTATTAAATCTCTTTTAATGGCTATAGGATAAACTAATAAATGGTGCTTATATCTATTTTTAAATTGTTTTTTAACTAGTTGCCAAAAGATACATATTGTTTGATATAGTATTAACCTACGAATGTTGCGGTAGAGAATTCTTTCTGTAATACTGTCATAATATTGTTTTAACACTGGATTTCGATTAATTGGAGCATCTGAGCAATGGGTACATTTTCGATATGGCACTGGATAATCGTACTGGTTGTTGTGCTCGTTCTCTTTGGAGGTAGGGGTAAAATTCCTTCGTTAATGGGTGATGTTGCGAAAGGCATAAAGTCCTTTAAGTCCAATATGAAAGAACAGGGTGATACTTCAGATGATTCTTCGAAAATTGAGGCTGATGCTGCTTCTACAGACCCGGTCGCTAAAGACGACCAGACTGCAGCTAAAAGCTAAATTTCATAAGTTTATTTATGGATTAGCCGGTGGATTCCGTTTTCAATTATAACCGGGCCTAGAAGATATGTTCGATATAGGTTGGCCGGAATTAATGCTGATTATGGTGGTGGGCTTGATTGTTATAGGCCCAAAAGATTTGCCCGCAGCTATTCGCACTGTGACAACAATTATTAGAAAAATGAGGGGGCTTGCATCAGAATTTCAGGATGGCCTCGAAAGTATAGCTAGAGAATCTGGTATTGATGAAGCTAAGAAAAGTGTTGATGATATAATTAGCTACGATCCGAAGGCGGCACTAGAAAATATAAAAGAAATGGAATCGGGCGATTTTATTCTAGATCCAGCCGAACAGTCTATGAAACTAGAAAATGATCCAGACGCATTAGAGCTTGATTCTAAGGAGAATCAAGAAGTGAAAAATACTGATAAGATTTCCGAAAATGAAGATCAGATAGACAAATCTACTAATCCCCAGTCAGGTACTAGCTAATGGTTGATGAAGTAGCTGATGAAGTCCCCGAGAATGACGATATAGAGAAGAGTCGTATGCCTCTTGTTGACCATTTGACGGAGCTTCGTAAAAGGTTACTCTTATCTGTTATAGCTTTTCTGGTTTTATTCTTCGTTTGTTTTTATTTTGCCGGTGTTTTTTTTAATTTTTTGGTCCAGCCTCTTGCTGATGTATGGGAAGGTGAAGCAGGTAGACAGCTCATTTATACCGCTCTTACTGAAAAATTCTTTACTGAGATCAAGGTTGCGTTTTTTGCTGCTGCGTTCATAGCTTTTCCTGTTTTCGCTACCCAGATATGGTTTTTTGTTGCTCCCGGATTGTTTAAGCGGGAAAAGAAAGCTTTTCTTCCATTTCTAATAGCAACTCCAGTACTTTTTTTTGCTGGGGGAGTTTTTGTTTATTACGTTCTATTGCCGGTTGCTTGGGAGTTTTTTGCTAGTTTTGAACAACTTGCTGGCGAAGGATCAATGGCAATTTCTCTAGTGCCGAAAGTGAATGAATATCTCTCTCTGGTAATGCGGCTAATATTTGCATTTGGTCTTAGTTTTGAACTTCCGATAGTTCTTCTTATATTAGTCAAAGTTGGCATAACGAGCCCTGCTGGTCTCAGAAAAAAACGTCGATATGCTATAGTTGTCGCTTTTGTTGCGGCAGCGATACTAACCCCTCCTGATCCTTTAAGCCAGCTTGCCCTAGCTCTTCCTATCATTATGCTTTATGAGGCCTCAATTTTCATAGCATCTAAGATGATGAAGAATGTTCAAACTGGAGAACCCGAGGAAACGTGAAATTAAGTTTTTTAGGTAACTAATACTGGACGCAATAAGAAATCATTTCTATAACGATTTCTTATAAAAGAGATACGAAAAATATGTTTGATCTTAAGTGGATTAGAGAGAACTCAGCTCTATTGGACGATAGCCTTTCTAAAAGAGGGATTGCTAATGCGTCAGCTAATATAATAGAAATTGATACTGAGCGCAGAGCTTTACAGACAGAGTTGCAGGAATCTCAGGGTCACAGAAATGAAACTTCTAGAAAAATTGGAGAGGCTATTTCTAATGGTTTAGCTGATAAAGCAGAGGCCTTAAAAGATGAAGTTGCACTTTTAAAAAATAAAATCCAAGATATGGAACAGTTAGAACGTGACTTGTCTGCTAAATTACAATCTTTGCTAGAGGTGCTACCCAATGTTCTAGCTTCAGATATACCTGAAGGTAATTCAGAAGATAATAATGAAGAATTACGTTGTTGGGGTTCTATACCTGATTTTTCATTCAAACCATTACAACACTTCGAAATAGGCGAACACCTGGGTATGATGGACTTTGATAGTGCCTCTAAGATGAGCGGATCACGATTTGTTATTCTTAAAGGTTCTTTAGCTCGATTAGAAAGAGCATTGGCACAATTTATGCTTGATATACATGTTAATGATGGAGGTTATACCGAGGTGAGCCCTCCATTGCTAGTGAGAGATGAAGCTCTATATGGAACAGGTCAATTGCCAAAATTTTCGCACGACTTATTTAGAACCACCGAAGACTATTGGTTAATTCCAACTGCGGAAGTTCCATTGACCAATATTTTTTCTGATAAAATTATTTCTGACTCAGAGTTACCAATGAGGGTTACCGCACATAGCTCATGCTTTAGATCAGAGGCTGGTGCATCTGGACGAGATACTCGCGGTATGCTTCGCCAACATCAATTTTATAAAGTGGAACTCGTTTCTATAGTTCATCCAGAGGAATCGGCTATTGAGTTAGAACGCATGACAAAGTGCGCTGAATCAGTGATGCAGCGTCTCGAGCTTCCCTACAGAGTTATGTTATTATGTAGTGGTGATACTGGTTTTGCTTCAACTAAGACTTATGACATAGAAGTTTGGTTGCCTGGTGAAAATAAGTACCGTGAAATTTCTAGTTGTTCTAACACAGGTGAATTTCAAGCGAGAAGAATGAAGACCCGTTTTCGTATTGATGGAGAGAAAAAAGGTTTGGCATACGTTCATACTCTAAACGGATCTGGGGTGGCTATCGGTCGGGCTTTAATAGCTATTCTCGAAAACTATCAACGCGAAGATGGCGCAGTAATTATACCGAATGCACTGCGCCCCTATATGAATGGTTTAAAGGTAATTGATGTCAATGTATAAGTTTCCTAAGCGCCTGGATAAATTACGTATTTTAATTTCTAATGATGATGGTGTAAGTGCCCCAGGTATTAGAATTATGCAACGTATAGCTAAAGAAATTTCTTCAGATGTATGGATATGTGCGCCGATGAATGAACAAAGCGGTTCTGGACACTCATTATCATTAAGAAAACCCCTCTGGCTAAAAAAAATATCTACTCGTCGTTATGCAGTCGAGGGGACCCCTTCGGATAGTGTACTTATGGGGATTCACCAATTATTAAAAAAACATAAACCAGATATAGTTCTTTCTGGGGTAAATCGTGGAAGCAATTTAGGGGAGTTTATATCTTACTCTGGGACTTGTGCGGCTGCGATGGAAGCGACCCTTCTAGGAGTACCTGCGATTGCTGTTAGCCAGCAAATTAATATTCAAGAGAAGGGTGTGCCTTGGTCAACGTCAGAGTTCTATTTACCTAATATTTTTCGTAGTTTATTGAAAAAAGGGTGGCCAAAGAGAACTTTCATTAATGTAAACCTACCCAATCTTGAGCCAAATGATATTAGAGGTATCGAGGTCACTAGTATGGGACAAAGAAATATGGGAGATTCTTTAGTTGAACAGTTGCATCCTTTAGGTGGCAGATATTATTGGATTGGCAGCTTACCTGAGCAGCCACCAGGAAAAAAGGGTACGGATATTTCTGCAGTCGAAGAAGGAAAAATTTCTGTGACACCAGTAGATTTGGATTTTACAAATTATAGTGCAATGAAATCATTAGCTACTACTTTTAATCAAAAGACTTATGACAACACCGGCTAATAGAGCGCGCCTAATCTTATCACTACGTAGTGCGGGAATTACTAACGTTTCTGTTTTGTCTGCAATTGAAAGAGTTCCGCGTGAGTTATTCGTTCCTGAAACATTCAGAGATCAAGCTTATGAGGATACTGCTTTGCCAATTGGTTATGGGCAGACATTAAGCCAGCCTTATATTGTTGCATTTATGGTCGCGGCACTTGAGCTAAATAAAAATTTGAAAGTTTTAGAGCTAGGAACCGGTTCAGGTTATCATTGTTCTGTTTTATCTCATTTATGCAGAAGAGTTTATACAGTTGAACGTCATCGAGCTCTTTTAGCAAATGCAGAACAAAGATTTAGTGAGCTGCAATTAAATAATGTCACGACTCGAGCAGGAGATGGCATGAAAGGTTGGGCTGAACAGGCACCATTCGATCGAATTAGTGTTTCCGCTGCTTCTAAGGAAATTCCACAAAGTTTATTGGATCAACTTGCTATAGGTGGTATTATGATCCTACCTGTTGGCGGAGCTGATAGAAGCCAAGTTTTGACGAAAATATCACGTACAGATAGCGGTTTTGAAACTCAGGCTTTAATTGAAGTGCGCTTTGTACCACTCTTACATGGGTTGGCTAGAGATAAGAGCGCCTAATGCGCATATACAAATACAATCAGGTAGCTGTTTTTGATAAGTTATTATTTGTCTGTGTATTATTTTGTTTTTTATTAGCGATTTCTTGTAGCTCTTATCAAGGGCCGGTTCATGTAAGTGATAAAAGTTATGAAAAGACCGGCAAAACCTTCAGTAGATACAAAATATATACAGTCCAAGCTGACGAAACACTTTATGAAATCTCTGAAAAGTATAATGTGCCATTGAGAGAAATAATTGAAGTTAATAGAATCCGTCCGCCATATGTTCTTTCTCGAGGGCAGGTAATTTATTTACCTAATGAAAAAGTACATCTAGTTAGATCAGGGGATACCTTATATTCTATTTCACGAATGTATGGAGTGGATATGTCATCACTTGCGAGGGTAAATAAATTTAGTCCCCCATATACTATTTTTGTTGGACAAAAACTCTACTTACCCTATGATCCAAGAAATAAGTTTTTACAGAAAACCAGAGAGAATGAGATTGTCTCTACAACTGTATCAACGAACGATCAGATTAAACTTTATGGTAAAAATGAAGATGATAATCTATCTGTTCGAGCTTTTCCTGTTCCAAAACCAGAATTAAAAATGGCCTTGAATCCTCCAAAGAGGGACAATAAAGGCTTTATTTGGCCTGTTGATGGAAGAATAGTTTCTAGATTCGGAACTAAAGATTCTGCTCTTCATAATGATGGTCTAAATATTGCGGCTCCTATTGGTGCTCCTGTACTAGCGGCTGATAATGGGGTAGTCGCTTACGCAGGTAATCAAATAAGAGGGTTTGGAAACTTATTACTAATAAAACACTCTGGAGGTTTGATAACTGCATATGCTCACGCAAATAAACTTTTAGTTGGTCGGGGAGATTTAGTTTCTCGAGGACAAGTAGTAGCACGAGTAGGAAAGACAGGAGGAATAGATGTGCCTCAGCTGCATTTTGAAATTCGACGCGGTAGTGAAGCAGTTGATCCACGAAAGTTTCTTCCTAGTTGATGATTAATAATGATTAGTCTAAGGAAACTTCGCTGCATGACTATGTTATTTATAAAACATTAATTTTAATTATTTAATTTTTTTTCAAGGCGTCCTGCGAGGTCTTGTATGTATTGCCAGGCTACCCGTCCCGATCGTGCTCCCCGTGTAACTGACCATTCTTTAGCTTCAGAATGTAAAACTTCTTGATCAATTTCTAATCCAAAATGAATGGCGTAGGCATCTACCATTAAAAAATACGTCTCTTGGTCTGTGTGATGAAATCCCAACCAAAGTCCAAAGCGATCAGAAAGTGAAACTTTTTCATCTACCGCTTCAGAGGGGTTTATTGCGGTCGAACGTTCGTTTTCTATCATGTCACGGGGTAATAAATGTCGACGGTTTGATGTAGCATAGAAAAGAACGTTATCTGGACGTCCTTCTATTCCTCCTTCAAGTACAGCTTTTAGGGATTTATAGCTCGTATCCGCATCATCAAAACTAAGGTCATCACAGAATAAAATTATTCGACGGTCATGTTCTCTTAATATCGTAAGCAAGTTTGGAAGCGAATGTATGTCTTCACGGTGAATTTCAACGAGACCCAGCTTGTTAGGTTCTTCGTCATTAATTAATGCATGTACTGACTTTACTAAACTAGATTTTCCTGTTCCGCGAGCTCCCCATAAAAGAGCATTGTTAGCAGGTAAACCATCCGAAAATTTTTTTGTGTTATCTAAGAGTAGATCTGCTTGACGATCTATCCCTTTCAGTAGATTCAATGGAAGTCTATTTACCTTTTCAACTGGTTCTAACCAGCCATTTTGGCTGTCCTGACCGGCATGCCAAACAAAAGCATCCGACTTGTTTAAGTCAGAGGTTTTTTTATCATTTGGAGCCAATCGTTCTAATGCGTCGGCAATTCGCTTTAGAAATGGGTTTAAATCCTGATCTATCATTAATCAATCACTATATATGTTATTACCAAGTAATTTATTTTGGAACCTAGACCTCCATGCTAGTCTAGGTCAATGTATGTTAAAGATTGGATACAGTAGCGGATTGACGAAAAGACTGATGGTCGGTAAGAAAATATAAACTAGTACTATCTGCTTTATATATATATACATAACCTGAATTCAAGGGTTTGCTTTTCAGATATGATATTAGAAAGTGTTATTTAAATTTTAAAAATGGAGGCCTCAAAATGTTTATTTCACTGGCACATGCACAAAGTTTCTTAGGTGGTGCAGAAGGCGGTGGTGGCCTCGGCGCTTTCCTTCCAATTATTTTAATATTTGTTGTTTTCTATTTTTTACTCATCCGTCCACAACAAAAAAAGGTTAAACAGCATCGGGAAATGCTTAATTTGGTTAAGCGTGGTGATAGAGTTTTAACAGGGGGCGGCATAATTGGTACTGTAACCAGAATCAAGGAAAATGATGAGTTGGTTGTTGAAGTTGCTGATGGCGTCAAGGTTAATGTTTTACGTAGTACTTTGTCCGATGTTATAAATCGCTCTGAACCTTCCTCTAGTTCAGGAGTTTCGCCATCCGGAGGGCCTACGGTAGTAGGGCCATCGGAGAATAAGCCTGGTGGTTTGTTAGGTGGACTTTTCGGTGGCTTAGGGCCGCGGAAGTAATAATCTAAAAAATGGCAGAGCATGATTAATTATCCCCGTTGGGCTATCGCTATTACAATTTTAGTTTGTGTATGGGGATTACTGTTCTCAGTACCTAACTTCTTTTCATCACAAATCGGTTTTTTCCCTCAATCTAAGGTAAAGTTAGGCTTAGATTTACAGGGTGGCGCCCATCTGCTTCTTGAAGTTGAAGTTGATGAGGTAATAAAAACCACAATGGAATCATTTGAGTCAGAAGTACGCCGTGAACTGCGTCGTCGTAAGCCTCGTATTAATTACTCTGGTGGTATACGGGTAGAGGGTACCGATATTATTGTCAGAGGTGTGAAAAAAGACCAAAAAGACGCTGCTTATAAAAGACTAACAACTCTTGATAGAGATTTAAGCATTACTACTAGCGGAAGTAATATTGTAATTAGATTTACTGAGGAAGCGCTTAAAGCAAGACGTCAAAGAGCAATTGAACAATCCATTGAAGTGGTTAGGAGGCGTGTTGATGAAACAGGCGTTTCTGAACCAATAATACAACAACAAGGCTCAGAGCGTATCATAGTTCAAATGCCTGGAATTAAAGATCCAGAAAGAATTAAGAGATTGCTTGGCCAGACAGCAAAGTTGAATTTTCACTTAGTAAATGAAGAGGCCGATGTCAGTGTAGCATTAAACAAGGGAATATTACCTCCAGGTTCCTTACTTCTTTACGAAGATAATAAAGAGACAAAAGTCCCGTACATTGTTCGCAAGGAAATTGTAGTCACTGGGGAAAGATTAGTTGACGCACAGGCGAGTTTTCAAGATGGACAGCCTATAGTCTCTTTTAGGTTTGATGCACAGGGTGGTAAAACCTTTGGTAAGGTAACTACAGAAAATGTAAATCGAAGACTTGCAATCGTTTTAGACAATAAAGTGGTGAGTGCTCCTAACATTCAATCTCCAATACTTGGCGGTAGTGGTATAATTACTGGAAGGTTTACAGTTCAACAGACAGTAGATTTAGCTCTCGTTCTAAGAGCTGGAGCACTGCCTGCTCCATTAACCATACTTGAAGAGCGGACTGTTGGTCCTGGATTAGGAGCGGATTCAATATCTGCAGGAAAGATAGCAAGTTTGGTTGGATTCATAGCTGTAGTGGTTTTTATGATAGCTAGTTATGGACTTTTTGGTTTTATGGCTTCTCTCGCGTTAGTGGTAAATCTGGCATTAATTTTTGCTTTATTATCAGTACTTGGGGCAACACTAACTTTGCCTGGAATCGCTGGTATCGTACTGACTATTGGAATGGCTGTAGACGCCAATGTCTTAATTCTAGAAAGAATTAAAGAGGAATCCAGAAATGGGAGAACGCCTATATCAGCTATTGATTCAGGTTATAAAAGAGCTCTAACGACTATTCTGGATTCTAATATTACTACATTGATAGCCGCATTATTGCTTTTCAATTTTGGAACCGGCCCCATCAAAGGGTTTGCTGTAACCCTTTCTATGGGAATAATTAGTTCTATGTTTACTGCTATAATGTTGACCAGATTGTTAGTAGTGATTTGGCTACGACGAAAAAAGCCATCAGAGCTACCAATATAGGGATACATTATGCGCTTACTTACAATAATTCCTCCTGATACTTCAGTAAATTTTATAGGTAAAAGGAAAATTGCATTTGTTTTTTCAATTTTTCTAATTCTTGTTTCTTTAGGTGCATATATTTACCAAGGACTAAACCTTGGAATTGATTTTCGTGGTGGAATTTTGATCGAGATTAAAACTCAAAAAGTAGCAAACATTGAACAACTTCGTCTCAGACTTGGTGCTTTAGGTCTTGGTGAGGTCCAGGTGCAAAGATTTGGTGATCCTCGAGATGTTCTTATCAGGGTACAACAACAAGATGGAGGCGAAGATGCTCAACAAAAAGCTATTTCAATTGTAAAGAATTCTCTAGACGTCCTTGTTGAGGAATATAGGCGAACTGAGTCTGTTGGGCCGACAGTTGGAGCAGAGCTTATTCGGGCGGCTATACTGGCCGTATCTTTGGCTTTAGCAGCTATACTTATATACATATGGTTTCGTTTTGAGTGGCAATTTGGTGTAGGGGCTGTGATAGCTTTGACTCACGATGTTGTTAGCACCATAGGAGTTTTTGCTTTAACCCAACTAGAGTTCAATTTGGCTACAGTAGCAGCAATACTGACAATTGCCGGGTATTCCATAAATGATACGGTGGTGATTTATGATCGAGTTAGAGAAGAACTGAGGCGCTATAAGAAACTGGCAATGCCTGATCTATTTAACCTAGCCCTGAACAGAACGTTGTCTCGTACTTTTTTGACTAGTGTTACAACTCTCATCGCTCTACTTGCTTTAACAATATTTGGTGGTGCAATTATTAGAGACTTCGCTTTAGCCATGATTTGGGGAGTTTTAATAGGCACATATTCATCAATATTTATTGCTGTTCCAGCATTGATGTTACTTAAGTTATCGAGGGAATCTTTTAATACAGAATCGGAACAAGAAAATTCTGGGGATTAGATAATTATTTTTAAAATTGGTTTTCCTGCTTATCTTCAAAAAAATAACGGGGTGTTAGACCCCGTTATTTTTTGCGCTATAAAAACCTATTAAAATGGAGGGTTTTGGAAAGCAACCATTCCATAAAGCATAGGGATTGATAACAATGTGTTTGTTCGTGAGAAAAGCATTGCTTTTCTTGCGGCCTTCGGTTTTGCAGAATCGTCAGCTACCTCAATTAGACCTAAAGCAATTTTTTGGTTTGGCCATATGACGAACCAGACATTAAAGGCCATAATTAGACCGAACCACATGGCAATTCCTAATAAAGCGCTTGTGGTACTTCCATCTGTAAGCCCTATTGAGAGAACTGAGCCTAAGTACCCTTCCATCCAGGCAAGAATCAGTCCCCAGAGAACGGTTGATGCTGCACTCCAGCGAAACCAAAATAATACAGCTGGTGCAATATGTTTTCCAATTGCAGGTTTTAGATCATCGGGAATTTTTGGCATTGTTGGCACCTGCACAAAGTTTAGATACCACAAAAGACCTATCCACATAACGCCACTGAGGACGTGGAACCAACGAATGAGATGTTCAGCAAATTCCATTATTATTTCCTCCTAGCGTTTAAGAACCAATGCCTAGAGCAACCAGTACCATAATAACTGTCATGACTACTCCTAAGACAACGGTGGTGTGTAATGATTCCAATGGGTTTTTCATATATGAGCTCTCCCCGTTAAATGAAACGAATCACATTATAGCAGATATTTTCTATTCAACCTATTAATCGACAAAATTAACATTAAAATTAAACATAAAATTTTGTAGTATACGTTTTTAAAATATAGACTATTTGAGACATGAGAATATCCTACTGTGCAAGAGAAGTAAAAGCCTATGATCCTGACAGGTATTTAACAGCATTATTTGCACCTAAAGTTTATCGTGAGGCAATATTCTCACTTTACGCTTTTAGTTCAGATATTGCTCGAACCAGAGAATTAGTAAGTGAGCCAATTCTTGGTCAAATTCGCTTAAAATGGTGGAATGACACGATCTCTAGCATTTATGAAGGTGAAACAATTAATCATCCCGTTGTTATGGAGCTAAGTGAAGCAATAAAAAAGTTTGAACTTGTTCCTAAACCTTTTTATGACCTAATTACTGCCCGGAGCCTTGATCTTAGTGATACTCCTCCTGAAAATATGGATAAACTTGAGACTTACGCACAGAATACGTCTGGAATTTTATCAAGATTAGCAATGAATGTTTTAGGATATACTGTGGGTGCTCCAATTAAGGCTGCAAATCTCGTCGGCACTGCTTGGGCTTTGATTGGGCTCATGCGATCAGTAGGATTTCATGCTCAAAATCAACGGATTTACATTCCAGAAACACTTATAAACAATTATAATCTAAGTGAAACCAACTTACTAAATCCTTCTTCAGTAAATCAACTTAAGGAAGCAATAATAGAAATAGTTTGTAAAGCTGAAGAAAAAATTATCGAAGCGCGTGGTTTAAAAAATGATATTCCGAAAGGAGCGAGTTCTGTTCTTTTACTAGCATCTATCGCAGATAACTATATATCTGTATTAAAAAATGAGAAATTCGATCCTACAGTTTCTTTTCAATCAACTAATTTAAAGGCTCTAAAATTAACCATTCGAAATTCTTTTGGTGGCTTTTAAAAGGAGCTAATTATTTTGTATGACTGTCCTGGGGGCCTTTGAGCTCAACGCAGTTTCCTTCCGGGTCCCTAATTTGGATACTTAACCCTTTTCCTTCTGCACCACGACGGACTCTCGTTTCTCCTAATTCTACTCCGAATTTAGCTAGGTGTTTACGAATAGATTCATCATTATATGGAGATATTTGTAGGGCGAAATGATCCATGTTGTGTCCATCAGGTCCTGGCGCAGGCCCTCCTTGGCTACCGAGCATTTCATCAATGGGAACAAGGTCTATCAGCTGGGATCCTGCACGAAGCTGATAAAGTCCTATTTCTTTGTTCTCATCATCAATGTTACAGCCCAAAACATCACAGTAAAACGACATCATTCTTTTCAGGCTTTTAACTCGTAAGACAACATGGTCTAAGCCTTTTATAGTAAATGGAACTGTTTCTTTCATTGTTCAATCCTAACTGAGCTATTCTACATCAGTAGTTTTTGAATTTTAAGCTGGTAGGCTAATCGTATTGAGCCACGCGTCAAGGTCAATCAAAGCTCTTTTAGAAATAGCCTCTCTTCTTTCTCTTTTATTTTTTTTAATTTTTGTGCCTGTATTCTCATCATTTGACAGGGGAGGGAATAAGCCAAAATTTACATTCATTGGTTGGAACATGTCAGCTTTTGCTCCATCTGTGATGTGATTTAATAGCGCTCCATGTGCTGTTGTAAAAGGAGGATTGATTAATGGTCTATTTAGGATATGGGTTGCTGTAAATATGCCAGCGAGCAAACCGGTAGCAGCACTTTCTACGTAACCCTCTACACCTGTGATTTGGCCTGCGAATCTAACCTGAGGCATTTGTTTTAATCTTAGTTGGGAGTCTAATATCCTTGGACTGTTTACAAATGTATTTCGATGAATGCCACCAAATCGAGCAAATTCGGCATTAGAAAGACCTGGTATTGATCTAAATATTGTTTTTTGGAATGAATACTTAAGTTTAGTTTGAAATCCGACCATGTTATACAGTGTGCCTAGCTCGTTATCTTGCCTTAATTGCAGAACAGCGTGAGCTCTTTGACCGGTTCTTGGATCAGTGAGTCCTACAGGTTTCATTGGACCAAACCTTAAACTCTCTCGTCCACGATTGGCAATTACTTCAATAGGTAAGCAGCCTTCAAAATATGGAGTTGTTTTTTCCCACTCATGAAACTCAGTCTTATCTGCGTCTAATAGGTTTTGGACGAAAATTTCAAACTGATCTCTATTTAATGGGCAGTTAATGTAATCTTTACCATTTCCTCCAGGCCCAACCTTGTCATATCGTGACTGAAACCAGGCCTTATCATAATCAATAGATTCAGCGTATAAAATAGGTGCTATTGCGTCAAAGAAGGCCAGGTTATTTTCACCTGACAATTGAATTATTTCATTTGACATTGATTTGGAAGTTAAAGGTCCTGTGGCTAGTATAACATGTTTCCAATCATTATTTTTTAAAGAAATGATTTCTTCTCGTTTAATACATATGAGTGGATGATTTTCTATAGTTCCACTTACTTCATTAGAAAAATTTGTCCGGTCCACAGCTAAGGCTCCACCAGCAGGTATCTTATTGTTATCAGCTACTTTGATGATTAATGAACCTAGACGTCTCATTTCTTCGTGTAGTAAACCTACAGCATTAAAATTTGCGTCATCCGAACGGAATGAATTTGAACAAACAAGTTCTGCTAGTTTATCACTTTGATGAGCATCTGTCCTACGGACAGGGCGCATTTCATGCAGGATAACAGGGATATTAGACTCAGCGAGTTGCCAGGCGGCTTCGGAGCCAGCAAGCCCCCCGCCAATAATGTGAACCGGCTGTAAACTTTTTTTTATCATTTTAGTTTATATGAATAATTAACTAATTTTCTACTGTGATTATATCATCATTTGCTGATCTAAGTCGTGCTGGCAGTATTTCTTGGTATTCCGGAGAATTATACCAACGTTTGAAGGCAGCATCGTCTTCGAATTTAACAATAACTACCCTTTCAGGATTCCAGTCGCCTTCTATTACGTTTATTGATCTACTGCCAATTAGTACTTCTCCTCCATACTGCTTTATTGTTGCCCCGACGTTATCTGAATATTCCTTCATTGATTTTGGATTGTTTACTTTACTATCTACAATCATATACGTGGTCATGTTACTTTCCTTATAATCGTTTAGACTATTTCAATATCACAGAATAAGCTTTCTATGTAAAAGACACTAGAATAAATGTCAGACTTAAAAGTTATCAAGGAGGAAAAATCGCAATGGCTTTAAGTTATATGGCCGATAAGCGGTTTACCAACGGACTAAGAACTGGTGAACAATATATCGACGACATCAAGAATGACGGAAGGCGTGTATTTATTAATGGGGAACAGGTTGAAGACATTACAACTCATCCTTCTTTTTGTGAAGCAGTAAGGTCTATTGCCGCATTATATGATATATCGAGTGATCCCGATAATAGAAAACTAATGTCTTTTATATCTCCCAAGACAGACTGCCCAGTTAACCGTATATGGCAAATACCAAAAAACATAGATGATATGTACTTGAGAAAGTTTGCTATAGAAAGGTGGGCAGAAGAAACATTTGGACTTATGGGACGTACTCCCGATCATGTGGCTGGGTTCTTTGTAGGCTGGGCATCCAATCCTAAAGTGTTCGAGACCGAAGAAAATAACCAGATGGCTGATAATCTTATGAGGTTTTTTGAGTTTGCGAGAGATAACGATAAATATATAACCTACACAATTATTCCGCCTCAAATTGATCGCTCTAAATCAATGCATCAACAGGATCCAAGCGATCTTTATGCTGGGGTAACAGAAGAGACCTCAGACGGTATAATTATACATGGTGCTCAAATGTTGGGTACAGGAACCGCTCTTTCAGATTATGTATGTCTAAGTCAAATAACGCCTTTAAATACAGGCGATGAAAATTATGCCATTAATGTGGTTGTCCCTTGTAATGCGCCAGGTTTAAAAATTTATTCTCGGAAATCATATGCGTTATCTGGAAGTAGTACTTTTGATTATCCACTGGCATCTAGATACGATGAAACAGACTCGTTGGTAGTGTTTGATAACGTTTTTGTGCCTTGGGAACAAGTTTTCGTATTTAAGAATATTAAAATCTGCAGAGATCAATGGTGGAAAACTAGTGCTCATTCCATGGGTAATCATCAGGCACAAATCAGACTCTGTGTTAAATTAAAATTTTTAATGGGCTTATCAAAAAGAATAGCTGAAATGAATGGTGTGATTAACCTACCTGCAGTAAGTTCCTTGCTAGGCGAGATGGCTAGTTACGCAGCGATGTTAGAAGGGTTAGTAGAAGCACAAATAGCTACCAGTAACGAAATTAGTGAAGGTGTTGTAGAGCCAGGTAGACAGGCTCTTTATGCAGCCATCGTATTGCAAGCTGAGGTTTATCCTAAAATTTTAAATTGGATGAGGGAGCTTTGTGGGGGTGGTGTAATCCAACTTCCGTCTAGCTATCTAGATTTTAAAAACCCTGAAATCAGATCTGATATAGATCGATATATAAAATCACCGGAATATAATAGTGAAGAAAAAGTGAAGTTACTTAAACTTGCCTGGGATATCATAGGTTCGGAATTTGCTGGAAGACATGAACAGTATGAGAAGTTTTATGCAGGCCCACCCTTTGTGGCTAAGTCTCGAATGTACCAAGCTTACGATTTTAAAGGAGGGGACGATTTGGTGAAGTCTGCCTTAGATGGATACAATTTAGAGGGTGTCAATAGGAAATAAAGAGAGCCTAGTCTAAGAATGTGGAAATCATAGTTACTATGATCAAAGTAAACTAATAATATCTTATATTCATTGCTTCAAATAAGCTGAGAGATATTGTCCTGTATAGCTTGCTTTGGATTTAATTAAGTTTTCAGGTGTTCCTGAAGCTATAATTTCTCCACCCCTATCGCCACCTTCAGGGCCCATGTCTATGATCCAATCAGCTGTTTTTATTACCTCTAAATTATGTTCTATTACAATAATAGTATTTCCTTGTTCTACCAAGGTGTGCAGTACGTCTAGAAGTTTTCTAACATCCTCATAGTGAAGTCCCGTTGTTGGTTCGTCTAATATATACAGGGTTCTTCCAGTAGATCTTTTAGACAGCTCTTTGGCTAATTTTACTCGCTGTGCTTCCCCTCCAGATAAAGTGGTAGCCGGTTGTCCAATTTTGACATATCCAAGACCTACTTGGGATAATGAGTCTAATTTCGTTTTTATTGAAGGAACAGCTTTAAAAAATACACATCCTTCCTCTACTGTCATATTAAGAACATCTGCAATTGATTTATCACGGTATTCAATTTCTAAGGTTTCTCGATTATATCTTTCTCCCCGACAGGACTCACATTCGACATATATATCAGGTAAAAAATGCATTTCTATTTTTATGACTCCATCACCCTGACATGATTCACAACGGCCTCCTTTAACATTAAAAGAAAATCTTCCAGGTTTATAACCTCTTGCTCTTGCCTCTGGTAGATTAGTAAACCAATCACGAATTGGCGAAAATGCACCAGTGTAAGTTGCGGGATTAGATCTAGGTGTACGACCTATAGGAGATTGGTTGATGTCTATTACCTTATCTAAGTTGTCCAACCCATGTATCGTTTTATAGGGGCTTGGATTGTAACGTGATTTCATTAGTTGGCGCGCTGCAGATCTAAAAAGTGTTTCAATTATAAGAGATGATTTACCGCTGCCTGAAACTCCAGTAACACAAGTGAAAGTACCAAGGGGTATTTTGACATTAACTTTTCTTAAATTATTACCTTCTGCTCCACTTAATTTTAGAAATTGTTTTTCTTTTGCTGGTCTTCTTTTATCTGGAGTTGGAATCTTTTTAATTCCAGATAAATACTGGGCAGTAAGACTCTTTTTGGTTTGTTTCATTACTTTATCTGGGGTTCCGTTTGCTACAACCTCTCCTCCGTTTACCCCTGCACCCGGCCCCATATCAATCAAGTAATCAGCGCTTCTTATGGCCTCTTCATCGTGCTCTACTACTATAACCGTATTTCCTAAATCCCTTAGTCTCTTTAACGTATTAAGTAGCCTTTCATTATCGCGTTGATGTAGTCCTATTGATGGTTCATCAAGAACATACAACACTCCAGTTAATCCTGAGCCGATCTGGGAAGCCAGACGAATTCTTTGGCTTTCTCCTCCAGACAATGTTCTAGCAGCTCGGTCTAAAGTTAGGTAATCAAGTCCAACATCATTAAGAAAATTCAGCCTATCAATAACTTCTCTTAATATTCTTTCTCCGATTTCATTTTGTTTTCTTGTTAATTTTGAGGGGAGTACTTGAAACCATTTAACTGCATCAGAAATAGACATTTCTGTTAGCTTACTTATTTCTAAATCATTAATTTTCACAGCTAAAGCTTCAGGTTTCAGACGACTCCCTTTACAAATCTGACAGTTAGATGTTGTTTGGTATTTTAAAATTTCATCGCGTATCCAAGATCTATCTGTTTCTCTCAAGCGTCTTTCTAAATTACCAATCACACCTTCGAATGGCTTTTCAGTTTCATAAATATTTGAGCCATCATTGTATTTTATAAGAATAGAAGTTTCGCCAGAGCCGTATAGAATTATCTTTTGTACTTCTTTTTCTAACTGTTTCCAGGGCTTGTCCATAGAGGAATTATAGTGTTCAACAATTGAATTAAGAGTTTGTAAGTAATAGGGGCTGGATGACTTTGACCATGGGATAATAGCACCATCATTTAAACTTAGATTTATGTTTGGCACCACGAGGTGCGCGTCTATAACCACTTTTTTTCCTAGTCCGTCGCATTCAGGACAAGCTCCATGAGGGTTATTAAATGAAAATAACCTTGGTTCAATTTCTTCAATTGTAAATCCCGAAACTGGACATGCGAATTTAGCTGAATAAATTTTTTGTTTCGAATTATCTGCATCCTCTGTGATGGCAAGACCATCTGATAGTTGCAGTGCAGTTTCAAAAGAATCTGCTAATCGAGACTCGAGACCAGGCCTTATCACGATTCTATCAACCACCACCTCTATGTCGTGCCAATAATTTTTATCAAGTTTGGGGGCTTGATCTATTTCGAACATTTCGTCATTTATTTTTACTCTCTGGAACCCCCGCTTTTGCAGCATTTCCAGTTCTTTGCGAAATTCTCCCTTTCTACGTCTTGCTATTGGTGAAAGGACATAAAGACGTGTACCTTCATCTAGCTCCATTACAGAATCAACCATCTGGCTAACTGATTGGGCTTCTATGGGTAATCCTGTAGATGGAGAATAAGGAATGCCTATGCGGGCATAAAGTAGTCGAAGATAATCATATATTTCTGTTACTGTTCCCACTGTTGATCTAGGGTTACGGCTTGAGGTTTTCTGTTCTATTGATATGGCTGGAGATAGCCCCTCTATAGAGTCGACGTTCGGTTTTTGCATAAGTTCTAGAAATTGGCGCGCATAAGCAGAAAGGCTCTCAACATAACGACGCTGTCCTTCGGCATAGATCGTATCAAAAGCTAATGATGATTTTCCTGAACCAGACAGCCCTGTTATTACAACAAGGCTATCTCTAGGTAGCTCTATATCTACATTTTTAAGATTATGTTCACGAGCACCGCGAACGATTATTTTTTTATGCATTTTCTATTAAATGAATGAAGAATTGATTTTTACTATACATAAATATTATTTACCATTATCACTGTGTATCTATAAGAAAAAAATTTGATTTAAATTGACTTCTTGAAAAAAGAACAAAACAAGAATATATAGTATTATACTTCTAATTAAGTGGGTAAAGCGCGACTTGTTAGAATATAACATCATATGTAAGTTTAGTGATCCACCTGTTGGGTGTATTGTTTTTCTTGTAAACTCCATCAATTAGGAGAAATAGAGATGGCAGGCAGTGTAAACAAGGTTATTTTAGTAGGAAATATAGGACGAGATCCTGAGGTAAGATCCATGAATTCAGGGGATAAAGTATGTAACCTGTCTCTAGCGACCTCTGAGACTTGGAATGATAGAAATACTGGAGAACGCCAGGAACGCACTGAGTGGCACCGTGTGGTTATTTTTGATCAGAGGCTGGTAGATGTTTGTGAAAAATATGTAAAAAAAGGTTCAAAATTATATATAGAGGGGCAACTTCAAACTCGAAAATGGTCTGATCAACAAGGTGTTGAAAAATACTCCACAGAAGTTGTGCTACAACGTTTTCGTGGGGAGTTAACCATGCTAGACTCTAGAGGAGCGACCGGTGATTCAGAAATAAATCATTTTGGTGATAGCACTACTTCAGCGCTCGAACAGACCAGCAATAATACCCCAAAAGATGCAAGCAAAGCAATCAATGATCTGGATGATGAGATTCCGTTCTAATTATTGTTTCTGTCTATAATTTGAATTATCAATAATCAGCATTTATTGTGTTTTGATTGTCCAAAATTCAATGGTCTTCCTTGTTAGATTCACCATTTTCCTCTATTGTATTACTTAATAATATCAACGACTCGGTGTTAGTATTTCTAACCCTTTAAAGACTTAAACTATTGAATTAATACATTGACTGATCAAATAGAATCATCGCTTCCTGCTGAGAACGATGTATCCCCAGTGACAATTGAAGATGAAATGCGTTCTTCGTATTTATCATATGCGATGAGCGTGATTGTATCTCGTGCACTTCCGGATGTTCGGGATGGATTAAAACCAGTTCATCGTCGCATATTATATGCCATGAAGGTAGGTGGCTATGAGTATAACAGACCTTATCGTAAGTCAGCGCAGACTGTCGGTGAGGTTATGGGCAAATATCATCCACATGGTGATTCGGCTATTTATGATGCAATGGTTCGCATGGCCCAATATTTTTCTTTACGTTTAGAATTAATAGATGGACAGGGAAACTTTGGTTCTATGGATGGCGATCCACCTGCTGCCATGAGATATACAGAATCCCGCATGTCTAAGGCGGCTCACGCTCTAATTGAAGATATTGATCGAGATACAGTAGATTTTCAGCCGACTTATGATGAAAGCCGTCAAGAGCCTGTTGTATTGCCAGCCCAATACCCCAATTTGCTTATTAACGGCGCAGGTGGAATCGCTGTTGGAATGGCAACGAATATACCACCGCATAATCTTGGAGAGGTTATTGATGCTTGTTGTGCCTATATTGATGAACCAAATTCATCGATAGACGATTTGATGAAATATATGAAGGGACCAGATTTTCCTACTGGAGGACTTATAATAGGGTCTAATGGCATTCGTTCAGCATTTCATACCGGACGAGGGTCTGTTTTAATGCGAGCGAGAACACATTTCGAGGACATTTCAAGTGGTCGTAAGGCTATTGTGATTACGGAAATACCTTACCAGGTTAATAAATCACGAATGATAGAAAGAATAGCAGAGATTGCTAATGATAAGACTGTTGAAGGCATTAGTGATCTAAGAGATGAATCAGATAGGAAAGGTCTAAGGGTAGTAGTCGAATTAAGAAAGGATAGTGAACCAGAAGTAGTTCTAGCCCAATTATTTAGATACACTCCCCTTCAGACTACATTTGGTGTCAATATGTTGGCACTAAATGGAGGGCAACCCGAACTCTTAGATATCAAAAGAATCATTTCTGCTTTTGTAGAGTTTCGCGAAGAGGTAATAACTCGCCGAACGGTATATGAACTGAATAAAGCAAGGGACAGAGCCCATGTTTTAGTTGGATTGGCTGTTGCTATAGCCAATTTAGATGATGCTATTTCCATTATTCGTTCTGCCAAAGATTCTACAACTGCCCGTTCTGAGCTTAAGTCAAAAAAATGGCCAGCCCTAGAGGTTACACCACTTATAGAATTGATAGATGAGCCGGGCAGAGGAGTTGATGAAGAAAACAACTATGTTCTTTCCGATGAACAAGCCAAGGCTATTTTAGACCTGCGTTTGCATAGGTTAACTGGTTTAGAAAGAGATAAAATTGCTAAAGACTTATCATCGTTAGTGGACGAAATACGTGAATATTTGAGTGTTCTTGAAAGTCGACAAAAACTCTATGGAATAATGAAATCTGAATTGTTAGAAATGCGTGAGGAATTTTCTGACAACCGAAGAACAGAAATTATTGATGCAGAATTTGAACATGATCTCGAAGATTTAATTCAACGAGAAGATATGGTCGTCACTGTAACGCACGGGGGGTATATTAAAAGAGTTCCGTTGTCCAACTACCGAGCTCAACGTAGAGGAGGCAAGGGTCGAGCAGGAATGGCAACCCGAGATGATGATTTTGTAAGTCAGGTATTTGTTTTGAATACACATACGCCTGTTTTGTTTTTTTCTTCAAAAGGCATGGTTTATAAAATGAAAGTTTATAAACTACCTATTGGTTCTCCGACAGGCCGAGGAAAAGCTATGGTTAATTTATTACCATTAGAGGAAGGGGAAACAATAACGACTTTAATGCCATTGCCCGAAAATGAAGAGAGCTGGAATAATCTTTTTGTAATGTTTGCTACATCAAGTGGAAACGTCAGACGTAATAGGCTATCAGATTTTGTTCAAGTTAAAGCGAATGGTAAAATTGCTATGAAGCTTGACTTGGGTGATCATCTTATCGGGGTGGCAACCTGCGATGAAGAAGATGATATATTATTGGCCACGACAGGTGCAAAGTGTATTCGTTTTAAACTTACTGACGTAAGAGTTTTTCAAGGAAGAAACTCTACTGGTGTGAGGGGAATTAAACTACCTAAAGGCATTAAAGTAATTTCTATGTCTTTACTCAATCATACCGACTATAGCACTGCCGAGAGAGCGGCCTATTTAAAAAGAAGTCGTATAGAAAGATTGGAGCCTGGTGTCACTGAAGAAGCCGTTGATGTAGAAAATTACGATGAAGAGCATCAAACTATTGATGATAGTGAACTAATTTTATCTGATGACCTTTATAAAGAGATGACCCAACGGGAACAATTTGTTCTCACTGTCACAGCAAAAGGATTTGGCAAAAGAAGTTCCGCTTATGAATACAGAGTTGCAGGAAGAGGAGGACAGGGAATAGCTAATATTGACTTATCTAAAATTGAGGGAAATTCTGTTGTTTCATCTTTTCCAGTTGAACCAGATACTGAGTTAGTAATGATGACTGATGGCGGTCAATTAATACGTACAGGCGTATCAGAGATTAGGATTGCCGGACGCAGTACTAGGGGTGTGACTTTGTTTCGTATTGCTACGGATGAGAATGTAGTAACAGTTACGCCAATGCACGATGATGCGAGCATTGATGGTAATGATAATGATGAAGCGGCTGAAACTTTGCCAAGTTCTGATGATAGATTGGAGGAAGGGGATGAGTAAGCTCGAACGTATAGGCGTTTATCCCGGAACTTTTGATCCAATCACTAATGGTCATATTAATATTATAGGTAGAGCGGCTAAAACTGTAGATAAGCTAGTTGTAGGGGTGGCTATTAATGCTGGTAAAGGTCCTTTATTTTCTCTTGAAGAACGAGCAGAAATGGTTAGTGATGAAATACAGAATATGGGCATATCAGACCGAGTTTCAGTTAGGCCTTTTGACTCATTATTAGTACATTTTGCTGCGGATCATGATGCTAGCTTTATAATTCGTGGGCTTCGAGCTGTCTCTGATTTTGAATATGAGTATCAAATGGTTGGAATGAATTCACGCTTAAAGCCCGATATCGAAACCATATTTTTAATGGCTTCTGAAAATCATCAATTTATTGCTTCTCGATTAGTCAAAGAAATTGCTGCTTTAGGAGGAGATATATCAACCTTTGTTTCCTCACAGGTTGCTGATCGCGTGACTGAACGATATCAAAAGGCGCTGTCTGCTCGAAGATAATAGATAATTTTTGTTACTTAATGTAATAGGTGTGTCATGAAGATCATATGGTTTATTAAGATTCTTGTAATCACAGCTTTTATATTCACCGCTCCAGTTGAATCACAGTCAAAAAAAGGTATAGATATGGAAAACACGTTATATTTAGAATTGCAAGATGGACGTGTTGTCATAGAAATGAGACCAGATTTAGCCCCTAATCATGTGGCGCGCATCAAGGAGTTGGTTAGAGAGGGATTCTATGATGGCATTGTTTTTCATAGAGTTATAGAAGGTTTCATGGCGCAGACTGGTGATCCCACAGGGACGGGAAGTGGGGGTTCTGGGAAAAACATTGACGCAGAATTTTCTTCTGAAAAACATCTAAGAGGTGTGGTTTCCATGGCTCGTGCTCAGAACCCTAATAGTGCTGATAGTCAGTTCTTCATAGTCTATAAGGATGCTCCCTGGCTAGATAATCAATATACAATTTGGGGAAAAGTGACCGAAGGCATGGAGCATGTTGATGCAATTAAAAAAGGAAGTGGGTCGGGAGGAGCAGTTAATGATCCTGATTCCATAATAAAAATGCAAATTGCGGGAGATGAAGCTGGTTAATAATCGAAGAGAAAGGTCTGAAGTAAATCAAAGATGCTGATCAGTAATATTGATTGATAAAGGCTAACTATATTAAATTTATTCTAGAACGAACTTATTCTAAGGGCCCGTAGCTCAGCAGGTAGAGCAACTGACTTTTAATCAGTAGGTCCCAGGTTCGAAACCTGGCGGGCTCACCATTCAAACTTCTGACGCCGACTTTTTTAGGTCGGCGTTAGTTATTTAAAGAGAGTTTTACGATTATTGGTGACACGTTCATGGAGCTTAAGTGCTGAAGGTGAGTAATTTGATTTAGGTGTTGGCTCCAAGTCGAAATTGCTCTCTGTGTCTACTCCGCGGACTAAAGTTGCGCTATCCTTGTCATACTTAATTTGCTTAACTGTGGGGCATATGTATCTGATAGCGATGCCCATTCTTAGCTGATTGGTGGTGTTTGGCGAGGAAGAGTGAGCTATATTTACGTGATGCAGAGAAATCTGACCTGGATGCATTTCTATTTCCACAGCCTTATCTTCTTCTATGTTACGATCAATAACCTGCCCTCGAGTAAGGAGATTATTTCCATCAAATGTATCTATGTGTTTCATTTCTGGCCATTTGTGTGAACCTGGCATCATTTTCATACAGCCATTTTTAATCGTTGCTGGCGTAAGTGCCAACCATGCTGTGACTACATTATGTGAGTCTAATCCCCAGTATTCTCCGTCTTGGTGCCATGATACAAAGCCTGGATCTTTCGGTTTTTTTATAAACAAAGTCGTTGTCCAACACATAATGTTTGGACCTAATACATCTTCAACAGCATCAAGAATTTTTCTATGCCTTATGATTTCTGACATCCATGTTGTGATCAGATGAATTTTTTGTAGTTTGTTTCCTTTTATAGATTTGCTAGGGTTCTCCCAATAATTATTTAGTTCGTTGCCATAATCATATGCTTCTTCTAACTCCATTACCTTTATAGGGAAAACAAACCCATCACGCTCGTAGCATTGAGTTTGTTTAGACGTTAAAAGTTTATTTGTTTGGAGCACGACTAATCCTTTAAATGAATAAACGTAATTTTATTACTTAACTTTTAAAACCTTTATATTTCATAAATATAGTTTTAGATATCTCTTCTTCTGTATAATACGATAACTATGAATTATTATAGAGTTTATTATGCCTAAATCAGCTATAATTAGAAGATTTGGTGGTCCTGAAGTGATTTCGATAGAAGAGGTTCCCCATGAAAAACCAGGTGCCGGACAAGTTCTTCTTAGACATCAAGCATCTGCTATTCACTTGGCTGACCCTTTAATGAGGGAAGGTCTTTACTATTTTAAACCAGATCTTCCAGCTGTGTTGGGTATTGAGGGCGCTGGGCAAATTGAGCAAGTTGGTCCGGGTGTTAATAACTTTAAAGTTGGAGAAAGAGTCTCATATAGATTTAGTCTGGGTAGTTATTCCGAGGAAAGAGTTATAGACACTCAACATTTACAAAAGCTGCCAAATGAAATTGATACAAAGGTTTCTGTTGCAATTGGCACTCGTGGTTTGACGGCCCAATATCTCTTGCGGCAACTCTATCCTATAAAACCAGAAGATATAGTATTAATTCACGCTGCAGCTGGCGGGATGGGCGGTGTTTTAACTCAATGGGCGAAGCATTTAGGGGCAATCGTAATAGGAACAGTAGGCAACAGAGAAAAGGTTAAAGTTGCAGAATTGAACGGTTGTGACTACGTAATCAATTATAATCAAGATAATTTTGCTGATGTCGTTCTTGATATCACCAATAATATTGGTGTTCCGGTTGTTTATGATTCCGTAGGATTGTCTGCTTACAAAAACAATTTAAAAGTTTTATCACCACGTGGATGGTTAATTAATTATGGCCATTCATCAGGATTTCTACCGTCAATAGATGCTATGGAGTTAAACACTAAATCTCTTGTCTTTACAAAAGCCTCATTAAAGGATTTCAATAGTACTGCAGAGGACAACCATCGAATGATTACAGAGGTAAATGAGATGATAACTGGAGGATTTATAAAGGCAAATATTACGCGGGAGTACACTCTTGATGAGATTAGTAAGGCCCATGAGGATATTTTAAATAGAAAAACAAATGGTACAGTTATTCTAACTTTTAATGATTAAAAATTAGAATAATTAATATTCATAGAGAGTTTTTTATATGACGCCAGATGAGATTCTTAGATGTAAAACAAAGGTTCTTACACAAGAGCAGCGTGAGGATTATTTTACCCATGGGTACATCTCTGTTGAGAGCATCATAGATAACAACACACTGGAAGATATAGTTAATGTTACAAATCAGTTTATTGAAGCTAGCAAAGAAATATTTTCATCCGGTGACGACTATGATTTAAGCCCAGGCCATAATGCTGAAAGGCCTATGTTGCGGCGTTTGAAGAGACCAGATGAAAAGCATGAACTTTATTGGAATTTTGCAAATGGTATATTAGCGGATATAGCCACCGATCTTGCTGGGCCTGATGTTGTATTTCATCATTCAAAGTTAAATTTTAAATGGGCCGGTGGAAGTGACGCAGTAAAGTGGCACCAAGATGCGCAGTTTTTTCCGCACACGAATTACAACGTCTTTACCATTGGCTGTTATTTAGAAGACACAAATATGGATAATGGGCCACTTGCTGTTATACCAGATAGTCATTTAGGCCCGCTCTATGACCAATATGGAGAAAATGGTGAATGGTTGGGGTGTCTTAATGAAAATGATTCCTCGAAGATTGATATCAATAAAGCAGAATATTTAGTTGGTCCTGCTGGATCTATAACTATACATAATTGTAGATGCCTTCACTATTCGCCTAAAAGTATATCTATTTCTCCTAGGCCACTTCTCTTAAATTGCTACACATCCGCAGATGCTAAACCATATACGCCACATCCAGATCCATCAGTGCATGCGTATGAACTCATTAGGGGAACTGCCGCAAAATGGGCTGAACATGACCCCAGGCCATGTCAAATACCTCCAGACTGGTCAAATGGATACACTTCGATTTTTTCAGCCCAATCGGGTGAAGATCTCTAATTAATTATGATGTCTAAGCCTTGTTATAATTCTTTATCCCTCATAACCAATATTATCTGAGACATTTAACGAATGCTTCGCCCATATCTGAAATAAGATTAAAGTAGAGATTTTTTTCAGGTTTTAAATTTGCACCAATAGGATCAATTTCAACTGATTTTTTTCCAGTGCCTTCAATTATTGCTCTCACAACTTTAGATTCAAATTGTGGTTCTGTAAAAACACATTTTACAGAAGAGCTGTTCAGAGCTTGCCTGATTTCGGTCATTCTTTGTGCTCCTGGCACTGTTTCAGGATGAATTGAAATGGCTCCTGATGCCTGTAAGTCGAAGTGTTTCTCGAAGTATTGATAAGCATCATGAAAGACAATGAACCCATTTTCTTTATAGGGTGTGAGGGCATTTGTAATTGTTAAAGATACTTCATCTATCTTTCGTTTTGCTTCCTTAAAATTTTTCTCATAGGTGGGTGCGTTAGCTGGATCAATCTCTTCAAGTTCATGAGAAATGTATTCTAACATCAATTTGGCATTTGTTGGATCAAGCCAAATATGTGGATCAAAATTACTTCCTACATGTCCGTGATCATCATGCTTTTCATCTTTGTGTTTTCCGTGATCATCATGCTTTTCATCTTTGTGTTTTCCGTGATCATCATGCTTTTCATCTTTATGTTTTCCATGATCATCATGCTTTTCATCTTTGTGTTTTCCGTGATCATCATGCTTTTCATCTTTGTGTTTTCCGTGATCATCATGCTTTTCATCTTTGTGTTTTCCGTGATCATCATGCTTTTCATCTTTGTGTTTTCCATGATCATGATCATGTTCTTCAAATTTACCACCGACACGAAACTTTAATTTCTCAAGCTTAGGCGTTTCAATAAGCTTAATTTTAGTTGCTTTATTAGAAATCACCTGTAATGGTTTTTCCAAAAAAGTCTCCAGATCCGGTCCAATCCAAAAAATAATATCAGCTTTTTCCATAAGCATTGCTTGTGATGGTTTGAGTGAAAAACCATGAGGTGAAGCAGCACCAGGTACAATAAGCTGTGGATTGCCCACTCCTTTCATGACCAAAGAAACTAGGGAATGCACTGGTTTTATTGAAGTCAGAACATGAATATCTTCTTTAGCTGAGGCGGTGTTTGATAAAAAAGAAATAATAGGAAGAAGTATAAATGCTATGTGTCTTTTAGCCATTATTTAGAAACTTTCAGATGTTATGTTATAATGTTACGAAGTTTGTGTAACTTTATAACGTATGCTATCTTATAGAACAAGGATATATCTTTAGTTTTAATGTGTTTGGAAACAATTTTAATGCTTGATGGAACATTAGTTGAACTGCTGAATGTGGGTATTAAACGTGAATCACGCTGGTTAGTGCGGGGGGTCTCCTTTACTGTTGATAAAGGAGAAATAGTTACTCTAATAGGTCCAAATGGTTCGGGAAAATCTACCACCGCTAAGTTATTGTTAGGGGTTTTAGAAGCAAATGAAGGCACTATAAATAGACGTAAAGATTTGGTCGTTTCATATTTGCCACAGAGTCTTTCTATAGACTGGACCCTACCAATACGTGTTGATCATTTTATGAAAATGACTGGTAAAGTTAGCGATGATAATGTTCGTTCCGCTTTAACTTCTACTGGGGCAGAGCATCTCATTAAAGAAGAGTTACGTGTTCTTTCAGGAGGGGAGTTTCAACGCGTCATGATTGCTCGAGCAATTTCCCGGAAACCTGATTTGATAGTTCTTGATGAGCCAGTACAGGGAGTTGATTTCTCGGGACTAGTTGAACTTTATCAATTGATCGAAAGTCTGAGGGATGAATTGAATTGCGGGATAGTTCTTATATCTCATGATTTACATATCGTAATGGCTGCTTCAGACAACGTAATTTGTCTGAATGGCCACGTTTGTTGTTCTGGAACACCAAAATCAGTATCGGAGAGTGAAGAATATCTTGCACTATTTGGACGACAGGTCGAACCGGGTCTAGCTTTGTACAAACACAAACATGATCATACGCATGATACAGATGGTGCCTTAATTGATATCAGAGAGAATTCTCGTATCACATCCAATATGGACCAATGACGTTTAGGTTAATCTATCAATCGATTGGGAAGGCTTATGTTTGATGATTTTTTCTATCGTGCGCTGCTTGTTGGGGTTGGCGTTGCGATTATAGCCGGTCCTTTGGGTTGTTTTGTGATTTGGCGTCGTCTTTCATATTTTGGAGATACTCTATCCCATGCAGCTTTACTGGGTGTTGCACTAGCTTTTTTGGTGGAAATAAATTTTACTATATCCGTTTTCATTGTTTCTTCGATTGTGGCACTTTTTTTGATTTACCTAAGAGCAAAAACGAGTCTGCCTAGCGATGCCCTCCTTGGTCTTCTGGCTCATTCAGTTCTAGCGTTGGGGATAGTAGTTCTTGGATTCATGACCTGGGTTAGGATTGATCTTTTGAGCTTACTATTCGGTGATATATTAGCAGTATCTATGTATGATATCTGGCTGGTTTTCCTTGGGGGTGCATTGGTGCTTGTAATTCTAGTCGCTATTTGGCGACCATTATTTGCGGATACAGTTAGTAATGATTTAGCTACAGCAGAAGGAATGAACCCCCAGCGTGCCCGTGTCATATTTACCCTCTTGTTGGCACTTGTTATCTCAATATCAATAAAGGTAGTTGGCGTTTTGCTAATTACTGGCTTGCTTATTATACCAGCAGCAACGGCACGAAATATTGCAAGTGGTCCAGTTCAAATGGCAATTATCTCAACAGTTGTAGGGATAATAGCTGTTGTTTGTGGGTTATTCTCGTCCTTGAAATGGGATACCTCATCTGGGCCAACTATCATTGCTGCAGCACTTGTCTTGTTTGTAATAACATTGTTACCATTGCGGCGCGTTATAGCGCTGCTGACTGATTACTCTAACAAACGAGTCAACAGAGGAGTTGAATGATGAACCTCGGGCTTAATAATAACAGTCCCGGCCTATCTGAAAATCAGAAATTAGTTATGGATCTGCTAGAAAGAGAAAGCGGCCCTTTAAGTGCATACATGATTTTAGATGAACTTCGTGGCTCAGGCTTCCGGGCACCTCTTCAAGTGTATCGTGCTTTGGAGAAGCTGATTAGCATTGGCAAAGTTCATCGTGTAGAGAGCCTTAGTGCATTTATTGCCTGCAGTCATATGTCTTGTGAGAAGCTTGGTGTTACTGCATTCGTAATTTGCGACAAATGTGAAAATGTTCAGGAAGTAAGTGATAAGTCTATTTCTCTGTTTGTTGCCGACTTGGCTGTCAAAACTAAAATTAAAGCTACGAAATCTAATATTGAACTACATGGTCTCTGTGATGGCTGTCAAAATACTTAGATTCAACAATGTACAAAATTATGTACAGTAAATTTTCGATTTAGGTTTGACACGATAGTTCTCGAGGTACTAAGTGATTATTTTAGCTTGTAACTTTGTCATATTAGTTTGGCGATATGAACAGTTTTACTATGTTAATATCTAGATACAACCATTTTTAAGATTGCCCCAATTTGGTGGCTCACAAAGAGTAATATTGTGAACAAAGAAATAAATGCAGTTATTTTAGGAGCTAGTGGGTATACAGGTGTTGAACTTGTTCGATTACTTCTACGCCATGATTCCGTTTCAATTAGGGCATTAACTGCTAATTCGCATGCAGGTGAATCTTATGAGAGCGTTTTTCCTCATCTGGGATTTAACAACTTTCCTGGACTAATAAAAAACGAGGAAATTGACTGGGACGGTATAGACGTCGCTTTTTGCGCATTACCTCATGGAACTACCCAGAATGTGATAAAAACAATTCCTAAAAATATCAAAGTCATAGATTTATCAGCAGACTTCAGGCTAGATAGTCCTAATATATATTCTGAGTGGTATGGTCATGAACATTGGGCTCCTGAGCTTCAAAAAGAAGCCGTTTATGGTTTAACAGAATTTTATAGGGATAAAATTACTAAAAGTCGTCTGGTGGCCTGTCCGGGGTGTTACCCGACTGCCGCACTAATTCAGCTTTTACCCATAGTTCAAGCAAACCAGATAGATGTGGATGATATTATTATTGATGCCAAATCAGGGGTTACAGGCGCTGGTAGATCACTTAAAGAAACTTCCTTGTTTTCTGAGATTGCTGAAGGGATTCACCCGTATGGCGTAGCTCATCATAGACATGCGCCGGAAATTGAACAGGAAATAACCAAATCGTTTGGCAGACGGGTAATTGTTAACTTTACCCCTCACCTAATGCCTATGAATAGAGGCGAGTTGGTTACTACTTATGTTCGCTGTAAAAAAGGAATATCGGCAGATGATATTAGACAAAGTTTAAAAGATAGATATGAAGAGGAACATTTTGTAAGAATTCTAGATGAGGGGATTTTACCATCTACTCGACATGTCAGGGGATCCAACTTTGTTGTCATATCTGTAGTAGCCGATCGTATAAAAGATAGAGTTATTTTAATTACGGCGATAGACAATTTGGTTAAGGGTTCAAGCGGTCAGGCAATTCAAAACATGAATCTTATGTTTGGGTTTGATGAAATTATGGCTCTGGAACAAGAGCCTCTTTTCCCTTAGGTTTTAATAATAATGAGGAAGATATGTCTAATCCGGTAAAGCCATATTTGGGTGTAATGCCAGTTATTGAAGATGATGTTTTTATTGCTGATACTGCAGCTGTTATCGGCAATGTTAAGATCGGTTCAGGTTCGAGTGTCTGGTATAATTGTGTAATAAGAGGCGATGCCGGTAGTTTTATCGAAATAGGAGAGAGAGTGAATATCCAAGATGGCACAGTTATTCATATTAACGGATCTCGTGAAGACGGTAGTGATCATATGCCAACAATAATTGGCAGTGATATAACTATTGGACATAGTGCTCTTATACATGCGTGCACACTTGAATCAGAGTGTTTTATAGGCATGCGCTCAGTGGTGCTTGATGGAGCCGTAGTCGAAACTGGAGCAATGGTTGCAGCCGGCGCGGTTGTGTCTCCTGGTAAAGTAGTAAAGTCAGGGGAGTTATGGGCTGGTATTCCTGCAAAGCCTCTACGGAAGCTTCGTGAAGAGGAACTAAATTATTGGCCGGAATCAGTTAGAACATACTGTTTATTGGCTTCTAATCATATAAAATCAGGTAACTCTAAATTTTAACTATTTGAATAAAAGAATTTAGGATTTCTAGAAAATATACTATGTTAGGTTGAAGTAAGTGTGTCATAGGAGTTTACTAAATGCATAAGACGCCATTTCAAATCAATGACTATCGATGCCGAGCTTGGCGTTTGATCTCAGTATTGTTTTTGTTTTCATTTTTGTTAATTGGTGGTTGTTCAGAAATATCAAAATATAGAATGTTTGACTTCCTTGGTTTGATGAAGCCCGAGGCAGCTTCCGATAGTCAGAAGGCTGTAAGGCAAAAAGGAAACATTGAAAGCTCATTAGCTAAGAAGCAGTCCACACCTAAATTATCTGGTGTTCCGGCAAGACCGCAGTCAACTCCACTTAGCGTTAGAGAAAAAGTTGTAAAAGGCTTATTCGCCGATAGAGAAAAAGCTAATTTTATAGATGGCTTCATAAGATTGTTTGATGTGATTCCTAAAAAGAAAAATTGATTTATGGTGAACAGTAAACCTATATATTATCTTCACAGATTATCGTTTAAAGTTACTGGTCATTCCAAAACAAAATGATTTGTTAATAGGTATTGACGTATAGGAAATGACATGGAGCACGATTTTCACCGTATAACGAGATTACCACCGTACGTTTTTTCGGAAGTTAATGCGATGAAGGCTAAGGCTCGAAACAATGGTGAGGACATAATAGACTTTGGAATGGGAAATCCTGATCTTCCAACACCAGAGCACATCGTAGAGAAATTATCTGAGACTGTTCGTAATCCCAAAACGCACCGATACTCAAACTCGCGAGGTATTCCAGGGCTGAGAAGGGCTTTATGTAGTTATTATGAAAGAAGATTCAACGTAAGTCTCGACCCTGAACGTGAGGCCATAGTTACTATAGGATCAAAAGAGGGTTTAGCTAACCTTGCACAAGCTATTACTGGCCCGGGTGACATAATTTTGGTTCCAAACCCATCTTATCCAATTCACCAGTTTGGTTTTATAATTGCCGATGGGGCTGTCAGGTACCTTCCTGTAAAGCCAGACTCATCTTTTATTCCTGCCTTGGAACGCGCTATTCAGCATTCTGTTCCTAAGCCAGTCGCTCTTGTTTTATGTTATCCAGCAAATCCTACTGCTTATGTTGCTGATCTAAGTTTCTATAGTGAGGTGGTTGAATTATGCCGTTTCCACAATATTTATATTTTATCTGACTTAGCTTATGCCGAGATATATTTTGATGACGAAAATCCTCCTCCATCAGTATTACAAGTCCCTGGGGCAAGGGATATAACAGTTGAGTTTACTTCCACTAGTAAAACTTACTCGATGCCGGGCTGGCGTATTGGTTTTGCTGCTGGAAACGAAAAACTAATATCGGCTCTAGCACGCGTAAAAAGTTATCTAGATTATGGTGCCTTTACTCCTATCCAAGTTGCCGCCGCAACTGCCTTAAATGGTTCTCAAGAATGCGTTGTTGAAACTCGTGCCATATATAAAGGGCGAAGGGATGTTTTGATTGATGGGTTGAGCAGAGTTGGTTGGGATATTCCTAAACCTAGCGCTTCTATGTATGCATGGGCTCCAATACCTAAGCCATTTGATCAGCTTGGTAGTTTAAAGTTTTCAAAACTCTTGCTTGAACATGCTAATGTTGCCGTTTCACCTGGACTAGGGTTTGGTGAAAATGGAGAAGGGTACGTTAGAATTGCTGTTGTCGAAAACGAACAACGTATACGCCAAGCAGTCCGAAGTATTCGTAACTTTTTTTCTAATAGCGAAGAAATAGTAACCTCCGAGTTGCAGGGTAATGTTTTTTCATTAGCTGCATTAAAGAAGTAAGGAACGGATTTTGATGGAACCTTTACGCATCGCTATTGCAGGATTGGGCACTGTCGGATCAGGAACCCTCAAGCTCCTTGAGAAAAATAATAAATTACTGGAGAAGCGCACAGGCCGTCGCATTTTAGTTACAGCAATTAGTGCTAAGAATAGAACAAAAAAAAGAGACTGTTCAATTGATCATTTAGAATGGTTTGATGACCCGGTTGGTATGGCTCGAGAAGCTAACGCAGATGTAATAGTTGAACTAATCGGTGGTGAACGAGATCCTGCAAAATCGATTTGTGAAACGGCTCTAGGCTCTGGCCGGCATGTTGTTACAGCTAATAAAGCTTTGATGGCAACACATGGGAATGAACTCTCAAGCCTAGCTGAAAAAAATACAAAGTTTTTAAACTATGAAGCGGCAATAGCTGGCGGAATTCCAATAGTTAAGGCTTTAAGAGAGGGGCTATCAGGCAACGAAATCAAAAGAGTTTATGGCGTATTAAATGGCACATGTAATTATATTCTTACTGAAATGAGGCAACAGAGAAAGACATTTGATGAGGTTTTACAAGAAGCTCAAAATCTTGGATATGCTGAGGCCGAACCAAGTATGGATGTAGATGGCATAGACGCAGGTCAAAAATTATCTCTATTAGCTAGCCTGGCTTTTGGTTGTCGAATTAATTTTTCTGGGGTTTATACAGAGGGAATAAGACGGATTTCTTTGATCGATATTGATTATGCTGAGGAACTTGGTTACCGAATTAAGTTGCTAGGAAGCGCTCGGTTAACTGAAAATGGTTTAGAGCAAAGAGTTTATCCCTGTATGGTTGATCAGAGTTTTCCTATAGCCAACGTAGAAGGTGCATATAATGCTGTTGTTGCTATAGGAGATTCAGTTGGAGACACTGTTTTTCAGGGTTTAGGGGCAGGTTCAGGCCCCACAGCTTCAGCAGTAGTTGCAGATCTAGTTGACATAGCCTTGGAACGAAGAGCACCTATCATGGGAGTTTCAACAAATGATCTACGTTCATTACCTGAAGCACCGATTAGTACACATCGTGGCGCATATTATGTGCGTTTAATGGTTAGTGATCGCCCAGGTGTTATAGCTGACATAAGTGCTGTTTTTCGTGACGAAAATATATCAATTGAGTCTTTGATTCAGCATCGTCGTTCAGTTACAGAGGCCGTACCAGTTGTTATGAAAATGCATGAGTGTTTAGAAGAATCCATGCAGAAAGCGTTATCGCGGATTCATCATCTTGATAGTGTTATAGAAACTCCAACGATGGTAAGAATCGAGGATTTAAATTAAAAGGAACCTATCATTAATTTAATGCTTTAAGCATTGTTACTAAATGAGGACATTACTCAAAAATGACTGACACTGTTACAGCGGCTATGGACCGTAATATGGCAATAGAGGCAGTTAGAGTCACTGAAGCTGCAGCGATAGCTGCTTGGGGATGGACAGGCCGTGGAGATGAAATGTCTGCCGATGCTGCTGCAGTAGAGGCAATGAGAGCAGCCCTAAACAAGCTAAACATAGATGGAACAGTGGTAATAGGAGAAGGGGAGAGAGACGAAGCTCCAATGCTCTTTATTGGAGAAAAAGTTGGGATTGGTGGGCCTAAAATTGATATCGCTCTTGATCCATTGGAAGGAACAACTTTAACCGCTAAGGCCAACGCAAATGCGATGGCGACATTAGCCCTGGCTCCGCATGGCGGATTCCTAAATGCACCCGATGTATATATGGAGAAGATTGCGGTAGGGGGAGGGTTACCAGATGGTATTATAGATATTAATGCTTCAGCAATGGAAAATTTAGGGCGAGTAGCGGAAGCCAAAAACGTTAATGTCGAAGACCTTTTGATATGTGTATTAGACCGACCGAGACATCAAGAGTTAATATCTGATATTCGTAGCGCTGGGGCTCGAATTCAACAGATATCTGATGGTGACATTTATGGCATAATAGAAACCTCCCAACCCCACAGTCGAGTAGATATGTATTTAGGAAGTGGGGGTGCGCCTGAAGGAGTTCTTGCTGCGGCAGCCTTGCAATGCATAGGAGGTCAAATGCAGGGTAAATTACTTTTTCGTAATGATGATGAGCGGGAACGAGCATCTAAAATGGGGATAGATGATTTTGATCGAGTTTATGGAATAAATGACCTTGCTTCAGGCGATGTAATATTCTCTGCCACTGGCGTAACTGATGGAGGGCTTCTACAAGGTGTTCAACGTACTGCCAGCAGCGCTATTACTCAGTCTATAGTCATGCGATCTATGACCGGTACAGTGCGAGAAATAACAACTAGACATGATTATACCCGTAAATCTGAAGATAAAGATTAACTCGAATCTATGAGCGTGCCACTAAGTACTGAAACATTTGTAAAAAATTTTGGCTCCTCGCTAGAAAGTAAATCTGTAACGGGTCGCAAGTGGCGTTTAAGAGAATGTGATGATCGCTTAGGTCTGATGCTTTCGCAAAGACTTAACCTACCGGAAATCGTTGGAAGATTATTGGCGCTACGGGGAGTTAATGGAGACTCTGCTGAGAAATTCCTGAATCCCACTTTACGGGATTGGTTGCCAGATCCATATAGTCTTAGAGATATGGAAAAAGCTGTTGCTCGATTAGTTAGGGCAATTAGTGATTCTGAATCGATAGCAATATTTGGCGATTATGATGTTGATGGGGCGACATCATCAGCGCTATTAGTCCGCTTTTTTAATTTAATTGGTATCACGTCAAAAATTTATATTCCTGATAGAATAAAAGAAGGGTATGGACCAAACGAAAAGGCTTTATCACAACTTAAATCTGAAGGAATAGATATAGTAATTACCGTTGACTGCGGAATAACTGCATTTAAACCGATCGCTATTGGCGCTAAGTCGGGATTGGATATTATAATTGTCGACCACCATGTTGCTGAACCTAACTTACCCGAAGCTTATGCAGTAATTAATCCTAATAGGCTAGATGATAATAGTGATTTAGGGCGTCTTGCCGCTGTTGGAGTGACTTTTTTACTTGCTGTGGCAGTAAATCGTAGTTTGAGGGATAATGGATTTTATGGTGCAGATAAAATTGTCGAGCCGAACCTAATGGAGCTTCTAGATTTAGTGGCGCTAGGCACTGTATGTGATCTTGTTAAACTAGATGGCCTTAATCGTGCCTATGTTAGTCAGGGGCTTAAGATTATGGCGCGAAGAACAAATACTGGTATGACTGCGCTATTTGATGAAGCAAAAATCCATGAAAAACCTAGTGAATATCATGCTGGATACGTTCTTGGGCCAAGAGTTAATGCTGGAGGTAGAGTAGGTGAGTCTACACTGGGAGCCAGACTACTTTCCACTAATGATATTGATGAGGCTAGATATATTGCGAACCAACTTGATCATTTTAACAATGAGAGGAAGAAACTTGAAAGTATTGTATTTAATGACGCTCTGTCTATTGCTGAGTCAGGGGAAAAAGATAACCCCATATTGATTATAGAAGGAGATCGATGGCATTCGGGTGTTATTGGGATTGTTGCTAGTAGAATAAAAGATAAATATGGAAAACCCGTATTTGTTATTTCCTTTGATAACAATATAGGAAAAGGTTCCGGTCGCTCTGTTTCAAATCTTGATTTAGGCAGCATAGTAATTAATGCCCGACACAAAGGCATAATTGTCGAGGGTGGGGGGCATAAAATGGCTGCTGGTCTATCTGTGGATCGTCAAAAGTTGCCCGCTCTAAGAGACTTTTTTTATGAGCAGGTCAATTTAGTAATTAATAAAATTGATATCTCACCGGTTTTAAACATTGATTCAGTCATAACCTTAGGGGGGGCAAATACTTTACTTGCCCATCAAATTCGGAAAATTGCCCCATTTGGCTCAGGTAATCCCGAGCCACGATTTATGTTTCCAAATGTTAAAGTAGTAAAGGCAGATATCGTTGGCGATAACCATGTCCGCTGTATTTTGACGGATGAAAATAAGAATAAACTCAATGCCATTGCATTTCGTGTTATTGGTGAAGATCTAGGAGAGATTCTTTTGCAGGGAAAAAGCCGTTCACTTCATGTTGCTGGAAAAGTACGTATCAATCAATGGCAGGGAAGAGAAGAAGTTCAATTGCTTATTGATGATGTTGGGGTTTCATAAAAATTTAGTTTTGGTATGTAATGTGTTTTTTCTTTTTGTTCCTACTTGTTTACTTTAATGTTTGTGAGTCAATGAGAATAAGGTCTGAAATATGGCGTATGATAACAGTGAAAAACTAAATATGAGCATGTTATGCAAACATTTGGGAGCAGAAATTTCTGATATAGATGTTAGAAATATAGGTCGTGAGGTTTCCTTAGATACTATTAAAACCGCTTTACATGAACATCAGCTTTTATGTTTTCGGGATCAAGAATTAAGTCCCGATGAATTGGTGGATTTTACATGTCATTTTGGGGTATTGCTTCCTCATGTGTTGCAACAATTTTCCTTACCAGAAAATCCTGATATTTATGTCTTATCGAATATAGTTGAAAATGAAAAACCACTTGGAAACAGAAGAGAGGGTTTTGGTTGGCATACAGACCTAACCTATATGGAAATCCCACCTTCATATACAATTCTGTATGGTCTTGAGGTTCCATCAGAAGGTGGTGACACTCTTTATGCTAGTCTCTATCAGGCTTGGGATTCGCTTAAAGAAAAGGATAAAGACCGTTTGCGAGGTGTTAGAACTATTCACAGCTATCCTCATCTTTACTCAAAAAGAGTTAATGTAGAGCCTCTCACAGAAGAGCAAAAGAATCAGACGCCAGATGTTGTTCAGCCGGCCGTAAGGATCCATCCTGATACTGGTCGGGAAGGAATGTATATAAATACAGGTGATTGTATCGGTGTGGAAGGAGTTTCTATTGGGGAAAGTGAAAGCATAATGGAATTCATTAATGGGCTCTATGACTATACAACAAATAATTTCAGTTATCAGCATAAATGGAAAAAGCGTGATCTATTAATTTGGGACAATAGAGGTTTGTTACACACAGCTACTGATTATGATCTTGATTTGCATCGCCGTTTGATATGGAGAACTAGCGTTGTGGGTGAGAGGCCAATAGCCTGGAAAAAAGATATATGAATCTATTTATTAACAGTCACTTATTGTATATATAAAATGTAAAACATTAACTAAAAAAATTTATAAAAACATTATTTTAGTTTATTTTTTTACCCAAATCCCAATATTCTTTTATTTCCAAATTACCATTCTTTGAATATTTTTCTCTGAAGCCATGCAGCAAACCATCCTTGTAAGTACCTTTTGAGCGTAAATTTCCATTATTGTAGAAAAATTTCCAAATTCCACTCTCTTTACCATTTTTATAGAACCCCTGACTCCAGGGTTTTCCATCACTTAAATACCATTCCCATGACCCGTCAGCTATGCCATTCTTAAAGGTTCCCTTTGTCCACAATTGCTTGTGCTGATGATAGTATCTCCAGACACCATCTTTTTTACCACCTACGTAATCTCCTTTTTCGTATGTGTGGAGTTGGCTTTGACCTTCAACGGACCCAGTGTAGGGCGTATCAGAATACTTTCTAAAATATATGCCATTATCTAAGATTAATTCTTTTGGCGAAATTGTTTCACAAAATGCAGTTTCAGAAAATAGAAGATAAAAACAAACCAGTGATAATATTGATTTTTTTATCTTCATCGTTTTGTTATTAGAAATATTTTATAAGTGGACTGACAATTTCTTTTCAGGTTTTATTTTTCATGTCAAGAAATTCAACCAGATTAGGTGGCTTCCATCCCTCTGGCTTTAGTACTTTGCCATCTTCTCTTTTTATTACTTTGCCCGTAGCTTCATCAATTTTTGAAAGATTTGTTTTGAGCACTTCATTCCAGGCTCCTTCTGCATTAGCACCCATTGAATGAATAGCACCAATTGTGACAACTAGAATGTCTATGAGTGCATCTAATTGTTCTACTCGATCATCACTAGCTACAGCTTCGTTAAGTTCTTGAACCTCTTCTGCAATTAGATTTCGATAAAGAGCATATTGTTCTTCATCAGGTTTTCCATCTGTTGTTTGATCACATGCATTCATAAATAATCTCTGATCCGCAAAAGGATTAACCATGATTTATTTCTTTCCTGCTACTACTTTGTTAGAGTTGGAATATATTAGATAAAACGAAAGTCCTTATCTTACATTTGGAGGCGAGTCGACTGCCCAGATATGCTTATGCCAGAACAACATTATTAAGGCGATTATAGTTAGACCAAATAATGCATAGATTATAACCATGATTTCATATCCAACAGTATTTATTAGTGGGCTAGAAATAAGTAATCCTATAGGGAGACCATAAACAGACAATGTTCTTAATCCAAGAATACCCCCACGGAAGTTTACGTTAGAGGTTCTTACCAACATCGCTGACATGGGAACCAGCCCAAGACAACAGGCTGAACCAGCTAAGACTAAAATGGGTATTGCCGTTTCTAGTGTTGAAGATTGTGAAAATAGAATTAACAACATGTACCAGCAGGAACAAAATATGATAATCATGCGACCACTCATGGCTCGGTTACCAAGTCTTGCACATATTAACGAACCAATCACGGCTCCAAAAGAAAAACTCGCGGCAAGATAGCCAAGTCCTGTCTGATTTGTTTCAAAAATATTTTTTGCGACATAAGGAAGTAATCCAGCTGTAATTGGGAAGGCTGAGAAATTGACTAGAAATGCTATACACATAGCGATAAGTAAGTGAGGTGTTCTCGTTGTGTATATAAAAACCTCTTTAAGGTCTTTAAAGGGACTTCTTGAAGAAGTGGTGTCTTCTTCGGGGGTATTATGAGTGTTCTCTATACCAACTTTTGATATGCCAAAAGATAATAAAAGGCTTGTTGCATAAAGGACTGTGATAAGAATATAAGCAGTTCCCATTCCTAGAAGGGCAACGGTCCCAGCCCCTGCCAGAGCTCCTGCGACACGAGCGGAGTCAGTTGTTAAACGGCTGATGCTCATCGCGCTCGTAAGTATTTTTGCTGGAATTGTCTGGCCAACCAGAGCGTATCGCATCACCAAGTCAGATGGCCTAAAAATACCCATAATGAATGCTATTGCGAATACATATATAGGAGACAACATTCCGTTAATAGCTAAAACCATTAAGAATAGGGCTTGTATGGTATAAATCGTCCTAAGTGAGCAAACAGAATTTCTATATCCTTTGCGGTTTGCAATAACGCCAAATAAAGGTGCAACCAGAGTTCCCACAAATTGTAATGAAGCAAAGACAGTTAGTAAAAATACTGATTCTGTTTCCACTAATATGTACCATCCAAGTATAATGGTCTCCATCTCAAAAGCCCATGATGTTCCTAGGTCAGCAGACCATTGAAATCGAAAACTCCGAAAGGTGAAGGGTGCTAAGGGTGAGTTAGATTTAGCAAGAGTGTGTGTACTATCCATATTGGTATGGATAACATATATCACTCTATAAAATGAAAAAAAGTGACATAAGGGCCCAGTATGTAGAAATTTTAGAACAATGAACTGAAGGAATAAAATTATGAAACTTTATCATGCGGCCGCCTCTCCCTATGCGAGAAAAACCCGGGTAACATTGAGGGAGGCAAATATTTCAGAATTAGTTGAAGAGGTAGAAGTTGCCCCTTGGGCTGACCCAGAGGGCTACCGGGATATTACTCCCCTAGGAAAAGTACCCGCGTTGGAAAGAGATGACGGCCACAATCTATTTCAATCATCAATTATTTGTGAGTACTTCGCTTCATTGAACCCAGCGATTAATTTATATCCTAATGAAGGAGAAATTCGTTGGAAGAATTTAAGGCAGATTGGTGCAGGAGACGGCATCATGGATGCTTCTGTTGGCATTCGAGTTGAAAACTTGTTTCATGAAGAACCTACGCAATCACATAAATTTATTCAAAGACAAGAGGTAACGGTTACAAAATCTCTGGATTTATTGGAAAGCAATGCAGATGAGTTAGAGGGCCCTGTCAGTGCTGGACAAATAGCAGTAGCCTGTGCTCTGGCATATCGGGATTTCCGTTTTAGCGAAATCGAATGGCGTTTGAGTAGGCCTAAATTAAGTCAATGGTTTGAATCTTTTTATGAGAGGGCGTCCATGCAAGATACTATACCTGAATAAAAATTTTTAATATTGATCATTATATGACTTTTTTTAGGAGATAAAAATGGGCAAAGCTTTACTGCGTAGACCAAAGAAGAAAAAAGTAAACGGCTCGTGGAGCGACACTAGAGAGGGAATGCGTATTGAGTGGGATGTGCCCATAACTATGGATGATGGGGTGGTCTTACGTTCAAATGTCTACAGGCCTATCAAAGCAGGGAAATATCCAATTCTGATCTCTTATGGAACTTATGCGAAAGATCTTGCTTTTCAAGAAGGATATCCCAATGCTTGGGACCTTTTGTCAACCGACCATCCAGAAGCTATCGCGGGCTCAACAAATATTCATCAGAACTGGGAGGTAGTAGATCCGGAACACTGGGTGCCTGATAACTATATCTGTATTCGGGTGGATTCACGTGGTTCTGGTCGTTCACCTGGTCATCTATATCATTTATCTCCCAGAGAGGCCCAGGACTTTAAAGATTGTATTGAATGGGCGGGCCAACAAACCTGGTCAAATGGAAAAGTAGGATTGGCCGGGATTTCTTATTATGCGATTAACCAGTGGCAGGTGGCTGCTTTACGGCCAAAACATCTGGCCGCAATGTGTGTTTGGGAAGGTGCAAGTGATTTTTATCGGGAAATGGTTTATCATGGGGGCATATATAGTTCTTACTCCCGTAACTGGTATGATAATCGTATTAGCACTGTTCAGCATGGCGCAGGTAAGAGAGGATACAAAAGCCGCGTTACGGGTGAACTAGTAGCGGGACCCAGTACTCTTACAGATAAAGAGCTTCAGAAAAACCGCAGTAATATTGCCTTAGACTATGAAGCCCATCCTTTTAACGACGAGTTCTATAAAGAAAGATTAGCTGATTTTTCAAAAATTGAAGCTCCTTTGCTTTCGTGTGCTAACTGGGCTGGTCAGCCGTTACATCCTCGTGGGAACTATGTCGGTTATTTAGAATCTGGTTCAAAACAGAAATGGCTCGAATGTCATGGCCTGGAGCATTGGACCCATTTTTACACCCCTTACGGCCGGA